>ERZ857827.2099-NODE-2099-length-16615-cov-4.180918_pt1 | contig 16615 bp, 12 predicted proteins | sample MGYA00519761_ERZ857827 | MGnify/ENA primary metagenome ERZ857827 (study PRJEB31778, sample SAMEA3449370) | human gut metagenome | biome: human gut; feature: human-associated habitat; material: faeces | place: United Kingdom | collected 2010/2012 ... | reverse complement strand
GCCTCCAGCGCTTCCATATACTGGCTGACCTCCGCCTGGGGCGTCTTTTTCAGCAGGCCGTATGTGGATACGCTGTCCAGCTGCAGCTCCAGCACACGTTTATTCTTGCTGCCCCGCAGGACCTGGGCAAGCAAGCTTGGACCGACGTAATAGCCCAGCTTTTTGCGCACCCGCTCGATGCACGAAAGGATCATCTGGGCGATCGTCGTAATATCCTGCTCCGTAAAATCCCCGGCGCAGTTGCCGCAATTGCCGCAGCTCTCCGGGTGCTCCTGACCGAAGTAATCCAGCAGCAGACCGCGATAGCAGGCGCCGCTCTTGCAATAGGCCACCATCTGGTCCAGCCGCCGACGATTTTGCGTCAGGACGGCGGCCGCTTCCTCCTCCGTCAGCTGTTCATTCTCATTGTGCTCCATCAGATACTTGGCCGTCATAATATCGCCGGGGGAGAAGAGCAAAATGCAATCCGCCGCGCTGCCGTCGCGCCCGGCCCGGCCCGCCTCCTGATAATACGCCTCCATGCTTTTCGGCATATTATAATGAATCACATAGCTGACATTGGATTTATCGATCCCCATGCCGAAGGCGTTTGTCGCGACCATGATCCGGCAGCGGTCATACTGAAACGCCTCCTGGTTTTGGCTGCGCTCCTCCTCGGAAAGGCCCGCGTGATAGCGGGTCGCGGCGTAGCCCTGGCGCTGCAACGCGTCACACACCCGCTCCACATTGGCGCGGCTCGCGCAGTAGACGATCCCGCATTTCTCCCGCCGCGCTTCGATCAGCTCCTGCAGCGCGGTCAGCTTATCCTGCGGACGCTGCACGTCAAAATATAGATTGGGGCGGTCAAATCCGGTGATGACCTGCACCGGATCCTCCAGCTGCAGCAGCCGAAGAATATCCTCCTGGACAAAGGCCGTCGCCGTCGCCGTAAAGGCCGCGACGACCGGGCGGATGGGCAGCGCCTGGATAAACTCCAAAATGCGCAGATAGCTTGGCCGGAAATCCTGCCCCCATTGGGAGACGCAGTGGGCTTCGTCCACCGCCAGCAGGGAAAGGGGCGCGTGGACGGCAAAATCCAGAAAAGCGGGGGTCTGCAGCCGCTCGGGCGCTACGTAGATGATTTTGTAAGCGCCGTTTTTCGCCCGGCGGATGGCCTCCTGCTGCTGGCCGGGGGTCAGGCTGGAGTTGATGTAGGCCGCCGCCACGCCGCTTTGCTTCAGGGCCATGACCTGATCCTTCATCAGAGCGATGAGGGGCGATACCACCAGCGTCATTCCCGGAGACAGCAAAGCGGGCAGCTGATAGCAGACGGATTTGCCCGCTCCCGTGGGCATCACCCCGAGAATGTCCCGTCCGCTCATCAGCGCCCGAATCAGATCCTCCTGGCCCTCCCGAAAGGAGTCGTGGCCAAACCATTTTTTCAGGGATTCTGTCAGTTCCATGAATCAGCTTTCGCGTTGCTAAAAATGCTCAGTTGTAGGTGTAGGCCAGCACCACGCCGCCCAGATTGTCCAGACTGGCCTGATAGACGCTGGCCGGGTTGGGTACCGGCAGGGTGAAGGAGTCGCCCTCCGCGCCGGAGATGCGGTAGATCTCGTACCGCAGCGCACCGTCCTCGTAGACGGTGATGTGGGGATGGGCCATGAGGAACTCCAGATACTCCTCCAGACAGTAGTCCATGGTGCGCATGACGGCGGCATGGGCCTTGCCCACGTAACGGAAGAGAAGCAACTTGGCGCTGATGCCGGTCTTGTAGGTCTTGCTTTCCCAGTCGGAGCGGGGGAAGCCGTCGATGGGGAAGCGGAAGACGACGCCGTCCTTCCAGCAGTTCTCGATGAAGTACTGGCCCCGCTTATCCTCGGAGAACTTGCCCAGCATGGCCGCAACGGCCGCGTCCCGGTTGTACAGTCCCATCTGGAACGCAAAGCCGGACTGGTACTCGCTGGTGCCGGGGTAGTTCACGTCCTTCTTGGTCTGCTCGATGAGGATGTCGCCGGAATACTGGCTGCTGAGGCGCTGCATGGCGTCCTCGAAGAGCTTGGTCTGCTCCTCGTTGCTGCGGTAGCCCTGACGGACGATGTAGCTGTCATAGCCCGCCTCGGTGCAGCGGTTGATGAGGGACAGAAGCCCCTCGTAGGCGGCGGGGAAGAGCTGCACCGTGTTGTCGGTGACGGGTATCTTGTAGCTGCTGGCGGAGCCGATGCTGACAAGGCCCTCGTAGCTATAATCGGAGGGCACGCTGTGCCACGGGTTGATGAGCACCAGACCGCCCTGCAAAAGCTCGGAACGGCTCATGGTAACGGTGGAGACGTTTTCCAGACCGGTCTTGCCCTCGTCCTCCACCCGCCAGACCTTGCCGTCCAGCGTCTTTTCCCACGAAGGGAGATTCTCTTCAGTGGTATCGCCGGAGATGGGGTCGGAGAAAGCGCTGTTCGCGCCCGCCCGCAGCTCGTTGAGCCGGGTGTTGAACTCTACCTCATTTTCCGCGTTCATCCGGTCGATCTGGTCGCGCTTGATGACATAATCCCGCTCCACGGCCTTGGAGCAAAGGTAGAAGATCCCTACGCCCACCGCTACGCACACGGCAAGGATCAGGGCGAGCTTCGTCAGCACCTTGTAGGGATCGCGCTTGAGCTTGTGGACCTTCCTGTTGGGATTGATACGCATATGCATTCACCTCGCTGGCAGTTTGCCTTACTCGGTCAGCCGTCCGACGACCTCGTAGAGATGCTCCAACTCCTCGGAGCTGTTATAGGAAAGGGTGATCTTGCCCTTCTTTTCATTGCCGGTCAGCACGGTCTTGAGCCCCAGCGCCTGCCGCATGGTATCCTGCAGGGTGTGAAGCTCGGGGGTCAGGGGCCGGGGCGGGGCGGCCTTCCTGGCCGCAGGAGCGGCAGGCTCTTCTCTGGCAAGCTCTTCCAGTTTGCGCACGGAAATGGATTCCGATACGCAGCGCCGGGCCAGCGCGATCTGCCGCTGGGCGGAATCCAGACCGGCCAGCACCCGGGCGTGACCCGCGCTCAGCTCGCCGGACTGTACCAGGGCAAGCACCTGCTTGGGCAGGGTCAGAAGGCGCAGGGTGTTGGCGATGGCCGGACGGCTCTTGCCCAGCTTTTTGGCGGCCTGCTCCTGAGTGTAGCCGCATTCGTCCATCAGGGAACGGATAGCGGAAGCTTCTTCGATGGGGTTCAGGTCCTGCCGCTGAAGGTTCTCGATCAGGGCGGCTTCCATCTGCTGCTCGTTGGTCAGGTCGCGGACGATGCAGGGCACGGTGGAAAGGCCCGCCAGCCGGGCGGCCCGGAACCGGCGCTCCCCTGCCACGATGCGGTAGCGCATGCCGTCCTGCACCACCAGAATGGGGGAGAGAACCCCGGCCGAGCGGATGCTTTCCGCCAGCTGTTCCAGCGCCTCCTTATCGAAATCCTTGCGGGGCTGGGCGGTGTTGGGGTCGAGCTCGTCAATGGCCACATCCTGCACCACGGTCTGGAAAAGCTCGTCATTCTGGGGCAGCAGGACGTCCAGTCCCCGTCCCAATCCGGAACGCTTCATGGTTTTCACTGACTCCTTTGCAGCCGTCAACCCTTACCGGTTGCGGCGGATGATCTCCTGAGCCAGCTGGCGGTAGCTTTCCGCGCCCTGACTGCGGGGATCGTAAAGATGAATGGGAACGCCGTGGCTGGGGGCCTCGCCCAGACGCACGTTGCGGGGGATGGCCACGGAAAAGACCTTATCACGGAAGTGCTTCTTGACGGACTCCACCACCTGCAGGCTCAGGTTGGTGCGGCCGTCCAGCATGGTCAGCAGCACGCCCTCGATTTCCAGCGAGGGGTTGAAGGAATGCTTGACCCGGCTGATGGTATTCATCAGGCTGGACACGCCCTCCAGCGCGTAATACTCGCACTGGATGGGGATCAGCACCCGCTGGCAGGCGGCGAGAGCGTTCAGGGTCAGCAGGCTTAGGGACGGCGGGCAGTCCACAAAGACGAAGTCATAGCCGCGCTCCAGCCCCATGAGGACGCTTTTGAGCCGGTACTCCCGCTGCTCCAGATCCACCAGCTCCAGCTCGGCCCCGGCCAGACGGATGTCGGCGGGCAGCAGATCCAGCCCTCTGACGGCGGTGCGCTTCAGGCAGGCGTTGACCGGCGCCCGGCCCATGAGCACCTCGTAGATGGAGGTGGCGCCCGCCTGCAGGCCCAGACCGCTGGTGGAGTTGCCCTGCGGGTCCAGATCCACCAGCAGCACCTTCTTGCCGGCTTCCGCCAGACAGGCGGTCAGGTTGATGGCGGTGGTGGTTTTGCCCACGCCGCCCTTTTGGTTGGTGATCGCAATCATTTTGCCCATTTCAAGTTCCCTCGCGTCCTTTGTTCATCAGAAGACCAGCGAAATCTCCGCGTCGCCGTCCTCGTCCGTCTCCTGCAGCACATAGCTGGCGGGCGGGGCGTCTTTGGTGCTTTCTTCATAGGCCAGCTGGGCCTTCACGTCGCCCCCCCGGGCCTCGAAATCCGCCAGCGCCGCCTGCCATTCCTCGGTGAAGGCCTCCAGCGACATGCCGGTGGAGCTGAGGTAGCCCGCCGCCTCCCGGCCCACATAGCGGAAGTGCCAGGGCTCAAACTTGATGCCGGTGGCGGCCTCGCCGTCCTCGGTGTAGCGGAGGATCAGGCCGAACTGGGCGCAGTTTTCCTTCATCCAGTGGGCCTCGGGGGTCTGCTTGAAATCCTGGGTCATGTATTCCCGGGCGGCGTAGTCCCGGTTGAGGATGTCGCAGCAAAGGCCGCTCTGATGCTCGCTGGCACCGGGCTTGTTGACGTAGCCGTCATCCACGCCGTTGTTGCGGGCCAGATAGTTCTGATAGACGGTGGCCTGCGTGCCGTACTTGCGGTAGCCGCTTTTGAGCATGAGCACCATGCCGTCGGGATAGGAGGCCGTGTGCTCGGTTTCCTCTCCCTTGGAGTTGACGGTGGTATAGGTGTATTCCCGCACCTCCAGCGCGGCGTTGAACATGTCTTCCACCGCCTTGGCGCAGGCTTCCTGCAGGTAGATGGTGGCGGACGTGGCCCGCTTGACGCTGCTCATCTTGACAAGGGGAGAAGGCTCGTAGGTCTTATCCAGCGGGTTCTGCTCGTTGACCAGAATCAGATAAGGGGACTGGAGCGCCGTCAGCGAAACGCCGTAGGTCCAGCGAACCTCCGGCTCTTCCACCTTTGTTCCGCCCATGGCCAGCGAACCGTCCTCGCCGAGGGCGGAAACGGGGAGCAGCATCAGGCACAGAAGACCAACCAGCACAGCACGGCAGAAATCCTTCATGGGAGCACCTCAGTTCATAGCTTGATGAATCAGATAATCGTAGAGTTCCAGCTTCCAGCCGGAAAGATAGGTTTCCAAAGGAAGGCCGGAGGCGGCGATGGCCTCGGCGTTTTCCCGGCCCACATAGCGGATGTGCCACGGCTCGTAGCTGTAGCCGGTCTCGTCCTCGTAGCCCTTGAGATAGCGGACGATGAAGCCGAAGCGCTGGCAGTTGGCGTACACCCACTGCCCTTCGGGGGTGGAGCCGAATTTTTCGGACAGGGTCGAGCTGTTGCGGGTGGCCAGATCCATGGCCAGACCCAGCTGGTGCTCGCTGGCCCCCGGACGGGCCACCAGCTTGTCCGCCTCCGTTTCGCTGCCGGTGCGGTTCACCTTGCGGGTATACAGCAGGGACTGCTTGGAATAGCTGCGGTAGCCGGACACGCTGGACAGCTTGACGCCCTCGGACTGAGCCGCCTGAAACAGCTCCTCCAGTGCCGCAGCCGCGTCCTCCCGCATGCTTTGGGACATGCCGTGAACCTGCGTCTTGCGCAGGGAGTCGGGAACATACTGCTCGCTGATCACATGCTGGCGATTGACCAGAAAGATGTCGCCGTTGATATTTTTTTCAGGTAGGGCGGCGTTTTTGCTTCCGGAAAGCAGCGCTGCGCCGGTCAGAACGACGGAAAGCATTTTCCCCAGCACCACGGTTTCCTCACACCCTTTCCAAATCCAAAACGAAAATTTGCCTATGTTTTCGCTGGCGGCTCCGCGGAAGAACCGCCGGAAGACAGGGACACACTACAATTATTGTATCATTTTTGTAATAATATAGCAACTATTTTCTTTCTGCTTCAAGGAGTACGGCCCCTTCCCGGAGGGCGAAATCCACGTTGGCCTTTTCGGCCCGCCAGCGCAGCACCACGCCCTCGGCCGTGTGTTCCTGCGAAAGAACGCTGCCAAGGCGGCGAAGTTTATCCGCCAGCGCGTACCGGGCAAAGGGAACCAGCAGGGAAACTTCCTCCGTGCCCGCATCCAGCGCGTTTTCAACGGCGGCGAGCAGATCGTCCAGCCCCTGACCGGTGGCGGCGCTGATGGGCAGCGCGCCGGGCAGCGTATCGGCGGAGGGGGAAAGCAGGTCGCATTTGTTCAGCGCGTCGATGCGGGGGGCTTCCGTAGCGCCCAGACTGTCCAGCACCTCGCCGACGGTGCGGCGGCGGGAAAGCAGCTGGGGATCGGCCCCGTCGGAGACCAGCACCAGCACGTCGGCCAGCCGGGCTTCTTCCAGCGTGGCGTGGAAGGCTTCCACCACCTCGTGGGGCAGCTTGCGGATGAAACCGACGGTATCCACCAGCAGGGCCTTGGCGCCGTGGGGGAGGGAAACGGGACGGCTGACGCTGTCCAGCGTGGCGAAGAGCTGATTCTGCACATACACGTCCGCGCCGGTGAGGCGGTTGAAAAGGGTGGATTTGCCCGCGTTGGTGTAGCCCACCAGCGCCACCACCGGCACGCCGCCCTTTTCCCGGCTCTGACGGCGGAGGGAGCGCTGCTTTTCCAGCTCGTCCAGCTCCCGGCGCAGGTCGGTGAGCCGTTCCCGGATGCGGCGGCGGTTGACTTCCAGCTTGCTTTCGCCGGGGCCCCGGGTGCCGATGCCGCCGGCCAGACGGCTCAGCACAAGCCCCTGCCCCAGAAGGCGCTGGCTGCGGTATTTCAGCTGGGCCATTTCCACCTGCAATTTGCCCTCCCGGGTGGAGGCCCGGGCGGCGAAAATATCCAGAATGAGCGCGGTGCGGTCCACTACTTTTATATGAAGCGTTTCTTCCAGATTTTTCTGCATGACCCCGGAGAGGACTTCGTCAAAGATGACCAGATCGGCCTGAACGGCCTGACAGCGCAGGGAAAGCTCCTCGGCCTTGCCCCGGCCGATGCAGAAGGCCGAATCGGGGGAAGGGCGCTTTTGCAGTACCCGCAGCACCGTTTCGGCTCCGGCGGTCTTGGCCAGTTCTTCCAGCTCGTTCAGCGATTCTTCGCTTTCGATGCCGACCAGAACGGCCCGCTCGTGATCCTTGCGGAGCTTCTCTTCCTCGGCCAGATAGGCCGCGTCGGCCTGCCGGATGTGATCCAGCCATTCCTGCTGGGGCAGACGGCGGGCGGGCAGAAGTTCCGTCAGCACATACCCGGCGGAGGCGGCCCGATCCAGAAAGGCGCACTGGGCGCTGGTGGGCTGACCCTGCGCGTTTACGCCCACGGCGCACATGGCGTCAAAGCGCATGGAAAGAAGCGCGCTCAGATCCACATCGCTGAGCTGCCCCGTGGCGCTGGGGTGGGTATGGATGCAGCGGATCATGCTCAATCGCCGCTGGCTGCGGCGAAGGCGCAGATCCGGCAGGTCGATGGCATCCGCCCGGCCAATGAACACATCGGCGATCTCCCCGTAGCGGGTGACGTACAGGGCCACTTCCCGGTTGAAGGAAGCCGACCAGCCGCAGAGAGTGGAAAGCACCTCCTGCGGAAGAAAAACGTCCGGTTCCAGCTGAAGGTCATAGAGGGTCTTCATTTCATCCAGAACGCTTTTGCGGATCCCTTCGATGTTACCATGAATATCCGGCATAAAAATTCCTTTCTTATAAAAACGGAAGGGGACGGGCGAACCCGGCAGGCGGGTCAGGAACGCATGCGCGAGCGCAGATCCTCCACGATGGGGGGCAGGACGGTCAGCACCCGGTCGATCTCCTCGGCGGTGTTGTCCCGGCCCAGAGAGAAGCGCACGCTGCTGCGGCCCAAGTCGGGCGAAAGGCCCATGGCGGAGAGGACGTGGCTGGGTTCCAGACTGCCGCTGGTGCAGGCAGAGCCGCCGGAGCAGGCGATCCCGGCCAGATCCAGCCGCATGAGCAGGCTTTCCCCCTCCACGCCGGGGAAGGAAAAATGGGCATTGCCGGGAAGGCGGAGGGTGGGATGGCCGTTCAGCCGGGCATCCGGCACGGCGGACAATATCCCCTGGATCAGCCGGTCCCGCAGGGCGGAAACGTGAGCCGCGTATTCCGGCAGCTCAGCGACGGCCAGCGACAGGGCTTCGCCCATGCCTACGACGCCGGGCACGTTTTCCGTCCCCGCCCGAAGGCCCCGTTCCTGCGCGCCGCCCTCGATGAGGTTGTGGATCCGGGTTCCTTTGCGGATGTACAGCGCGCCCACGCCCTTGGGGCCGTGGAACTTGTGGCCGGACAGGGAAAGCAGATCAGCGTTCCATGCGTTGACATCGATGGGAATGGCTCCGGCGGCCTGTACCGCGTCGGTGTGGAACAAGACGCCCGCTTCCCGGGCAAGCTGGCCGATCTCCTGAATGGGTTCCAGCGTACCGACCTCGTTATTGGCGGCCATGACGGAGATCAGGGCCGTATCGTCCGTCAGCGCCCGGCGGACGTCGGCGGGGGAGATTCGGCCGGTTTCATCCACCGGCAGATAGGTGATGCGGAAGCTGTCCCGTTCCAGCGCCCGGCAGCTGTGCAGCACCGCGTGGTGCTCCACGGCGGAGGTAATGACGTGCTTTTTGCCCGTCTCCGCAGCGGCGCAGCGAATGGCCCAGTTGTCGCTTTCGCTGCCCCCGGCGGTGAAATAGATTTCCCGGGCCTCGGCTCCCAGCGCAGCGGCGACCTGCCGCCGGGCGTTTTCCACCGCCTTGCGGGCTTCCCGTCCGGCGGTGTGGATGGAGCTGGGATTGCCTGCCTTTTCCGTGAAGAAGGGCAGCATTTTGGAAAGAACCTCCGGCCGTACCGCTGTGGTGGCGGCGTTATCCAGATAAATGGGCGGATAAGGGGAATTCATGGAGAAAGACCTCGATTCTGAAGGGACGCAGGATGCGGCGGCAAGCGCTTTGCGGCCTGTTGATAAGACGAATGACAATGGGGAAATGGGGCATTTTTGGGAAAAAAGATCAGAAAGACGAACGGCCCGCCGGGCTTTCCGCCTCCCGGTGAAGCTGGCCGCGAACCGCGCCGTCATCGGAGATCAGCACCTCGGCATAGACCGGCGAGGAAGAGCCGTAGTTGCAGACCGCCCCCGGATTCAGGAAGAGACAGCCGTTGGCGTATTCCAGATGGCCCAGATGAGTGTGGCCGAACAGCGCGGCCTGAACCTCCTGGTCGGCGGCTTCAAATTCCAGATGATACAGCCCGTTTTTCACATGGAAGGTGTGGCCGTGGCAGAGCAGCAGCTTGGCCTTGCCGACGGAGATCACCTGACAGACGGGCGCGTCCCAGCCGAAATCGTTATTGCCCTTGACGGCGTAAAGCCGCAGAGACGGACGGCCATAGAGAAACTCCTGCGAGACCCGCTCCCACTCGGACAGGCCGTCCCCCAGAAAGACGATCACGTCCACCGGGCCTGCGGAAAACGCCCGGAGAAGAATCTCCTGCAGACGCTCCTCCATGCCGTGGGAGTCGGAAACCACAATGACACGCTTCATAGGGAAAGCAGCGCTTCCTTTCGGAATGAGATCGGAATGAGATCGGAATGAGAATGGATGAAGAAGACAGAAGGGATCAGAACAGCGCCCGGAGAACGTCCCGCATCTGATCGACGGCATGGAAGCGGTGGCTGACCTGATTCTTTTCCTCCGGGGACATCTGGGCGAAGGTCTGGCCGTTTTGGTAGAGGAAGAGGGGATCGTAGCCGAAGCCGCCTTCGCCCTCCAGAGTGGTGAGCAGCGTTCCTTCGCATTCGCCCCGGACGATGCGGGTCTCCTGCCCCGGCAGCGCCAGCGCCATGGCGCAGACGAAGCGGCAGGTACGGTCGGCAACGCCGTCCATGTTTTTCAGCAGCAGCTCGTTATTGGCCCGGTCGTTGCCGTGCTCCCCGGCATAGCGGGCGCTGTAGATGCCCGGCGCACCGCCCAGCGCATCCACGGAAAGGCCGCTGTCGTCCGCCAGCGTGGGAAGGCCGGTGGCCTTCATGACGCATTCGGCCTTGATGCGGGCGTTTTCCTCAAAGGTGGAGCCGTTTTCGTCAATATCGCCCTCAAAGCCCACTTCCTTCATGGAGACGGGCCGGCACACGCCCCGGAACAGGGCGGTCAGCTCCTGAAGCTTATGGGCGTTGCCGCTGGCCACCACCACCATGGGCAGGGGCAGCAGGTGGCCGCCGATGCCGCGAAGCGCCTCCCGTTGGGCCTTCATCAGGCGGCGCACTCCGGCGCGGCCCGCATCCAGCAGGCAGTGAAGCTCCCGATTGGTAAAGGCGCGGCCTTCGCCGGTGCCCTGCAGCTCTATAAATTCTCCCCGATGATTCATGACGAAATTCATGTCCGTCTGGGCGCGGGAATCTTCCGTGTAGCAGAGATCCAGCAGCGGCTCGTCCTCCACGATGCCCGCGCTGACGGCGGCCACCTGGGAAACGATGGGGTTTTCGTCCAGCAGACCGTCCTGCATGAGCTTGTTGACCGCCATGACCAGCGCCACATATGCGCCGGTGATGCTGGCGGTACGGGTGCCGCCGTCGGCGGTGAGCACGTCGCAGTCCAGCGTGATGGTGCGCTCGCCCAGCTTGGTCAGATCCACCGCCTGACGCAGGGAGCGGCCGATGAGCCGCTGAATCTCCACGCTGCGGCCGTCCTTCTTGATGCCATCCCGGGCTTTGCGCCGCCCGGTAGAGGCGGGCAGCATGGCGTATTCCGCCGTGACCCAGCCCTGCCCCTTATCCCGAAGGAAGGGCGGGACGGTTTCCTCCACGCTGGCGGTGCAGATCACGCGGGTCTTTCCGGTGGAAATCAGGCAGCTTCCGGCGGCGGTTTCCACAAAGCCGGGCTGAATGGCGCAGGGACGGGTCTCCATGGGGGAGCGGTCAGTACGAATCATGAATCTCTCTCCTGTTAATGCATCAAAATGGGAAACCGGCATGCTCGAAAAAACCGGTTTGAGGGATTTCGCTTCATTATGATAGATGATGGGAGAAAAGTCAATGCTTTGGGGGAAATGAGGGGGGAAGTGGGGAAGACTTTTGACGAAAAAGGGCGGCTACGAATTCCGGTTGTGAGGAAGCGCCTGATGTGGTAAAATGCCGGGGTTGAAAAAAGCGGATGACTTTGGAGGGGATGGCATGAAAAAACGCTGGGCGGAGATTACGGGGATATTGCTTTGGCCCCTTCTGTGCCTGACGGCGCTGGAGGGCATGGCCCGGGGAATTTTGAAGGCCGTTTGGGAATGGATGACGGGCCAGCCGCTGATGGCGGTGCTGAATTATTTGTTTTTGCTGGGACTGTGCCTGATGATCTCGCATTTTCGGTCCCGGCGGGTTCGAGTTTGCTTAGGGCTTGCGGTGATGCTGCTGTGCGCCGTGCTGGGCATGGCCAACTATTATAAGCTGATCTACCGGCTGGAACCGATTCTGGTGACGGACGTGACGCAGATCCATGAGGCGCTGGAAACCATGGGCGGGATGGACTTTCATTTCGACATGGGGAAGCTGTGGACGTGGGTGATCGGCACGGCGGTGCTGATGGCGGCGGCCATTCTGCTTCTGAAGCAGAAGCGGGAACGGCGGTGGCTCGCCCTGCCGCTGGCAGGACTGATGCTGGCGGTGGGAACGCCCTTCCTGTGTACCTACGAGCTGGCCGGGGGCGGAAACCGGTACGACATGGTGGACCAGACCCGGCACGACGGATGCCTGTATACGGCCTTTGCGGCGGAAAATTACCGCCATTCCACGATGAGGGTGGATTATTCGCAGGAAAAGACGGAGGCGGCTTACCGGGCGCTGGAGGCGGAAACGCCGACGCAGACGGCGCAGGGGGAGGAGATCCCCAATGTGATTTTGGTGCTGAGCGAATCCTTTACCGATCAGGAAATTTTGGGGCAGTATCTGGACTTTACCACGGAACTGACCCCCTATTATAATCAGCTGCAGCAGGAGAGCCGCCACGGAAAAATTTACGTGCCCAAGGTGGGCGGAGGCACCAGCGAGACGGAATTTGAGGTGTTGACGGGGCTGAAATCTCAGTATACGGTGAACCCGTACTCGATGGGTCTGCCGGAGATGAACAGTCTGGCCAGCGTGCTGCGGGAAAAGGGACTGACGGCCACGGCCCTGCACTGGTACGCCGGGGTCTACTACAACCGCTATGAGAATCTGGCCAAAGAAGGATTCGAGAGCTTTTACACCACGGACACCACCCAGCGGGACTTTACCAAGGTGGGGATGTTTATTTCCGACCGGGATCATTTCCGGGCGATCATGGACAAGATGGACGAAACGCCGGAAAGGGATTTTGTTTTCTGCCTGACGATGCAGAATCACGGCGGATACGGGTATGACGATTTCCGAAAAATCTACGGGGCGGAGGTGCCCTTTACCAATGAACTGAGCGAGGAAAGCCTGATCGCCGCCAACAACTACTGCTATCTGCTGACCCAGACGGACGCGGCACTGGCGGAGTGGATCGAGGAGCTGCGGAGCTATCCCGAACCGGTTATGGTGATCTTCTTCGGGGATCATCTGGCGCCGCTGGGAATGGAGACCTACGAGGAGCTGGGCGTGCCCATCGGCAGCGCCGCAGCCCATGAAGCGCCCTATTTTATCTGGAGCAATCGGGAAAATCTGGCTGGGGAAGAGGACATGATGGCCTGGCAGCTGGGCGCTTACGCCCTGACGCTGGCGGGGCTGAATGACGATCCCTTCTTCAGCTACGTGGAGCGGCTTCGGCAGCAGGGCGTTACGGAGGATGAAACCTATGACCTGCTCAGCTATGACGCGCTGTTCGGCAAGCAGTACGCCTACCGGCTGGCGGAGCTTCATCCCATGAGTTCGGATTACGCCATCGGCGGCCAGATGGAGCTGGAAGGCTTTGATACGGCTGAGGTAGGGGATCGGGTCTACGTGCGGGCACGGCTGAAGGATCCGACGCAGAAGTTCCGGCTGTCTGTAGACGGGGTGCTGCGGGATGATCTCTGCCTGAACCGGACGGATGAAAAGCTGACGCTGCAGTGTGTTTTGCAGAATGGATACGGCAGGCGATACAATCAGAGCCGGGAAGCGGTTTTTGACGGCACGGACGGCCTTCTGCAGGCCAGCGGGCGTATCGGGTATGAGACGGAGCCCGTTTGGGAAAGCGGCTACAGCATTCAGGAGGATCGGTGGTATCGGCCCTACGTGCTGGTAAAGAGCGAGGAGACCTTCGAAAGCGAGGGCGTGATGACCCTGTTGGCCGAGGAGGAGTGCTGGGGCTGGCAGCCTTCCTACGGGCTGCACAAGGCGAAGCAGTACGGGCTGGACGGGCAGGGGCATCTGGTGCTGGCCATTCCCCGAAAGGAGCTGGCGGAGGTATCCAGGGAAGGCGTACAGGCCTATCTGAGAGAAAAACAGGCTGTTCTGGTTCGGGAGAGAAAAGAATAAAAGAGAAGCCGGTTCCGTCTTTTGGGGAGACGGAACTGGCTATGTATATTGGAAAACGGACGGCTGCTGAAATGGAAGCCGTCCGTTTTACTGATATGGTCAGGCCGGGCAATGGGGCGCGGTCACATGTCGATGACCTTCTGATGAAGCCACTTGCCGCTGAGGTAGCGCCAGACAAAGGCGGTGGCGCGAACGACCCAGTCCAGACACATGGCCAGCCAGACGCCGGTCAGCTTCATGCCCATTTCATAGACGAAGAAATAGCTCAGGCCGATACGGACGGCCCACATGGCAATGATGGAAACCAGCATGGTGAAGCGGGAATCTCCGGCAGCCCGAAGGGCGTTGGGCAGCGTAAAGCTCAGCGCCCAGAAAATGGAGGCCATAACGGCATACAGCCGAAGAATTTCCACACTGGCGGAAACGGCCTCGGGACTCAGGTTAAACAGCGGCGCAATGTTGGGGATAAAGAGAAAGAGGATAACATCGCTGATGAACAGAAGCACCCAGACCAACACAATGAGCTGCTTTGTGTAATAACGGGCCTGTTCCTTTTCACCGGCGCCGATGCACTGCCCAACCACTGTCACCATGCCCAGACCGATGGCGGTGCCGGGCAGCTGGAAGAAGGTGGTCATGGTATTGCCGATGGCGTTGGCCGCAATGATGCTTTCGCCAAACTGGGATACGATACCCGCCACCAACAGCTTGCCGACCTGAAACATACTGTTTTCCAGACCGTTGGGAATGCCCTGGCGGAAGATCAGGCGGATCATGGGAAAGTTGAATTCAGGGCGGGTGATGCGTTTGATGTGGATGGGCGCGTGGGTGTTCAGCATCATCCGCAGCATAATGGCCGCACCCAGAATACGGGACAGCAGCGAGGCAATGGCCGCGCCGGCAACTTCCATCTGAAAGCCGTAGATCAGGATAGCATTGCCGATAACGTTGGTCAGGTTCATCAGAAGCGAGGTGAACATGCTGGCCTTGCTGTTGCCCATGGCCCGCAGCAGGGCGGCCCCGGCGTTGTACGCTGCTAGCGCCGGATAGCTGACGGCGGACAAAAGAAGATAAGTTTCACAGTAGGCCATGGTGGACGGAGCCAGAGAGCCAAAGCACATCTGCAGGATGGGCCGGCAAAAAATGATCGCTGCAAGGCCGATGGCCAGCGCTATGAGTACGGAGGAATACATCAACTGCTTGGCGGCTGTGCAGGCGCTTTCCGAATCTTTTCGGCCCAGATACTGAGCGGCTACGATCGCGCCGCCGGTGGCCATAGCGGAGAAAAGCTGGATCAGCAGCACGTTGATGGAGTCCACCAGAGAGACCGCTGATACGGCAGATTCAGAAACGGAAGTCACCATGACGGTGTCCGCCATGCCGATGCAGATGGCCAGCAGCTGCTCGATAATCAGAGGAATGAACAGGCGGATCAGCGCCTGACGGGAAAAGAGCATGGAGGAGGGAGAAAGCGGGGAAGAATCAGGGCTGTTCGTTGGAAACACCTTCTTGCGTACCGGATGCGTCTTTGATGCCGCAGATGCTGGTGACGGTCGCCACGATAGCACCGAGGATCACGTTGAGATAATAGGTAGAAAAGCGCCAGATGAGCAGGGCCACAAAGAGCCGCGCATCAGGGAAAATGCCCTTGAAAAGCACGGCGAATCCGCCCTCCTGCGCGCCGGAAGCGCCGGGCAGCGGCGTGTAGCTGGCACCGATGTAGAGCAGCACGCCCATGGTAATCAGCTCCATGGAGCTGACCTCGGAAAGGCCGAAGGCATAATACACGGCGATGATCGGAAGCATCAGGGAGAAAAGCTGCAGAAGCGCTACGGCGCATTGGGTCAGGAGAGAAACGGGACTGCGCACCAGTTGGCGGAAACTATAGAAGAAGGTTTTGCAGTGATCCTCCCAGCGGGCCATGGAGGCCTCCGGGTTTTTGCAGAGGCGCAGCTTGACGCCGATTTTGATGCACAGGCCGATGAGCCATCGCACGGCTCGCTGGCTGATGGCCATCATCAGCACCATGCCGATGGAAACGCAGTTGACCAGATAACCCAGAACAACAAACCAGATGGAGCCCTGCGTATGATCGGAGACGAAGGAGGAATGGGTGGCCCAGAGGACGCCGCCGGCAATCAGCAGGATCATCTGAAAACAGATGAACTTGACGACCATGGCGGAACCGCTGATGCCGATGGGCGCGCCGTACTGGCGAAGGGTATAGATTTCCAGCGGCTGGCCGCCGGAAGCGCCGGGCGTTACATTACAATAGTAGATTCCCGTGATGGCGGCGTGGATACTCTGCCAGAGCGTAACGGGATGGCCCTGCTGCTTCAAATAGAAGTAAACGGCCAGCGCGTCGGCGAGGATATACAGGAGCCAGCCCAGCAAACATAATAGAAGAAACTCCGGGCTGATGGAGCGAAGCGCATGGCCCAGCTCGCTGAGATCATTTCCGTTCAGACCTATATATAGTACAATTCCCAGGGTAAGGAACAGGAACGCGAAATTCAAAAGCCTTTTGACGCTTGGTTTCATATTACCTTCTCCGATCAAGTTTGGCTCAAAGAGCGTTTTCAGTATAGCATATTTTCAGGACGCGGGCAAACATTGGACAAAAACTGGCAAAGAATTTGCGGCTGGATAGGCGCAAAACGTTGAAAATACAGGGTTCCCCAAATAAAGTCAAAAAAATCAAAAATTTTTGAAAAAAGTGTTGACAAAAAAACGAGTGCGTGGTATTATATACAAGCTCGCTTGAGAGCAACGAACCTTGAAAACGATACAGAATAAGGAAAGAACGCAAGAACAGTCAAGAATTTTGAGTGAATCGTGCTTGAGAAGGACGGGTTCCGAAAGGGATGAGTTCTTCCATAAATCAAGAGCGATAACGGATTGAACATAAGAGTTTGATCCTGGCTCAGGACGAACGCTGGCGGCGTGCCTA
>ERZ857827.2096-NODE-2096-length-16624-cov-4.293621_pt1 | contig 16624 bp, 10 predicted proteins | sample MGYA00519761_ERZ857827 | MGnify/ENA primary metagenome ERZ857827 (study PRJEB31778, sample SAMEA3449370) | human gut metagenome | biome: human gut; feature: human-associated habitat; material: faeces | place: United Kingdom | collected 2010/2012 ... | reverse complement strand
AGCGCGTCATCCAGATCCTCAACCGCCGCCAGAAGAACAATCCCTGCCTCATCGGTGAGGCGGGCGTGGGCAAGACGGCCATCGCCGAGGGCATAGCGCTGCATATCGCAGAGGGGAACGTTCCGGCGCGCCTGCGGGACAAGGAAATTTATCTGCTGGACCTGACAAGCCTGGTGGCGGGAACCCAGTTCCGCGGCCAGTTTGAAAGCCGTGTGAAAGGGCTCATTGGCGAAGTGAAAGCGGCGGGCAATGTTATTTTATTTATTGATGAGATCCACAACATCACCGGGGCGGGGGATTCCGAGGGCGCGATGAACGCAGCCAACATCCTTAAGCCTGCGCTCTCCCGGGGGGAGATTCAGGTCATCGGCGCGACGACGTTTGCAGAATACCGCAAATACATTGAGAAAGACCAGGCGCTGGAGCGCCGTTTCCAGCCGGTGAAGATCGAGGAGCCGTCCATCGACGATGCTACGGCTGTTATCGCGGGCATCCGCCAGTATTATGAGGCGTACCACCATGTAAAGGTGAGTGAAGCCATCGTGCGCAGCACGGTCACGCTGTCCGAGCGCTATATCACCGACCGTTTCCTGCCGGATAAGGCCATCGACCTGGTGGACGAGGCCTGTGCCATGATCCGTACCGAGATCGACTCCATGCCTGCGGAGCTGGACGAGGTCAGCCGCCGGATCATGCAGCTGGAAATCGAGGAAAACGCCCTGAAGAAAGAGGACGACGAAGCCAGCAAGCGCCGTCTGGAAATGCTGGAGGAAGAGCTGAGCAAGCAGCGGGAAAAGATGAAGGAAATGAAAGCCCGCTGGGAGAACGAGAAATCCGCCATTCAGAAGGTGCAGAAGCTGCGCGAGGACATTGAACGCACCAACGCCGAGATCGCCAAGGCCGAACGGAACTACGATCTGGGCAAGGCGGCCGAGCTGAAATACGGCGAGCTGCCGAAATTGCAGAAGGAACTGCAGGAGGAAGAAGAGATCGCCGACCGCGACCGGGGCGAAGGCAGTCTGCTGCGGGATAAAGTCACCGAAGAAGAAATCGCCCGGATCGTCAGCCGTTGGACGGGCGTCCCCGTTACCCGGCTCAAGGAAGGCGAACGGGAGAAGCTGCTGAAGCTGCCCGAACTGCTCCATCAGCGGGTCATCGGTCAGGACGAGGCCGTGCAGAAAGTCTCCGAAGCCATCCTGCGCAGCCGCGCGGGCATCAGCGACGAGAACCGTCCCATCGGTTCCTTCCTGTTCCTGGGCCCCACCGGCGTGGGCAAGACCGAGCTGGCCAAGGCGCTGGCGCAGGCGCTATTTGACGATGAGAAGAACATGGTTCGAATCGATATGAGCGAATACATGGAGAAGTTCTCCGTCAGCCGTCTGATCGGCGCGCCTCCGGGATACGTGGGCTACGACGAGGGCGGTCAGCTGACCGAGGCCGTGCGGCGCAAGCCCTACTGCGTCGTCCTGCTGGACGAGGTGGAAAAGGCGCATCCCGACGTTTTCAACATTCTGCTGCAGGTGCTGGACGATGGCCGGATTACCGACAGTCAGGGCCGCACCGTGGACTTCAAGAACACCATCATCATCATGACCTCCAATCTGGGCAGCCAGTTCCTGCTGGACGGCATCCAGAACGGCCAGATCACGGCGGACGCCCGGGAAAACGTGATGAAGCTGCTGCGCAGCCAGTTCCGCCCCGAGTTCCTGAACCGGATCGACGAGATCGTGTTCTACAAGCCGCTGGAGAAGGCCGAGATCCGTCAGATCGTCTGTCTGCTGGCCAAGAGTCTGGAAAGCCGCCTGCAGGAGCGGGAGATCACCCTGACCCTGACCGACGCGGCCATCGACAAGATCGCCGACGCGGGCTTCGACCCGGTCTACGGCGCGCGTCCCCTGAAGCGCTACATGCAGAGCCATCTGGAAACCATGCTGGCCAAGGCCATCATCGCCGGGGACGTTCTGCCCGGCCAGAACGTCACGGTGGATGTGAACGCAAACGGCGAGCTGGAAGTGAAGAAATAAGAAGGAGCTATTCCGAAAACTGCAAGGGGCTGCCTCTGAACGAGGCAGCCCCGAATTTGTTTATCAAAATAAATACACTAAAATTGCAAAACAATAGAATTATCTATTGAAAAAAGAAAAGAAATGGAATATAATCATTCTGGATTTGTTTTGCGCATTCGCGATGCTTACGTTCAAACATCATTTGAATAAAATAGGGGGATATGTCGTGAAAAATCGCATTGGTTGGTCATCTTCTTGACGGTTTTCTGTTGCTTGCTTACAGTTTCATATGCTGCCAGCTTCCAAGAGGGAACGCTTACGGCCGAACAGAAAGATCATTGGTATTGGCCGGTTCCCGGATGCAAATACTTAACAAGAGGATTTAACACAAGTTCATCCGGCATGCACGGCGGCTTGGACATTGCCGCGTCTGCCGGTTCCGAAGTACGCGCAACCAAAGACGGCACCGTCGTTACCGTTTACAGCGGGTGCCGCAATTACAACGGGCATTCAAACAACTGTTCATCAGCCGGGAAAAATTGTAGTCTTAGCAATTTATCATCCGACGGATATTGCAATTACGGTTTCGGAAATGGCGTTGTCGTTTTGCATAGCGATGGTATTTACAGCTATTATGCGCATATGAGCAGCGTTGTCGTTTCAAAAGGCGCAAAAGTCGAACAGGGAGCACTGCTTGGCTATGTTGGTTCAAGCGGTAATTCTACAGGCCCTCATCTGCATTTCTCCATCGGAAATGGCGGCAATATCCCGGATCGTGTTCCGTCGGTATGTTTCGATAACAATCCCAACTCTTCTGATTTTCAGATCACAGTTGCGGGCGGCAACTCGGGGAATTCTCTCTGGTCTACAGATAAAGCATACCTGTATGATAAAAATGGTATTTCCTACACGACTGTGGCTGGCGGCGGCTACCTGGGCGTGAACGGTTGGCTTGACGGCGCGGAGCAGAGCACGCTCGGAGAATACGGCACGTTTGATATGTATATCAACGAGTCGCTGCAATCCAACGATGTAAACGATTATTATGCTTACCACAGCAAAAATACGTCTTATGAAATCAAAGACATCAAGGCGAAACCCGGCTATGACTATCTGGGGGTAAAAAGCGGGAGTCTGAAGGGAAATACTTCCGGCGCTCTGACCATGGTGGTGCTGAGCTTCTCGCGTCAGGGCAGCCTGGTTGTGTCCGGTCAGCTGGACGGCGTTCTGGATCGCTCCATCGAGGGGTACGGCACTTTTGACGTGTACCTTGACGGCAAGCTGGACGAAAGTGGCTGCACCTCTTACAACAAGCATTTGCCTAACGGGACGAAATATGAAATCAAGAATATTACCGCCCAGACCAACAAGAACTATGGCGGTCTGACGAGTCTCACCGGCGTTGTTCGCTCCGGCAATGAATCCAGCGTTGTTTTGGCTTTCACAACGGACGGAACCGCCACCACCGATTGGCAGGTTGCCAAAGCCCTGCCCGAGAATCTGGATCGCGACACGCTGGATATTGAGTACAAGTTCAACTATGTTACCAAGGCCCGCACAAGCCCCGGCGACGGCTGGGAAATGATCGAGCAAGGCGCTCTGCAGTACGAAAACGACGGCGAACGGTACATGCTCGATACCGAAAAAGATACCTCGGACACCTGTGAACTGGTTGGCTACTTCTATTTCCATTATTGCAACTACGGCACCACTGCCAACTATTATTGGAAAGATTATCTGCCTGTCCGGCACACCATTTCTATGGAATATGCGAATAGTTCCTTCACCGTAAAGGAAATGGGCACCGATGGCGACGGCAGCGGCCGCAAGTACTACTACCTCACACACACCACCGGCGAATATAACGGCAATATTGCCAAGTGCAGCGGAAACGGTTCTCAAGTTTACTACCGCGGCGGCGTGTACCAGAACAAGAAGACTTACCGCATCAACACCTACAGCAAGACCACCGACTGGAGCAGCACCTATGACGACGCCGCAGCCATCGCCTCCGTCCGCTGGCGCTTGAAGCAGTACAGCGTCACGTTTGCCCCCATGGGCGGCACGTTTGATGCCGAAACCATGACGAAGTACAACGGCATCGACCTGTTCCTGCCGACCAACGTACCCACCTACGAGCTGCATGAATTTGTTGCCTGGAATACGATGCCCGATGGTTCCGGTGATTCTTATCCGGCCGGCGGTGTTTATACAGTCAATGAAGACGTCACGCTGTACGCACAGTGGAAGGAAATGGGCGTCATGAATCTGCCCAAGGATGTAACGGTCATTGAGGCGCAGGCCTTTGCGGGCAGCTCCGCCGCCGTTGTTTCCATCCACGATGGATGCACGAAGATCGGCAGCAAAGCCTTTGCAAATTGTCCCAATCTCTGCCGCATCTACATTCCCGCCAGTGTAACCGATATTGCATTGGATGCCTTTGAAGGCTGCCCGAACCTGGTGATCTATGCGCCGGCCGGCAGCGTGGCCATCCGCGTAGCCAAGTACAACGATATTCCCTTCAACGAGGAATAAGATTCCAACGTCATCATGGGGAGCAAGGCCACCGTTCTGCGGAGCCTTGCTTCCTATTTTTTTGAGAAACCCGCACCGTTGCAGGCCGGAATAGACGAAAAAAACGGAGGTGCAGGTGACATATCGTCTCCTGCACCTCCGCTTTTCAGCGCTCCGACGGCTCTAATCCCCTCGGCACCGCCTTGTTTATTTGCCCAAAATGCTTTTGGATAATGCCTGCATGATGCCCTCTTCCTGCTCCTTCAGGGGCAGGGCGGGGTCGTAGGGCACGGGCTTGGATACCGTAATGCGCCGGGCGGCCCGGTCCACATGGACGGGATAAAACTTCAGCGCCTTGCCCGTGCGCCTGCAGATCAGGGGCGCTACCTGCAAAAAGCCCCGGTTCAGCTCCGTTTCGCTGCTGCCGTGGCCGGCGGGCTGCTCGGAAAAGATGACCAGATGCTCTCCCTGCGCCACGTATTCCAGACTTTTGCGGAAGGTGCGGATGACCCGGTTGTCGTGATAGACCGGCACGCCGGGCACGCTGCCCAGAATGGGCGGCAGCAGCAGCGCCATCAGATAGGGGATGGTCATATTCAGCAGGGGCTCAAAAAAGCAGCCCGGCTCCCACCAGTAGTCCTGCCGGACGTAGGCGGGAATTTCCTTGCGCTCCATAATGCCCGCGTTCAGCCACGGGTGGCAGTGATCCCGCAGGGAAAAAAACGCGCACATGGCGATAGGGCCGAAGGAAGCGGCGTGGTTCGGGCAGAACACCGCCGCTTCGCCGTCAAAGGGCTCCTCCCAGACGGTTTCCATATCCGGCAGGGCAAAACGCACCAGCCGGATCAGTGCGTTGTAGAATTTGCTCATGCGTTTCTCCCAACGCCGGAAACCAGTGCCCGGCCATGGCCTTCCAGCCCCACCTCAGGACAGGCGGCGGGCAGCAGCACCGTGTCCCCGGGGTTCAGCTCCATTTCGCCCTCCAGCCAGCGCAGGGTCAGCGGCTCCAGCGCGGTCAGCACCCGGAAGGTATCCGCTGCGGGCAGGATGCACGCGCCATCCGCCGCAACGCAGTCCAGCGTAAAGGCCGGTACGTCCAAAAGATGGGTGATCTCCTGCGCGGGATGCTCCGGCATATGGGCCCGCTGGCCTTTCAGCTCGGGACGGATCACATCCAGCGATTGCCGGATGTGCAGGGGCCGCTTCTCGCCCTTGTCGTTGACCCGGTTGAAGTCCCACAGGCGGTAGGTCACGTCGCTGGACTGCTGAATCTCATACAGCAGAATGCCTCCGCCGATGGCATGCACCATGCCCGCCGGCATATAGAACACATCGCCCGCCTTGACCGGAATCCGCTGAATCAGCGGCTCCACGTCCTCGCCGCCAGTCAGGGCCCGGCGCAGATCGTCGATGGTCACGCCCTCCCGGATGCCGTACAGAAGGGACGCGCCCTCTTCGGCATGAAGGATCACCCATGCTTCGGTCTTGCCCAGCTTGTTCTCGTGCGCTTTGGCGTATTCGTCGTCCGGGTGAACCTGCACGCTCAGGGTGCCCTTGGCCGCCAGCAGCTTCAGCAGCAGGGGAAATTCCGTGCCTTCCGGCAGACCCGTCAGCCGGGAGCCGTAGCGCTCGATCAGCGCCGTCAGGGTCACGCCGTCGTCGTCCGTGCTTTCCAGTCCGGGAATCACGCTCATTTCCAGCGCTTCGCCGGTGCGCTCGTCGGGGATGTCCTTGCCGAAGACCGTTTTCAGCTGTTCGCCACCCCAGGGGGTCATATCGCCGTGACGGTAAGCCGGATGCATCCGCATCGGGGGAAGGAAACGGTTCTGCTCCTTTATTTCTGTCATCTTAAAGATCCTCCGTATACATGCTGTACAGTTCGTAATACTTGCCTTTTTTCGCCATCAATTCCTGATGGGTACCCTTTTCCACAATGCCGTCCTGGGTCAGTACCCAGATGGAGGTCGCCCCGCGGATGGTGGTCAGCCGGTGGGCGATGGTGAAGGTGGTGCGGCCCTTGCTGAGCTTTTCCAGCGAATCCTGCACCAGCCGTTCGCTCTCGTTGTCCAGCGCGCTGGTGGCTTCGTCCAGAATCAGGATGGGCGGATTTTTCAGGAACACCCGGGCAATGGAGATGCGCTGCTTCTGCCCGCCGGACAGCTTCACGCCCCGCTCGCCCACATAGGTGTCGTACCCGTCGGGCAGCTCCCGGATGAAGCCGTCGGCTCCCGCCTGCTTCGCGGCGGTCTCCACCTGCTCCCGTGTGGCTCCGGGCAGGCCGTAGGCGATATTTTCATAAATGGTGCCGGAGAACATGTACACCTCCTGCTGCACCATGCCGATGTTCTCCCGCAGGCTGCGCTGGGTCAACTGGGCGATGTCCTGACCGTCAATCAGGATGCGTCCGCCGCTGACGTCGTAAAACCGGGGAATCAGGTTGCAGAAGGTGGTCTTGCCGCCGCCGCTGGGGCCTACCAGCGCGATCTTGTCGCCCGCCTTCACTGTTTCGTTGATGTCGGCCAGCACGGTCCGGTCGTTGTCGTTATAGTGGAAGCTGACGTGGTCGAAGGTCACATCGCCCTTCACGCCGGTCAGCTCCTTCGCGCCGGGCGCATCGTTCACGTCGGGCTGCACGTCCATGATCTCGCAGAAGCGCTCGATGCCCGTCATGCCCCGCTGGAACTGCTCCGCGTAGTCCACCACCCGGCGGATGGAGGTCAGCAGCGTGGAAATATACAGAAGATACGCCATGTAGTCCGCCGCGGTGATCTTGCCGTCGATGATGAACAGCGCGCCCACGATGACCACCACGATATACATAATGCCGTCAAAGGAACGGGTGGTGGTATTGTAGCCCGCCATGTAGCGGTATTTGCGGCGGCCGATGCGCACGAACTCCTCGTTGCCCCGGTCGAATTTATCGATTTCCATAGGCTCGTTGGCGAAGCTCTTCACCACGCGGATGCCCAGCAGGCTGTCCTCCACCTGCGCGTTGATCTCGCCCACCTGATGGCGGCTTTCCTTGAAAGCGGCGCGCATCTTCTTGTTGAAATGCCGGGCCAGCACCAGCATGATGGGCAGCATGAGGAAGATAATCAGCGTCAGCACCGGGTTGATGCCCAGCAGGATCACAAAGGGCACGGTGATCTTGATGGCGGCGATCAGGAACTCCTCCGGGCAGTGGTGGGCGAACTCCGTTACGTCGAACAGGTCGCTGGTGATGCGGGCCATGATCTGCCCCACCTTGGCGTTGCTGTAATAGGCAAAGCCCATCTCCTGCAGATGCTCAAACAGGGCGTGGCGCATGTCTCGCTCGATATAGGTGCCCATCACATGGCCCCGGGCCACCATAATGTAGTTGGCCACGGTATCGACCAGGCGCAGAAGCACGTATACGCCGCCCACCTTCAGCACATAGGCCACGGTCAGGGCGGCGGCGCCGCTGCTGGCCAGTCCGGTAATGCTGCGCACGATCATGGGCAGCACCAGGTCGCACAGCGTGGTCAGCATGGCGCAGAACAGGTCCAGCGCCAGCATGCCCCGATAGGGACGGAAATAGGGCAGAAAGCGCCGGACCAGCTCGGAGGTTTTCATAGTGCGTTGATTTTCCCGGGTGGATGTCGTTTGCATGGGGATGATGCTCCTGTTCTTTGTTCTCCTTTGGTGTCAGTTGAAAAGCTTGAAGAAAATTTATTCTCCCGTCGCAGCGGCGGTCAGGGTCGTCTGCTTCAGCAGCACGTCCAGCTCGGCCTTGTGCCCGATGGGGCAGCGGACGGCGTAGGCTGCGTCCGCCGTCTGGCCGAAGACCAGCACGTCCGCGCCGTTTTCCATCCAGGCCGCGTCCATGCCGCCGATGTAGTACATCGTGTCGCCGTTGAGATGATAATCCTCGCCCTTCAGCAGGGCAATGGCCGAAACGGGACGGATGCTTTCCACCGTCAGGGATTGTCCGTCCTCAAAGGCATAGGTTAGCGTGGCCCGGCGGGCGTATTCGCCCTGAAAAGCGGTGTCGTACACCCGGGAACGGGTCATGGACAGGGCGCTGCCATACAGGCACAGAACCGGCTGGCCGAAAATCTCCGCCAGTCCCTCCGGGCTGGTATCGCCGGGGCTTTCCACGGCGCTCATGGGCAGGGTAATGGGCGTCTGCTGCACGGGCTGCTGGGCCAGTTTGCTGTCCTCGTCCGGTTCGCCCAGCAGAAGAAACAGATAGCACAGCGCCAGCGCCAGCGCGACGGCCACCCATGCCAAGACCCGCCTCACGATCTTCTTCCAGCGGGGCGTTTTTTTCGGCAGCGCTTCTTCGTCTGTCAGCGGCTGCTGAGGCGGCAGCGCTTCGCCGCCCTGCTCCTTTTTCAGCTTCGGCTTTTCGGCCTTTACCTGCCGGGGCATATTCTCCGGCCGTTTGCTTTGTTTTTCCATGTTGCTCCTTTCCGGCGCATGCGTCCGGTCAGTCCTCCATCGAAATTCCCTGCCGCTCCATCTCCTGCCGCAGCCACTCAGTCTGGCCGTCCATGCGGCGGCTGAAGCCCCGGTAAAAGGCGTGGGTCAGCGCTTTCCGTTCTTCGGGCGTCAGCGCTTCATCCGCCGCCATATTGCCAATCATCTGCGCGGCAGGTTCCGCCAGCAGTCTGGGCGCGTTTTTGCGGGAGGTAAACCCGAAAAAGCTGCGCATATAGTACGTGCTGCCTTCCAGAAACAGCCGGACGAATTCCTCGCTGAGCCGTTCCAGATAATGGCTGAGAAACACATCCGGGTCGGAAGCCAGCGCCTTGCAGCGCTCCAGCTGCTCATGATGGAACAGCTCCCGCCGCATGGCGTCCCGCTTGGCGGCGCTGAATTCCTTCGGCGTCAGATAAGGGTGCAGCAGGAAGCATTTGATCACGTCATAGCTGGGATTCTTTCCGTCCCGCTCGTGCAGCCGTCCCAGAAAGAGCAGCTCCTCCTCCACCGGCAGGCAGTCGGGAAAGGCTTCCCTGGCTTCCGCCAGCATACGATGCTTTTTCACCGGGTCGGCTTCCTTCCCGGCGGCTTCCAGAACCGCGCGAAGCTGCTCGGGCAGCTTTTCTTCTTTTGAAAGCGCCGTGCCGCAGTAAGGGCAGAACGCGCCGTCGTTCACGGGCAGCGCCCGGCGGCAGGCGGGGCAGCGGTTTTCGCTCATATTCGTGCTCCTTTCACCATGGATCCCATGCAGGGAAAGAGAAGGCTCTTGGCCCAAAAACTCTTCCTCTTATTCTATCACAGGCCCGGACGGTTGAAAAGGGGCGGCGAGCCTACTCCAAAAAGCGGCGGATCAGCGTGCGGTTCCGTTCCAGATTGGGCCGAAGCACCTGCATCCCGTCGATGACCGCGTCCTCGTAAGCGCCGTCAAAGGGAACCCGTCCCATGGCGATGTCTGTTTCCGCGCCGCCGGTGGCCAGCGGCAAAAGGGCGTTCAGGTCGCCCAGCGTCAGGTCGGTGCGCACCTCCCGCAGGCAGGTCCACGCCAGACGGGCCAGCGTGAAGAAGTTCATCTGTTTTGCGCTTTCCAGCATGGCAGCCAGCACCTTCTGCTGTCTTCCGGCCCGCTGAAAATCGCTGTCCATCTTCCGGATGCGGCTGTAGCTCAGGGCCTGCTTGCCGCTGAGGCGCACCCGGCCGCTCTGCTCCAGCCGCCCGTCGGAAGGGTTCAGCTTCAGGCCCCGGTTATAGGCCGCCAGAATGCCGTTCAGCTGCTCCCGCTCCGCCTCCGTCACTTCCAGCTCCACGCCGCCCAACGCGTCCACGATATGACACAGGGAGTCGAAGCTGACCGTCACCGTGCGGTCGATCTCCACGCCGAAATTGTTTTTCAGCGTGGTTTTGAGCAGCTTCTCCCCGCCGAAGGAATAGGCCGCGTTCAGCCGGGTCGTTCCGCAGCCGGGAATGGCCACGTACAGATCCCGCAGGAAGGACAGCGCCCGAACGCTGCCCGCCGCCGGGTCGGCCTGCACCAGCACCATGGTGTCGCTGCGGCCCCGGTCCGCATCCCCGTAAGCGTCTACCCCGATGAGCAGAATTTGCAGCGGCTTTCCCTCCGCCCGGCTTGTCCCCGTCAGGCCCGCCAGACAGGCGGCGCACAGAAGCAGTGCCGCGGCCCGCCGCAGGGCGGTTTGCCATCGTCCGTTTCTTTTGATGGGTTTTATGGGCTGCATTTCAAATTCCCCCTTTCAGATCAGTATATGAACGCCCGGGAAGGAAAATTTCGTGCCTGACCGTCCATGGGAGGTTTTTCCCGCTTTGAAACCAAAAAACATTCGACAAAACGCCATTTTCGTATATAATGATACTCGGAAAGTCATACGTTTCCGGAAACTTGCCCAAAGAGTCGAAGAAACTGGATTTTTCCATGATTATCACAGCAATCAGGAGGCTCTTCCATGACCGTTCGCACCCGTTTCGCTCCCAGCCCTACCGGCTACCTGCATCTGGGCGGCCTGCGCACCGCCTTGTACACCTATCTGTTCGCCCGCCAGAACGGCGGCAAGTTCATCCTGCGCATTGAGGACACCGACCAGGAACGGGAAGTCCCGGGCGCGGTGGATATGATTTACAAGAGCATGCGTCTGGCCGGGCTGGACTACGACGAAGGCCCGGACGTGGGCGGCGATTACGGCCCCTATATCCAGACCCAGCGGCGGGATCTGTACATGCCCTACGCGCTGGAGCTGGTGGAAAAGGGCGCGGCCTATCCCTGCTTCTGCACCAAGGAGGAACTGCAGGAACGCCGGGACGCCGCGGCGGCCAGGGGCGAGCAGTGGAAGTATGACAAGCACTGCCTGAACATCCCCAAGGAAGAAGCACTGCGCCGCATGCAATCCGGCGAGCCCTTCGTCATTCGGCAGAACATTCCCCTGACCGGCACCGCCAGCTTTGACGATGCGCTCTACGGCCATGTGGAAGCCCCCTGCGACACGCTGGACGACAACGTGCTCATCAAGCAGGACGGCCTGCCCACCTACAACTTCGCCAACGTGATCGACGACCATCTGATGGGCATCACCCATGTCATGCGCGGCACCGAGTACCTGAGCTCCACGCCCAAGTACAACCTGCTTTACGAAGCCTTCGGTTGGGAAAAGCCCACCTATATCCATTTGAGCCCCGTCATGAAGGACGCCAGCCGCAAGCTGAGCAAGCGCTACGGCGACCCCAGCTTTGAGGATCTGCTTTCTCAGGGCTATGTGAAGGACGCCATCATCAACTTCATCGCCCTGCTGGGCTGGTGCCCGGACGTGAAGAAGTACGGCGACAAGGAATTCTTTACCAAGGAAGAGCTGATCGAGGCCTTCGACCTGAGCGGCCTGAGCAAGTCCCCCGCCATTTTCAACACCGAAAAGCTGGACTGGTTCAACCACGAATACATCACCCGCATGAGTCTGGACGAATATCTGGAGCTGGCCACGCCGTGGTTCGACAAGGTGCTGGCGGGCAAAAACATGGACTACCGGATGCTGGCCAGCCTGATGCACACCCGCACCGAGGTCTTCAACCGGGTGCCCGACCAGATCCGCTTCCTGGCGGAGCTGCCGGAGTACGACATCGATATCTACACCCACAAGAAGATGAAGACCGACCCGGAGATCAGCCTGAAGGCCCTGAGGCTGGCCCTTCCCGCGCTGGAGGCCCTTGAGGACTTCAGCGAGGAAAACGTCAAGGCCGTGCTGATGGAGCTGGCCCAGAAAAACGAAATGAAGACCGGCCAGATCATGTGGCCCGTCCGCATCGCCATTTCCGGCCTGCAGTCCACCCCCGGCGGCGCTACCGAAATCGCCTACCTGCTGGGCAAGGACGAGACCCTGCGCCGCATGAAGCTGGGTGTGGAGAAGCTGGAACAGCATGACTGAGCAAAAAAACCGAATCGCTCCGGCTGGAATGAAAAAATGGGAGGCCTTCCAAAAATGGCTTCCGGCGCTGTTTCTGGCGGTGATGGCGGCAGTCACCCTATGGATGGATGTTTTCGTGGCGCAAAATCTGCTGGACGGCGACGCCTCTGATTTTATGGTGCGGGGGTATACCTTCTTTCAGAAGGGGAACCCGTTTTCCAATGATTATTACCTTACCACCGAGCCCCGGCTGCTGGATATTCCCTTCGTCTTTTTCCTGTTCTTTCATCTGTTTTCGGACTGGACGCTGGTGCGTGTCTGCGGCACGGTGCTGATTCAGGCGGTGTACGTTCTTTCCTTCCTGTTCGTCCTTCGGCAGGCCGGTATCCGCCGGAGCGTGCGGCTGACGGCGGCGGGATTTCTGCTGCTTCCCTTCAGCGTCAACTACGCCCGAATCGTATTGTATCACGTCTATTATGCCCCGTATTTGGCGCAGGTCTTTCTTCTGCTGGGGTTGGCGCTGGCGCTGATGAAGCCGGGGCGGAAAACAAGCTCCCGCATTGGGCTTGGCGTGCTGTACGTTCTCCTGTGGCTCTACACCGGCGTCAACGGCATTCGGATCCTGATGACGCTGGGCGGCCCGCTGGTGCTGCTGTGTCTGTGCGGTGTGCTGCGCTTTTTCCGTCAGATCCCCGCCACGCGGGAAGGGCTGCGTTCGCTGAACGGTCGGAACCAGCCGATTCTCCGTCTGACAGGGCTGACCCTTCTGGGGCTTGCGGGCTTCTTTGCCGGTTACGTGATCTATGCGCGCTTCGTTGTGCCCTATTATGGCCTGCCCAATCAGGCCAACCGTTCCTTCTATTTGCCGGGCATCACTCCGGAGACTCTCCTAAGCGTCCTGACCGGATTTCTGGAAACGATCGGCGTGCGCGTTTCGCAGTATCGGCTGGTATCCGTGCGCGGCGTGTCGCTGATGGCGGCGCTGGGCGTATTCGGCCTTCTGCTGTTTCTTTCCGGCAGACATATGCTTCGGGAAAAAACGCCCGCAAAAAGAATCCTGTCCGGGCTCTTTCTGGCCAGTTATGTGGTAAACACGGGGCTGTTTTTTCTGAATTTGAAAGGGTCTGTCTTTTATTTGTACTATGTACCGGTCGTTTCCATGGCGTTTCTGACATTGGCCGTGGAATGGGATGGCGTAAAGGAAAAAATCTGTTCCGTTACGCGCTGCCTGCTGGCTGTCTGTCTGGCTCTGGGGCTTCTGTTTCAGGGAGCCTACACCATTCGGTACATCCGTCATTGCGATGAAAGCTCCTGGGATACATGGACCGGCCTTCCCCATACCGAAATCGATACGGCTGCCGAGGCCCGGGAATGTGCGGCCTTTATGCAGAAAGAAGGCTACACGCACGGCATGGCGATTTACTGGTATGCCAGCGTTATCATGGAGGTTTCAAACGGGCAGGCGGACGTAGTACCCTGCACGGTAACGGAGGACGGCACGGTGATCCACTACCCATGGGGAAGCCGAAAGTCCGCTTTTTACCGGGAAAACCTGCCGGACGAAATGATTGTTTTTCTGGCGGACGGGTATGATGTGACAGGCCGATACCCCGAGGCGGTGCAGGTGTTCAGCGGTTCCCGGCTGAACGGCTACCTGATTCCCACGGATGAAGTGCTTCTGTCCACCCCATAATCCGTTTTTCTCAGGCGTCCGCGCCCTACTAACCCAATGATAAAGGAGTCGAAGACCTATGCAGGAACATCCCCAATATAATCCGGAAGCCATTGAATCCAAATGGCAGAAAAAATGGGCCGACAGCGGCGTGTTCAACGCCCAGTTTCCCTCGGACAAGCCCAAGTACTACTGCCTGATCGAGTTCCCCTACCCCAGCGGAAACGGGCTGCACGTCGGCCATCCCCGCTCCAATACGGCGCTGGACATCATCGCCCGCAAGCGCCGCATGGAGGGCTATAACGTGCTGTATCCCATCGGCTACGACGCCTTCGGCCTGCCCACGGAGAACTTCGCCATCAAAAACCACGTGCATCCCGCCGTCGTCACCAAGAAGAACATCGACCACTTCCGGGAGCAGCTCCAGCGCCTGGGCTTCAGCTTTGACTATACCCGGGAAGTGAACACCACCGACCCCGCCTATTACAAGTGGACTCAGTGGATTTTCCTCAAGCTTTTGGAAAACGGGCTGGCCTACAAGGCGGAAATGCCCATCAACTGGTGCACCAGCTGCAAGTGCGGCCTGGCCAACGAAGAAGTGGTCAACGGCGTGTGCGAGCGCTGCGGCAGTCAGGTGGTGCGCAAGGTCAAGAGCCAGTGGATGCTGAAAATCACCGCCTATGCCCAGAAGCTGCTGGACGGGCTGGACAACGTGGACTTCATCGACCGGGTGAAGGTGCAGCAGCGCAACTGGATCGGCCGCAGCGAAGGCGCGGAGGTGGACTTCCGCATCGCCGGCAAGGACGAAAAGCTGCGGGTCTACACCACCCGTCCCGACACCCTGTTCGGCGCGACCTACATGGTGGTCAGTCCCGAGCATCCCATGATCGAGAAGTACAAGGCGGACATCTGCAACTTTGACGACATCATGGCCTACCGGGCCGAGGCCGCCAAGAAGAGCGACTTCGAGCGCACCGAGCTGAACAAGGACAAGACCGGCGTGCAGATCGACGGCCTGAAGGCAGTCAATCCTGTCAACGGCCGGGAGATCCCCATCTGGGTCAGCGATTATGTGCTCATGGGCTACGGCACCGGCGCGATCATGGCCGTGCCCGCGCACGACACCCGCGACTACGCCTTCGCCAAGAAGTTCGGCATCCCCATGGTCGAGGTGGTAGCCGGCGGCGACATCACCAACGAAGCCTACACCGACATCGTGGACGGCGTAATGGTCAACTCCGACTTCCTGAACGGCCTGCGGGTGGCCGACGCCAAGAAGAAGATCATCGAATGGCTGACGGAGAAGGGTGTGGGCGAAAAGAAGGTCAACTTCAAGCTGCGCGACTGGGTCTTCAGCCGTCAGCGCTACTGGGGCGAGCCTATCCCGGTGGTGCACTGCCCCCACTGCGGCACCGTGCCCGTCCCGGAGGATCAGCTGCCCGTGCTGCTGCCCGACGTGGAAAACTACGAGCCTACCGACAGCGGCGAAAGCCCCCTGTCCACCATGACCGACTGGGTCAACACCACCTGCCCCCACTGCGGCGGCCCCGCCAAGCGGGAAACCGACACCATGCCCCAGTGGGCCGGTTCCAGCTGGTATTTCCTGCGCTACTGCGATCCCCACAACGACAAGGAATTCGCCAGCAAGGAAGCGCTGGACTACTTCATGCCCGTGGACTGGTACAACGGCGGCATGGAGCACACCACCCTGCACCTTCTGTACAGCCGTTTCTGGCACCTGTTCCTCCACGATCTGGGGCTGGTTTCCGCGCCTGAACCCTACCAGAAACGCACCAGCCACGGCATGATTCTGGGCGAGAACAACGAAAAGATGTCCAAGAGCCGCGGCAACGTCATCAATCCCGACGACATCGTGAACGAGCTGGGCGCGGACGCCTTCCGTCTGTACGAGATGTTCATGGGCGCGTTCGATCAGGCCATTCCGTGGTCCACCAACGGCGCCCGGGGCTGCCGCCGCTTCCTTGACCGTGTCTGGCGGCTGATGGACATGATTAAGCCCGGCGAAGGCTACTCCAAGGAGCTTACGCCCCTCATGCACGAGACCATCAAGAAGGTGGGCGACGACTACGAGGCCATGAAGTACAACACGGCCATCGCCGCCATGATGAGTCTGGTCAACGAATTCTACGCCAAGAACGGCTGCACCCGCGACGAGCTGCGCACCCTGATCCTGCTTCTGAGCCCCGTGGCCCCGCACATCTGCGAGGAAATGTGGGAGGAAATGGGCTTTGGTTCCGAGCTGGCCTTCGAGCCCTGGCCCAAGTACGACGAGGAAGCCATGAAGCGCCACGAAGTGGAGATCGCCCTGCAGATCGGCGGCAAGGTCAAGTCCCACATCATGGTGCCCACCGACATGACCCGGGAGCAGGCCGAGAAGGAGCTGCCCTCCAACCCCGAAGTCCAGCGTCTGGTGGGCGATCGGCAGCTCGTCAAGCTCATCTTCGTCCCCGGCCGTCTCTGCAACCTCATCCTCAAGGGCTGAAGCCCTTGACCCATCTCTGCGCGGCTATGCCGCGCAGGGTGCTCGGGAGACATGCCTGTTGGCCGGGGTTTTACCGCCGCTCGGC
>ERZ857827.2095-NODE-2095-length-16628-cov-3.812345_pt1 | contig 16628 bp, 14 predicted proteins | sample MGYA00519761_ERZ857827 | MGnify/ENA primary metagenome ERZ857827 (study PRJEB31778, sample SAMEA3449370) | human gut metagenome | biome: human gut; feature: human-associated habitat; material: faeces | place: United Kingdom | collected 2010/2012 ... | reverse complement strand
CTGTACCCATCTGTGACAGCACTCGTGAAATATCGTCAACGTAGCTGCTCAGCGTGTGCTTTGCTTCAGTAAGATTTTCGGCAATATCACCCATTTCATCGCCGCTGAATCTGAAAGCGGAATCCGGAGCGTTAAGCTCGCCTGAGCGGAGCTGTCCGCAGATATTTACGACTTCTGCTACAGGCTTACGCACCAGCTTCTTCATTACTCTGAACAACAGCACCGCTATACCGCCGCATACAATAATAAGCACTCCCAGCGAAACCAGAATAGACTTTATCAGCTCTCCGTCCGCCTTGGCTGTGGTATAGCCTGCAAAATAAGCGCCTACCACCTCGCCGCTGTAATCGACCATCGGCGTATAGTTGACATAATAGTTCATACCGCCGATAACCGTTTTTCCGATATATGTATTATTGCCCTGTACCTGCTGCCAGATACCGCCGTCCATCTGAGTTCCTATGTTTCGTTCACCGGAGGAATTCATCATCGTAGTATTGTAACGTGTGTCGCCGCAGAACAGCGTAAGCTCTGCACCGGTCTTTGCCTTGACGGAATCGACATATTCCGAGTCGTTCAGATCTATGCAGACAACCAGTGCGCCGTTCTCTACCTTAAGCCCGTATACCGTATACAGCTTGTCGCCGTCAGCCATAATGCCCTTTATTTCACCGTTCGTAATGCGCTCTACAGCGCTTTCGCCGAGCGGAAAGCCCTCACTGCTCCATACCACAGCTCCGCCGTTTATATAAGCCGCATAGCTGTTGGCATTAGGCTTGTTGGCAGTCCAGAAGCTGTCATAGTCCGTATTGCTTGTCTGACTGTCAGAGCTTGCAACGAACAGCTCAGCCACATCGCCCATTTCGTCAATGTCGCCCTCAACCTCGGCGGCAAGAACATTTACGCCTGTCGCAGTTTCGTCCTCCTGTATGGTTCTGACAAATGACATAAACACGATTATTGTGACAAGCGCCATGGATATTGCGGCCATAACGGCGGCAATACACGAAATAACCGTTATTTTTGTCCCGATTCTCATTGATCTTTTCACTGTAAAAAGCATCCTTTCATATATAATATTAGCTCTGTGTAAGTCCGCAGACCGTACTTATATCACGCAACACCGAAGCCGAGAATTTCGACATATGTCATCTTATCCTCGCCGTTCTGTGTAACAGGCTTCACGCTGACCTTATGCGTTCCCTCCGCACCGGAATATGCAAGAGTTGCAACGGGATTGTTCCAGCCGTCGCTTGCGCTTGTGGCTATAGTCGTATACTTCTCGCCGTCAACGGTAAATTCAAGAGAACCGTAGACCTTGCTGTTTGCACACTTATAGACAAGCATAAGATTCTTACCCGTGAATTCAAATTCCATAGGCTCACATTCTGACGGCTTGCCCTTATAACTCCAGCCGTCAGGAAAGCTCGTCAGTGTTTCCTTTTCAGTGTCAAACGTGCCTGTTGACAATATTTTCAGCTTGTCGGAAGAATGAGTTCTGTCGATGAATGTCATATCAGCAAATCTGTCGGAATATACCCATGTATCCGGCAGGGGAGAGATAGTTACATCTCCCATTGTCTTTATCTTATCGGTCGCCTTGTCAAACATATTCATAATAAGGTCGGCTGTCATCTTGTGACCCCACTCGTTCGGGTGGGATTCGTCGTCGGAATAATCCTCCCACTTCATTCTGCCCGTTTCAAACTCGTGGGAAAGTACGTTGTTCAGCGACACCATAGGCAGACCGTAAGCCTTTCCTACCTGCGACATATATTCCTCGCAGGTGTGTCCGCTCTTTATAACGGTGAAATACAGCGCAACGGCAGGCTGATTTTCCTGCGAGAGAATTTTCCTTATCATTGCGTCATAGCTGTCCTTGTATATCTGATCGTTTCCGTCATTTACCGCAAACTCAACAAACACCATATCCGGCTTATGATCAAGCACATCACGCTGAAGACGGATGTTTCCGAGTACGCTCGGCGTTCCGCTGAGTCCTGCGTTTACATAGTTTATCTTTGTATCGGGATACTTTTCGCAAAGGCGGTCATACGTCAGCTTTGCCCAGCACTTTTCGGGTCCTGCCGTAAGGCCCTCGGTGATGCTTCCGCCGATGAAGGCTATAGTTACCTCCTGTTTGCTTTCGAGCTTCCCGATAAACTTCGACATTCTTTCAAGGTTTCCGAGATCCATAAGCGACCTTTCAACCATATTGTCATATATCTGCTCCTCGGTGAGCTTGCTTTCATCTTTACTGCTTGTTTCAGATGATGTATCCGAACTGCTGTCGGTCGATTCCGATACAGATGATGTTGTCTGTGTATCGGACGTACTGTCCGATGATACGACAGAACCGCCGCTTGCGCTGTTATCCGCACAACCTGCAAGCATTGACGCACACAGCACCGCACACAGTGTTATCTTGAATTTTTTATTCATATTTACCTCCGTCAGAAAAAATATGTCTATACTATTATATATTAACGCCGACCGATAATCAACCGTTATTTACCCGAAAACGATCAATTTCACTAAAATCCGACTGCAGTAATATACTATATAAACCGACCGCCTTACAAACGGTCAGTTGCTGTATAATTCCGTGCAGACGGTTAAAAATAACCGTGTACATCAGATACGTTCAAAGCATCGCATACGAACAGAAAGGAAGAAAACCATGTTTGTAAAAAGAGGAGAGATATACTACGCAGATCTGAGCCCCGTGGTAGGAAGCGAACAAGGCGGTATGCGTCCCGTACTTATAGTCCAGAACGATGTCGGAAACCGCCAAAGCCCTACCGTTATCGCCGCCGCAATAACAAGTCAGAAGGATAAATCACGGCTTCCGACTCACATTTCTATAAATGCCGACCGTTGCGGTCTTGCGAAGGATTCGATAGTCCTGCTCGAACAAGTAAGAACGCTTGATAAACAAAGGCTCAAGGAACGTATGGGCGAGCTTGACGAGGGAGCAATGAACAAGGTCGATAATGCGCTGTCGGTCAGCTTCGGGCTTTCGGGAAACAATTAATGAATATTACCTTAACATTATGTAACGCCGTTACACAGCATCTCATATTTCGGACTATGTAAAGGTTATCATTAACAGCCGCTTTAGCTAAAGCTACAAAATTCAAGCCGTTTTCAGTTTTCAGGTTGTAAAATTGTCATTATAATGGTACAATAATCACCGGAAATCTTGCAGTAATGCAAAAGACGAAACGGAGAAAAGATAATGAATATAGCAGTTGCACAGTCGGGCGGTCCTACGGCGGCGATAAATTCATCGCTTTGCGGAGTTTTTGACGAGGCGGAGAAGTACAACGAGATTGACAGAATATACGGCTCGCTGAACGGCATAGAGGGTATACTGAACGATAACCTCATCGACCTCAAGGAAGTGCTTATCACAGAAAACGACAAGCAGTTACTGAAGCGCACTCCCTCGACGGTGCTTGGCTCGTGCCGTTTCAAGCTGAAAAACAGCAGTGACGATGACAGCGACTACAAGCGTATCACGCAGAACTTTGCAAAGCATAATATAAAGGCTTTTTTCTATATCGGCGGCAACGATTCGATGGATACAGTAATGAAGCTGGACGCTTATTTCAGAGAAAACCACATTGATATAAAGGTTGTCGGCGTACCGAAAACGATAGACAACGATTTACCGCTTACCGACCATACTCCCGGTTTCGGCTCTGCGGCAAAATACGTTGCTACAACACTGCAGGAAATCATCCGTGACAGCAGGGTATACTCCATTCCGTCCGTTACGATAGTAGAAATAATGGGACGTGACGCAGGCTGGCTCACGGCTTCGTCCTGCGTACTGCGTGCAAACGGCGAACCCGCACCACACCTTATCTATCTTCCCGAAAGCGACTTTTCGGAAGAACATTACCTTGAAGACGTGAAAAGAATATCCGAAAGATACAAGGCTGTTATCGTTGCCGTATCCGAGGGCATAGACTGCCTTGCGAGCCGCTCGGAAGCCACCGACGCATTCGGTCATAAATATCTGTCGGGTGTCGGTAAATATCTTGAAGAGCTTACCCGTGACCATATAGGCTGCAAGGTGCGTTCAATAGAGCTTAACGTAATGCAGAGGTGCGGCTCGCATATAGCCTCTCTGACCGACCTTGACGAAGCGTGGAGAATAGGTGCGGCGGCTGTGAACGAGGCACTGAAATACGGCGGCAGCGGCGTAATGATGGGATTCAGACGAATCAGCAACAACCCTTACCGTGTAGGGATTGCTCCGCTTGACGTAAGAGAATGTGCAAACAAGGCTAAATATTTCCCGAAGGAATGGATAACCCCCGAGGGAAACAACGTTACGATAGATGCACTGAATTACTTTCTGCCTCTTATACAGGGCGAGCCGAAGATAGATTACCTGAACGGCATACCCGTGCATTTCAGGCTTGACCAGTAGAAGATATAAGCAAAACGGGCATCGGCCGCTTAAGACCGATGCCCGTTTTTTCTTTTTGAACTCAATCAAATTTCGTTATCTGCGGATTCCTGCAGTGCTGTAATAAATACAGCACCTCCTCGCTCTTTACAAAATAAGACTTTGAATAGGTATCATCGACATAGAAGTCGAGCAGGAACTTATCCTCCCATTCGTGAAGGGATACCTTGAGCTTTTCCTTTATCTCGTCATACTTATCGCCGAATAAAGCTCTCAGCCCTTTTCCTCTGCGTAAAAAGCCGTAAACGAACATTGCTCCCCGAAAGCACGGTAAAAGCTGCGAGTAGATCGGAGAGTCACGGCGGAACTCGATAACTACCTTCTGCTCTGTAAGCCCTCCGGGTGCATCCCTGTCCTCAGGGAGTACCGTTCTGAACTTTTCGGGCGGCATTATCGTGCCAAGCTCAATGAATTCTGCATTTTCATAGGGTGCTGTCATAATATATCCTTCCTTTCGTCCTCATATAAAACTGTCGGTGTCTTTATTATATATGCGTCATCCGGCTACTTCAATGAGCCGCCGCACAATATACTTAAACTACGGCACAGCTTATAAAAACTCCTTTATAAAAAATGAAAGCATAAGCCTTAGCTTGTCCTCATAATTCAGCTCACAGCCCAGTATCACCTTTATCCTTCTCAGCTTGTAGTTTACTGTATTGCGGTGAACGAATGTAATCCTTGCGACCTCCTGCACACTGCTGTCATTTTCAAGATAGCACTTGAGCGTTTCCATATAATCCGTGCCGTTGGCGCTGTCGAATTCTTCAAGCGTACCCAGCGTTTCGTCATATATCTCGTGAAGTACCGATGTATCTTTATATGTACAAGCAGCTTGTATATGCCCATATCGCTGTAGGCTACACAGTTTTCGCCGTGCAGAGTAGCCACCTTGAGCGCCATTACGGCCTTGCGGTAGCCGTCCGAGATAGCCGCATACCCTTGCTTTGACGGGCTTATGCCGCAGGTGAGCGTCGCTCCCTCCCCGCCTGAATTGAAAATAGTATCAAATATCGAAAGAATCTTCCGTACATCCTCCTCTTTACAGTCGGGGCATACTGTCACAAGATTTTTATCCTGAAAGAAGAAGCTGAATTGCCTTCCGCTTGTATTCAGCACCTTCTGCATAGCGCTTGTGGCGGCTTTTTTCAGCTCATCGTCGCCAAGATCGGTTTCAGAAAAGCCGCATACGCCTACGCAATAGTCGGATGACGGGAAATAACTGCGCCGTTCAAGCGTCGATTTATATCCCGCTTCGTTCTCCGGCGAAAATATAAGGTTTCTTAGGGCGGTGGCAAGCGCCGTTTCTATCTCCTCGCCCGTTACTATCCTGTGGCAGAAGTCGTAGGTTATATCTATCAGCTTTACCTCCCACGGTACACTAAACAACGGCAGGGAATTAATATCACAGCAGTCCTTTACGCTTTGCGGTATACTCTTTATATATTTACCTGTGTTGATAACAAGCGCACTGCAGCGTTTTTCTATCAGTTCCTCGACAAACCTCAGCAGGTGACCTTCATCGTTTATTCCGACCCCTGTCATAAAGACCATTTCGTTGCCGTGAAGAAAAAGTGACACATCAGCGTTTTCAACCAGATGCACCCAGCGGACGTAGTTTCCCAGTCCCTCTTTTCCCGCAACAAGCTTCATAACGTAATTCGCCTGTGCATTTGCACATAGCTTTGATACCGTAATTGACATATTCTCACCCCTTTTTCTTTTAAGATAGCAAAAACCGCCGAAGCTCCCTTGTTTCCCGACAGCTCCGGCGGTGTTCATCTTGTTTATTGATATAGAGTATAGCACGGTTTTGCATAATTGTCAAGAGAATATTGCAAAATCCAACTACAGCACAAACAAAACATCTTTCTTTAGGCGCTCTGCACAATTCAGCACAAATGCTATTGTAATGCGATTTCAAGCGTGATATAATGCAGTTAAACCGAAAGGAAACAGTGAAATAAAACAAAAAGAAACTTGCAACGGCGCAGAAAGTGATTTCTGCGCCGTTTTGTTTTGCAAGAATAAAAAGATAAGACTTGCAAAACAGGAAAGAAAGGAGTGCTTAGAAATGAGTGAAAAGGTAAATGCACCGGAGATTTCGGTAAAGAACGTCAGTATGGTGTTCTTGGACAGCAAGGGAAATCCGGTACAGGCACTTAAGAATGTAAGCATTGATATTCAGAAAGGTGAGTTCATATCGCTTCTCGGCCCTTCGGGTTGCGGTAAGTCCACACTTCTTCGTATAGTATCGGATCTGCTGACCCCCACCTCAGGCGAGGTTACGGTCTGTGGCAAGACACCGAGAGAAACAAGACTTGAGCAGAAGTTCGGTATCGTGTTCCAGAACCCCGTGCTTCTCGACTGGAGAACGGTAAGAAAGAACATAAGACTTCCGCTTGAGATGATGAAGGTTCCGAAAGAGGAGCAGGCGAGCCGTATCGAACAGGTACTGGAGCTTGTCGGACTTAAGGAATTCGGAAACAGCTACCCCGGACAGCTTTCGGGCGGTATGCAGCAGAGAGTAGGCATAGCAAGAGCGCTTGCGATACAGCCCGACATACTGCTGATGGACGAACCGTTCTCGGCACTCGACGAGTTCACAAGAGAAAAGCTCAACGACGATGTGCTTTCAATATGGAGAAAGACAAACAAGACTGTGCTTTTCGTAACACACAACATATCCGAGTCGGTATATATGTCCGACAGGATCTGCGTTTTATCTCCTCACCCGGGCAGATTATCCGCAATAGTGGACGTTAATCTTCCCAGACCGAGAAACGCAGACATGAGAGGTACTCCCGAGTTTGCCGCTCTTGTTGAGAAGGTAAGAAACAGCTTCGAGGGTATATAAAGCCGAAAGGAGCGTTAAGAAATGATAAAAAGGATAACTTCCTCCAAAGGCATAGTAACTGCCGTATGGGTGCTGGGTCTTGTAGTGATATGGGAGATATGCGCATTTATAGTAGGAGCGACACAGCGTACACCCGTAAACGTTCTTCCGCATCTGTACCAGATAATCGGCTCGTTCTTTGATACAAAGTCGATAACCGGTTCGGGCGATACGATAGCAACACTGGTTTTCTCCAGTGCCGCAGAAACACTTTCAAGAGCGCTTATCGGTTTTATAATCGGTATGGTGCTGGGCTACATACTGGCTTTGCTGATGCACCTGTCGCACATAGTCGAAAAGATAGCGTTCCCGTATCTTATGATAATCCAGATGATACCTATTCTCGGTATGGCGCCTATCGTACTTTCGATAACGGGCGATATATCAAGCGCACGAATCATAATCGCCGCAATACTCACATTCTACCCCGTTTCGACAAATACGCTGGCAGGCTTCAAGTCGGTCGGACGTGAAAGACACGAGCTGATGAGATCCTACGGTGCAAGCAAGCTCCAGCTTTACACAAAGATGCTTATCCCGTCGGCAATGTCATACTTCTTCACGGGTCTTAAGATCTCAGCACCTATGGCGATAACGGCATCTATCCTTGTAGATACGCTTCAGGGCGGCAACGGTCTTGGCTGTATGCTCTCCCAGTCGCTGAAAGGCTCGATGACAAGATTCGTATTCTGGGATATAGTAATATTCAGCGCCGTTATAGGCGTGCTCAGCTTCTATCTTATGGGCGTTATCGAAAGAGCGATAACACCGGCAAAAAGAAAGGCAAAGAAAAAAGCACAGTAAGGAAAGGACTGATCGTACTTGAAAGGCAAGGCAATCAAAAACATCATAACAACAGTCGGTCCGCCCGTACTGTTCGGAGCATTGATATTCACACTGTGGCAGACAAAGATTCTGCACGCACTGTTCAAAACGGATGAGATAATCCTTCCGCTCCCGACAAGAATAGGCTCAATCATAGGCGATAACTTCACGAATATGTTACCGCAGATAGCGTCAACTCTTATAGTGGCGCTCGGAGGACTTGTACTCGGCTCGATACTCGGTTACTTCATCGGCGTTGCCGGTGCGGTATTCAAGAAGTGGGGCATGGGCGGTCTGACCATAGTATCCGCATTCAATGCAATTCCGCTTGTAGCGCTCGCTCCGGTTATCAACAACTGGACAAGGGATCTGTCGAGCGTGGTAGATATAAGAAGTACAGTGGCTAAGATAATCACCGTTACGATATTCTGCACAGCTTCAATGAGCGTAAACGCATACAGAGGTCTGACGGAGGTAAAACCGTTCTCGGAGGATCTGTTCGCATCATACGGTTCAAGCAAGCTGAAAATGTTCTTCAAGCTGAGGCTCCCGAACTCACTGCCCTATGTATTCACGGCTTTAAGAGTAAGCGTTCCGTCCTGTATAATCGGTGCGGTAGTAAGCGAATACTTCGCAGAGCAGGTAATCGGTGTCGGCAGACAGATAAGAGAGAACATAGTCAAGGGTCAGTTTCCGACAGCGTGGGCATATATAACGATAGCCTGCGTAATGGGTATACTGATGTACATCATACTCCTCACAGTTGAGGCAATCGTGCTGAAAAACCGCCGTGCAAGATAAGCAAAAGAGCGGTTTCAGATATAAGGCGTATCGGCACTATCATTCAACGCCCATCCGATGCCATAATTTCCGTATTACTTCGTTGCTTTTTCTTGACATACAAAACAGTATGCCTACAAAAAAGCGCCTCGTTCTACGAAAATTCGGCTATCGCCTGAACGTTTCAGATAGCACCGACACACCTAAACTAAAACCAGTTTTAAAGACGAGAAAGGATGAAACATTATGAAAAACAAAAGAGTGTTAGCAGCATTACTCGCAGCAAGCTGTCTTGCAGCATCATTCACCGCTTGTTCCGGTGACACCTCATCGAGCAGCACAGCAGAAAGCTCAGCCGCATCGGCAGACGCTTCTTCAAGTGCCGCAGAGGGTTCTTCGGAAAGCACAGGTCTTATGAGCGATGAAGAGATCATCAAGAAGGCTTCAAGCGAAAACAAGGTCGGCAACTGGGGTCTCGGCAACGAGTACGAAATTCAGGCTTTGCTTTCAAAGTACGGTCTGCCCACAGATTATATCACAATGGACTTCACAATGGATCAGATAGATAAGGATACTATTACACTGGCATCAGCAATGACATTCAACGAGCTTGGTCTTATCAAGAACAACTATGACGGCGGTTATAACTACGGCGATGAGATCGGCGTCATTGATATGAACGACGAGGGTGTTGCGATGCTTGAGGATAACCTGTTCTGCACAAAGGAATTTGCAAAGAACAACCCCAACACAGTAAAGGCATTCGTTGCCGCATCAATGAAGGGCTGGACATATGCGTGCGAGCATCCCGATGAAGCCGCAGAAATCGTATTCAAGTACGGCTCATCGGTATCGGCTGACCACCAGAAGTATATGGCTTCAGAGGTTGCAAAGCTTGTAACGACAGATACAAAGGGCAATGCGGTTTCCGCTTCGGATGTAGGTAAGATGGACGAAGATGCAATGCAGCAGACACTTGACCTTGCTAAGCAGTACATCAAGCTTGATGATGCTACAGCGGCAGACAAGCTCGCTAAGCTTACACTTGATGACATCCGTTCTTCCGACTATCTGACATATGACGGCGGAGCAGTTGAGAAGTCTGACCTCAAGGTTCAGCTTAAATGGTTACCGCAGGCTCAGTTCATGGGCTATTATGTAGCACTTGACAAAGGCTACTACAAGGATAACGGCCTTAACGTAGAGATTGTAAGCGGCGGCGGTGACGTTTCTGAAACAGTTGCAGTAAGCAACGGTACTGTTGACTTCGGTGTAACGTGGGTTTCTAACCTTATCAACGCCAACGCAGGCGGTATGGAGCTTCTCGAAGTAGCTCAGGTATATCAGAGATCGGGTCTTGTACTTTGCTACAAGAAGAGCCGGTTCACTAAGTAATTCACGGTTTCGGATCACTCCGGAAGCTGAAAGGCGGTATATATGAGCGAAAAGAAAATACTTGTAAGCGGTTGCCTTTTCGGCTGGCATTGCCGCTATGATGACGGCGATACGCCGTGTCTGCACCCACAGTTCCTTAAGTGGAAAGAAGAGGGCAGACTGATACCGGTATGTCCCGAAGTGTTCGGCGGTCTTCCGACCCCACGTCCCGATTGTCAGCGTACAGGCGATAAGGTGATGAGCTGCGTAGGCGGCGACTGCACCGAGCAGTACACAAAAGGCGCAAACGAGGCGTTAAGACTTGCAAAGGAAAACGATGTTGCCCTTTGCATAATGAAAGAAGACAGCCCCTCCTGCGGAAGCACCCACATATATGACGGTACCTTCACAGATACGATTATCGAGGGACAGGGGCTTGCGGTAGAATATCTCAGAAACGCAGGCTACAAGGTATTCAGCGAGAATATGATTGAAGAAGTCATAAAGGCACTCGCAAAGTAAACACTACAGCAACTTATACAGTAAGTTCAGTATCGCACGAGCAGTTAAATACCGTTCGTGCGATCGGGAAAGACGTCAGGGCGGACGTATCACGGCATAGCGGTCGTTTTGCTCCGACGTTTTTCCCGATAAAAATACAAACTTTATCAAGAGCAGAAGGAAAGAGGGTATAACAGTGGTATTCAGATCACCACCAACGATTATTTACGGCAAGGGTACAGTTACCTCAGTCGGAGAGCAGGCGGCTCGCTTCGGAAAAAAGGCGGTGCTTGTCTGCGGAAAAGGCTCGCTGAGAAAAAGCGGAGTGCTTGATATTATAGTATCGAGCCTCGAAAAAGCAGGCGTTTCCTGTGCGGTATACGACCGTGTAGGCTCAGACCCAACAACATCGGACGTTGACGAGGGTGCGGCTTTTGCAAAGGAAAACGGCTGTGATGTGATAGTAGCGGCAGGCGGAGGAAGTCCTCTTGATGCGGCGAAGGGAATCGGAATGCTGCTCACAAACGGCGGCAAGGTGACCGATTACGAAAAGACCGCTCCCGAAAAGGAGTCGCTCCCCATTATCGCAATACCGACCACAGCCGGCACAGGCAGTGAAGCGACAAGATACTCGGTTATAACAGATACCGACAGAAACATAAAGATGCTGTTATCGACCGACGGAATAATTCCGAAGGCAGCGATTCTTGACTTTGCGATAACAAAATCATTACCGCCGTTTATGACAGCGGCAACCGGAATGGACGCTCTGACCCACGCAATAGAGAGCTACATAAACGTCAACGCATCGCCTATGACAAAGATGTATTCGCTTGAAGCGATAAGGCTTATATCAAAGAGTCTTATACCGGCTGTCCTTGACGGCAGAAACGAGCAGGCAAGAGAGGATATGCTCCTTGCCGCCTTATATGCCGGAATCGCAATATGCAGTGCGCCGACAGCGCTTGTTCACTCAATGTCAAGACCGCTCGGAGCGTGGTTTCATATTCCGCACGGACTGGCAAACGCAATGCTGTTAAGCTCGGTTATGGAATATAACCGCCCGTCCTGTCCCGAAAAGTTCCGCGATATCGCAATTGCGATGGGTGAGAATGTCGAGGGCTTGTCGGTAAGAGAGGCAAGTATAGCAGCTGTTGACGCTATCGCCGCAATAGCGGACGAAACGGGACTTCCGAAGCTGCTCTCCTCGCAGGGAGTAACAGAGGATAAGATACCGACTTTAGCAAAGGACGCATTCGCCGCAGGAAGTACGGCAAATAACCCGAGAGTTCCTACGGTAGAAGAAATAGAAACGATATATAAAAGCGTATTCTGATAAAAGAAAGGAAGAAATAAAATAAGATACGGATTTAAAAACGCAGAAGAGGTAAAAGAAGCCTCCCTTAAATACAACCTCCATTCATGGAGCGTTCAGGGCAAGCTGAACCCCGCAGTAGTAGAAAAGGCGGAGGGAATTTATTACTACACCGCAGACGGCAAGAAGATGGCTGATATGTCAAGCCAGCTCGTAAACCTGAATGTCGGCTACGGCAACAAGGATATTATCGACGCTATCAAGGAGCAGGCTGAAAAGCTCGCTTACATCAGCCCCGCTTATGCTATCGACTGCCGTTCAAAGCTCGCCGAGATGGTGGTAAAGGTAGCACCGAAGAATATGGGCAAGGTATTCTTCACCTTAGGCGGCGCGGACGCAAACGAAAACGCAATAAAGATCGCAAAGCTTGTAACAGGCAGATACAAGATATTCTCAAGATACCGTGCATATCACGGAAGCTCATTCGGAGCAGGTAACCTTACCGGCGAACCCAGAAGATATACGCTTGAGCCCGGTATCCCCGGATTTGTAAAGTTCACAGATCCTTATCTGTATCACGCTCCGTTCCCCTTTGAGAGCGAAGAACAGGCTACAGAGTATTATCTCGGACAGCTCCGCGACCAGATCATATACGAAAATCCCGATGCAGTTGCCGCTGTCGTAATGGAGTCGGTAACAGGTTCAAACGGTATCATCATTCCGCCTAAAGGCTACTTACAGGGTGTACGCAAGATATGTGACGAGTTCGGTATCATGATGGTCTGCGACGAGGTAATGGCAGGCTGGGGCAGAACAGGCGAATACTTCGCTTGCGAAAACTGGGGCATCGAGCCTGATATGATAACCTTCGCAAAGGGCGTTACCTGCGGATACGCTCCTCTCGGCGGCGTTATCGTAAGCAAGAAGATTGCAGAGTTCTTCGATACACACAAGCTCGACTGCGGTCTTACATATTCAGCTCATCCTCTGGGCTGTGCCGCAGGTGTTGCGTGCCTTAACTTCTATGAAAAAGAACACATTATGGATAAGGTAAAGGAACGTGGCAAGCAGTTAGGCGCACTCCTTGAGGATATAAAGGCAAAGCACAAGAGCGTGGGTGATGTACGTTATATCGGCCTGTTCTCCTGCGTAGAGCTTACAAAGGATAAGGCAACACACGAGCCTCTCGTTCCTTTCGGCAAGGACCCTGAGGGCATTATGGGCAAGATAGTCGGAATGTTAAAGGCAAAGGGCTTCAACACATATTCACACGAGGCTTGCATATTCGTCTGCCCGCCTCTCATTATCACAGAAGAAGAGCTTGCTGAGAATATGGCGATACTGGACGAAGTTCTGACAGAAGTAGACAAGATGGTCTGATAAGCAACAGTTATTACGGGAAAGGACGGTAAGTTATGGATCTCATAATCAAAAACGGTACGATAGTTTCACCAACGGCTACATTCAAAGCCGATGTGTGCGTGGATAACGGCAAGATAGTTGCTATAACGGCAGATGCCGGCACAGATGCCGACAAGGTGGTAGACGCAAGCGGCAAGATGGTGCTCCCCGGTGCCATTGATGCACATACCCACCTTGCAATGCCCTTCGGCGGCACAATTTCATCCGATGACTACTACGCAGGCACAAGAGCAGCTGCCTGCGGCGGTACGACAACGGTATTCGACTTCATTTTACAGGATTTCGGTGAAACAATGGTCGATGCCATCAAGCGCCGTGACGCATTGTGCGCTCCCGATGCGGCTGTCGATTACGCATTCCACGTTGCAGTAAAGGACGTTTCTAACGGACTTATCGACACTATAGAGGACGCTGTAAACTACGGCGTATCTTCCTTCAAGGTATTTATGGTCTACGATTTCGGTGTAACAGACGGCGTATTCTACAAGGTACTTGAAAAGGCAAAATCCTGCGGCGCTATGATTTCGGTACACGCCGAGAACAAGCAGTTAATAGACGTTCTGACGGAGCGTTATCTGTCAGAGGGCAAGACAAGTGCTTGGTATCACTATATGAGCCGTCCGGAATTTGTCGAGGGCGAGGCTGATATAAGAGCTATCCAGCTTGCAAAGAGTCTTGACTCCAAGCTGTACATCGTACACCTTGCAAACAAGGAAGGTGTGCAGGCGGTTGAAAGAGCAAGAAACGAGGGCTATCAGATATATGCCGAAACCTGTCCGCAGTACCTTGAATTTACCTCCGAGGTATACAAAAGAGCAGACGGCAGAAACTTTGTATGCTCTCCTCCGATGAAGGGCGAGGAAAGCAGACTTGCTCTGTGGGAGGCTATCAATAAAGGTCTTATCACAACAATCGCTACCGACCACTGCCCGTTCCAGTCATATGAAAAAGACTGGGGCAAGGACGATTTCACAAAGATTCCCAACGGCTGTGCAGGTATCGAGAATATGTACCCATATATGCTGTCAGCCGCTAACGAGGGTAAGATAACATTCAACAAGGCAGTTGAGCTTTGCTCATATAACCCCGCCAAGATTTTCGGCTGTGACGCAAAGGGCGCTATCGAAGTCGGCAAGGACGCAGATATTGTTATCTACAATCCCACGAAGGACTTCACTATTACAAACGACAAGATGCACAGCGACTGCGACCACACTATCTGGGAAGGCATCAAGGTCAAGGGCTATCCCGAGGCTACCTACTCAAGAGGCAAGCTCGTATTCAAGGACGGCGAGTTCTTGGGCGAGCGTGGCTGGGGCAAGTTCATAAAGAGAAGCTCAAGCGGTAACTTATAATAAACAAAAGCGATACATAACAGGGGAGAGCAATATCTCCCCTGTATCTGTAACAGTACAATGGAAAAGGAGAGATACTTATGCCATTCGTAAAAAATACAGCTATAGAAGAAAGCGCCCGCTGCCTTTTATGCCTCGACGCTCCCTGTACAAAAGCCTGTCCGTGCGGCGCACAGCCCGACAGATTTATCCGCTCACTGCGTTTTGATAATTTAAACGGTGCAAAAGCCTTTGTGAAAAACTGTGCCGATTGTTCCGCTCCCTGTATGACCGCCTGCACAAGAGCGAAAATAGACAGGCCCGTTGAAATAAAACAGACAGCGGAGTATATCGCTTCTGCCGCAAAGGACGCAGAGCCGAAAGCCGATTTATCAATGACCTTCTGCGGTCTTAAGTGCGAAAACCCGTTCTTCTTATCTTCATCCGTAGTAGCAAGCGGCTATGATATGTGCGCAAAGGCACTCGATATGGGCTGGGCAGGTATCGTATACAAGACGATAGGCTTCGCAAAGATGAACGAGGTATCTCCCCGTTTCGACATTCTGAACAAGGAAACGACACCCTATATAGGCTTCAAGAACCTTGAACAGATTTCCGACCATCCTCTTGAAGAAAACCTTGCTATACTCAAAAAGCTGAAGGAAAACTATCCCTCAAAGATAATCGTTTCTTCAATAATGGGCGAAAGCGAGGACGAGTGGACAGCGCTTGCAAGACTGTCTGAGGAAGCCGGTGTCGATATGATAGAGTGCAACTTCTCCTGCCCGCAGATGACAAGTCACAGTATGGGCAGTGACGTGGGTACAAATCCTGAGCTTGTCGCAAAGTATACCGCCGCAGTAAGACGTGGCACAAAACTCCCCGTGCTTGCAAAAATGACGCCCAATATAACCAATATGGAAATACCGGCTATTGCGGCAGTAAACGCAGGTGCGAACGGTATTGCGGCAATAAACACCGTCAAGAGCATCACAAACGTCGATCTTGACAGCTTCGTTCCGACCCCCAATATTAACGGCAAGTCCGCTGTCGGCGGATATTCGGGCAAGGCGGTAAAGCCTATCGCTCTGCGTTTCATCTCGGATATGAAAAGAAACGAAACGCTTGAAAATGTCGAAATCAGCGGTATGGGCGGCATAGAAACGTGGCGTGACGGTCTGGAGTTTATCCTTATGGGCTGTACAAACCTGCAGGTGACAACGTCTGTAATGCAGTACGGCTACAGAATAATAGACGATATGCTTGACGGATTATCACGCTGGCTCACTGCCGCAGGCTACAGCAGTGTGTCGGATGCAGTCGGCCTTGCAAACAAGAATATGACCGATGCCGGCAGCCTTGACCGTGACACCGTTACATATCCTATATTCGACAAAAACAAGTGTATCGGCTGCGGCAGATGCTACATCGCCTGCTATGACGCAGGACATCAGGCTCTCGGCTTTGATGCTGAAGCAAGAAAGCCCGTCTTCCTCGGCTCAAAGTGCGTAGGCTGTCATCTCTGCGCTACCGTCTGCCCCGTAAATTGCATTTCGAAGGCTAAAAGAGTCGCAAAAAAACGCTGATTTTTCGGTAAGAACTTTCATAAAATACGGCTGTTTCACAAAACAGCCGTATTTCAGACTGTCGATAAACCTCTTGTAAATATTAAAAATGGGGTCGCAGGGGCGTAGCCCCCGA
>ERZ857827.2083-NODE-2083-length-16743-cov-7.215844_pt1 | contig 16743 bp, 12 predicted proteins | sample MGYA00519761_ERZ857827 | MGnify/ENA primary metagenome ERZ857827 (study PRJEB31778, sample SAMEA3449370) | human gut metagenome | biome: human gut; feature: human-associated habitat; material: faeces | place: United Kingdom | collected 2010/2012 ... | reverse complement strand
CCTCCCCCGCCGCCCGGTCCGCCGCGCCCACCGCTGCGGCTGCCGTTTCTGGAGGGGCTGATCCCCGGCATGGACAGCGGTGATGTGCTGGTCGTGCTCATTTTGCTGCTGCTCCTGTCGGAGGGCAACGAGGACTCCGGCTCCGTGCTGATGACGCTGGCGATCTTTCTGTTTTTGCAATAGGGCAACATAAAATCACCCGCTGCGGAGACCCGCAGCGGGTGCGCTATTTTTGTTTTGGGTCTGTACAGGACAATTCAAACGCGCAGGGGCGCTGGTGCACCACCGTGCTCCCCCGATTTGTCATTCCGAGGAGCGAAGCGACGTGGGAATCTCGGGAAGGCAGTTACGATTTTGCCAATAGCTTCCCCGCGATCCTACTGGGCACTGCGAGATCGCCGCGCCGGCCTTCGGCCTCCTCGCAATGACAAACTTGGGAGCATTGCGCCAATGAATTTGTGCTGGAAAACTCATGGGTGCGCAAGGTGCTCAGTGAGCGCCGCTACAGACGCAATCGGTGCACACCGTTTTAACGTTACGCTGTACGACCTGCGAATGCCTGCACGAGATTGCTACGGGCGCAAAGCGCCCTCGCAATGACAAATCTGGAGGCCTGTGCGGATTTTACTCCGTGAACATGGCAGTGGAGAGGTAGCGTTCGCCGGTATCCGGGAGCAGGGCGACGATGGTCTTGCCTGCATTTTCCGGTCGCTTGGCCAGCTCCGCCGCCGCAAAGACCGCCGCGCCGGACGAAATGCCGACGAGCAGGCCCTCCTCCCGCGCCAGCGCGCGGCCGGTGGCGAAGGCGTCCTCATTTTCCACGGGGAAGACCTCGTCATAGACGGAGGTGTTGAGCGTCTTCGGTACGAAGCCCGCTCCGATGCCCTGGATCTTGTGCGGACCGGGCGTGCCCTTGGACAGGACCGGCGAACCGGCCGGTTCGACCGCGACGACGCGCACGTTCGGGTTCTGCGACTTCAGATATTCGCCCGTGCCCGTGATGGTGCCGCCGGTGCCGACGCCCGCAACGAAAATATCGACGGTCCCGTCCGTATCCTGCCAGATCTCCGGGCCGGTCGTGGCGCGGTGGATGGCGGGGTTGGCCGGATTCGTGAACTGGCCGGGCAGGAAGCTGCCGGGCGTCTGCGCGGCGATCTCCTCCGCCTTGGCAATGGCACCCTTCATGCCCTGCGCGCCGTCCGTCAGGACGAGCTGCGCGCCATAAGCCTTGAGCAGGTTGCGGCGCTCGACGCTCATGGTCTCCGGCATGGTCAGGATGACGCGATAGCCGCGCGCGGCCGCCATGGCGGCAAGGCCGATGCCGGTGTTGCCGCTCGTCGGCTCGACGATGACCGCGCCCGGCTTCAGCAGGCCGCGCTGCTCGGCGTCGTCCAGCATGGCACAGGCGATGCGGTCCTTTACGCTGCCCGCGGGGTTAAAATATTCGACCTTGGCCAGCAGGTTTGCCTTCAGGCCGCGCGCCGCGGCAAAGCGCTGCAGCTGCACGAGCGGCGTGTGGCCGACAAGCTCGGAAATGCTGTGATAGACTTTCATAAAACAGGCTCCTTTCGAATTCCTATATTACCTACGGTATTTCTAGGCATTATACTAGCACGAGTTGGAACTGTTGTCAAGCCCCCAAAACCGGAAAATAGAGCCGCCGTTACCGGCAGCTCCATTCCCAGCTTGACAAAAAAGTCCCTTTGGGCTTTTTCGCCAAGCTGCTTTCAAAATTGCAAAATGCACTTTTGGCCGCTGCGGCGGGTTATGAAACGGGAAAGGACACCCTGACGGTTTCCTTTCCCACTTTTCTTCCCTCCGAAATCTTCGGCCGACTGCCTTTGGACGCGGAAAATGGAGCCGCCGTTACCGGCAGCTCCATTTCCTCTCTTCTCCCTATCTGTAAGACAGATCAGCCCTGTCCGTAGTAGGCATTTTTCCCGTGCTTGCGCAGGTAGTGCTTATCGAGCAGCTCCTGCTGCATCGCGCCGCGGTTCGGGCTGAGCTGCAGCGCATGGAAGTTCATGAAGGCGACCTCCTCCAGAACGACCGCATTGTGCACGGCGTTTTCGGCATCGGTTCCCCAGGCGAACGGGCCGTGGCTGTTGACCAGCACGGCGGGGATGGCCTCGGGGTCCTTGCCCGCGAACGTCTCGATGATGACCTTGCCGGTCTCCTTCTCATATTCGCCCGCGATCTCCTCCGGCGTCATCGGACGGGTGCAGGGAATCTCGCCATAGAAGTAGTCGCCCTGCGTCGTGCCCATGGGGATGATGCCGACGCCCGCCTGCGCAAAGCTCGTTGCCCAGCGGGAATGCGTGTGGACGATGCCGCCGATCCCGGGGAAGGCACGGTACAGCTCCACGTGCGTCGGCGTGTCGCTCGAGGGCTTCCATTTGCCCTCGACGACCTTGCCGTCCAGATCCACGACGACCATGTCCCCGACCGTCATGCCGTCATAGCTGACGCCGGACGGCTTGATGACGACCAGACCGCTGGCGCGGTCGATCCCGGAGACGTTGCCCCAGGTAAAGGTGATAAGACCGTGCTTCGGCAGCAGGAGGTTGGCCTCCAGCACCTGACGCTTCAGTTCCTCCAGCATAGCGCGCTCCTTACTTCAGCTTCCACGCAAGGTCGCTCAGGAACAGGTCGTGCTCCAGAGACTCCACCGTGGTATCCGCACCGATGTGGACATACTCGATGTCCATGATCCGTGCCCAGTCGCGCATCTGCTCGGCCGTGACGTCGTAGGACAGGACGGTGTGGTGTGCGCCGCCGGCGGTGATCCAGCATTCGACGCCGGTCGTGAGGTTCGGCATGGCCTTCCACATAACGCGGGCGACGGGCAGGTTCGGCATGGGCATGATGGGCTTCACGGCCTCGATATCCTGCACGATGAGGCGCAGACGGCCGCCCATGTCGATCAGGCTGACGACGATGGCCTTACCGGCCTTGCCCTCGAAGACCAGACGGGCGGGATCCTTCTCGTTCATGCCGATGCCCAGCGGATGGGTCTCGATGCGCGGACGGGCGCTGGCAAGGCTCGGGCAGACCTCGAGCATGTGTGCGCCGAGGCTGTATTCCTGACCCTTGACGAGATGATAGGTATAGTCCTCCATGAAGCCGGACGCGCCATTGCCGCCCTCGCCCATGGCCTTCAGGATGGCGGTCATGGCGGAGACCTTCCAGTCGCCCTCGCCGCCGTAGCCATAGCCCTGCGCCATCAGGTGCTGAGAGGCCAGACCGGGCAGCTGCTCCATGCCGTAGAGGTCCTGGAACGTGTTGGCAAAGGCCTTGCAGCCCTCGCGGTCCATCATCTTCTTCATGGCGATCTCTTCGCGCGCCTGATAGCGGATGGCTTCGACGTTGTCCGTCGCAAAGTCATACTTCTCGCGGTAGACGTCCATGAGTGCGTCGACCTCGGCCTCCGTGACGGCGTTCATCTCCTTAACGAGATCGCCGACGGCCCAGGTGTTGACCTGCCAGCCGAGCTTGCGCTGCACCTCGACCTTATCGCCCTCGGTGACGGCGACTTCGCGCATGTTGTCGCCGAAGCGCATGACCTTCAGGCTGCGGGAGAAGGCGACGCCGACGGCGACCTTCATCCAGCTGGCCAGACGCTCCTGTACATCGCCGTCCTGCCAGTAACCGGCAATGATCTTGCGCGGAGCACGCAGGCGGGCGCCGATGAAGCCGTGCTCGCGGTCGCCGTGGGCGGCCTGATTCAGGTTCATGAAGTCCATGTCGATCTCTTCGTTCGGGATCTCACGGTTATACTGCGTGGCGAAGTGGCACCACGGCTTCTGGAGCAGCTCCAGACCGTTGATCCACATCTTGGACGGAGAGAACGTATGGCACCACGTCACGATACCGGCGCATGCGTCGTTATAGTTGGCTTCCTTCACAACGTCGAGGATCTCGGCGTTGCTCTTGGCAGTGACCTTGTACTTCAGGGGATAGGGCAGAACGGCAGAAAGCTTCTGCGCCATTTCCTCGGCGCGGGCAGCGACGGTGCGGAGCACCTCTTCGCCGTACAGCGTCTGCGAGCCAACGACAAACCAGAATTCATAGTTTTTCATCTTTGTACACTCCTTACAGATTTTCTGTGGCAGCCTGCTCCACGCGGAGACAGGCCTTATACTGATCGAGGAACGTGCGGAAGCCTTCAACGTCCGCCGGGTCCGGCTGGAGCGTCGTGCGGACGGCATCGGCGAAGACGTGCTTTGCGAGGAAGTCCTCCAGCGTCTCGCCGCCGCCCTGCAGGACGAAGGCCGCCAGAAGCGCCATGCCGTAGGGGCCGCCTTCTCCGGCGCTCTCCATGACGGTCACGGGCGCACCGCAGGCCGCGGCCATGTATTTCTGGCCGACGCCCGGCGTCTTGAACAAGCCGCCGTGGCCGGTGAGCGAATCGATGGCCACCTGCTCGGAGGCCAGCAGATCCATGCCGATCTTCAGCGTAGCCATGGTGGAATAGAGCTGTGCGCGCAGGAAGTTTGCCAGCGTGAAGCGGCTGTCCGGGCGGCGCAGGACCAGCGGGCGGCCCTCGTCGAGATGGGTCACGCCCTCGCCTGCCAGATAGTTCACGACCATGACGCCGCCGCAGTCGGCCTCGCCCTCAAGGCTCTTGCGGTAGAGCTTCGTGAACAGCTCGCCCGTGTCGACGGAGCTGCCGAACAGCTCAGCCGTCTCGCGCAGGACGCCTGCCCAGGCGTTCATATCATTCGTACAGTTGTTGCAGTGCACCATGGCGACAGGGCGGCCCGTCGGCGTGGTGACAAGATCGATCTCCGGATAGACCTTCTGCAGCGGATGCTCCAGAACGACCATGGAGAAGATGGACGTACCGGCGGAGACGTTGCCCGTGCGCGGGCCGACGGCGTTCGTGGCCGTCATGCCGGTACCGGCGTCGCCCTCGGCCGGGGCAAACACGATGCCCTCGGACAGCATGCCATCGAGGCGGGCCGCACCGGCGGCGGTCAGCTTGCCTGCCGGGACACCGGCGGGCAGGACCTGCGGCAGCAGATCGCGCAGCGTGAAGGGCTGATCCGCGATAAGGCGGTCGAACTTTTCCATCATGCCGCGGTCATAGTCCAGCGTTTCGCTGTCGATGGGGAACATGCCGGAGGCCTCGCCGATGCCTACGGCGTTCACGCCGGTGAGCATATAGTGGAAATATCCCGCCAGCGTCGTGATGTGCGCAAGCTTACCGACATGCGCCTCGCCGGTGCGGATGGCATGCCAGAGATGCGCGATCGACCAGCGCTGCGGGATGTTGAAGCCGAACAGCTCCGTCAGCTCCGCCGCCTCTTCGCCCGTCATGGTGTTCTGCCAGGTGCGGAAGGGCGTGAGCAGGTTCCAGTCCTTGTCAAAGGCCAGATAGCCGTGCATCATGGCCGAGATGCCCATGGCATCCACGGAGACCTCGCCGAGGGCGCGCAGCGCCGTGCGAAGGCCACTCCAGGCCTCCTCGAGGTCATAGGTCCAGACGCCGTCGCGGAGGTCGCTCTTCCAGGTGTAGTCGCCGGAGGCGACCGGGCGGAAGGCCTCGTCGATCAGGACGGCCTTGATACGGGTCGAGCCGAATTCGATACCAAGCGTATGAGTCATATTATGTCTCCTTTTGAGCCTGCATTTTCTCCCACGGGGAAATGATGTTTTTCTGGATGGGATCATTGAGCAGATAGCAGATCAGGTATTGCGGCAGGCTGATGCCGAACAGTGCGATCACGATCAGCGTGTACGGGAAAAAGCTGAAGCCGAACAGGAAGCCGACGCCATGCACCACGATCGGCAGCCAGCCGCGGCCGCCGCGCAGGGCGGACATGCCGTTGGCATTCTTCAGGATCTGGCCGTTGGGCAGATCGAACATGGCGCGCATGAGGAAGGCATAGCTGCCGCGGCCGAGCGCGAGGCCGATGGCAAACAGGCCAAAGGCGAAGAACATCGGGCCGAGGAAGGTACCGAAGTTGCCCATGCCAAGGCTGAGCAGGAAATATCCCAGAAACAGCAGTCCGCCGAACAGCAGCCCGAGCGGAAGACTGCGCCAAAAATCCTTTTTAAATTCGTCCCGGAACTCCTCCCACAAAAGCACATTGCCCTCGCGCACGAGCACAATGAGAGCGCGGTCCATGGCGCACAGCGCAGCCGGCATCGTCACGACCGGGATGCAGCAGGCCAGAAACAGCAGGTTCAGACGGATGAGCTTCCATGCATGGTTCCAAAACAGATAGAAAAACCGACGCGCACCCTCGCGGGGCCCGGGAAGGCCGCGGCCTTCCCGACGCATTCCGCGCTGCATCAGTTTTTCATACCGGTCATCACGATGCCTTCGACGAAGTACCGCTGACCGAGGAGATAGAACACGACGCCGGGCACGAAGGACATGCAGGTGCCGCACATGATGGCGGACCAGTCCGTCTTCAGGGAGCCCTTGAGCTGGCTCAGGCCCATGGAGATCGTGAACTTATCATCCGTATTGATATAGATCATCTGCTGGAGCAGATCGTTCCAGATCTGGATGAAGAGGAACATGGCGACGACGATCATCGCCGATTTGATGGAAGGAACGATGACGTTGAGGAGGATACGGAAGTAGCCTGCGCCGTCGATCGTTGCAGCTTCGTCGAGCTCACGCGGGATGGAGCGGACGAACTGGCGGATGAGGAAGATGTTGAACGCGCCGCCGCCGCAGAGATACGGCAGGATCAGCGGCCAGAACGTGTTGGACATGTTGAAGAACTTCGTCCACATGATGTACAGCGGGATGAGCGTGACCATGGTCGGCAGCAGCATGGAGCCGACGCACAGCGTGAACAGGAAGTTCCGCAGGCGGAAGCGCAGGCGCGCGAAGGCGTAGCCGCACATCGTGGCCGTGATGGTGCCGAAGATGACAGACGGGACGATGATGATCATCGTGTTCTTCAGGTAGGTCCAGAACTTGAAGTATTCCAGCGTGTTGGCGTAGTTCGAGAACAGCCAGCGCGGCGGTAAGAAGGCAGGCGGCCACTTGAACAGCTCGGCGTTCGACATCAGGCTGGAGCGGAAGATCCACCAGATGGGCAGCATGCACAGACAGGTCAGGAAGATCAGCGCGATGAAGCACAGCGCATTCGTGATGCGCTCGGTGCGCTTGCGGCTTTTCAGGCTGCTCATTTGTCGTCGCCTCCTTCATAGAAGATCCAGCTCTTACTGGTGGCAAACAGCAGCAGCGTAAAGGCGCCGATCAGCAGGAACAGCACGAAGGCGATCGCGCAGGCGAGACCGATCTTGCCGCGCTGCTTGAACGCGTAGTTGTAGAGCATGTAGGACATAAAGTAAGAGGATTTGCCGGGGCCGCCCTTCGTCAGAGCGAGGGCAGGCGTGACGACCTGCATGTTGGTGATCAGGGACATCAGCATATTATAGAAGATAATGGGGGTCATGCTGGGGAAGGTCACATGCCAGAAGCGCTGCCATGCATTTGCGCCGTCGATCTCGGCGGCCTCATGGTACACGCGGGGCACATTCTGCAGGCCCGCCAGGAAAATCACGATCAGGTTGCCGGAGAGCCACACGGCGATCAGTGCCAGCGACGGAACGACCTGCGAGGACGAGCTGACGAACATCAGGCGTTCGATGCCGAGCTTGGAGAGGATGTAGTTGAACAGGCCCCACTCCGTGTTGTACAGCCAGCTCCAGCCGATGTAGACGGCGGCTGCGGGCAGCACATAGGGCAGGTAGAAGACCGCGCGGAAGAAGCCGCGGGCGGGGATCTTGCGGTTGAGCAGCATTGCGACAATCAGGGAATAGACCATGCTGCCGACGACAGCAAGCAGGGAGAAATAGACGGTGACTTTGATGGATTCCTTGAAATACGGATCCGTGGTGAAGAGCTTGATATAGTTATTGATGCCGTTCCATTCCGGTGCACCGGTTCCGCCCCACTTGAAAAAGCTCAGGCCGAACACCGCGATCAGCGGAATATAGGTCAGCACGATCAGGCCGATAAATGCGGGGATGAGGTAGAGATACGCAGCGCGCGCTTCCTTGCGGAGCAGCTTGCTCTTGGGTTTCTTAGTGCGTTTGGGCAACTTGCTCACCCTTTCTTTGAGTTAGGAGTTGAAAAAGACATTTTGGCCGGCCGCCGCTCCGAGCGACCGGCCAAAACCGGGGTTTCAGATATCAGTCAGAGGGTTCTGCTTACTCGCCCATGAACACTGCGTTCAGTGCGTCGTAGTTCTCGGTGATCGCCTGCTCAGCGGTCTGCTCGCCGGTCCAGACCGGGCCGAGGACCGTGCGGAGGAGCTCGATGAACTCGGTGGTGTGCGGGATGTAGTACCAGCAGGTAGACTCAGCGCAATCTCTTGCGTAGTCAACGACAGCACCCTTGTACTCGTCATGATCCGGGAAGTTGGGGTTGTCGATCCACTTGTTGGTGAGGGTCTCATCGGTGTAGTACTCTTCGAGGATGGGCATCCAGATGCCGGTGGCGATCAGGCTGTCCCAGCTGTTCTCTTCCTTCATGTACCACTTGATGAAGGTCATGGCCTCTTCCGGATGCTTGGTCTGGGAGAAGACGACCTGCGGGCCGCCGGTGCAGATGGTGACCTCGTTGACCATCTTCGGCAGACGGGCGACGCCATAGTTCAGGCCTTCGTCACGGGCGGTGGCAAGGCAGGTGCCGACGTTCCATGCGCCAGCGGTCGCCATGGCGACGGTGCCGGTCAGCAGGGAGCGCTGCATGCCGTTGTCCTCGAGGCCTGCATTGTAAGGCATGCAGTTCTCAACGAGGGTCAGGTCAGCGACCTTCTGGATGGACTCGATGACCTTCGGGTCATTGATGGTGCAGGCGGAGCCGTCCTCGGTGAACCAGCGGCCGCCGTTGGACAGTGCCCAAACCTCAAGCTGCCAGGTCCAGTTGTCAACGACGCAGCCGTACTGCTTGATGTTTTCCTTGTCGAAATCCGGGCTCAGGGCGTTGTTGCCGTTGGCGTCGAGGGTCAGGGTCTTGGCCAGGGTGACGAACTCGTCCCAGGTCATAGCCTCGGTAGCGGACGGATAGTCCAGGCCGGCGGCATCAAACATGTCCTTGTTGTAGTACAGGGACAGGACTTCGTTTGCAGCGGAGTAAGCAACGGGCTTGCCTTCGCTCTTGAAGGTGATGGAATCAAGGGGCATGGAGTCGGCGCCCTCGTACATGGCGGAGATGTCGTACAGCAGGCCGTCGGAAGCGAAGTCCAGAACGCCGGACTCGTTCATGATGCCGCAGTCGGGAAGCTCACCCGCGGTAGCCATGGTGTTCAGCTTCGTGACATACTCTTCGTTGGGGATCGCCATGACCTCAACCTTGATGTTCGGATACTCTTCGTGGAACTTGTCGGCGACGGCCTGCACGCTGGCAGCCTCGTCCGGGGTGCCCCAATAGGAGTAGGTGATGGTGACGACGTCGCCGTCATTGCCGTTGGTGTCATCGGAGGAATCGGAGTTCTCCGTGGCGGGGGTGGTGTCCTGAGAGCCGTCGGTCTGATCGTTGTTGTCGGTGTTGGTTGCGCAGGCGACCATACCAACGATCATCAGCAGGCACAGCAGGAGCGCGATGATCTTCTTCATGGTTCAGGTTCCTTTCTTCATTTCATGATTTTTATTATAGCAGCTTCCTGCTGCATATAATTACGAAATTGTGGTGTCGACCCAGACGCGCATCTCGCCGGGCGTGCGGTTGCCCCACAGGCCATAGGGAACGGCGTGCAGCATGCACGGCTCGGTGCGCAGGGCGCAGTCGGCATAGAGCTCAGCGTCGTCCACACCGGTTGAAACGATGCGGCAGCCGCTCACATCCAGCTCTGGCAGATCACCGGGCAGGCCCTCGGCGGGCGCCTTTTCCTCGACGGCGGCATCCGGCGCCATGCGCAGGGCTGCAAGGTTTTCGCCGTTGTCCTGCTGCTCGAAGCAGTAGACGAACGGACCCTTCTGCAGCGCGACGCGGCCGACATCGGCGCGAACACACAGGTTTGCGGCGCAGCGGTGCACGGGCACCGAGCCGCTGAGCGTGAAGTGATGCTCTCCTGCGCAGTTCACGGCCAGTACGGCATAGCCGTTCTCGACCGCAGGCTGGATCCCCTCGCCGTTCAGGCGGAAGACAGGCTTCTCAAGCCACTTCGGCAGGCGCAGGCGCACAACGATGGGGTGTGTACCGCTCGAGCGGACGTCCAGCTCCAGCGCGCCGCCATGCATCAGGCTGCTGCGCTGCTCGATGCGGACGTCGGTATCGCGCAGGGTCGTCTCGATGGTCGAGCCGACGAGCAGGTTGACATAAATGCTGCGGTCATCGACCGCATAGATGTACTGGCCGAGGGAGGCGAGCGTGCGCGCGATATTTGCAGGGCAGCAGGCAACCTCGAACCACGGCTGGCGGACGGGCTTGAGATACTCAATGGAAGTGTGGTCCTTGCAGTTTGCAGGCCAGACCTCCAGCGGATTGACGTAGAAGTAGCGGTCGCCCGCAGCGCTGACGCCGCCGAGCACCGTGTTGCACAGGGCACGCTCCACGGTCTCGTAGTACGAGGCGTCGCGGAACATGGCCGCCATGCGCTGGCCGAACATCATCAGACCGATGGACGCGCAGCTTTCGCAGTACATGCGGTCGTTCGGCAGGTCGTAATCCACGGTGAAGCGCTCAAGCAGGCCGGACGAGCCGATGCCGCCCGTAATATACATACGGCGCTTCGTGACATTGTCCCAGAGCGTCTGGCAGGCATTGCGCAGGGCCTCGTCCTGCTGGATATCGGCCAGATCGGCCATTGCGCTGCACTGGTACATGGCGCGGACTGCGTGGCCCTCCATTGTCTTCTGCTCCACGGGGCGCACATGCGACTGGGAGTAGGACGGATCGTAGCTGCGCAGCTCCGGGAAGATCAGCTTATGCTGCGGATCGTTCATCTCGCGCAGGAGATAGTTCGGCGTGCGGCCGCGGCAGTCAATGAAGAAGCGAGCTGTCTTCAGGTAGCGCTCCTCGCCGGTCACGCGCCAGAGCTTCACGAGCGCAAGCTCGATCTCCTGATGGCCGGGATAGCCCGGAAGCTGACCCTCGCCGTCGCCGAAGGTCCCGCAGATGAGGTCCGCGAACCTGGCAGCGATATCGAGCAGGCGGCGCTTGCCGGTGGCGTTATAGTAGGCGACGGCAGCCTCGATGAGGTGGCCCGCGCTGTAGAGTTCGTGGCCCTCGGTGAGGTTCTTCCAGCGGAGCTCGGGATGACAGACCGTGAAATAGGTGTTCAGGTAGCCGTCCGGCTGCTGAGCCTGCCCGATGATCTCGATGAGCTCATCCGCCTGGGAGATGTACTCCGTTTCGCCGTTATTTGCGCAATAGGCAACAGCCTCAAGCCATTTATAGGCATCGGTATCACCGAACACGACACCGCGGTGCTCGCCCTGGAGCGTGCCGCCGGCGATGCGGAAATTATCAATGCAGAAGCAGCGGCTCTGGCCTTGCTTGCCGTTGAGGATCTCCCACTGCACGGGGATCATTTTCTTTGCAACCATGTCCGCGTAATGGCTGAACAGCGGATCCGTTACTCTAATTTTTTTCAAATCGGGGATCGTGATCTTGCTTGCCATAATGTGGAACCTCCATTGATGGTTAAACGTTTAAGAAAAAATTGGAAAAGAAAACGCGGAATCCGTCGTCGGTCGCCGCGTGCCGAAGCCGCAATTGGCGTCCGGTGATTTAAACGTTTAACTTTTTCTGATCTGATTATATCATATTTTTCGGATTTGTAAAGGCGGAATTACAGAATCGTGAGTTTATACAACTTTTCCAGCCCTTTTTTGTGCAGAATTCACAACGATCAACCGGCGCATCTGCCGCTCCGCTGCCCGTTCCGGCCTGCATGTAAGCCAAAAATGTGCAGCACGCGGAATTTCCCTGTAATTTGCGTCAAATTTAGCATTTTCCCCGAAATAAAACGTTTAGCTCTTGCTGTTTTTCATGCGGTATGATATGATTATATCAACGCTCCGCATTGTAAAAAACCAGAGAAGGTGAACTATTTCATGGCAACCATTCGCGAGATCTCGGACCGGGCCGGTGTATCCATTGCAACGGTCTCCAAGGTCCTGAACAATAAATCCGGCGTCAAGCAGGAGACGGCCGACCGTATTCTGCAGATCGCGGACCAGCTCAATTACCGCCCGAATCTCAATGCCCGCTCGCTGAAGCTCGGCGACGCGCGCACCATCGGCATCATCACGGAGGACCTGACCGTCTTCAACACGCCGGAGATCGTCGACGGCGTCGCCTCCGTATGCGAGACGCTGAACTATCATTATATTCTGAGCAATCTGCGTTTCAACAAGCGCTACCACGACAATCCCTGGGACTATCCCGAGAGCAACGTGCTCGTTCGCTCCGCCGTGAACGATCTGCTGTCCAAGCAGGTCGCGGGCATCATCTATATCGGCTGTCACAGCCACCTTGTCGCATCGCTGAAGGCGCATGCCCATATCCCGTTCGTGTGCGTTTACTGCACCTGCGAGGATCAGGACGTGCCCTGCGTCGGCTATGATGACCGTCTTGCCGCCTATGAGGCCACGGGCACTCTGCTGGAGCACACGTCGGAGCACATCGGCATGATCACGGGTCCCATCCACTCCGTGCACACCCTGCGCCGCGCCAACGGCTTCCTGCAGGCCCTGCACGACCACGGCGTAGCCTATGACTCTTCCCTCGTCCGCGCAAGTGACTGGGACCGTGACTCCGGCTACCGTCTCGGCGGCGAGCTCATCCGCGCGGGCGCAAAGGCCATTTTCGCCCAGAATGACCTTGTCGGCACCGGCGTGATCGACTGGTGCAACCAGAACGGCATCGAGGTCGGCAGGGACATCTTCCTCATCGGCTACGATAACCGTGAGATCAGCTCCGTCTGCCGCCCGTCGCTCTCCACCGTCGCCCTGCCGCTGTTCCAGATGGGCCAGAGCGCGGGCCACACCCTGCTGGACATGCTCTCCGGCAAGCATCCGGCGCAGAAGGACATCATGCTGGAATGTACGATCATCAAACGAGAATCCACAGGAGGTTAATTCATGAAAGCTCGTATCCGACTTCAGAAGGACTGCATCATCTCCCCCATCGATCCCCGCGTGTTTGGCTCGTTCATCGAGCATCTCGGCCGCGCCGTCTATACCGGCATCTATGAGCCGGGTCACCCGACTGCCGACGCCTTCGGCTTCCGCGGCGACGTGGAAGAGCTCATCCGTCCGCTGCATGTCACGCAGATCCGCTATCCGGGCGGCAACTTCCTGTCCGGCTACGACTGGCGCGACGGCATCGGTCCGAAGGACAAGCGTCCCGTCCGCCCTGACATGGCTTGGAGCGCCATTGAGCCGAATCAGGTCGGCACGGATGAATTCCTGCAGTGGTGCGAGCGCATCGGCGCGCAGCCGATGATGGCCGTGAACCTCGGCACCGGCACGCCGAAGGACGCCGTGGAGTTGCTGGAATACTGCAACGGCGACATGCACACCTATTGGGCGGACAAGCGCCGCGAAAACGGCCGCGAGGCCCCCTATAACGTCAAGCTCTGGTGCCTCGGCAACGAGATGGACGGCCCCTGGCAGATCTGCTCGAAGACGGCCACGGAATACGGCCGCATCGCCTGCGAGACGGCCAAGCTCATGAAGATGTTCGACCCGACCATTGAGACCGTCGCCTGCGGCAGCTCCTACCGCACGATGCCGACGTTCGGCACCTGGGAAGAGGAGGTCCTCCGCCAGAGCTATCCCTACGTCGACTATCTGTCGCTCCATCAGTATTATACGAACCATGAGGGCGACGTCATGAATTTCCTTGCACGCAGCGAGGAGATGGGCGAGTTCATTCAGGAGGTCGCCGCCATCTGCGAAAAGATCCGCCTTGAGGTCGGCAGCGACAAGCATATCGGTCTGTCGTTCGACGAGTGGAACGTCTGGTATCACTATGCCAAGAACGGCAGGGTGCCGGAGAAGTGGACGGTCGCCCGCCCCATTGAAGAGGAGAACTACGACTTTGCAGACGCTCTGCTCGTCGGCAGCATGCTCAACACCCTGCTCAACCACGCCGACGTCGTGAAGGTCGCCTGCCTGGCCCAGCTCGTCAACGCGCTGGCCCCCATTATGACCGAGCCGGGCGGCCGCGCCTGGGCGCAGACGACGTACTGGCCGTTCCTCTATGGCTCGCAGTTCGGCCGCGGTACGGCCCTGCAGCAGGAGGTCGAGGTTCCGACCTATGCCTGCGGTGTCAGCCCGAAGGCCCCGTACCTTTCCAGCTCCGCCGTGCTCTCCGAGAATGGCGCGCATGTGACGGTCTTTGCCGTGAACAAGAGCCTCGACGAGGCCATGACGCTGGAGCTTGACGGCCTGAACGCCGTACTGGAGCAGCACGTCACGCTGACCGCCCCCGCGCTGGACAGCGAGAACACGGCAGACGCCCAGCCCGCTCTGCCGCGCGAGGTCGCCGTCGGCGCAGAAGCCCCGGAGCTCCCTGCCGCCTCGTGGAATATGCTCCGCTTCCGCCTTGCCTGATCCTGAAGATATCCCCTACCGGCGCAGGCCCCCCTGCGCCGGTTTTTTGCGTCTGTATTGGGTCATTCTGGGTCATTCATGGTAGGGGCGGGGCATGCCCCGCCCGTGCGCGAAGCGGCAAAAGCAGCACCAATTCGGTGCAGTGTACCGTTTCCTGCGCCATGCTTCCTGATGTGTCATTGCGAGGAGCGAAGCGACGTGCCAATCTCGCAGGACCCGGCCGGACAACAGGGTACTCCCGGCGAAATTGCAGCTGCCTGCACGAGATTGCCACGGGCGCAAAGCGCCCTCGCAATGACAAATCGGGAGCCATCGCCGTTTTAGCGATAGCCTGTGCGAATCGGCAGTGCAGCGCCGGGAGCGGCATGCCGCTCCCCTACAATAAGGGTACGATCGACAGCGCGCCGCAAAAGTCAAAAAGGAGCCGCCCGGGTGGGCGGCTCCTCCCCTGCCCGCATCGGCGGGCAGGGATTTTTTTTGGATCAGTTCTCCGCAGTCAGATAGCGCATCAGAATGACGGCGATCTGGGCGCGGGTCGCGGTCTCCTGCGGGGCGAGGTAGGTCTTGCCGTCGCTCTCGGAGATACCGTTGATGAGGCCCTGCTCCACTGCCCACGCCATGGCGTCGGCGGCGTAATCGGAGACCTTCTCGGCATCCGGGAAACCGGCGAGCTTGCCCTCGACCTTCTCCGCCTTGGCATAGCGGAAGAGGATCGTCGCGATCTGCTCACGGGTGATCTGGTCGTTCGGGGCGAACGTCGTGGTGTTCACGCCCTTGACGATGCCGTTCTCCGCTGCCCAGATGACAGCGTTCGTGTACCACTGACCGTCCGCCACGTCGGCAAACGGGTTCGTGGCCGTGCTCTCCGGCTCGCCCGCGATGCGATAGAGGATCGTCACGAGCTGGGCGCGGGTCAGGTTGCCGTCGACGTCGAACGCATCGTCCGCGACGCCGTTCATGAAGCCGTTTCTCACCATGAAGTCGACGCCGGTATGATACCAGCCATTCTCCTCCACGTCGGTGAAGTTCGTGCTCGGGCAGCCTGCGGTCTTGAGGGCCTCGCGTGCGGCCGCAAGGATCTCGTCGACCTCCTCGGGCGTCTTGGCAGCCTCGATGGCGGCCTTGGCGTCCTCGATGACCTTGGCATAGTCCTCACGGGCGTGACCGGTCAGGGTCTCGCTCTCGTGCAGGAGCTGTGCCAGCTCAAACGTTGCGGTGTACTTCGAGGCGGCGAGGGCAGCCTCTTCGGCAGCCTTGCGGGCCTCTTCGGCAGCCTTGCGCTCTGCCTCCGCCTTTTCGGCAGCGGCCTGAGCCTCGGCCAGATAGTTGATCAGCTCCGCCTTGATCTCGACGACCTTCTGATAGGTCTCGGCCATCTGGCGGGCATACTCGGCAGCCTCAGCGGCAGAGGCGGCAGCCTCGACCTCGGACTTCTTGGCAGCCTCGAGCGCGAGCTCGGCAGCGGCCCTGGCATCCTCGGCAGCGGTCTTTGCATCCTCGGCGGCCTGCTTGGCAGCCTTGGCCTCCTCAGCGGCCTTCTCAGCGGCAGCCTTGTCCTCGGCGCTGGAAGCGGCGGCCTCCTCGGCCTTCTTCTGCGCCTCTTCGGCCTTGGCCTGCGCGGCCTCGGCGGCAGCCTGGGCAGCCTCGGCAGCGGCCTGAGCCTCCTGCGCCTTCCGCATGCTCTCGGCAGCCTGCGCAGCGCTCTGAGCAGCCTGCGTGGCGCTCTGCGCGGAGCGGCCAGCCTCTTCTGCAGCCTTCAGAGCCTCGGAAACAGCCTTCGCAGCCGCTGGGTTTCGTACTCTCTGGGGTCAATGTCTGCATACATTTCTGCGGCGATCTCCCGCAGCACCTCACGGGTGCGGTTTTCATCCACCAGAAGCTGACTGATGAGTCCCTCCAACTCGGATTTCAGTGTATCCAGCCTCTGGGAGTGCGCACGGTGTATTTGTGGTGTTACAATGCGCTCTGGATCCTGGGTAAGGCAATTCAGCAGATACAACACCTCGTGCTCTATATGGGGTGTAATCCGGAATCCGCACTTCCTTCTCAGTATGGTCTGTGCTTCCGTCTTCTGCACAGCAGGAGCTTTTTTCTTTCGTTTTTCCTCCGTGTTCAAGAAAACCGAAGCGTCCACCAAAACCGGGAATCCACTTTCTCCCAGATCCCGCGTATCTGCCAGGATCCTCGCCACCATATTTTTGTTCCATG
>ERZ857827.2082-NODE-2082-length-16751-cov-4.817621_pt1 | contig 16751 bp, 4 predicted proteins | sample MGYA00519761_ERZ857827 | MGnify/ENA primary metagenome ERZ857827 (study PRJEB31778, sample SAMEA3449370) | human gut metagenome | biome: human gut; feature: human-associated habitat; material: faeces | place: United Kingdom | collected 2010/2012 ... | reverse complement strand
CCTTTCACGTGACCGGCGCGGCTGTGGATACGGCCATCACCATCACTGTCTGGAACAGCGAAAAGACCGTGATGACGGCCCGGGAAGCGAACCCGACCGTCTATGACCTTCCCGCCGGCAGCTATACCTACACGGTCGAGGCCAAGGGGTATAAGAAGATCAAAAACCAGCTCCTGACGGTCGGCGCGGCGGCGCAGACGGTCAACGTCGCGCTGACGGCCAGCGATGCCTGGGAAGGCGACAGCGTTGTGCCGACCAAGGTTGGCGACGTCTATCAGATCACGTCCGGTGCAGAGCTGAAGGGCTTTGCCGACCTCGTGAACGGGGAAGAACCGGGCGCGAAGGGCATTCTGACGAAGAACATCACCCTCAACGAGCCGGGGGACTATGCGCAGAAGTGGACACCGATGGGCGCTTCCAGCGCCGCCGCCTTCACCGGCGACTTTGACGGCAACGGCAAGACCATCACCGGCCTGTACATGGACGGCGAAGACGCGATCTCCGGCCTGTTCGGCTACGTCGGCAAGACCGGCAGCATCCACGACCTCACGATCGCGGACGCAAGCGTCAAGAGCACGAAAACCAGCTACGGCGTTTATACCGCACTGGTGGCAGCTTCCAACGCCGGTACGATCAGCAATGTTGCGCTGAAAGACTCTATGGTTTCCAGCGGCGGCTATGCGGGCGGCATTGCAGCTCTCAATGATGGCACGATCACGGGCTGCGCAAATGAAAGTGCACCCGTAACACATAATGAAAAAGCCACCAGTTCCTATTATGCGCTGGCTGGCGGTATTGCAGGCCAGAACCGCGGGACGATCGCGCTCAGCTATAACCTGGCGCGGGTCACAGGCGGAAACGAGAACATTGGCCATATTGGCGGTATTGCTGGTAAGAATGAAAGTGCCGGCACGATCGAAAGCTGCTATAACCGGGGAGATATCCAGACCGGCGCTTATCTTGGCGGCATTACGGGCTATCTGAGCGGCACGGCCACGAACTGCTACTCCACCGGCAGCGTCCCGACTGGGACCTATGCAAAAGCGCTGTTCGGCCACTGCACCAGCTACAGCGCGAAAGCGACCGCCTGCTTCTATCTGACCGGCTGCGGCCCCGAAGATACGAAGGGCACCGCGAAGACCGCGGAGGAATTCAAAACGCTGGCGGCCTCGCTCGGCGGCGCGTTTGCAGACGCGGATCCCTATCCCACCCTCAAGTGGCAAGACCCGAATGCGACCTTTACCATCACGCTGACGGTCAAGCCTGCCAACGCCTCCGTCACGGTGACCGGCGCAGCCAGCGTCGGCACCCCGGAGGTGCGCAAAAACGAAGAAACGAACGAGGCTACCTACATCTATTCCGGCCTCAATAAGGGCAGCTACCGCTGGGCGGTCACCTGTGACGACGGCGAGAACGACTATCTGAAGCAGGAGGGCTCCTTCACCATCGCGACGTCCGACGTGACCCACGCCGTGACGCTGGCGGCGAAGACCTATGACGTCAACTTCATTGTCGACCCCGTGGGCGCGGACTTCACCCTGACCCAGGGCGAGGGCGAAGACGCTAAGACCGTCGCGCCGAAGACAGCGAAGGACAAAGACGGCAAGATCGTCTACGCCCTCACGAAGGGCGTCTACCACTACGCCGCGTCCTGCTTCGGCTACGCCGACGCTTCCGGCGACGTCACGGTCGCCAAGTCGACCGGCCTTGCCGATACGACGGTCGAGCTGACGGCGAAGACCGGCAGCAAGCTGACCTTCACGAACATCCCGGCGGACGCCGCCGTCACCGTCACCCATGCGGCCGGCGGTGAGCAGACCGGCGCGCGGGAAGGGGAGACCTATACCTTCACGCTCGTGCCCGAGACCTACAGCTACCGCATCCAGCGCAAGGGCTATAAGAGCATCCGCGGCACCGTCACGATGGACGGCACGGAAAAGATCATCGCCGCGGAATGGACCGCCCTCACCGCGTGGGACGGCAGCGTGGCGGAGAGCTTCTCCGGCTCCGGCACCGAGACGGATCCGTATCTCATTGAAAGCGGCGCGGAGCTGGCGTATTTGAGCAAATTCTGCGCAGAGGGCGGAAATACCAGCGGCCTCTACTATGAGCTGACCGCGGATATTGACCTTGCCAACAACGTGTTTACGCCCATTGGCCCGAGCAGCACGAATCAGTTTAAGGGCATCTTCAACGGTGCTGGCAATACCATCTCCAACCTCAAGATCGACAGAACAGAATCGCTCAGCGGTCTGTTTGGCCGTGTGAATGGGGCTACCATTCAGAATCTGACGATCGACCACGCGACGATCACCAGCACGTCCGGCAACGTCGGCGCTCTGGTCGGCGCTGCATACGGCACCTGCACGATCACGAACTGCGTGGTGAAGAACAGCTCTGTGACTGGCGGCAGCAACCTGACCGGCGGCCTGATCGGTTATTCCGGCACGGCTGTGTCGAAGTGCGCAGTGATCGATACGACAGTCTCCGGTACAGAATATGTCGGCGGCCTGATTGCGCAGGTCGGCAAGGCTGTGACGGAGTGCTACACCTTGCATGTTACCGTAACGGCGACCGGCGACTATGCCGGCGGTCTGATCGGCGGCGGCAACGCAAGCGATATCGCGAACTGCTTTGTGCGCGGCGGCTCTGTGACGGGCGACGGCTACGTCGGCGGCGTGATCGGCGACGGCGGTTCGTATAGCAAAGCAAAGATCAAGACGACGTATGCTGTTGCTGACGTGACGGCCGGTACCGGGGAGTTTGGCCCGCTTGCAGGCGGCAGCTATGTCACCATAACGACTGCCAGCTCCTTCTACTGCAGCGACAGCGCCCTGACCGGCAAGGACAGCGGCAAGAACACCACCGGCACGCCCAAGACCACGGCGGAGCTGAAGGATGCGGCCATCCTCACGAGGCTCGGCAGCGCCTTCGGCATCTACGCCGGGGCCGACGGCCTGAAAAACGCGGGCTTCCCGTATCTTCTGAACGCGCCCGCCCTCCCGGTCATCCAGCCGCAGAAGCTCGCGTCCCCGGTCATCACGTGGACGGACAAGACTGCCAGCTGGACGGCGGTCCCGAACGCGCGCGGCTATCTCGTTTCGCTTGCGAAGGGCAGTGAGACGCTCGTGACCGAGACGCTCATCGAAACGACCCGGGACTACACCACGGAAATTGAGCTCGCCGGGACCGGCAGCTATACCATCACCGTCATCGCCATCGGCGACGGCGAGACCTACGGAAATTCCGACCCCGCGGAAAATACCGTTACCATCACGGTCAACACCGCGAGCGTCACCTTCGCCGTCACGGCGGAGGAGGGCAGAGCGTTTGCCGAAGACGAGCCCGCCATCACCCTCACCATGGCGGACGGCAAGACGACGCTCTCCCTGACCAACAACACGGCAAAAACCATCCCGCAGGGGACCTATACCTACGAGGTCAAGGCGAAGACCTTTGCCACCCTGACCGATACCCTGAACGTGACTGCGAACCAGACCGTCACGCTCACGATGCACTACACCACCGACTGGGACGGCTCGACCACGGTCGAACCGCAGAAGGACGGCGAGACCTATCTGATCTCCAACAGCTACGAGCTCGCCTGGTTCCGCGACGAGGTGAACAAGGGCAGCTACACCCTGAACGCGAGGCTGACCGAGAACATCAACCTCGGCGGCCACCCCTGGACGGCAATCAGCAAGCTGACCGATACCAGCGCCAAGACCGGTTATAAGGGCACCTTTGACGGCAACGGCAAGACCATCTCCGGCCTGAATCCGGTCGGCGAGCTCATCAGCGGAAAATACAAAGGCGCAGGCCTGTTCGGCTATGTGTACACTGGCGGCACTGTCAAAAATGTGACTGTGGAAGGTGCAATGAAGGCCGAATGGAACTGCGGCGGCGTTGTGGCATACCTGGCTGGCGGCAGAGTGGAAAACTGCGTCAACCGCATGAACATCACGCCGCGCAGCGAAAGTATTTACCTCTATTATGTCGGCGGCGTTGTCGGTTACATGACGAACTACACGGACAACAGCGCTGTGATCATCGGCTGCCGGAATGAAGGCTCGATCGATGGCGGGACGACCGGTGAAAACGTTGGCGGTGTCGTCGGCGGCGCTTCCAACAGCCCCGGTATCTCGAACTGCGCCAATACCGGCAATATCAGCGGCAAAGCTTCGATCGGCGGTATTGCGGCAACAGCATCGATTCCCATCACTGCTTGCTATAACACCGGCAAGATTACTGGTGCTTCCTCGAAGATCGGCGGCATCGTCGGATATTCGAGCAGCAAGGTCACGAATTGCTATAATACAGGTGCAGTTGCGGGCGCAGGAAAGGCTGGTTACAAGGGTGTCCCGGAGGGAGTCGGCGGCATCGCTGGACAACTGTATAATAGCTCCAACGGCGCTGTTGCGGCCTGCCTGAACAGCGGCACGGTAACAAGCGAGATCTACGGCGGCGCGCTTGTGGGCAGCAAAAATGCTGTGGCCGCCGCGGTCAGCGGCAGCTATGCCTTGGCTGGCAGCTGCACAGCGACCATCGGCAGCTACGCGGCAGATGATGACGAAGCCTCTTTTATTTCTGCTGAAGAACTTGGCAGCAAGCGCCTGATCGGCCTGCTCGGCGGCGCGTTCGCCGCGGGCAGCGACGGCAAGCTGACCCTGAACTGGCAGGATCCTGCCGCAAAGCCCGTTGTGACCTTCGTCACGCCCAAGGGCGCGGCTGTCACCATCGAAGGCCAGACCCCGGCGGAGCCCGGCGTCTTCGTGCTGGAAAACGGCACGTACAGCTATTCCGTCTCCAAGCAGGGCTATAACACCGCCACCGGCTCCGTCACCGTAAATGGCGAGAGCCAGCGCGTCGACATCAACCTCGGCGTTGAGACCTTCTCCGTGACCTTCAACGTCACAACGCCCGGCGCAAAGATCACCGTCACGGACGCGGCCGGGGAGACGATCCAGCCCACGGCGGAAAATGCGAACGTCTACAGCCTGCCGAACGGCAAATACCACTACATCGTCTCCAAGCTCGGCTGCACGAGCGCGACCGGCGACTTCACCGTCGCGGGCGCGGCGCAGACCGTCGGCCCCATCGAGCTGGCAGGCGCGCGGCTGTACACCGTCACGCTGACCTTCACCGATGACGAGAACGCAAGCGTCACTCCGGCCTCCGTCACGGTCAAGCATGCAGATGAGAGCGTCGAGCCCAATGCGGCTGGTTCCTTCACCTACAGTCTGCCAGACGGCACGTACACATACATCGTCGACGACGCCCGCTACTACAAGGTCGAAGCGCCCTTCACCGTCAGCGGCAAGGATGCGACCATCGCAGTTCAGCTCGAGACCAACAAGACCTGGAACGGCACGGACAAAACACCCGTCACGCCCACCGACGGCGTCTACGAGATCAGCACCGCGGCGGAGCTCGCCTGGTTCGCCGATCAGGTCAACGCGGGCAATACCGCATATCACGCCAGGCTGACGGCCAACATCTACGTCAACTACGGCCAGACCAGCAACACCTGGACCCCCATCGGCGACTACAGCCATATGTACACCGGCACCTTCGACGGCAATGGCAAGTCCGTCTACGGTCTGACCGCCGCGCTCTTCGGCTATACCGGCAAAGGCGCTCTGGTCAAAAACGTCACGGTCTACGGCAGCAATCACGCTGCAGACGACAAGGATACGGCCCCGAAGGGCGGTATCAGCAATCAGGCCTATGGCTCGTTTGAGGGCTGCGTCAGCCATATGACCATCTCCGCAAAATGGTCGGTCGTCGGCGGCATCGTCGGGCGGCTCTATGCGGCCGGTCATATCACCGACTGCGCCAACTATGGTGCGATCAGCAGCAATTGGACCGGCGCGGACCAAAATTCTCCGACCTACGTTGCAGAGGTCGGCGGTATCGCCGGTTCGTCTTCTGGCCCAATTACCCGCAGCTTCAATGCCGGTGCTGTGACAGTTGCACAAAAGGGTTACGGCGGTGTAGGCGGTATTGCTGGTGTGCTGAAGAGCGCGGCGATTTCGGATTGCTATAACACCGGTACGATCACTGGCCCGAGCCGTACAGCAGGCATCGTGAGCATTGCCAACGACACTGCATCTGCGATCGTAAAGAACTGCTATAACACCGGCAAGATCGTTTCCGTCAGTACTTCTACGAACCCGGCCTGCGGCACGATCGCGGGCACGATTGCAAACAGCAATGGTGACCAGATCGGCAGCGTTGAAAATTGCTACTTCCTGAAGGGCACATATTCCTATACCTCCGGCAGCACCGTCCACACCGACGAGATGGTCGGCTACCCGCTGGACAAGGGCGAGGCAAACTGCAAGCTCGCGTCCGAGATGAAGCTCGACGCCTTTGCCATCACCCTCAGCCCGACGGACAAGACCTTCAACGTCGACGCGGAGAACAACATCAACGGCGGCTTCCCCGTGCTCAAATGGCAGGGCGGCCGCGCCCCGCAGGTCACGCAGGACGCCGAGGACGTCGCGGCCGATAAAGCGGCCCTGACCGTCACCCCGACGACTGTGACCTCCGCCGGGAAGCTCGAGCTGGCTTCGACCGGCGCGAAAGGCTCGATCATCACCTGGAAGAGCAGCAAGCCGGCGATCATCGCCGACGACGGCACCGTCACCCTCCCGACGAGCAATGACGTGACCGTCATCCTGACCGCTACGATCACGAAGAACGGCGTCTCCGACATGAAGGAATTCACCCTCACCGTCAGGACGGCCGCCTCCGCGGACAAGGCCGCGCTGAAGGCCATCATCGCCAAGCTCGGCACGAGGTTCCGCGTGGCTTACAAGACCGGCGAGGTAAATGTCCTTGATACCGTCCGTGACAAGCTCGCGGACGCCATCACCGCCAGCGGCGCGTCCCTGACCGCCGACCAGATCACCGTGACCCTTGCGGACAAGGGCAAGACGAGCCTCGGTGCGGGCACGCTGATCGACGACAGCGGCAAGGTCACCTATTACTACGAGGATCCGTCCCAGAGCAGCATCGGCACCGGCGACGCGCGGGTCAACGGCGTAACGTTCACCCTCAGCACCGCGAACGAAGTCAGCGTCACGACCGGCAGCTGCATGGTCTCCATCCCGTGGGACCGCGCGAAGGTCACCGAAGCGATGACCACCGCGGCGGCTGCCTTGACGTTCGACACCATCAAGGGCGAGAACGAAATCAGCACCGCGGTCACGAAGACCCTGACGCTCCCGGTGAGACTGGATACCTGCGGCTGGTCGACGATCAGCTGGACCAGCTCCAGCGTCGTCGTCACCGTGGAGGACAAGGGCCCGCTGACCCCCGCGGAAGGCACGATCCATCCCAACGAGGAGGCCACCGCGGCCAAGCTGACCGCGACCTTCACATTCAACAAGAACATCGACGACTATAATAAGGACGTCGAGGCGCCGATCACCGTCACACGGACGATCGAAGTCACCATCCCCGGCGCGGCGAGCGACTACATGCAGACCATCCAAAAGATCTGCGCGGAGTACACGCTGGCCCGACTGACGGACTCCGTCACCAAAGAGCCAATCGACCCGGCCAACGTGACGAATGATATCCAGCTCCTGCGCTCCGGGGACTTTACGACGGTCAGCTTCCATACCGGCTCCGACGGCTATGCCATGACCGTGACCGCGACCGCGCCGGATGGCACTGCGACGACCTACGCGGCAGTGAACGGCTACCGCCTGAAGATCTGCCGCCTCGCGGAGACGGCCGGACAGGTCAAGCTGACCCTCACCGTCACGAAGAAGAACGGGAAGGATCTGGATACCCGCTACACCCAGACCAAGGAGCTCGGCATCATCACCGTCACCCCGCTGAAGCCCTCCGAGCTCGCCGCGGAGCTGGCCCTGCTCGAGAAGGCCAAGGCGAATTTCTTCGCCGGCATCAACGACGACCAGAACATCTCGGCCGATGCCGTCACGAAGAACCTGCACGCCTTCCATGAGGCCCGTCTGGATGCCGACGGAAAACTCATCTGGGTCTACACCAGCGATGAAACGCTGGGCACCGGCATCGTCCCGACGGATCTGCCTGGCTATGACTCGATGGGCACACAGCCCTGGCGGCTTTTCCGCAGCAGCAACAGCGCCGTCATCGCCGATGAAAACCTGCTCGTCACCCCGCATGCGACCGACGACAAGACCGTTACCATCACCGCCAACCTCAAGAGCGCACGCTTCGGCGGCTATTACGAGACCTGCAAGGACAACAGCAGCTACGCGGATGTCCTCGATACGCTCAAAAAGCTGGCAGGCGAGGAAGTCAGCGTGACCGTCACCGTCGTCAGCACGGCCAATCAGGCGGCTGCGAAAGCCGCCGGGGAGAAGATCGACGCGCTCTTCCCGGTCACCAAGGACAGCGCGGATGCCATCAACGAGGCTTCGGGCGCCTACAAGAGCCTGACCGACGCGGCCAAGAAGCTGCTCCCCGATGCGGAAGAAAAGCTCGCCAAGGCCGAGGCCGACTATAAGAAGGTCCTTGCCGACGCCGCGCAGGATCAGGCCGACCGCGACGCGGCCGCCGCCGTCGACGCGAAGATCGAAGCCATCGGCACCGTCACGCTGGAAAAGGAAGGCCTCATCACCGCTGCCCGCAGCGCATATGAAGGCCTGAGCGACGCCGCCAAGGAGCATGTCACGAAGCTCGGCGTGCTTGAAGCCGCAGAAGCAAAGCTCAACGAGCTGAAAAACGCGCAGGGCTACCAGACCCAGCTGCAGAGCGTCCTGGCCTATATCCGCAGCAGCGTCACTCCGAAGGCGAACCAGAGCACGAACGGCGACTGGGCCGTCATGGCCCTGGCCCGCGCGGGGCTCAGCTCCGACGCCGACAAGCGCTGGTACGCGGGCTATGCTGACGAACTGGCGAAGCTCCTGGCAGCGAACGGTGGCAGCTTTGAGACCACCAACGAGAATGCCCGCCTCGTCCTCGCGCTGACCGCGCTCGGGCAGAACGCCAAGGCCTATATGGTCGGCGGCGAAACCTACGATCTGGTCACCCCGCTGACCGCGAAGACCGGCAGCGCCTATAAGGCGACCGTCCCCGGCACCACCAGCGCTGCCTTCGCCATCATCGCCATCGACTCCGCGCCCTATACCGTCGCGGATACCGCTGCGGTCCCGGCGATGATCCAGTATCTGCTCAGCATGCAGAACCCCTCCGGCGCATGGAAGATCAATGACAAGAACCCGGCCGACAATGTGGACGCCACCGCCATGGTCCTCACGGCCCTGGCTCCGCATAAGAGCGAGACCGGCGTGCAGGCCGCGATCGACAAGGCCCTGACCTATCTGGAGGGCGTGACCGGCTACGGCAACGCCTGCACCGACGCGCAGCTCGTTACGGCCTACTCGGCCCTCGGCATCGACTGCACGGACGCCAGATACGCCAGAGGCGGCAAGAACCCGCTGACCAGCCTTCTGTCCTACCAGACGGCCTCCGGCGGCTTCTCCCTCGACTCCACTGCGTCCAACGCCAGAGTCTCCCCGCGTCCGACCGAGCAGGCGGCCTATGCCCTCGTCGCTTATGACCGCTTCAAGCGCGGCGTGAAAAGCCTCTACGATATGTCCGACGCCGTCGACCTCCTCCCGGCAGCCAGCGGCGCAGCCGACGTCGCGGCGAAGATCACCGCCCTCGGCACCGTCACCGACTGCAAACGCGAGACCTATCTTGCCCTGCAGGAGATCGAAGCGGCCTACGCCGGGCTGACGGCGGAGGAACAGGCAGAGGTCACGAACTACGGGACCTTCCTGCAGCGGAAGCAGACCTTCCAGACGCTCCTCGAGGCCTACCGCAAGGCCAAGCTCGCCGAGCTCGACGCCTATTACGACAAGCTCAAGCGCACCGACTACACCACCGACCAGTGGACGAAGATCACCGAGGCCTATCGCACCGGCCGCAGCTCCATCAGCAGCGCCCAGTACGCCGAGCAGGCTGACGCCGCGCTCAAACAGGCCAAGGCAGACATCGACGCCTACGTGAACGGCGACACCATCGAGGTCAGCTTCCGCCTGATCGGCGATTTCCCCGAGTCCTACACCGGCAAGCACCTCGGCTACGTCACCTGGATCGAAACGGAGACCTACACCGTCAAGAAGGGCAGCATCGTCTATGACGTCTTCACCGAAGCCCTGCAGGACGCCGGGCTGACCAGCACCGGCGCAGCCTCCGGCTACGTCAGAAGCATCACCGCCCCGTCCATCCTCGGCGGCTACACGCTGAGCGAGTTCGACAACGGCGCAGGCTCCGGCTGGATGTTCACCGTCAACGGCACGCACGGCAACTACGCCCTGGATGAGCACGTGCTGCAGAACGGCGACCGCATCGTCTGGCACTACGTGGACAACTACGCGACGGAGACCTCCACCTGGCTCACGGCCGCGGATATCTCTCCCGCGGAATACGCCCGCCGCCACATCGGCGATGTGGTCACGGCCGGCAAGCACGGCAAGGCGGCGCCCGTACTGACCCTCAGCGACCTCGGCCGGACCGTGAAGTTCACCTTCACGCCCGACAAGGGCTGCCATGTCAAGGACGTCAAGGTCAACGGCAAGTCCATCGGCGCGGTCGAGAGCTACACCTGCAGCAGCTTGAAGATCTACGACCGCATCACCGTGGAATTCACCGACGGCACGCTGCCGTTCACCGACGTGCGCGAGACCGACTGGTTCTATGACGACGTCGTCTTCGCCTACGAAAACGGCCTCTTCTCCGGCACCACGGCCACGACCTTCAGCCCCTACGCCTCCATGACGCGCGCCATGCTCGTCACGGTCCTCTACCGGCTCGAAGGCGAACCCGCCGTCACCGGCCGCAGCGGCTTCTCGGATGTCACGATCGGCAGCTACTATGAAGCCGCCGTCACCTGGGCCGCCGACAACGGCATCGTCAACGGAACCAGCGCCACGACCTTCAGCCCGAGCGAGAATGTGACCCGCGAGCAGATGGCCGCCATCCTCTGCCGCTACGCGCAGTACAAGCAGTACGGTACGTCGGCAAGCGCGAGCTTGAGCGCCTTCTCCGACGCCGCGGCAGTTTCCACCTACGCGAAGGCTCCGCTTTCCTGGGCTGTCGCAGAGAAGCTGGTCAACGGCACGGACGGCAAGCTCCTCCCGCGCGCCAGCGCCACCCGCGCCCAGGTCGCCGCGATCCTCCATCGTTTCGTAGAAAACATCACCAAATAACCCACCCCAAAAGAGCCGCCCCCACAGGCGGCTCTTTCTTTATCCACCGCTTCCCCTATGAGGGGAAGGAATAGACACCCCCCGGACGTATCGTCCGGGGGGTTACTTTTATGACTCTGCTTTTTTATATACCCATGCGTTTGGCAGCGGGCGGCCGCCGGTGTAGCGCAGAGGGGAGGAGGACGACTGCGTGACGTACTCGCCGTCGAACCACAGCATGGCGCTCGAACCGCCGTCGAGGTTGATGGCCTGCATGCACTTGTGCTGCAGCAGGATCTCGGAGCAGTTGTTGACGCTCGTGCCGAGAATGCCCTCGAGCGGATACCGGCCCTCGATGACAAGCATCAGGATCTCGTATTTCTCACTCTGGCCGATGCACGCGCGCGGCTGCTCGCCGGTCCAGTAATCGTCCATGATCTTCTTGCCGTCGACGATCAGCGCGGGGGTGAACTCCGCCGCGTCGGTGCAGTCCTCACTGACGGGGGACAGCGCGTCCTTGATGTAGAACAGATCGTCCTCGTGCAGCTCGATGCGCTTGTAGGCGTAGGCGGAGAAGTGGTCGCCGTAGGCCTTGCCGTTGGACATCGTATAGCCCGCGAGCAGACCGCCGTTGCCCGCGCCGTTCGGGTCGAGGAAGCCATTGGCGTTCATCGCCAGCACGCCGTTGTGCGCCTCGGCGATCGTGCCGGAGAGCTGACCGGCGGTGCCGAGCGTCGTTGCCATCTCGATAGACAGCCTCGACGGGTCCTTGCCCACGGCCAGCACGCCGCGGTAGCCCTTGCCGGAGATGCGCAGCAGCAGCACGCCGTTATACGCGTCGATGGCCAGCACCTGCTCGCCGAAGGTCGACTGGATGGACGTGCCCTCGTCGTCGAACCCGGCTTCGTTGATGTAAATATGCTCCCAGCCGTTGGCCAGCGTGTCGGGGTGCTCGGCAAGATAGGTCTCCATCGAGGTCCGGTCAAGCTCCCAGAAGACAGAATAGAAATTCTCCTCCGCCTGCTTTTCGAGCTCCTCCTGCGTCAGCTCCTCGGCGTCCGGCTGGTCGGTCTCATGCGTGACGTTGGGGTCGAGGGTGACGATGTTGTCATCGGACGTCGACGGCGTCTGGTCCGCGGGCGCCGGATCGGTCCGGCCCCAGGTCGATTCCTTGCCGACGGTTCCGGCCTTGACCAGGCCGTATTCGTACCGGACCTCGTCGATCACGTCCTTGGGGATGAAATACGTCGCCAGCCACTGGTGCCGCATGGTATCCATGGCGGTGTTGATGTAGATCGTGCGCCATTTCTTGACGAACGAATTGTTGGTATAGATACAGAAGAAGTACAGCCCTTCCAGACAGAGGATGACGAGCAGCCAGATGGCCAGCGTCTTCAGAGGCTTTTTGACCTTCTGCTTTTTCTGCCGGCCGGAGCGCTTGGCGACCCGCGCGCCGCCGGACGAGCTGAATAATTTGACCTGTGACATCGAATCTCTCCAGTTATCGTGTTATCATGAAATTCACATACGAATGCATTCTATCACAGATCGCGGCAGGAATCAAACCATTTGAAGAAAAGTTAAGAAATATTTACATTTTCCCGCGGAATTGATATTTATTTCGCGCCGGTCTGCGTGCTGCGGCTGACGGTGCCGGGCTCGGCCTCCAGATTTTCGCCGTATTCGACCGTCCCGATGCGGCAGCCATGCCCGATGCGGACGTATTTGCCGCGGACGATATCGGCTTCGACATTCTCCAGCTCGATATCGTCGCCCTCGATCGAGCCGATGCGCGCGCAGCCGGGGCTCGTGCGGAAGATGCCGAGGAACGTCGTCGTGTCCTTCTGCAGCACGCGGATGGTTCCGCCGCCGATGGCGTGGATGCGCACCGCGCGGTTGGCCGAGATCTCGACCGTCTCCGCGTTCAGCAGCCCGTCGATCTCCGCCGCGCCGCTCAGAACGGCTGTCTCTGCCTCAAGATCCCCGCGGACCCGGCACGCGCCGGAGGCGCGGAACGCCCGGCAGTGGACGCTGCCCGCTTCCAGAGAACCGGACGCGCTGAGCTCGTCTGCCGTAAGCGCCCGCTCCGTCCGCAGGGAACCGGAGACGGACGCAAGCCCCTCTACCTGCACCGACTGCGCGGAAAAGTCGCCCGAGGCCGACAGGCTGCCGCAGCGGACGCTCCCGGCTATCTTGCCCGCGCCGCTCGTGTGCAGTTCGCCCGCGCAGTCCACGTCGCCCTGCACCTTTGCCGCGCCGGAGCAGTGCAGCTCCTCGCATTTGAGGCTGCCATTGACTTTGCCCGCGCCGCTGATCGAGACGCTGCCGTATTCGCCGCCGGGCATGGTGCTCGAGCCGGAAATTTTCATATCGATGTGTTCGTTCATAAGACTTCCTCCTTCAGATGCTCCAGAATATCCGTTCTTTGTGCGCCCTCGGCAAGATACAAATGCAGAAGCTCGTCGAGGGGATAGGTTTTCGTTCCGTATTTCGTCTCCAGTATCAGCGTCCGCTCGGCGGCGGCCGCCTGCTTCTGCCCCTGCAGCTCCGCGGCCAGCGCCTCGAGCGAGACGCGGTCCTTGCTCTGCAGGATCAGCTCGATGCGCGGGCAGATCTGCGCGCGCCGGAAATAGGTCTCCTGCCCGGTCGGCGCGGACCGCCGCAGGAACCACCCCTCCGGGATCAGCCCCATCCGCTTCCAGCGGTACAGCGCTCCGTAGGAGATCTGGTACTGCTCCAGCAGCTCCTTTTTGGAGATCAGCTCCTCTTCCAATCCCGTGCCTCCTTCCGTAACAATGTTACGGTCGTATATTAGCATAACATTGTTACGCTGTCAAGGCAAAAATTTCCCCCGGAGCCCGAAGGCTCCGGGGGAAACGGGAAATGCGGGGGAGAAGGCGCTTATGCAGCTTCCTTCGTCATGTTCATGAGCACCTTGGCGCCCATGGCGCGGGTCGCGGTACCCTTCGGGCTGAACGCGCCGTTGGAACCGGCCAGATACTTCTCAGCCGTGCAGTAGGTGACAGCCTCGAGCGCCCAGTCGGCGATGGCATCGAGATCGGTGTAGGTGAGCTTTTCGGTGATGCCCTCAGCCGTCTTGCCGCCGATCTTGTCGTAGCCGTAGAGGACCTTGGCCATCTCCTGACGGTTGATGGACTTGGTGGGCTTGAACGTGCCGTCCTCATAGCCGTCGACGACCTTGTTCGCGCTGGCCCACAGAACGGCGTCGGCATACCAGCTGCCGTCCGTGCAGTCGGAGAACTTCTCGCTGACCTTGCCCTCGACCTTGGGGGAGCCCGCCATGCGGTACAGGACCGTCACAAGCATCCCGCGCGTCAGAGCGCCGTTCGGCGTGAAGGTGGTGTCGCTGGTGCCGGTCATGAGGCCATTGCTGAGAACATAGTCTGCAGCTTCATAGAACCAGTCGCTGCCCTTGATGTCGGTATTGACGGAAATTCGGCCCTGCGGCTTGGCGTATTCTTCGCCAATGGTGCCGCCGAGCTTATTCTCGATGTAATCAACGATCATCTGCGCATCCGTGTAGGAGGCGTCGCCGGCCTTGAGGACCTTAGAGTCATTAAACATCGTGAAGCCGTCGCCGCAGTAGAGGATCGTATAGTCGATACCGCCAAGCGTATAGGTCTTGTTCAGATCGAGCGGCTCATATTCATTGGTCTTTTTGTTCAGGACCTGAACGTTGGTTACGCGGTATTTACCGGCGACCTTGGAGAATTCGCCCTTGTCCGTCAATTCAATGGAGGACGGGACACCCGCCATGATCGTGTACTTCAGACCGGAAACGCTCAGGAAGCCGCCGGACTCCTCCGGGTAGTTGATCGCACCCATTTCCAGCATGTCGAGGACAGTCTGGCCGGTGACTTCCATTTTGCAAGGCAGATTGCCCCACGGGAAAACGCTGAGAATGTTATCGAGGGTGATATCGCCGGCTTTGATCGGCTTGCGGATGCCGCCGCCGTTCATGATGCCGATATCCGCGTCCATCATCACGCGGAACGCATCGGCGCACAGATCGCCGAGAGCGGTCTCGTGGTTACGGACGAGGCGATTCCCGTTTTCGTCCTTGTCAGGCAGCGCAATGCTGCTCTTGGCGACGACCTTGGACACGTATTCCTTGAACGTGTCGGTCAGCTTGGTAATGTAAGCGGTGATGCCTGCGTCCTTTTCGGTGAATTCCTTCGGGGAAATCAGTTCGGCAGTGATCGTGCCGTCGGTCTTGATCGTCAGTTTGCCGAGATTTTCGAATTTGGTGCCCGGCTCCGTCAGAACGATCTGCTTGCCGTCCTTATTGGCAACCTTCTGAACACCGGCAATATGATCGTGGCCGTCCAGCACGGCGTCGATACCGGTGGTGTTGGCAATGACAGCCTTCGAGGTCCAGCGGTCGGTGATACCTTCGTTGCCAAGGTGACCCATTGCGATGACGTAGTCAGCGCCCGCAGCTCTTACCTCGTCAACAGTCTTCTGGACAGTCTCATAAAGCGCTGTGCCAGTCTCGTCTTCACTGAAGGAATAGATGTAGTTTCCAGATTCATCCTGGAAGTAAGCCGGGGTGGACTTGGTGAAGGACTCCGGCGTAACGATGCCGATGAATGCGACCTTCTTATCGCCGTAGGTCACGATCTCATACGGCTTGTAATTCAGATCCGACGTGCCTTTGCCGATGTACTTGAAGTTGCACGCCAGATACTGATACTTCGCCTGCTTGGTCAGCTTGGCCAGCTGCGGGAGCTTGTAGTCAAATTCATGGTTGCCGAAGGCGGCAAAATCATAGCCGACCTCATTCATGATATCGACCAGATAGGCGCCTGCGGACAGTGTGCCGATAGACTCGCCCTGAATAGCGTCGCCGCAATCAACGAGTGCGACATAGTTGTGTGTTTTCTGCATCTCGGCCTTGTATGCCGCGACACCGGCATAACCAAGATTGTCGTTGACGCCGCAGTGTGCGTCGTCGGTATGTAGGATCACAATGTCGTTGGATTTCTCATCTGCTGCGAATACCGTGGTCATCAGACCCAGTACCATGCATACTGCCAGCAGAAGCGCGATCAGTTTCTTCATAGTATCCTCCCTTAATTTTTGCCCCGCGTCAAACGCCCGGAGCAGTATATCTGCATTATACTACAAAAGTCAAGCCTCCGCCATTGGCAGATGTTTGCAATCCACCCGCCCATTTTCGTCACCCTGCACAAAATATGCACCCCATCCACACCCACGCTCCAACACCATGCCATTTTTCGGCAAAATATCCGCGTAAGCAAGGCGCGGATGCTATCAGAGCCCCGCCCCTACAACGCGTAACACAAACCATCCCGCAAAAAGGTGCAGACCAGCAAATCCGGTCTGCACCTTCTATTGATGGCAACTATTCCAAGGCAACTGTCCACAAATCTGGGGCCAACGTATCAGGCGGCGCGTAGTCAGACACCCGTAAGGTGACTATCGTGTGGAACGACGCCCGAAACATTGGTTCCTGCCTAAATTCAGAGGCAGCACGCACCCCGCGTCCCCAAGCACTCTTTTCTCCCCTATCTTTTC
>ERZ857827.2081-NODE-2081-length-16752-cov-4.387734_pt1 | contig 16752 bp, 10 predicted proteins | sample MGYA00519761_ERZ857827 | MGnify/ENA primary metagenome ERZ857827 (study PRJEB31778, sample SAMEA3449370) | human gut metagenome | biome: human gut; feature: human-associated habitat; material: faeces | place: United Kingdom | collected 2010/2012 ... | reverse complement strand
ATCGGGGTTGATGCCCTTGAAGGGCTCCTTGCCGGTGATCTTCTTCACGGCAGCCTGCACGGCGGGAATACGGGTGGAGCCGCCCACCAGAATGACCTTGTCGATCTGCGCGGCGGTCAGGCCGGCATCCTTCAGGGCCAGATTCACGGGGTCGATGGTCTTTTCCACCAGATCGTGGGTCAGTTCATCGAACTTGGCGCGGGTGATAGTGATATCCAGGTGCTTCGGGCCGGTAGCGTCGCTGGTGATGAAGGGCAGGTTCACGTTGGTGGACATCACGCCGGACAGGTCGATCTTGGCCTTTTCGGCAGCTTCCTTCAGACGCTGATAGGCCATACGGTCCTGACGCAGGTCGATGCCGTTGTCCTTCTTGAACTCGTCGGCAATGTAGTTGATCAGCCGCTCGTCGAAGTCGTCGCCGCCCAGATGGGTGTCGCCGTTGGTGGCCAGCACTTCGAACACGCCGTCGCCAATTTCCAGAATGGAGACATCGAAGGTGCCGCCGCCCAGATCGTATACCAGAATCTTCTGGCTGCCTTCCTTGTCAAGGCCGTAAGCCAGAGAAGCAGCGGTAGGCTCGTTGATGATACGCAGCACTTCCAGACCAGCGATACGGCCCGCATCCTTGGTGGCCTGACGCTGGCTGTCGCTGAAGTAGGCAGGCACGGTGATGACGGCCTGCGTCACGGTTTCGCCCAGATAGGCTTCCGCGTCGCTCTTCAGCTTCTGCAGGATCATGGCGCTGATTTCCTGAGGAGTGTAGGACTTGCCGTCGATGGTCACTTTGTGCGCGGTGCCCATTTCACGCTTGATGGAAATGACCGTCCGGTCGGGATTGGTGACGGCCTGACGCTTTGCAATCTGGCCCACCAGACGTTCGCCGTCTTTGGTGAAAGCAACCACAGAAGGAGTGGTGCGCGCGCCTTCCGCATTGGGGATAACGGTAGGTTCGCCGCCTTCCATCACGGCGACGCAGCTGTTAGTCGTACCAAGGTCGATACCAATAATCTTAGACATAATCGAAATCCTCCCAAAATTTGTTTCAAACTGTATGTAGTAAGTGGGACGCATCCCACGGGTTGTCAGGAAAAACTTTTATTCGGGAACGACCTTCACCATGGCGTGGCGAAGAACGGTTCCTTCCAACTGATACCCTTTCTGAAGCACCTGGCAGACGGTGCCGGGTTCGCCGTCCTCGGGCGCGCCCTGCATCACGGCGTTCTCCAGATTGGGATCGAAGGGCTGACCCTGACGGTCAATGACGGTGATACCGCGTTTGGTGAACGCATCGCACATCTGGCGGTAAACCATCTCCACGCCTTCTTTCAACGCGGTATCGGAAGAATTTTCTGCCGCTGCGATGGCCCGTTCCAGATTATCCAGAACCGGCAGAAGCGTTGCGGCAAAGTTCCGGGTGCCGTCGTCGTAGGCTTCCTTGCGCACGTTCTGATTGCGGCGGCGGAAATTTTCGAAGTCGGCCTTGACCCGCTGGGCCAGATTCAGGTACTCTTCCTGCTTGGCCAGCGCGGCTACCAGCGCTTCGGCGGCTTCCGCCTTCTGCGTATCCTCGGCGATTTCCTCCCGGGCGGCTTCCTGCGTCGCTTCTTCGTCGGACGCGGCTTCTACTTCCGCTTCCATGGTTTCCAGCGCTTCGTTCTCGCTGGTGTTTTCCGTCTCGGCGTTTTGCTCTTCCATGCGTTCGCCGCGCTTCTTCTTCGACAATTCAGTCACTCCTTCTCTTTGCCCAACAGCTCGCTGAGCTGCTTGCCCATGGCGTTCAGCACGCTGAACACGTGGCCGTACTGCATTCTTGTGGGGCCGATCACACCGATGGTTCCGTGGGTGTTGTCCCCCAGACGATAGGTGGCGGTCACCAGCGAGCAGTCCGAAAGCTCGGGGATACCGGTTTCCGGGCCGATGCGCACGGTAAAGGCCATTTCGCTGTGATCCTCCAGCAGCTTTACCAGCTGATCCTTGGTTTCCAGTATGCTGAGGAAGTTTTTGGCTTTTTCCACATCGTTATACTCCGGAAAGTTCAGGATGTTGCTGGCGCCGCCCAGCGCCAGACGAGGTTTCCCGCCCTTGCCTTCCGCCGTGTCCATGAAGTTCATGATTCCGGCGAGAAGCTCGCGGTTTTCCTGCATGCCGCCCTGGATTTCCTTCAGCAGGTTCTGCGCCTCGCTGAGCGTATGCCCGCTCAGCTTTTCGGTCAGCATCCGGCTGATGGCATAGAGCGTATCGGCGTCCATATCCTTGCCTACGTCCACCACGGTATCCCGCATGATGCCTCCGTCGGTCACGATCACCACCAGCGCAGACACCGAGCTGACCGGCACCAGCTGCAGATTGCGGATCCGCAACTCCGCCCCCTTGGGAGTGGTCACCAGCGCCGTATAATGGGTCAGGCCGGAAAGCACCTGCGCCGCGTGGCTGATGACGTCCTCCATCTGATGGGTGCGGTTGGAAAAATACTGGCAAACGCTGTCTGTATCATCGGCGGCGATCATTCCGCGCTGAAGCAGCTGATCGACGTAAAGACGATACGCCTTGGCGCTGGGGATCCGTCCCGCGCTGACATGCGGCTGGTCCAGATAACCGAGTTCTTCCAAATCGCTCATTTCATTGCGGATGGTCGCGGAACTCAGGCCCATTTCGTACTTCTTGGAAATGGTGCGGCTGCCCACGGGGATCGCCGTCAGGATATAGTCGTCGATAATCGCCTGCAGGATGCGGAACTTTCTTGCGTCCATCATCATGCTGTCGCAGCCTCCTTTCACAAGGTTCCGTTTTTGTTCTTGTTAGCACTCAGCGTCATCGAGTGCTAACATGGCATATCATATTCCACTCCCCTAGTTTTGTCAATAGGTTTTGCACTTTTTTTCGGGAATTTATGATTTGTTCATAAGTGGCTGAAAGTGTTTTACCATAAAGGATTGCGGTCATCAACGTTCCGTCCTTGGCGGGAGGCCTTCCCCGCCCGGATTTTTTCCTTTTCTATCGAAAATCCCCCTGCCATTGCCCTAAAAAGCTTTTTTTGAAAAACTTTTGCCCCTTTTCAAACGTCTTCTTTATCAGAAGAAAATTTTTTCTTCTCAGAGTGTCAAAAAAGTGGAGGTGCAGGAGGCACTGCCTCCTGCCAGGGTTATAGGGGCAGCCCCCCTAACCCTTGTGCCGCAGCACTTTCCCCGCAAACCAGCGCAGCGCTGTTTGCGGGCAACGGCGGCCAACTTGGGATTTTTCGACAGGCTGCGAGCGGAAGAACACTTCCGCCCCTAACCCATCGTAAAAAATTATCCCTCCAGCACAGCCGGGGTTCCGTCCAGCGCGAGCAGGCCGCTTTCCACCCGCAGGGTTTTTCCCGGCTCCAGCAGATTTTCGTACCGGCCATCCGGCAGTTCCACCGACACCAGCGACGGCGCGCCCCGCAGACAGAAGGCCCCGGTCAGCCGTCTTCCTTCCTCTTTCCAGACCGCCAGCAATACGTCGTTCGGGCAAGCCTGAAGAGAATACGCACCCCGGGCAAAAATCGGTTCCTTTTTCAGCGCAGTCAGTCTCTGAATGAGCCCTTCCAGCGGGGCTGTTCCTTCCATAGGAATCGGGTCTGCGTCGAACAGATCGGGCCGGTGATCGTTTTCCCATTCCTGGCCGCTGTACAATAGCGCCGTGCCCTTCTGGAAGAGCAGCCAGCAAAGCCAGTTCAGCCGGGTGCGGCGGTCGGGAAACAGATGCGCCATTCTCGGGCGGTCATGGTTTTCCAGAAAACGCAGCTTGGCATAATCCGCAGGATAAATGCTTTCCTGACGCTCCAAGGCCCTGACATAGTCCGTCAATTCGGTTTTTCCCTGCACGTAGGACAGGAAATCGCCGTAAATATCATAGTCGTAGCAAAGGTCGAAGGCCTGATACAATTCGCTGTCGCTGTGGCTGACCATGCCGCGGTTTCGGTTGTCCCGGATGAATTCCGGCTCCACGGATTCCGCCAGCCACAGGCAGCCAGGCCGCACCGTTTCCACCTCCCGGCGGGCCCGCAGCCAGAATGCCAGCGGCACCAGCGGGGCCACGTCGCAGCGGAAGCCGTCCACGATCTCCGCCCACCCCTTCAGCGTTTCAATCTGGTAATCCCAAAGGCCGGGATGGGTATAGTCCAAATCAATAATGTCCGACCATTCGCCGATTCGATTGCCGAAGCTGCCGTCGGGCTTATGGTAGAACCATTCCGGATGATGCTGCGCCAGCCACGAATCCGGGGACGTGTGGTTGTATACCACGTCGATCATCAGCTTCATTCCGCTGCGGTGGACGGTATCCGCCAGTCTGCGGAAGTCCTCCATCGTCCCGTATTCCGGGTTGACGGCCCGGTAATCCGCAATGGCGTAAGGCGAACCCAGTGCGCCCTTGCGCGCCGCTTTCCCGATGGGATGAATGGGCAGCAGCCATACCGCGTCCGCCCCCAGCGCCCGGATGCGGGGAATGTCCTTTTCTACGGCGGCGAAAGTACCGCCGTGATTCCGTACAAAAATGGAATAGAGGGTCATATTGCGCAGTTCCATCTTTCTTCCTCCTCTCGTTCCAAAACTAGCGCTTCGTTCAGGGGGCAGGCCAGTTCCACCGTCTGCCCGCCCTCATAAACCCTGCCGGTGAAGAAATGCTTCCAGCGGCCCTTTGGCAGATAGACCTTCCGGCCCTCCGCCCCCGGCTGAACGATGGGCGCGACCAGCAGCTTCCGGCCCAGCATATATTCGTCCCCGCAGGCAAGCGCCAACGGATCCTCCGGGAAATCCAGACAGAGGTGGGCCATCATGGGGCGGTCTTCCTTCACGCAGGCCTTTGCTTCTTCGTAGAGCATAGGCCGCAGGCGCTCCCGCAGACGGGCGAAGGCGCAGGCGATCTCCGCGATGGAGGGGTCGTTCCAGCGGCTGGCCAGATTCCACGGGGAGCGGTCGTTGTTCCATTCCGGATCGCCGGTGGCGAAGAACTGGCCGTTTCGCGGCTCCGCGTGCCACTGCATCACCGGGCAGAAGCAGCCCATGGCCGTGGCCCGCAGGTACAGCTCCCGATCCGGGATCTCCCCGGCAAAGCCGCCGATGTCAAAGCTCCAGAACAGCACGCCGGACAGTCCGGCGCTGAGGCCCGCGCTAAGCTGGCCCCGCAGCTCCTCCCATGTGCTGAGCTGATCTCCGGCCCAGTGAATGGGCACAGTCTGGGCGCCCGTGTATCCGGCCCGGCTGAACGTCACGCCCTCCACGCCGTTTTCCTTCATCCAGCGGTGATAGGCCTTCGCATACTGCATGGGATAGCGGTTGTGGGCCTCGCCGCCCGGCGTACCGTCCGCCAGACAGACATTGCCGCCAAACAGGAATTCGCCGCCGTCGGTTTTGAAGCCCTCCACGCCCATCTCCAATAAAGGCTGGCGCTTGTCAAACCACCAGCGGCAGGCCTCCGGGTTGGTGAAATCCGGCAGAAGGCTCCCGGCGAACCATTTGTCCGGAACCACATAGGGCGAACCATCCTCGCGGCGCACCACATAGCCTTTGGCAATGGCTTCCTCCCAGTCCCTTTGAACGGGCTCCACCTCCGGGCAGTCGTTCAGCGCCTTCAATACGGGAATCTGCCACAGCACCAGATGCAGCCCCTGCTGCCGGATGCGCCGCACGGTCTCCGCCGGATCAGGCCAGACCGCATTCCAGCGGTAGAAGGTGCTTTCATCGCTCCACGCTTCCAGCACCATGACGGAAGCCGGGCAATCATGCTCTTTCAGCAGGGAAAGCTGTTCGTCCACATCCGCGTCGCAGTGCCAGCCGTTGGCGCTGATCCACAGCCCGAAAGCCCATTCCGGCGGCAGCACGGCGTCGCCGGTTCGCTGAAGATAGGCGCGCAGCTGGGCGGCAAGGGTTCCCGTCAGCAGATACTCCTTCATTTCCGGCCCGGCGGCAGATTCGATTCGGATGTTCCCATCTTCTTCAAAGGCAAAGCGGACGTTCTCTCCTGCGTCCCGGAACCAGCCGAAGCCGCCGTCCGTCAGGAACAGGGGCACCGGCAGATAGCTCCACGGCCCCTGCTGCGTAAAGTGCTCCACCACCTGACCGCAGCTGCCCCGGCCCTGCTGATCGGGGCCGTCAAACCGCTCGCCCGTGCCGTAGACATGATGATGGCCGCCCCGCAGCACCGTTTCCATCCGGGCGGGCGTTCCGTCCTGACGCAGGAACAGCATGATTTCCGTGCAGGAAAGCGTTCCCAGCGTCCAGATCGCTTCGCCGCCAAAGCGCAGGGGGCTTTCCGTCTCCTTGGGTGCCTTTCGCAGCGTCAGCGCCGCGCCGCCTTTCTCCTCTTCAGCGCACAGATACACGCCGGGAACCAGCTCGGCCCAGCCATACCCCGTCCGAAGGGGACGGGTCACGGAAACGGGGCGAAGAATGTCCGTCTCGAACCACGGGGTGCTTTCCTCCCCGCTGAGGAAGCGGTAGCGCAGGGTTCCCTCTTCTGCGGAAAGTCGCCACCCATAGCAATGCGCCTGCGTTCCCGGCCCGCCCGGAGCTTTCCGTCCGTCGGCCGTTTCCAGCACCGGGGCCGGGCCGTCGCACAGGCAGCCCAGCCGAATTTCCTGTCCCTCCAGCGGGTGCAGGGGCTGACGGGCATAGCCGCAGTCCTCAAAGGGTACCAGCCCTTCCGGCAAATGACGTATCATGATTTTTCCTCCCCCTGCGGCTCAAGGCCCGATTCATCCTGCGCAAAGACGCATTCCTCCAGACATTCGGCCATTCCCGGCGTTTGAGCCGTCAGCCGCAGCGTTCCCAGCAGCGAGGCGCTGCGTTTCTTTTGATTCAACAGCCGCCAGACCGCTTCCTTCTCATCGTTGGAGGTCTGCATGGCCTGAAGCCGTTTTTCCGCCCGGCGCTTCCAGCCGTCCTCCGCCACGGTGCAGCGTTCCAGATGGAAGGTATGAGGCGTCTCGTCCGTGGGAAGCTCTGCCGTCCAGCAGACAGCGTTGCGGGCCGGATCATAGGACGTTTCCATTGTTTCACCGTCCAGCCTGACTTCCGTAGGCACAAAGCCGACGGCTTCCACATGCCACGTTCTGCTTGGCGGCAGCAGGCGCAGAGCTCCCGCAGCCTGCAGGGTCAATTCGCCGGTTTCCCATGAGAAGCGAACCACCGTGCGCGCCGACTCACTCCGGATGCTTTCGCCGTCGTCCTCGTACAGTTCTATCTCTCCGTCCGCTCCGGCAAAAAGGCGCAGCGTCAGCTCCGCAGGCAGCCTGTCCGCACGAGGATCTTCGCTGAGGGGAACGATCGCCCCGGCCGGGGCCAGCACCGGGTATTCATCCAGCGCGCGCCACAGCTTCAGCAGCCGTCCGCCGGTATAGATCTGTCCGGTGGTGAAATCGAACCAGTACCCTTCCGGCAGCCACGCGGTAACGGAAGCCCTCTTCAGCCGGGCGTCCATGGGCTGGGTCACGGCGCAGACCATCAGCGACGGCCCGAAAAGGTACTGATCGGGCACGGAATACGCCTCCGGGCGCTCCGGCCAGCGGTAATAGACCGGACGCACCAGCGCTTCGCCCAGTCGGAAGGTGCGCTCCATGGCCGTATACAGATAGGGCAGCAGCCGATGCCGCAGGCGCAGCGCGTCCTCCATGGCCAGCTCCGCTTCCAGCCCATAGCTCCACGGCTCCTTGCCGGTAAAGGGGCTGCAGCTGGAATGAAGCCGCAGGATGGGCGAAAAAACCCCCAGCTGCAGCCAACGGACGGACAGCTCGTCGTCCCGAACGCCGTTCATGTGTCCGCCAATATCGTGGCTCCACCAGGGATAGCCCGCGTTCGCCGCCATGGCGGTAAAACGGGGTTGAAAAGCCAGCGATTTCCAGCTCATGATGGAATCGCCGGAAAAACCCACCGGGCAGCGCTGACTGCCCGGCCCGGCGTACCGGGACAGGATCAGTCCCCGTTTGCCGTCCCGGCAGTTATCCCGATAATGAAGCTCATTGAGCACCCAGAGGGGATCCAGTCCAAGAATCGCGCTGGTGTTTCCCTGCTGCCAGTCGATCCACCAGAAATCCACCCCTTCTTTTTCCAGCGGATGATGCAGGCACTCCAGATAGGCCCGCAGGAACGTTTCATCCGCCGCGTCAAAATCCACGCACTGCTTTTCAGAAGCGTCCCGGCCCAGCGCCCGGCAGACGCTTTCGTAGGCCGCTTCGTGGGGCTGAACGCCCCCGGCGGGATGCAGATTCAGCGTCACATGCATGCCCCGGTCGTGCAGCGCCCGCAGGAAACGGGGCGGGTCGGGGAACAGCTCCCGGTTCCAGGTGTAGCCCGTCCATCCGCTGCCATAGGGCACGTCGGTCAGGTGCCAGTCCATGTCGATCACCGCGACCGACAGGGGAACATTCTTTGCGGCAAACTGTTCCATCAGCGCCAGATAGCTATGCTCGGTGTAGCGGAAAAAGCGGCTCCACCAGTTGCCCAGCGCCCAGCGGGGCAGCAGCGGGGCGGCGCCGGACAGGCGGTAAAAATCCCGCAGGCAGGCGGCGTAGTCGTGGCCGTAGCCGAAGAAGTACAGGTCCTCCTCCGCATAGTCCCGGGGGCGCAGCGCGCCATCCTCCCGCAGGATCATGGAGCGGCTATCGTCCAGCACGGAAAAACCGTTCCGGGAGATCAGCCCATCCCCCACGGGGATTTCCCCGTCCGCCTGATCCAGCGTCCGGGCCGTGCCCCCCAGGGTGGACAGGGGCTGACCGTGGCGCCAGTCGCTCATATAGGCGCTGAGCCCGCCCTTGACGGAAAGGCACAGGCCCTCCGGGGAGAAGGGCTTTTCGTCGTAGGACAGATGCAAAAAGGGCGTATCCAGCTCCACCCGGCCCGGAAAGCGCTGCTCCCGCACCGTTACCGGCGGGAAATCCCGGCATTGGACGGCGGTGGTGGGGCGATCCTCAAAGCGCCCCTCGGACTGGTATTCCAGACGAACCAGTCGTTCCGTCAGAAAGGTGATGCGATAATTTTTGCCTGTCCATTGGGTGGTGGTCATGAGCGACCCTCCTTTTGCAAAACCGGGGAGCATTCCCTGCTTCGGCGGAAAATTGGGAAATGTTAGGACAATGCCGCACAAATGAGGTGGCGCGATAACGAGTGCATTTTTTGTCAGACGCAATGGCAAAACTCGAAGGTTTACTGGAGGTAAATCGAGAGTTTTGCAAGCAGCGGATGGCGGAAAATGCATCGCTAGCGCCGCTGCCGAATTGTGCGGTATTGCCTTAGGTGAAATATAGATGAAGTACAGAAAAGAACCGCCCGGTTTTCCGCCGGGCGGCGTTTCAGGGCGCGGAGGGGGCGTACCCGGCGCGCCCCTCCGGCTCATAAAGCAGTCAGAAGATCGAACGTCCGATCAGTCCTGCGCCGCCAGATAACGGGCGTAAGCGCCTTCGTAGATCTTGTTCATGTCTTCCAGACCCATGGTCTTCAGCTGTTCCACATAGGCGTCCCATTCCTCGTCGATGCCGCCCTCGGCAACCCAGCGGGCGCGGGTGGTATCCACGTAGGTATCGATGTCCGCCTGCAGGAAGGACAGCTCGTTGTATTCGTCGGCGGTGTACTTCAGCTCGGGGAAGCAGGGGCGCACATACTGGGCGGTCTCCGCATCCATGGCTACCTTCAGGCCGTCGCCCTCGGTGGGATCCAGAATGATCTTCTTGTCAAACTCGACGGAGCAGTACTTGGGGCCGAAGTCGCGCAGGGAGCGATCCCAGTACCACGCGTCGGCGCTGGTGCCCTCCGGCGGGTTGTTCAGGGTGTAGGTGCCGTCCGCGTTGGCGGTGGTCACTTCGCCCAGGCCGCCCCAGAAGTTCTGGATGCTGGCTTCGCCGGTGTAGAACTGATCCGCCCAGCGCAGCACTACTTCGGGATGCTTGCACACGGTGGTGATGGACAGCTGGTTGGACTTGAGGGAATACAGGCCGTTCAGGTCGCCCTGCTGATAGCGTTCTCCGTCGGGGCCGGCGATGGGAGCGATGACCTTGTATTCATCCTTCCAGTTGCGGAAGATAGCGTCGTAGCTCCAGGCGTAGCAGAAGCCCACGCGAGAGACGTTGGGGTCGTCGCACTTGGCGTCGCGGATCTGGTCGTTCTGAGTGAAGAGCTCGTTGTCGATCAGGCCGTCCTGATAGAGCTTGTGGGCCCACTTGATGCCCTCTTTGTATTCTTCGCTGGTATAGGCGTAACGGACGGTGCCGTCGTCGTTGACCAGATAGCGCTGGCCGTACACGTCGGTCATGCCGAAGGGAGACAGGAAATCCATGCCCAGACCGATGCCGGTGAAGGGGATTTCATCGTTGGGGTCGCCGTTGCCGTTCGCGTCCTGCTCCTTGAAGGCGCGCAGCACGTTTTCCAGCTCGTCGATGGTGGTGGGCACTTCCAGGCCCAGGTTTTCCAGCCACTTCACGTTGATGACCGGCACGTTGCAGGCCACGGGGCGCTTGGGCATCCGGGAGGGCAGGGAGTAGATGTGTCCGTCCGCAGAGGTGGAAATCGCCTTCAGGGCGGGCATTTCTTCGAAGGCCTTGGTCAGGTTGGGCATATACTGCTCAATCAGGTCTTCCAGCGGCAGGAAGTATTCCACGTTGTTGATGATGTCGGACTCGCTGAAGGTCTGGAAGCCCAGCACCACCTCGGGCAGCGCGCTTTCGCCGCCGGCCAGCATCACGGGCTTCTGGTTGTCAGCCCAGTCGTTGGAGGAAACGATCTGCCAGTTGACCTTCACATTGGATTCCTTTTCCAGATTGACCAGGAAGGGGTTGGTCTTGAAGGAATCGCCCATGGAACCCCAGCGCATCGTCAGGACGCTGATGGTGATGGGTTCATCCACGATGGGCATTCCCTCGGCGTGGAAGCCTTCGGGAATCTCCGCCAGAGCAGAGGCGCAGGCCAGAAGCATCGCAACGGCCAGAAGCAGAGACACCAATTTTTTCATTGAGGATACCTCCTTATTTTCCTAAACGGCGTCCGCCGTTTGGTTTCCATCATCTACAGGGCCTTCCGTCAGCCCTTGACCGCGCCGATCATCACACCCTGATCGAAGTACTTCTGCACAAAGGGATAGACGCACATGATGGGCACGGTTGCGACGATAATCATGGCATAGCGCATCAGATTGGCCTTGCGCAGGGCGATCAGCGCGGCCTCGCCGGTGCCCAGCGCGGACTGAATCTGCTGCGTGACCAGAATGTTGCGCATGATCAGCGCCAGCGGATACAGGTTCTCATCCCGGATATAGATCAAAGCGTTGAAGTAGGAATTCCACTGCCCCACCGCCGTCCACAGGGCGATGACGGAAACCACCGCCTTGGAAAGGGGCAGGGCAATCGTAAAGAAGAAGCGCAGGTTGCCGCAGCCGTCGATCTGGGCCGCGTCCCACAGATCGGGCGGCAGGCTGGTTTCAAAGAAGGTGCGGGCCACGATCACGTTGTAGGCGCTGACCGCGAAGGGAACCACCATCACCCAGAAGGAATTGTACAGCCCCAGCTCCTGCACCGTCAGAAAGATGGGAATCAGACCGCCGGAGAAGAACATGGTGAACACGAACAGCCCCATCAGCGCCTTCCGGCCCCAGAGATCCTTCCGGGACAGGGCGTAGGCCGCCGGGATATTGACGGCCAGGCCGAAAAGCGTGCCCGTGACGGTGTAGAGAATGGTGTTCCGATAGCCCACCCAGACGTTGGGCTGGTTGAGCAGCTCCTCATAGCCGTCCAGCGTAAAGCCTACCGGCACGAACCAGACATGCCCGCCCGCCACAGCCGACGGATCCGAAAAAGAAGCGATCACAATAAACCACAGGGGATACAGAATCAGGATCAGCAGAATGGCGCAGATCAGATAGAGCACCACGTCAAAAGCCACGTCCTTGGGCTGGCGGCGCACACGGTTTCTGCCGTGGGAAGCGGGAAGGCTCTGCTTGCCGGTTGTCGTAGTCATCCTCCGTCCCTCCTTAAAACAGACTGGTTTCGCCCAGCTTCCGGGTCACGCAGTTCACCAGAAGCAGCAGTACGAAGTTCACCAGATTATTGAACAGATTGACGGCGGTGGACACTGCGTACTGGCTGTTGCGCAGACCCATCTTGTACACGTAGGTGGTGATAATCTCGCTGGTGGACATGTTCAGGTCGTTCTGCATCAGAAAAACCTTTTCGAAGCCCACGTTCATCAGATTGCCTGCCCGGAGGATCAGCATAATGCAGGCGGTGGACATCAGCAGCGGCAGATCGATGTAGCGCATTTTCTGCCAGCGGGTCGCGCCGTCCACCGTAGCCGCCTCGTAAAGGGTGGGATCAATGGAGGAAAGCGCGGCCAGAAACACGATGGAATCCCAGCCCGAATGCTGCCATACATCCGACCAGACATAGATGCTGGGGAAGCCGGAGGCGCTGGTCATGACGTTGGGCGCGTCCTTGCCCAGCAGCCGGTAGAAAGCGCCCACCAGTCCGCTGGAGGGAGAAAGCCAGATGAGCAGAAGGCCCACCATGACCACCGTGGAAATGAAATGCGGCAGATACAGAATGGTCTGAAACGTGCGGCGGAAGCGCATGGCGGTGATCTGGTTGATCATCAGCGCCAGAATGATGGGAATCGGGAACCCTACCGCCAGACTATACAGGCTCAGCCGAAGGGTATTGCGGATGGTCGCCTCGCACTGATAGGAATTGAAAAAGCGCTGAAAATTTTTGAACAGCGGATCCGCCCACGGGCTTCCCAGAATGCCCAGTGAATTCTTGTAGTTCTTGAACGCGATCACCACGCCGTACATGGGCTTGTAGGCGAACAGGATCAGCAGCACCAAGGAAGGCAAAAGCAGCAGATACAGACCCCAATTCCGGCTGATTCGTTTCCACGTTCCCGAACGATTCATACGGTGTTCCCTCCTGCTCGGTTTTGATTTATCGCTTAACTTGGCTTTACTCTATCACCGAAAATTTTCCTTGTCAAGAACAATTTTTGATTTTTTTGCCAAATGCAGTCGAAAGTGTTGAAAATACTATGTTTTCTTTTTTCGTTTTTCTTTTTCAAATCCAAAAGCAAGCCCGATCAAAGACGGGCAAAAAGGAATTTTTCATCCCATTTCCCTCATGGATAAAAAGTTTAGCGTTCAACCCATTGCAAACCAATTCGGGTTGTGCTATATTGATAGAAAGCACTTTGCAAAGGAGGCGGCACGTTGATTACCCTCAAGGAAATCGCACAGGAGGCCGGCGTCAGCATGACCACCGTCTCCAACGTGCTGAATGGAAATTCCGGCCGGGTCTCCGCCGACACTGCCGAGCGGATTCAGGCCATCATGAAAAAATCCGGCTATGTGCCCAATCAGGCCGCCCGGTCGCTGGCCCAGCGGGAGTCCCACATCATCGCCGTCATCGTTCAGGCCTCGCCGGGGGAAAATATCTTCCGCAACCCTTATACTGCGGAATATGTGGGCGCGCTGACGCTGGAGCTTCAGCAGAACGGCTACTATCCCCTGATTCGTTTTTCCGACAATTACAAGGAAATTGACGCGGATCTGCGGGGCTGGAACGTGGCGGGCGTGATCTTCAGCGGAGCCTACAACCGGCATCTGCACACGCTGCGTTCTCTGACCGACATTCCGACCGTCTTTACGGATTGCTATGTCCGCATTCCGGGCGCGAACCACGTGGGGATGGACGATGACGCAGGCGGCCAGCTGGCCGGGGAATATCTAATCCGAATGGGACACAGGTGCATAGGCTTTTTGGGCAATAACGTTGACGAAAGCGACGTAGACCGCCACCGGCTGGAGGGCTTCCGGGCCGGTCTGGCCGAAGGCGGCGTGGAGCTGGACGATGATTTCATCCTGCATAACCGGGAAGCGCTGTTCCCGCCGGAGCCCCTCCGCAAAATCATGGCGCTGCCCGACCGCCCCACCGCCTTTTTCTGCACCTCCGACCTGGCGGCGGTCCAGCTGATGCAGGCGTTCTCCCAGCTGGGCTTCCGGGTGCCGGACGACGTTTCCGTGCTTGGTTTCGATGATCTTCCGCTGGCTACGCAGGTGCAGCCTGCGCTGACCACGCTGGCGCAGGATATCTCTCAGAAGGCGCATCTGGTGGTGGACATGCTGCTGCGGCATATCCGCCAGCGGGCGCTTGCGCCTGAAAGAACGCTGCTGGGCACCTGGCTGGTGGAACGCCAGAGCGTCCGCCGTCTGGAACCTGACAGTCAGCAGGTCGACCTGTCAAAAACGTCCGAAACCGCTATCGAATCATAGAAGGGAGCGTATCCCATGGCTTATCAGGTTACTGGCAACGAATTTCTTTCTCTGCCTACCATCCGGGAAAGCGACGGCGCGGTAGAAGGCGTCACTTTTCTGTACATGCAGGTGAAGGGCCTGCTGGAGCTTCGCGGAAACGCAGGGCTGATTCGTCCCTATTGGGAGCTGGACGAGCGCCGTCTCCCTCTCCGGCCCGTATGGAGTCGTGCCCATTGCTGGATCCCCAGCTTTACAGCGGAAGAACAGGAGCTGCGCTTTTCCTGCACCTATCTCACCCCCGTCGGCGAGCGAGGGCTGATTCTCCGGCTGACGGTGCAGAACCTTGGTTCCGCGGCCCGCGCCGTTCGTTTCGGAACAGAGGGCGAATGGGCGCACACCCTGCACGAAATCAACGAAACAACGGAGCTGACTGACGGCAGAGAAGTCTATGAATCCGGCTGGAATCACATGTTTATTTTCAGCCAGAAGCCGGGACTGCCCCTGTTCGCCTTTGCTCCCTGCATTTCCGACCCGCAGCAGTTCGCAGAGATCGATCAGCAGGGCCAGTGGAGCCAGAAGAGCTTTTCCTACGATATTTTCCGCCAAACGATTCTCCAGCCAGGCGAACAGGCCATGCTGGATATTCCCTGGGGCGTGGGGTATGACGGCGTGGCCGCTTCCACCAGCGCCAAGGAGCTGCTTCGTCAGGGCTTTGAGACCGTGTATGACCGCACCGTTCGCTGGCTGTCCGCCCGGGAAAAGCATCTTACCGACCCGAAGCTCACCGAGCTTCTGAACACCAACCTGTTCTTCGCTTTTTTCTATGCCTCCGGGCGCACGGTCGATACAGAGGAGCTATGTCTGATGACCAGCCGCAGCCCGCGCTACTATGTTTCCGCGGCCTATTGGGACAGGGATAGCCTGCTGTGGGCATTTCCCGCCATATTAGCGGTGGACAGCGCTTACGCCCGGGAAATTCTGACCTATGTTTTTCACCGTCAGGCCCGGAACTTTGGCGTTCACAGCCGTTTTATCGACGGAACCATGCTGGAGCCGGGCTTTGAGCTGGATGAGCTGTGCGCTCCTGTCGTTGCTTTGAATCGTTATACGGAACAGACCGGCGATGAAGCTTTTTCGAAGCAATCCTTTGTACAGGAGGCTCTTCAGACGATTCTATGCAGGCTGCACGAAAAAAGGCATCCGTCCACCCCCCTGTACGAAACCTTCCTGCAGCCCACGGACGATATGCACAACTATCTTTATCTGACCTATGACAATGCGCTGGTTTGCTATGTCCTGAAGGCGCTGGCCAAGCTGCTGGATCGTCCGGAATTGATGGACGAGGCAGATAAAACCCGCCAAGCTATTTATGAACACTGCGTCAAGGAGCAGAACCACAAACCTTTCTTTGCCTGGTCTGTGGATCTGAACGGTCATTACGACATCTATGACGAGCCGCCCGGAAGCCTGCTGTTGCTTCCCTTCTATGGTTTCTGCGAAGCAGAGGATCCGATATGGCAGAACACAGCGGCCATGATTCGGGACGAAAGCTACGCGCTGTCCTTTGCCGGTCATCCCATCGCAGAAATCGGCTGTAAGCATGCGCCGCACCCGTGGATTCTCTCCATCTGCAACAGTCTGCTCAGCGGCCATGCGGATAGCGCGCTGCTTCATCTGAGCCGCACACCGCTGGACAACGGCGTTGCCTGCGAAAGCGTCAACGAGGATACAGGTCTCTGTGAAACAGGCGAAGCTTTCGCCACCTGCGCCGGTTTCCTGAGCTACGCGCTGTACACGGTTTGCTCCCCTGTCGATTAAAATCATCCTCATTTCTGCCGCAATTTCCATATGGAAATTCGAAATTTATTTTTTCATTTAATGAAGGCAATACTGCACCACCTCATTTGTGCGGTATTGCCTTCATTCTTTCGGCGACTTCAATCTGGGTTTGTTTGGGCTGCGATTAAAGTGATTGCTTGAATGGAGAGTCCAGCAGCAATCTTTTCTTCATAATTTCTGCAGCTTCCGTGTTCGCATTTTACAGGTTGCGAATCCTGCGCAGCCCAGCTTTTGATAAAGAGACAGAAAAACGCGGATATGGAAAATCGGAGCCGCCCTCCGCAAGGCAGCTCCGATTTTTGGAGAGGAAGTGTCGGAGTCCGCACTCCGACACTAACTGATTGCACGAATACTATAGCGGACAGGTGAGGCAAAATCATGTAGAAAATAAGAAAAAACTATTGCAGAAAAATTGATTTTTGTAATGTTCACGAATTTTGTGTCAAAGTGACGGGAAATGGAGGCTGTTTTCCGGAAAAATACGTTTTTAGGGAAGAAAAAACGGAAAATCTAGTTGACAGCACCCGCCAAACATGGTAAAATCCTATCTTGTCAGCGGATAAACCTGTAGGGCTTGTTTCCTGGGTCGCACGGTTTGCGCCTGTAGCTCAGCTGGATAGAGCAACGGCCTTCTAAGCCGTGGGTCAGGGGTTCGAATCCCTTCAGGCG
>ERZ857827.2064-NODE-2064-length-16905-cov-5.588605_pt1 | contig 16905 bp, 18 predicted proteins | sample MGYA00519761_ERZ857827 | MGnify/ENA primary metagenome ERZ857827 (study PRJEB31778, sample SAMEA3449370) | human gut metagenome | biome: human gut; feature: human-associated habitat; material: faeces | place: United Kingdom | collected 2010/2012 ... | reverse complement strand
GGAGGTAGATTGAAAAAGCCATGTTTAAGGTCAGGCCGGATACGACCGCAGTGGGGATGCCGACATATCTGCAAGGCAAACTGCCAGAGTGATGGCAGACAAGATAACATGTGTGGCTCGTCACGTCATTAAGGCTCTCTAAAACAAATAATCTAACTCGATAGGAGATGTTTTGTTTGAACGCAGTTGATGTGAAGTGCCCGATCTGCGGCACAATCAATAAGTCTCTCGACTTAGAAGAAACAGACGGATGGATGGAATGCGAAAGCTGCGGCGAAGTAACCCAGCAGATAAAGTACGTGAAAACAAGAAAAGATTACCAATTCGCCGGATCGTTTGCGCCAGGAATCTCGGCCGTGATAGAATTGGAATCAACCTCGTGACTGGAAAAGCAGCCTGACACAGAACAAGAAGCGTGAGTTCGTAAAGCGAGAATTTGAAAGGTTGGTATCCTGATTGTATTACTCACACTTTTGTATATAGCACAGTGATTAATAATCCGACTAGTCCTGCGCAAAAATATGTTACAGTTGGAAAGCGTGGATAAAGCGTAGTTATAGCTATTCCGATTTTAGAGGGATGAACCAAAATGAACCAAAATGAACCGAAAAGAACCTTTACAAACCCAAATCCGGGCGTTAAACTATAATCAGAAAACGAATGGAAACAAGAGAGCACTGAGAAATCGGTGCTCTCTTTGTTTTACAAAAAAGGGGATGATTCCATTGTCCTATAGTTAAGCGCTTACCTGATGCAAAATCCTATTGCTGTAAATATTTTTTTCTTCGAGAGTAATATTGACGCATACCGCCCCTAATGATAAAATGAATCAAAAGAGTATGTATTCCGTTTTGTATTCGAATTTAGGAGGGATCAATGAAAAAAGCATTACTATTTGCCTTTACGATATTTGTTGTGATGAATATGGCACAATGTGGATTAGCGTATTATGGATTGGAAAATATTCCATACAATATTATTTTGCAAGGAAACAGTATAGAAGAGATTGTTTGCCAATCAGCGCTGATATTTCACGGAAACGGATATTGGGAAGACGCAGAAGTATTTACAGCTGGCTGTGAGATTCTTGAAAACCAAGTTGAAGGCGGCCACAGCTTGATTGCGGCCATTGTAGCAGTATGCAGGTTCGATACGGCTGATGGAATACCTCGTGAGGTTGGCTCTGAATGTTATCCAGTGAGATTGTTGCTCTCTAATCAAGCGGATGGTATCTACTCGATCCAATCCTATCTGTTTCCAGAAGATGGAAGAGATCGTTCGGAATCCAGGGAGTTATTCTCGAATCCTACTCTTTCCTTGATTTTAGACGTAAATATCAGGAACGAGTTGTTTCAATGTGCCAGAAATAACGCGTTGGAAGAGGCAAAAAAGTTCATACGCGCGCAGAACGGGGAACATGTTTCGGGTGTTTGGAGAGAAGTGTTAAAAAATGGGAGCAATGGTAAGGCGAGAGAAATATTGGAACGACAGGAATTTTGGGATTATAATTATCCTTGTTTTGAAGGATTTGTGATTTGGCATAAAGTGCTGTATCAACTATCTGTCGAAGAAGAATATAGTTATAGCGGAAAACTATGTTTTTCGATTTATGACTCGTCTGGAAAGCGCACAGAACATATAGTCCGCATTCAAAACGACAACGTAGTTTATTTAAACTAATACAACCAAGCCGTGCATATGCACGGTTTTTCTATTATGGAGGTAGTTTATGACAACTTCGAAGACTAAAACTTATAATCGTGACGCTGCAATTCTGTATGCACAGAAATGGGCAAATTCATTCAATCCTCAGTATCCGAACTTTGAAAAAATCGGTGTTGAGAATTCCGATTGTGCTAATTTTGTCTCTCAGTGTTTATTTGCAGGAGGGCTTGCAATGAAAAAAGGCACTACGAGAAATGATTATGACGAATGGTATTATGAGTCTATGTACAATCATTCTGGTAGTTGGTCTGGTGCACAGAGTCTTAGATTGTATATTAAGTACAATACTGTAGGCTGCCCAAGAATTGGTTATACGTTTCTTTCCAATAGTCAGGTTGGACGCTTGCAAAAAGGTGATCTTGTTTTCGGACTAGAAGGTAGTGGGGATAAGAGTAACCGAAGAGCATCGCATGTAGCCATGGTAAGCCGAGTTGTAGGATCGACGATTTATGTATATTCACATAGCAAGCCTAAGTATGATGCTTCTTGGGGTGCTACCCTTGAAGATACTATTCTTTGCAAGCTTTCCGATACAATTCAGCTTTTTGATGTTGATGATGGTTGGCAGGAACGATATGGTACGAGTACACTGAAAAAATCCAGCGGTTATAGCCGATATGTTGAGAATCTTCAGGAAGATCTCAATCATTGGTGTGATCAAGTAAACAGAGCACGTTTTTTTTCAGACAGTCAGATAGATGGTTACTTTGGTAGCGGGACTGAAAATGCAGTAAAGGTTTTCCAAGGCGCCAATGCACTGACGGCAGATGGTCTTGTTGGGACTAATACCAAGAAAAAATTGTACGAGCTTCTTTATTGGTAAATATAATATAAAAAGATTAAGGATTATTTTGACTTCTTATAAATTTGAATTCAGGTAGTAAAAAAACCAAGAATTGGAGCGTTCTTTGTTTTACAGAGAAAGGAGATGATTCCGTTGGTTTAATTAAAAAGAGAAGAAAAAAGAAAGGAGGGAGTGATATATGGATTTGGATGTGACCTCTCTGCTTGAGGCAGCGCTTCAGCAGGGAATTTGGGCTGCGCTGTACATTTATCTTTTTTTCAGAATGTTGAAAGAGAATGCCAGCAGAGAAGAACGATATCAGAATATGATTGATCGTTTGAGCAGCAACATCGAAAATGGTATTGAGAACATCCAGAATCGACTGGATGCGATGGAAAAACGACATGCAAGTGGATAAGAAAAGAAGGTTGGAAAGCCTTCTTTTTTGTACCTCAGAAGTAAGAAGAAAGGAAATCAATATGGAAAAAAACATGAAAAAGCGACCGCATGATTTTCTGTGGCGCGGCTCTCAGATGGAAAGTAAGCTCATGCCCGGCAAAGAAGTAACGCAGCAGCGTACTCATAACAGTAAGACGTTTGATCTTGGGCGGGGCGCGTATCAGACGGTCATTTATCCTGAAACCGTTCACTTCAAGGATGCGGAAGGTCAATGGAAGGAAATTGACAATCGACTTGAAGAAGCCCGGAATGAACAGGGCGAAGCGATTCTGCGCAATCAGTCCAATGTACTGACGATGGAATTTGCCAAGCAGACGGGCAAAGCGCCTCTGGTCTGTATCAGCAATAAAAAGGGGCAGAAGATTGCCTGGAACATCCAGAATCAGAATGAGCATGTTGAAGCAAAACCGATTTGCGAAAACTGCTGTGACACGGGCGATGAAGATGCATGCCGCGCGGATCTCTCTCATGTGGAAACCGAGCTGCATTATAAGGAAATCCTGCCGAACGTCAATGTGATTTGCCGTATGCAGGGCATGATGTTTAAGGATGACATCGTGATGGAGAACCCGCAGGCACAGCATCGGTTTGTGCTTGAAATGGATACGCAGAATGTGCAGCTTGTTAAGCAGGAAGAAGGCACGATTGTTGCTTATGCGGAAGGTAACCCTGCCGAAATTGCATTTGTTCTGCCTGCGGCCTTTATGCGCGATGCTGAAGGGAATATCGGCACTGTAGAAACCGATCTGGTTGAGGAAAACGGTAAGATTCAGGTGGCGCTGAATTGTGATGAAGATTTCCTCCAAAATGCGGTCTATCCGGTTGTCGTTGACCCGCTGATCCAGACGGAGGAGCACTCCAGCGCAATGGAGGATAACTTTGTTACCAGCAGCGCGCCGAATACCGTGCAGAGCTATTCGCAGGCAAGGCTGCGCATCTGCAAGAATACCAGCTATGGCGAGTGCCGCAGTTTTCTGAAATTCACGGATTTGCCGTTCTTCATGCCGAGCAATATGGTGACGAAGGCGTACCTCCGCATGTCGCTGTACACGAAGCAGGGAACGCGAGCAGTTCCTGTGTATGTTAAGGAAGTTTTGGGGGATTGGTCGTCTCAGACGATCACTTGGAATAACCAGCCGAGCCTTGGCGAACATGACGTTGATGTTGCGATCATTCCGGCTAATGCGGGTGTTGGCTCTACGTTTGCATTTGACATTTCCAATCTGGTGCGCAAGTGGTATGGAGGCTCGAATTATGGCGTTGCATTTGAGCGCAAGATCACGGCGACGCCGAATACAGTAGAGTTTGGTTCCAGCGACAGCGTGTATCATAAACCGGTTATTATGATTAACTACGTTAGTTTTGCTGGCCTTCAGAACCATCTGGCGTATGATTCCTTCGATTGTGGCCGGGCTGGTACGGGCTATGTGAATCTGTATAATGGCGATGTGGTGATTGCACGTCCGCTGACGCAGTGCGGCGGCAACAGGATGCCGGTTTCGATTACGGCTTATTATGGTGCGCAACTTTCTGGCGTTACAGCACGAGTCGGCTCGCATTGGCGACTGAGCTGTGACCAGTGCATGACCAAGAGCTATATCAATGATGAACTGTACTTTATCTGGTCGAAGGGGGACGGAAGCCAGCATTATTTTAGAAAGCCCAATAGTAGTGCTGCGTATTACGAAGACCTTTCCGGCCTGAGCCTTAAGCTGACGGATAATGGCACATACACCGAAATTGAGGATAAGGGCGGTACGGTTATGCGCTTTGAGAGTCCGCAGGATGCGCTGGATGATACCGGCAGACTGCTGAGCATTACCGATAGCTGCGGCAACACGAATACTTTCCAACATGGCGATTGGCGGCTTGAGCGCATTACGGATGGCGCAGGACGTGTGACGCAGTTTACCTATTCGGGCAATATGCTGACTGGGATTCTTGCGCCGGGCGAAACCGCACCTGTAACGCTTGAATATTATAACAATATGCGACTGAATGGGATCGTTGATGCTGACGGTGAAAGAACGAGCATTTCGTGGACGCAGGTGGCCGGTGAATTTGGTTCGGATGACTATGTTGAAAGCATTGGAAACAGCGGTGACGGAAGATATCTGGAATTTACTTATCCTTATGCAATGCCGCATCGCGTAGAGCGTATGCGGATTGTATACCCAACGGGTGAAGACCTTTATGTCGGAAACAGCCACGCATACTCTTATCGCGACATGATGACTGTTGTGCAGGATATGACGGTTGTAAATGGTAAGCGGATGATTTACCAGTTTAACGATTTCGGCAATGTTGTCAGTGTGCGCGATGAACTGGGCTATGCGAGCTACAGCAAGTTTAGCGAAGCTCTGCTGCCGAATCACCCGGAACAGGTATCCAAACTTCAGCGCAGCGTTATCAATCTGCTGCCCAACCATGACTTTGAGCTGGACGGCTACTGGAACACTGCACTCAATGACGGCGAGGGCAGCTTTGCTTATGTGACAGACCAGAAGTATCTGGGCTCCCGATCCATGCGAATGATGAAAACCAATGCGGATGGCAATCTCTGCGTGTACATGAGCTATTCCAATCTGGAAATCGGCAAGGCATATACCCTCTCCGGTTACATCCGCAGCTCCGGCAATGTGCAGGGCTACGCCACTGTGCAGCATCAGAACAACTGGTTCAACAGCGAGCTGCTCACGCCTGGCAGCGAGTGGACGCGCGTGGCTGTTTCCTTTACCGCGGCTTCGACCAGCGCGACGCTGTGCTTTGTGACGATGGGTACCGGCACGCTCTGGGTAGACTATGCCCAGCTCGAGGTGGGTTCTGTCCCCAACCGCTACAACCTGCTGCGCAACTGTGACTTCTCGCTAAACAGCAGCGGCGTCCCGACGTTCTGGACGGCAAACGGCGTAAATACATCCGAAGATGCGATTGTGACGGATGCAGACGCGCTGCATCCGACCTTCCTGACGAATAATCGCATGCGTCTGTACGGTGATCCTCAGACCAATAAGGGTATTTATCAGGATTTGCCGCTTAGCGGCAGTCAGGGCGACGTTTATGTTGCTGGCGGCTGGGCAAAGGGCTTCTCGCGCCCGATTGGAGACGATAAGCGTCATTTTGGTATTCGCGTTGCGTTTAAGAACGGCTCCGGCGCGTATGAGAATGGCGAAATTCTGAATTGGAACGAGGAATGGACGGACTGGCAGTATGTCTCCGGAGCGGTCATTGCCCCGTGCGCTTATACGGGTATTCGTTTCAATGTGGATTATGAGAAGAACGTCAACTATGCGGATTTCGACGGCATGACGCTCTACAAAGAGGAATTCGGCAACACGTTCACCTACGACGATGACGGCAATGTGACGGCGGTGAAAGACCTTGTTGGACAGAAAGCCAAGGCGCAGTACGATGATTACAACAACCTGATCAGCTATGTGCAGCCGGGTCGCCCCGATACGGTCAAGACGACGATTTCCTACGGCAGCAGCGATGCGGAAAAGAAGAAGCGGCTGCCGCTCAGAGTTGATTCTCCGACGGGTATTCGGACGGCAAACACTTACGATGCGAACGGCAATCTCGTGAGGTCGTATGTCATCGACTCGATGGATGGCACCTGCATGATGGATTCCCACCAGAGTTATACGGCGGACGGCAACCACGTTGCGACCAAGACGGATGCGCGCGGTAAGGTCGTGACATACGAAACCGATCTGGCAAAGGATACGCTGACCAAGGTGACCGATCCGAATGGGCAGAGCGTCAATTATACCTATGATAGCCGTATGCGCGTGATTGGAACGAGCGCGACGGCGGACGGAGGAAATTATAAGAATACCTACACCTATGAAAAAGATCGCCTGAAAACGGTGGCACATAATACGACCAGCGATACGCCGGATGTGACGTATACCTTCGATTATGATGAGTTTGGCAATCCGACGACCGTGAAGGTGGGCAATCAGGTTCTTTCCACCAATGTATATACGGACACGGGTGATCGCACGCTGATGCGCGTGGAATACGGCAATGGCGGCAAGGTGCATTACACGCGCGACGACTTCCGCCGCGTGACGGGCATCCACTACGACGATGCGACCGAACCGCGCTTCACCTACGATTACGGCGCGAACGGGCAGGCTGCGTATGTGAAGGACGCCGAGCTGGGCCGCACGGTGTGGACGGAGTACGACACGAGCGAGCGTCCGATCCGCACGCACCTGATGGAAAGCGTGACCAGCACCTCCACCGGTACGCCGAAGTACATGAACATGCTGGGCTACGACGAGTTTGGTAACGTGGCTTCCTTCAAGGAGAAGGTGAACAACAGCGCCAGCTACGAGACGGCCTACACCTACAATATCGAGAACCAGCCGACGCAGCTTCGCTTCGGTGCAGACAACCGCAAGCTGACCTATACCTATGATCCGATCGGCAGGCTGTACAGGCGCGTGGCTGTCGGCGCAGCGAACTACACCACTCAGTACGCCTACTTTGACCCGGATCCGGAGGACACCATCCTCACCACGCCGCTGGTCACGAGCATCACCCAGAACGGCCAGAACTTCTCCTACACCTACGACAACGTGGGCAATATCTCTTCCGAGACGCGCAACGGCCTGACGACGACGTATGAGTATGACAGTCTCGGTCAACTCACTCGCGTCAACGATCCCCATGCAGGAAAATCCACGATGTACCTGTATGATTGTGGCGGCAACATGACGGGTTACCTGAGCGCACCGTATACGCTGGCACCTACGCTTGAAGGGGTTAATGAAACGGTATTTTATACCTATGGCGACAGCAACTGGAAGGACAAGGTTACGGCCATCGGCGGCAAGGCGATTACCTACGACGCCATCGGCAACCCGCTGACCTACGACGGCTGGACGTTCACGTGGAAAGCCGGACGTATGTTGGCCAGCATGGTAAAGACTGGCACCAACGCGCAGTTCACCTACGACCACAACGGCATGCGCATCAGGAAGATTGTCAATGGCGTGACCACCAACTACACGCTGAACGGCAAGAACGTCGTCCATATGACGCAGGGCAGCCATGACCTGCATTTCTTCTATGATGCGCAGGGGAAGCCCGGCATGGTCACCTATAACGATGTCGATTACTTCTATGTCTACAATTTGCAGGGCGATGTTGTTGCGCTGATTGACGCGAATGGCACGCAGGTGGTAGAATATGTTTATGATGCGTGGGGTTATCCGATCAGCAAAACCGGCAGTCTGGCAGCGACGATTGGTACGTTGAATCCGTTCCGCTATCGTGGGTATGTGTATGATGAGGAGACCGGACTTTACTATCTGCGGAGCAGATATTATAATCCGGAGTGGAAGAGGTTTGTTAGCTCGGACAGATTTTTAGGTCAGACAGGGAATTTGCTTGCGCATAATAGCTATACATACTGCTACAACCGCGTTGTAAGGTATTATGACGATGGAGGAGAGACCCCCGTAGACCTTGGAAATGGATGGCATGCAAGATTTGATACTACACATGGAAAACCTGTTGACGGAGGATATATGGAGCATGTTCATCTATACAATGACAAGGAAAAACTCGGAACTTATGCACAAAACATGGATGGTTCCATTCACGATAAGAACAACAATTCCAAAGGAGATCCGCCTAAAAAGGTGAGAGAAAAACTGAAACAGAAAACGGGATGGGATTGGGATTCTAAAAAGAATAGCTATTATGACAAAATGGATGTGTTACAAAATCTTCGTTACAGTACTAAGAATGCTTTTGAAAATGTCTATGAATACGAAGATGGGGAATATAGAATTCCGAGTTCTGCGTTGATTCTACGTGAGGAAATGCCCGTTATGATCCTTGTCACACCAGCCTCAGGAACCGTTGGTATGCTCGTATCTCTTCTTTCTTCGCTTTTCAATCTAGGTATTACAAGTGGTGGCGCAGTTTCTGTTCCCTTATAAATTATAATTTTCAGAAAAGAGGCTGATTATGAATATCAGAAAGCTGATGTATCTCTCACAAATAAACAATTCTTATGGAGAACAACTGGTACTATATGGTAATTACTTTCACAAAAATGTAAAGAATATGATTTCTCCGGAGGATATTGAACTCTTTCGTACTAACGATTTCTATCATGATTGGAAAATAAATAAAGAGCTCCTTCAATACGTTGATGAAGCATTTCCAACTTTATCCATAGAAATTCGCCACGGAAAAGAACAAGCAACGACGTTTTTGTTTAGTAATGTTTTCGTTTATGAAAAAAAAATGAAATTGGACTCCAACTTTGTATCGCATATGGAGGACATAATCGATTGCTTTGTTGGGAAAAAGAAGAAAAGAATCTGTTGCGGTTTTATCTTGGCCTCTGGAACGAGGATTTATATCGAAGCAGAGCATCTTGTGTTGAAAAATGCATCTATTGCTGAATAAAAGGCAGGTAGTATTGCGAGTTTACCATAAATAAGTAATGTATAAGTGGCATATATCTAATCAGATTCACGCCATGGAGCTGTCAAGTAAAAAGCTTGACAGCTCCTTTTCTATACTCCGAATAGCAACTAATATAGATTCTTGACTGGAGAGTGGCAGAACAATACTATCCGGGAATACTGATACTTTGTCCTGATGGTACAGAAGAATATTACTTCTATCATTCGGATAAGGCTGTTGCAATAGATGATTACTCCAGTTGGGAATCGGATTATACATTGGTAGCTAGAAAGAACGGACAGGTGATTATTTCTAACAAAGAAACAGGAGTGAATCAAATAGTTGTAGACTATAGTGACCATCAGCCAAAACTGGAGAAGAAAATGCGAGAAGCAGAGCAAAACAAGTCGCTAACAGTGTAGTCTTTTTCAAGTGCTTGTCCTCCTTACAGTAGGTTGTGGAATGGAGTGCGCCCTCATTTGCATCTTCTGTAAAGCCCGGTTTCTATTTGCATTGTAGACTGGAAATGGAAGAATGTCAAACGATTATTTGCAGAAAGGAGGGATTGGATGGAAGGAAAAGTGATTCAGTATGCCAGACGGGATGCGGTACAGTATGCCCGGCGATGGGCACTTTCGCGAAATCGAGCGTATAACGACTTCACGAAGGGCGGCGGCGACTGTATGAATTTTGTTTCGCAATGCCTGTACGCAGGAGGGCTGCCTTTCAAAAACAATGGGTTTGAGTGGCACGGATTGCGCGGCGGAAGCAGCTTTAGCTGGCGCGGTGTGGATAGCTTCTTAAAGCTGCTGAAAAACTATCAGCAATTTGGATCGCCCCGATTGGAATTTTCCTGCGAAGAAACGCCGGAAAGTCTCAAAGCGGGCGATCTTGTTTTTACAGTAGCGGAAGGCGTTCCTGGTGATATTGAACGGAATCCGTCGCATGTCGCAATCTTAAGCCGCGATTATGCGGATAGGGGGCAACTGGTCGTTTGCGGACATACGGTTGACCAGCTTGACGCTGTAAAGCGTCGTGATGATACGCGGTGTACATATATCCATATTGAGCAGATTGCGTTCGATTTTTCTGCCGAGGACTATGCAGATGAGCGAGATCGGGTAACTGCTGGATATGAACTGGGTGAACGCATATTGAAAAGACGTGCGGCGAAAGATTCGCGTGTGAAACGACTGCAAAAAAGGTTGGCCTGCCTTGGCTATGATGCGGGTGAACCTGACGGCGTATTTGGCGCACAAACGGAAGCGGCAGTGCGAGGCTTTCAAAAGATCAGTGGTGCGCAGTTTGGCCTAAAAGTGGATGGGATTGTCGGGGATCAAACCAAAGAAGCATTAACTTATCCACGAAAATGGTTGTTATAAGAGACAGCGGCAGAGAGCGGCTGTTTTTTTGATGGGAAAAAGGACGCGTGCTCTATGAAATATGGTTAATCAAAAAAGAATGAATGTTACAGAAAAAGAAAGGAGAAAAGTTATGAATCATGTTGAATTGTCCGGCTTGATTGCGGAGCCGGTAGTTGCGCACAAAGTAAACGAACAGATCGTTCATGCAGAATTCCAGCTCCAGACACGGCACAAGAATCGGACAGGCGAATGGCAGAAAGAACGGTACACCATCCACTGCTGGAATCGTTTGGCGGATTGGGCAAATGAGAATCTGCATCAGGGCGATCTTGTGGCGGTAGATGGGCGTTTGACGCAGAGAAACAACGTGGCGATTGCAGCACGGGAAATTGTGCTGGGAAAGCCTGTCAAAAAGGAATGAAATACTTTAATTGGAGATGCAATTCGTTGAAATGAAATGCACCTTCTTTTAATCCAGCAATGAGATACTGTTGGCAATAGATAGGACGGAAGCAAAATCGAAATAGTCGGCATATAATGTTACAGTATAAATACGTTTTATTTTGTTATGCGGTATTAAGAGAATGTACACATTTTGAGATTCGGTATCGGAGATCTGAAAATAACCTGAATAGATATAAACGTTAAATGAATCTTTTATGTGTAGAGTTTCGGAAGCTGCATCATCTACATATAAACGGGAAGTCCATAAATAACGCTCTGCACATTCTTTTTCAGATGAATAATCAAACTCAGATTCTAACCTTTCCATGTCGAAATCAGATGGCTCAATTTCAGCGACAATTTTACCTGTAGTATCGGATATAAAAGTATCATGAACTTCCAAATTTGAAGGAATCTGCATTTGAATCTTGTCATACGACCAAATGTGAAGAGTGGGTTTTGTGAGCATAAAGAGCACAGATAAAGCGAATAAGATTAAGAAAAAGAGTGCTTTTTTAACCATTTCGATCCCCCTTTTCGAATTTGATATTCTGTGAATTATTATATCAAAAGTGTCTGGATTTTTTCAAGAGGGACAAAATTTGAAATGTGACTTAAAGTATCGATTTTCCATTACTTTCTATTGCTATAAAACTAGACGTAAAATATAACGCGAAAATTAATCAAAAGAGTGAAACAGAAAGAAGGAATAAAAATGAACAATCAAATTAAACAACTTTTGGAAAAATGGAGTGCAAGCATCAATGAGAAGAAATATAGAGAGACGGCGCAGTGCTATGAACCTCTTACCTGTAATGCATTGATGCGACAAGCCGATAAACCAATGGAAAATGAAGGTGTCTATAACATCGAAACCATTTTCATTCGAAACACTAATGAAATTCGATTTGAGGATGCAAAGAGAATGTTATACGATGAATATGGTGAAGAACCTGTTGTTCTCGTACTCGAACTTGAAGCACAGACAAGAACTAATACGAAATATTTTGGAAATGGCATTAATTTTAAGCTGGTGTCGTTTGTAAAGTATGGCGATGAATGGAAAATTGAAGAAATGATACAAATTGCGGAACCGGAGGAACTTCTTCAGAAGGGGTATGTTTTTTCTGAAAACTATAAATACGCTGTAAAAAATATGGAAGACAGGAGAAATGGGATTTTTAGAACCAGCAATGGTGAACTGATTGGAACAAAAACTTCAGGGAGAGCAGTGCTAAATGAAAGAACCATTCCTAAGGACACTGATAAAGTTCGGTTGATGAATTATTTTAATGGGGGGAGTAATATTGAAGTGCTGAATTTCTGGAACTACATCCTTGCGGTATCAGCGGGTGAGTGCCGGGGTAAAGAATTTGATGGAGAAGCACGAAAAGCAATTAATATGGCAATTAAAACATACACATGGCATTTTTTGCTCGTACCTAAGAGCGATACTATGGGATATGATATTACAACAAAAATGCAGGCTTACGCACCAAGTTATATTTCTGAAAATAAGAAAGTAACAGAAGATATGGAGGCTGTCCACAATGTGTGGATGGAAAGCTATAAGGGAGCAATTTTTGAAGCAAACTATGTTGCAGGAAGTAAGAATAGTGCAGGCAAATCGAAGTCTGGTAGATTGCTTCAAAACGGATGCGAATATATGATCAGAATTGGAAGGTGTGCAACGTGTTATGAGTGCCTACACTATTATTATGATAATTCAAAGGCATCTAATGGTGGCCCCGTGAGATTTTTTGATTCAAATAAAAGTGAACTTTCATATTAAAAAATGATGTCTTTTCTATAAGGAATAACAATCAGCGCTTGCTTTCTTGGCAAGCGCTGATTTTTTTATGCCTTTTTTGATGAAATGAGTCCATTTTCCCCAATTCTCCAAATTATGTAATGGGGGGACAACGCCCCTAAAAAGCATATTCATTGGAGAAATGAACAAAAGATGGAAGAAGAAAAGGCGGTTGGGAGCTGGAAAAAAGAGTTCAGCTCCTTTTTGCAACGAATCAGATGCGCTTCTGCACTGTGTAGTACCTACCCATAAATCCGACGTGAGGAGATGAAGGGATAGGCTGCACGGAGGAAGCACTGATGACTACCGATGATATCCGGAAAGAGCTGAACCAAATTGATGAACGGACACATAGAAAGCTGGTACATTATATTCAAACAAGGTGCTGTCCGGAGGATATTGCGGAAGAATGTGTCCAGTATGCGTATTTGCAGGCGTTGGTTCAGGCGAAGAAGATCAGAAGGTCGGACAGGCTATTATCATGGCTTATCACGGTGGCGAAACGGAGCGCATGGAAGGAGATGAAGCGAAGAAAAAGGCTGATGTGCGCAGAAATTGGAGAGGTGAAGTATGAAGAAACGTTTGAAAACGAACTCCTGATGCATATGGATTTAGAAAGAATTTTGGAGAAACAGGCGAATGTCTGGCCGGAATACTACTGGCAGATTTTAAGGCTATTCTATGAAGAGGAAATGTCGCTTGTTGAAATATCAGAAAAACTTCATATTCCACAGGGCACAATTAGAAACGCACATTATCGAATCAGAAGATGCATCAGAAGTTATTTCGATGCATAGCACACGATGACATACGTATGGGAGGAAAGCAAAATGGTGGACGCGGAATGGCTGCTTAAAAGCCATCGCGAACTTCTGAGCGTGGAAAAAGCCTTGCAGCGCAGGATAAAGCAACTGCAAATGGATGATAATGAAAATAATGTGATTGAAAGCATGGAATTGGGAACGATGCAGGAAGCCAGGATGCCACGCGCACAATCTAGGTTCGGCAGTAAAACCGAGCGGGCGGCAAGCGACTTTCGAGAAAAAGCAGCAGAAGAAAGGGATCAGGCACAAGAACAAACGCAGATTTTGAAGGAAAAGCTCAGAAAAGTGCAGGAAAACTTAAAACTTTACGATGTTGTGTTTGAGAGTATGGATTCAGAGGAACAATGGCTTATTGAGGAATATTACGGGAGAGGAAAATCCATAGATACACTGCTCGAAATGCAGAGAGAAAAAGGCCAGTTTGTTTCTAAAAGCACCATGCGGAGAAGAAAACTGCGCGTGGTTGAAAAGGCAAGAAAGGTGATTTTTATGGTTACATCCTTAGATAGAGGATGTTGGGAATCGTAATGGTACAAATTTGGAATTATAATTACATATTATTGGAACTACAAGGTGGTTGAAGCTGAAAATCTGGTATTATAGGATTAAACCGAGGTGAATACAGTGCGTAATGACGTGATTGAGCACATCGGTTCCTGTATTTGGGAAGCCAGACGGCATAAAGGGTATTCTCGACGCGTATTGAGTGAGAAAACAGGCTTATCCGAGCGAACGATTGAAAAAATCGAAAAAGGAAAAGTGAACACGACGGCTGAAACGCTGTATACCCTTATCAATGCTTTGGATATGTCAGCAGACTACCATTTCAAGATGGATAAGCATCAGGCAGATGTAAAGTGTGAACAGGTTATAAATATGCTGATGGCCTGTGATGAAAACCAGAAAGACGTCGTCTGTCGAACAATGCAGACATTGATTGAAGCTATGCGCGGGGAGAAAAATCCATGAGCATACAAGATAGGGATCAATGGATTCACGAGTGTTTCGCCGAGAACTACGATATTCTGGTCGTAAGAGCGAAACGGCGCGCGGGAAATGATCCGATTCTGCGAAATGAAATTGAGGATTGTGTGATCGAAGCATTTGAAATGGCGTGGAGCAAGTATGGGCAGCTCAAGCATCATCCGTGTATTTTGGGGTGGCTCACGCAAACGGTTTATAACAAGATTGATAATCTTCGGATGCGCGCATCGACGAAGATGTCTCGACAGGCGGCGGATATTGATGATCCGGCGGTGATGCAGATTGAAGATAAAAGGGCACAGAAACGTCTCGAAGAATAGTATGAGCAGCAGGAACAGCGTGAGAAAATTGAAATGATCCTCAAGATGCTTTCTTTGAACGAGAAGGAAATCTTTGAGGATTATTTTATGTGCGAGAAAAGTGCACGAGAGATTCAGCAAGCCAACGGCGGAACGCTGGAAGGGATTCGAGCGGCGATTCGCAGAATCCGAAAGAAAGCGCGGTTGGTGGAACAGGGAAAAAATTATTTTATTTTGTGTATTTTAGGTACGCTTTTGATCATTCGTCAAATTATAAAGTAGGGAGGAACAGTACATGGCAACTAACAAAGGCGCAGAGCTTTTGGAAAGCCTGAAAACGCAGGGACTTTCACAGCAGGAGATGCTGAATCGGTTGGACGCGATTGTTGATGCCGAAAGCGCCCGGCCGGAAGGAAAGCGAGATAGAGAACTGATTCAAGCCTGTATTGACCTGCAATGGTTCCTCACGACAGGGGAGCATTATACCAGCGAGAAGGAGGTGGCAAGGCTAAAACTGGATTCGGCGCTGCATAAGCGCGAAAAACAGACAGCGAATGGACACGGGCATTCGGCTAAGGTGCTGGTGGCGGTATTCTGCCTTGTCGCCGTGGTGATTGTGTTGCCGATAGCTGGACAGACGCTGCTGAGCTGCAAATGGATTGAAGGACAAACGGTGGATGGAGGCGAGGTTTATCAGCTCAACGGACAAGCAGTCGAGCTGGATATGCTGAAAAAGGCGATTGCCGATAGAATAGACGAAGATATTGAGATCAAGACAAGCGATTTTAGCGCGCTTAGCGGACTGATTGAAGTCCGAGGTATTCATCCTGAACATCTTCCATCCGGTTGGGTTTGCGAGGAATATAGCTATAAGCGTATAGATTCGATTACATATTATGTTGAAAGATATATCCATAAGAAGGATGAAATCGAATATAGATGCATTGCATTTTCCGATGCAGATTCGGTTGTCGGCGGATTGGAGCAGAATGAAGCCGGTCAGACTATACTGATAGGCTCTAAGAAAGTATATTTAACTGATAATATTGATACGATGACTGCAAATTGGAATGTAGGACTTCAAAAAAACACTTTGCATGGAAAATATACTTTAGATGAGCTTAAAGAGTTTATTGAGAGTATAAAATATGAGAAAAATTAAAATTGGTTTAATAATCAGTTTGATGCTTCTGATAGTTGCAAACTATGCTGCTGCAAGTGGGTTAATACCATATGCAAGTGAAGAAATTCATGAAGCAACGGTTGCGCTGTCTGCCAGAAAAAGAGTAACGTTCGATGTTGTCGTAAAGAAACAAAGTTATAAAGTTCATGTGAATTATTGCGATCTTTATAGAAAGGCCGGAACAAACACTTGGGAGTTCGTGGCTTCTATGGATGATGCAATCCCTTCGGATACGACGGGCGATATGCTTGTCGCAAGTGATGTTTCCAAGTATATTACTAAAAGCGGAACATACCGTGTTCGAGCTTGTTACACAGTCGGAAAATTCACAGTTTCCAGATATTTAAATGAAAGAACTTTTGATTAACTAGCTACAAGGCTCGTGCAGAAAACAGGCTGCACGAGCTTTTCTCAACAACAGAATTTGCACTGAGCGAGGATGAATCTCGTTCAGTGCTTTTTTAATGTGCAAAAGAAATCAGCACTGTCGCGCTCCGCCGCCTTTCTGTCTTGCCATTTTTACGCACGACAGAAAGAAAAAACAATGTTTGATAGAAAAAATGATGTTGCTCGTAACAAAAAACGGGCAGATGCGAT
>ERZ857827.2060-NODE-2060-length-16958-cov-23.562800_pt1 | contig 16958 bp, 14 predicted proteins | sample MGYA00519761_ERZ857827 | MGnify/ENA primary metagenome ERZ857827 (study PRJEB31778, sample SAMEA3449370) | human gut metagenome | biome: human gut; feature: human-associated habitat; material: faeces | place: United Kingdom | collected 2010/2012 ... | reverse complement strand
GCAAAAATATAAGAATGAAAAATGGGCGACAAGATAGAATCGCGGAGACGCTTACCAAAGTCCTCCAAAGTAACAGCACTCAACTTATAAGCATATTCCGGCTTCAGGTACTCTGTAACCGAGCCGATTTCCTCTTCTGTTGACGGATGCTCCTTTGGCGAAAGCACTACTGAATACGAATCCTTCAGTCCTTCAACCATCCTGTACCGCTCTGTAAGCAAAAGGTTTCTGTAAATCTGCGTAAGTTTTACTTTACCTCCCATCAGCAGCTCCTCAAAGTCCGCACTGAACAGACCGGTATCAATAAGCATCTGCTTCTGCTCCTCACAACGGCTGGCCTCGTTCACTCCGAGCACATCCGTATATTTCGTCTCGATGGCGATGATATGCTTGCCACCCTTGTTATCCACGAATCGGATATACGCATCCATTGCAGACTTGTCGTTCGTGTAGTTCTCAATCGGTGTAGGAATAAACTCCAAACCGATTTCTGTCACCTCAAATACCGGGTAGTTCCTGAAGACTGACCTCACGGCAAGCGTAACCATTGCCGGATCCTGCTTCAACAGTAACATCAGGGGATGGAACAGGTTGAATGCCATCGGCTGGCTCGAAAGCAGGTTGTTGAACAGTCTGAACCCGTCTATCGTCTCATTTTCCCTTTTGTTGCCCACTCTTTCCTTGGCATACTCGAAAGTCTCCTTCATCAAGAAGTTCTTTCCGGACACTTCACCACCACTGATCATGTTCCCGTATTTTCGCTTGGAGGCTCTTGTTGGCCCCACTCCTTCCTCTTCGCCTATCTCCACCCTGTACATGGACTGGAGCAGTCTTGCTTTCCTGGTGAAAGCATTGTCGCTTCCACACTGGTTTCCGTATATATTGTCTTCTATATCTTTCATAAATTATTGACAAATCTATATATATTCTTAGTTGTATCAATATTATAATTCTAATTATCTAATAATTAATCAATTCACTACAGTCATAAAAAGCTTCCTTTGATATTCCTGTATTTACGCATACATATTCTACGTGCATATAACCATTAGTATCTATTGTTATTTTTGTCTTAAACTTTACCTCACCCGCTTTCATTTGTGGCAAATCATTTAATTCAATTTTTAATAAGGATTTATTATTGTCTGCTTCTTCTGAATTCCCAAATAATACATCACATAGTGCGCTTTTCTGATTGTCAAAAATAGTGACTGTATCTACTGTATTTGTAAAAGGAAGTTCTTGTCCTTGTTTTATTATATTTAGAGTCTTATTTTTAATACCTTTTATACAGCATCTCTTTCCTATATTCATTTTTAAAGTTGGTTTATGTCTATTGACTTGGGTAACAATGGTTGCTAATTTATTTATGCCAATATTTTTTCTAGATTCATTGATAATATTAATAGCATCAGACTTAATAACATTGTGCTCTTGCATACACTTATATTCTTCTACAATATTATCATATTCTTGTATAAGAATATCAGCCTCTATTTCTGAAATGTTCATATGGCTATACTCATTTACTTCTGTCAATTGATTCCATAAATCTGAAAAGTATTTAGTATAGTCTTCACATACATTTTCTTCATCGGTGATTATGATATTTTCTGCATTTCTACTTTCTGCAGAGTAAGTCCAATTATACGAACCTGTTATAAGAATACTCCCATCAAAAATGCAAAATTTATTATGCATTAGAATATTGCGTTTATTCACGAAACATAATTTTCCTCCCTTTTGCAGATATAATGAAAAATCAAGTCCATAATCACCACAATTTATTATATCTTTTATAAGAATAAGAGAGATATTTACTCCTCGTTCCAAAGCATTAATGATTGCATCAAATAAATCATGTTGAGTGAACCATGCCACTGCGATTATTATATCTTTATTTGAGTTATTAATTTCTTCTATTATTTTCTTCCGTATTTGATTAAAGTATGCTTGTATCATAATATCAAACTTAATTTTATGATTTTAAAACAATCTATTAATAATCACTTTTTAACCAATCGTACTATTATTTCATTATTATACGACTATAAATCAATCCTAAAATAACCAATATTAAAACAAAAATGACTGCTATAGCCACATAACCGACTCCTTCTTTTGGGTTTGCCAGCTTCAACAACTCCTAATAACCTTGTTACCAAAGCCTTTGCATTCTATGTCGTTATCTCAGTCAGCAACTTCTGCAGAACAGCTTTCGTGTGCTGCATCTTAGTATCTATCGTTGAAAATTTCCGTCTACTCCTCTTGAATCTTTATCTATTCTTAAAATACGATAACTCAATACGGTTAATGATGCTTCTTAAAATTATCAATTATTCTATAATTACCTATTTAATGAGCATAAAGTTAATAATTATAAATTGATAAATATAAAATATCTCATATTTTTACATTACTTACTACACTCACTCACCCCCATTCTCTACTTTTATACTACCTATTAAGAAGAAGTTTATTAAAAATAAAAACTGCATTTTTTGTATGCTTTACTAGGTTAAAATGTCTATCAAAATTCAATTATAAAGTAAATATAATTATTGCTTATCAACTTAAAATATGACCAACAAATTAATGAAGAAAGTGATCTACAAATTGTTATTCATTCATTGTATAGAAACACATAACAAAAAGTCTTTTATACCATTGACATCAATATTCTCGAATATACAACAAAATATTCAACAATAAACTTCTATTCAAGAGAATAGATAAAAATCCATTTGTAATATTGCAGAAAAATAAGCAAAACATGTTCCGTTTGTTTAAGATTATAAGAAACTATAGGGAAGAGATTAGTTCTATAGAAATCAAACAATTAATCACAGATAAAATAATGATAAAAGCAGCTCTATCACCATATATTTTGATATATACTTTTTCCCTAAACTACCATAGCACAACGCATTTATAAAAGGGCTTGCCCTATTCACTTTTTTAAAAGAGGGAAGCCTAATTCCCCCTTCCTGAAAAGGGCGTTAGAAAAAAACAGTTTAAAATGGCAGCAAGCTGAATAATTTTGTTATGTAATTTACAGAACAGAGAATCGAATTTTTGCCATAATTTGGATCAAAAAATTATCAGCTGTACCAATATTAGCAATACACAATAACAATCGTAAGAAAGGCTTAAAACTAGCTAAATTCAAAAGTTATTCTCCAGCAGCTACAGTCGTTTTATCATATTAAGAGCAATAGAAAGCCAATACAGACTTGGATCTTTTTTAATTAAAAGTCCCCAATATATCATATACGACTGAAACAATTTATATGGGGGTGTCCAACAAAATTATACAACAGGATAACCTCAAGAAATAGATTTTTTGTTGTACACTATACCTATCAAAAATATGATTAGAACAAAATAACAATGTACAAGAAAAACAGGGCTTAAAGTAGCAAACAAATATACTTGATCGCCCCAAATGTAAGTATAGTATGGAAAGGATAATAGTATCTAACAAAAAACTTTTTTAAGATGCATTAAAACCATACTTTTATTCTAATTTGACATAATCAAAATCCAAACAATAACCTCATCATTTCATCAATTCATCAAAAAACAATTGTATCACATAACGTAGAATTGTATAAAAAAACAATAAGCACTTTTATATTTAAACAACATTTCATACTTTTGAGATACATCTTTTGTTTTTCACTATTAATGCCCAGCACAATAGTAATAATTTATAACAACATACGTCATGATTAAAATTTATAGTATGAATACTTGTCCGGACTGTATTTATGTTGAAGAACAGATACAGGGAGACGACAGATATGAGATTATAGACATAGGTTCGCATGTAAAATATTTAAAGGAATTTCTAAGAATCCGTGATAATAGCCCTGTTTTTAATGAAGCGAAAAAAGTTGGAGCTGCAGGCATTCCATGCTTTGTTCTAGAGGATGGTTCTGTTACCCTCATACCAGAAGAAGCCGGACTTACTTCAAGACCAATTACAGAAGGAATGTCATGTAATATAGACGGAAGTGGTTGCTGATACAAACTATATTTTGATGCATCTAACCTATCATATAATAAAGCTAAAATATGAGATCTGTTTATTATATGATAGGTTGTACCAATAATAGTCTTTAATCACAAACTGATCTTTAGATAATAATTGGCAGTCCCATATGAATGTTTACTATCTTTATCCTCTATAAATCGTGTATATTGGAAATACAGCTTCTGATATAATGCAATGATGATGAATATGGTATGCTTACCTGCTGCTTGTTGTATAGGAAAATTTTGCCAATGAGGATTTATAAAGATGTAATCCTAGCAAAGGACTCAACTATATTGAGAAATTAATGGAATAATTTTTTAAGTCATCCGATGAACATTGAAGATATTTCCGTATTTTTGAAATCATAATTTAATCATTAACAGAATGTTTTATGGGACAGGAGTTTTGCCAAAGTTGCGGTATGCCTCTCACTGATACAAATAAAGGAACAAACTCTGATGGAAGTTTGAACAATGAATACTGCTCTTATTGTTATCAGAAAGGACAATTCACACAAGATTTTAACATGAGCCAGATGATAGAATTTTGTGCTCAATTTACGGATCAGATAAATAAAGAGACAGGATGGAATCTTACTCCGGAACAAGCTAAGGAAAATATGAGACAATTCTTCCCTACTCTTAAACGATGGAAAGAAAAAGATGAAAGAACACTTACAGAAAAAGCAACTGGCTTGTTAGCACAATGTAAGGACATTACGATTGCCTCAATTGATGACGAAGGATTTCCACGTCCGGTTCCAATGTCGAAAATCAGCTCAAAAGGATGTAATGAGGTATGGCTGGCAACCGCTGCCAATTCTGTGAAGGTTACAGATTTCAAACTGAACAACAAAGCAGGACTTTGTTATTCAAACTATGGTGACAGTGTCGGCTTGAGAGGAATCATTGAGATTATAACTGATGATAACATACGAAAAGAAATGTGGCAAGACTGGCTTATCAATCACTTTCCGTATGGCCATACAGATCCTAATTTTGTACTTTTACATTTCATAGGAAAAGAGGCTACATTTTGGATTAATGGAGAATTTGCGCACGAAAAGTTGTAATATAAATTCATATTATTAAGAATAGACATAGCATTCTTTATGTCTTGCATTCATTATGAAAAAAGTAAGATATTTATGACAATAACCTCCTACTGAAAGGACAAAATTACAAAATGCAAATCAAAATGGCCTACAATGGAAATTCATAATTTGTTAGCTGTCAAATCAAGAACCGAACTGCGTGAATGGCTAATACATAACCATAAAACGGAGAAAGAATGTTGGGTAGTTGTGAAACGTGGAAGGCCTACAGATGACAATACTTTCTGGTATATCGATGCTGTAGAAGAAGCCTTATGCTTCGGTTGGATAGACAGTACTACTAAAAAAATAGCAGATGATGTAACAGTCCAAAAACTTTGTCCACGAAAGCCAAGAAGCAATTGGTCTGAGCTCAATAAAGAAAGATGCCGAAGAATGGAACGATTAGGACTGATGACAGATGCTGGCAGAGCCGTTCTACCGGATATGTCACCTAATGGTTTTATCATAGACAAGGATATATTACAGAGGCTACAATCCGACCCGGTAGTGTGGAACAACTTCTGCCAATTTCCTGATTTATATAGGCGAATCAGAATTGATACCATCCAAATCAAGAGGAATCAACCCGAACTTTTTGAAAGCCGTCTGAACAAATTCATAGAAAATACCCGAAAAGGACTTCTTTACGGAGAATGGAATGACAACGGAAGATTATAAAAACAAAGAAAACAGCACTATAAAAACTTTGTGCAAATAGAAAATTAATAGTAACATATTTTTTCTTCTTAAGAGAAAAATGTATATTCACTTATTTTTAAACTAAATATATACAGATATGGAAAAGTTAATTTTTACAATCGTGTAAATGACGAAGTCGTATAGATCCGCCATTTCTCTATTATTGATAGAGCTCATTATATGCTTGACTTTGACAATCACCAGCAATAGAACGAATAAAGGCCTAAACCAAATATAATCCTTGCCACTCAGAATATTAATAGCTTCAAATTAAATGATTTTGACTTCTATGCGATTGCACATGATCCAACAAACTATTGATGATAAGGTTATCAAGGACTTGTTTGGTATGAGTGGTCAGGAACTCCAGGAAATCAGGACTGCAATAACAGGACTTCAAAAAGGCGAGTTGATTATTAAAGACCAGATGGCCTTTGCGCTTGGTATGGGAAATAAGTATAAAAAAATTAATGTTTCACATTTGATATAATGCTATATCAAGTTATTTCAATAAAACATAAATGAAATTTTAAAATTGCATATATATGAGTAATAATGTAATACTTGAAGCTAAACCAATTGGAAAAATAAAAGGGCGATTCTTTATCCCTACTTATCAAAGAGGATATAGATGGACTAAATCGCAAGTAAGTACCTTATTAAATGATTTATGGAATAATTGTAAACCAGAAGTGGATATCCAAAGGGAATATTGTTTACAACCTGTAGTAGTCAGGAAACGGAATGAAGATGATTATGAACTTATTGATGGACAACAACGGTTTACTACCATTTTGATTCTTCTTAATTATATCAAGCGTGAATGGAAACCTAGAACAAATATTATGTTCCAATTAGATTATGAAACTCGTACCGCTACAACATCATTCATGACTGATATTGCAAAAGATAAAGCTGACTCAAACATAGATTTTTATCATATTTATCATGCAGATTTATGTATAAGAGAATGGGTTGAGAAAAACTTTGAAGATGAAAATTTTATGGCAGACGCTATAGATAGGCTATTTGGATTTTTAATCAACAAGGTTAAAGTTATTTGGTATGAAGTTTGTGAGGATGAAGATCCAATAGCATTGTTTACTCGTCTAAATATTGGCAGAATCCAACTTACAAATGCAGAACTTATTAAGGCATTACTATTGAAAGAATATGAAGATGATGATGTTGATAAAGATCAAATAGAACGCTCTATGCAATGGGATCATATAGAGAAGGAACTTCGTAGTGAAAATGATGAGGTTTGGTATTTCTTAACAACAAAAGACGCACGTTTGTATCCAACAAGAATTGAATTACTCTTTGATATGATGGCAAATAAACGTGAAAATGAGAAAGAAAAATACTATACATTCTTCTGGTTCGAAAATGAGATTAAAACAAAAGGAGTCAAAACAATTTGGGAAGAGATTCAAAAAAACTTCTTGCAAATTAAAGAATGGTATTCAGATAACCTGTTATACCACAAAATAGGTTATTTAATATCATCTAGGACAATGAATATGATGGATATATTCAAAAAAGCTCAAGGTTGTAGAAAAAGCGTATTCCTTAATGAGCTTGATAAGATGATTGCTGAAAGTATTAACTTTCAGCTGAAGGACGAAAATACTTATAGAGATTTAAATTATGAAAAGAACTATAAGGAAATCAGCAATCTGCTATTATTATTCAATATTGAATCCATCATTAAAGAGCAAGTATACCAGCGTTTCCCTTTTAGTAAATATAATACTGCAGAATGGAGCTTAGAACATATTCATGCCCAAAATTCACAGGGATTGAAAAAGAAAGAGACCCAAATTGAATGGGTTAAGATGCATCTTGAATCCATAATCTCAGTAAATGATAAAGGACAATATGATGAAATCATTGCTGAAATGAAAAATATAATATCTACAAATCAAATCGAGACTCGTAATGTTTTCGATGAACTTTTCAATAAAGTATGCAATGCCCTCTCTGAGGATAGTGATTCAGATTATATCCATACACTATCAAACATGGCATTACTTACTAAAAATGACAATGCAGCATTGAACAATTCTACATTTGATGTAAAACGAAATCAGATAGTTTCAATGGATCAAAGAGGTGCCTTCATACCATACTGCACTAAGATGGTATTTTTGAAATACTATACACCATCTCGTGAGAATCAAATTCATTTTTGGGGCCAGAAAGATCGTATTGCATACATAAAAGCAATGGAAAATATTATACAACCTTATCTAACCATTATAAATAAGACTTTTTAATCATGGCTGTTACAAATTTATATACACTCATTAAACTTTTTAAAACACCAGTAGGCACAGAAAATGAATTGTCTTCACTACCTCTTAGCATGATTGAGATACCAATCATACAGCGTGATTATGCTCAAGGAAGAAATATACCTGAAGTAAACAGAATCAGAAAGAGATTCCTTTCTGCGTTATATACTGCTTTAGCAGAAAACAAACAATTAAAACTTGATTTTATATATGGCGATATAAATGATGAGAGAATACTGACCCCACTTGATGGTCAACAACGTCTAACTACTTTATTTTTACTTCATTGGTACATTGCACGTCATGAAGGTATTGAGGAAGAAAAGATAGCTTTTCTCAAAAATTTTTCGTATAAAACGAGATATAGCGCACGTATTTTCTGTAAACATCTAGTTGAGTATACACCTGATTTTACACTTCCAACATTGTCTGAAGATATTACTGATCAAAGTTGGATGCCATTAGATTGGAAAACAGATCCTACCATTAGTTCCATGTTAAATATGCTTGATGATATACATACTATGTTCAAAGCCACAAGTGGTATGTGGAAGCTATTAGAAGATGGATGTATCTCTTTCTACTTCCTTTCAATCAAGGATATGGGACTTACAGATGAACTGTATATCAAAATGAACTCCCGTGGTAAACCCCTAACAGAGTTTGAACATTTTAAGGCAGAATGGGAAAACTACATTAAGAAGATTGATGAAGCCAGTGCTGAACGTATAAGCCGAAAAATTGATATTGATTGGACAGATGTGTTTTGGCCATATAGAGGGGATAATAATATTATAGATGATGAGTTTGTAAGGTATTATATGTTCCTATGCAATATTATCTTCTATGAGAAATATCCTTATGAATGTTGTCCTAGTAACATCTTTGATGCCACTAAAGAACTGTTTTATGACAAGAATAATGATGCAAAATCAAATCTGTTATTTATTGAAGAATCATTTGACTGCTTAAAAGGACTTGTAATAGAGGATGAATTCAACTCATTCCTAACTAAAGAGTTACATGTTGAAGGAAAATCACACATTGATGAAGAAATAGATATTTTCGGGCACTGCTGTACAAGTTTTGGTGAAAGAAAGAATTTACGAGTAAGAAGTTTTTCTATTGGAAGAATGATTCTTCTTTATGCATTTATCCTTTATTGGAAGAATAAGACATCAATAACAAAAGAACAGTTTGCAAAGAGAGTTCGTATTATAAATAATTTGATTAAAGCTTCAGAATTCGAATTACGTGAGGATCGTATGCCTGCTTTGCTCAAGCAAACTCGAGAAGTGATTCTTGAAGAACGTGTTGTTAATGAGGAAAATCGTAATACGTTCAACTCGCTTCAGATACAAGAAGAAGCTGAAAAATTAGAATGGCTAAATCATAACCCAAATAAAGCGAAATTACTTTATTATCTTGAAGATCACCCACTACTCAATGGTGGTATAAGTGTTCTTGGTTTGGATCACATAGATTATACAAATAGGTTCTATTCTTTATTTGATTGTAATAAAGGGCTTGTAAATATGGCCTTACTCTCGATTGAAGACTATTCACTAAAAATTGGATGGCGTTACCAAATAGGCTCTGAAAGAATCGATACAACATGGAAAACACTTTTCCATACAAATAAAGATAATATTAATAAGATTCATGATATTCTTTATCAATTATTGAAAAAAGCTGACGAATTTTCAGACAATATTCTTTTTAACATTGTGAATGAATATTTATCATCATGCCAAGAATATGATTGGAGATATTATATTACAAAATATAAATCCATGCGTCCTGAAAAGTATGGGATGTATTATTGGTATGATTACCAGACACGTGAAAAGTCATCATATCGTATTCTTATGATGCTTACTGAAAAGAGTATTAGTGGCAGAAACTTTAATATCTTCTTAATCGCTCTTCGTGATAAAATCAGACAAGAGAATCCAGAGCTTATAACACGACTTGGAGAATATGCGTATAGTAATGATGGCAATAAGTTAGAGTTAACATTCTGCAATAAATGTGTTTACTACACAGATTCTGAATTTATAATAGAGGACATAGAGGATTCAAGTAATATTATAATCACTGATATTCAGCAGGATAAGGTTTCAGGTAAGGATCTTGAGGATCGCGTTGAATTAGGATATGAAGCTCTTAAAAAACAAGGTATTATATAAGCCAAGACAAGTTAAAATATCAAGTTTTTAATGTAAAAAATATATGCACCAGTTCCATTAGTTGGCTTTTATGAGTAACCAACATGTATGGGTTCCACTGGTGCATATATTATACATTCAAAGCCGATTTATTGTAAGCATTCGTTAAACTACAGGTATTGAACTTTATATACAACAATAGCGACTGTCACTATAAACCTAATAGTTGCAGTCGCTATTATTTTGTTGAACCTATATGTTGCAGTCAGCACCGGTTGCCGGCTTCCTCCTCTTGTTTTGTCAATGCACTTTCCGGATGTTGCAGCTTCCATTTATGTGGAAGCAGTTCCAGCAGTTCCTCATGAGTAGCCTTTTTGTGATAGGGCATTCGGGCGATGACATCATTCAGATAATCCCTTGGGGTTACATCATGTGCCTTACAGGTGGCCAGCAGGGAACAGATCACCGACATATTAGCCGCTGCCTCATGGTTGCCGCAGAAAAGGTAATTTTTCCGTCCCAGAGTAATCGGCCGGATGACATTTTCAGCCAGATTGTTATCCCAAAGCAGGCGTCCGTCCTCCAGACATCCCATCATGTTGTCCCATCGGGTATAGGCATACGTGATGGCTTTCCCGATCTGGGAATTGGGGCTGTACTTGATTCCTTCCGTTTCCATCCACACTTTCATGGCATTCATGACAGGTCCGGCCAGTTCCCGGCGCTTCGTCTTCCGCTCGTCGTACGACAGGCCCGCCTTATCGCAGCAGTGTTCAATCCGGTAAATATGCTGTATCTGGGTCAGGCCATGTTCGGCCATCTCCCGGTTTTCATCCAGAGCCTGTTCAAAATGACGGCGGATATGCACCAGGCAGTTGAGCAGCCGCACGTCGGGGTTGGTCCTGAAGGCTGTCTCATAGCCTGCAAAACCGTCGCATTGAAGATAACCCTTGAAGTGATATTGATTTGCCAGGGATTCGATGACCGCTCCGGCACGCGATCCCTGGTCGTAATGGAAGATGACCAGTTTCTTCATGACCGACCTTACCATCCACAGGTATTCCTTGTCGGCCCTGTGCTTTTCCTTGTTGATGACCGGAACAGTGGTTTCGTCCGCCTGTACATAGTCGCAGGAAAAGACTTCCTTCTTGAGCTCCTCATACAGAGGCCTGAGCAGCTCCACCGTTTTTTTGAACCATCCGTCCAGCGTACTTTCCGTAAGGCCTTTCATCCCAAGATGCCGGTACTGCTGTATCTGCCGGTAGAACGGGACGTGATATTCATACTTCTGAAGCAGTATCTCGGCAAGCAGGCTGGTGTCGGCGATGCACTTGTCGACGGGCATCAGCGGCATGGGGGCCATCTCCACGCCTTTCTGCCCCCCGGGAGGAAGTTGGGTGCTGTCCTTGAGCGCATATTTGGGACGGATGATTTCCTTGACATAAAGCATCCCCGGTTTGTGCTTGACCACTCTGGTTACCTCTTCGCCAATCCTGCGATATAAGGACAGGTCCACACCGGCCGGCTCTATAACCTCGGTTTCGAGTACGGGCAGATCCTCTGTCATTTTGCGGTTCTGACGCTTCTGCTTCCGGACTTCCACCGGTTCCTTTTCTATCTGCTCCACGGCCTCGTCCCGCTTTTCTTCCGCCTGATGCCGGAGTCCGGCAAACTCTTCGGCAAAAAGGTCAGGCATATCGGGACTATATATGGGAAGCTTTTCTGTCTTACGCCCAAAGAGCTGGCGGTTCAGCCATGCAATCTGAGCCGTCAGCTCTTTGATTCGTTCCTGCAGATTCTTAATCTGTTCCGCCTGATCCTTATTAGTGGCAGACAATGAAGCAATGGAGGCATTCAGCCCTTCTATTGTCTTGAGCAGTATATCCTTTTCTTCCATTGTCCGCATCTGTTTTGTTTATGTAAATATACTAAATATAAGCGGATTACACAATAATATCCGCACTTTATTCACTCTGGAAGCATATTATACATGATATTCCTTGCGCTCTGCCCTCAGGCGCCGGAGCCTCTGCTGCGGATTTTCCTGAATGCCCTCGACCATCATCACCAGGTCGCGCCATTCCATGGGATAGCTGTTTGATTGGGGATCGTACTCCGGCAGTTTGAAGCGGCCCGCCTCCAGGCGTTTTACATACATCACCATACCTCCGTCTTCCGCATGAAGCAACTTCATGAGCCTGCGGCTGGAACCTATGAAGATGAAGACATCCCCGTTCTTCACTTCGCTGTTCATCTTCTCATGTACCACTCCGCACAGCGAACTGATACCCTTGCGCATATCTGTCCTGCCAGGACACAGGAAGTAGCGCATCGTGTCGTTCAGGTTAAACATGGCCGCCTCGAAGACTTTGAGTGAACAGCTCCATCAGTATCTCTTCTGAACCGTTTCCGAAGTGGGCACGAAGACCGTTGGGAAACAGAACGGACACGCCATGCGGCACTTGTTCTTCAGGGGACGATTCCATGACTGACTGTTTAAAACTGATGGGAGCCAGCTCCTGTTTAACACTGTTCCTGTCAACCGAACATTTTCTACGCCAGTAATGATAGGTTGAATAACTTACACCTATCTGTTGCAGGTACGACTTCAACGGCAGGCCGCTTTGTTGTACCTGCAATTCCAATTCTTCAAATTCCAGTCTATTCATAATAATTGAGGTTTGATTGTATTCGCTGCCGCAAAGCTACAATCAAACCTCAAAGTGTAAAAGATGTATTTGTCCGAATGCTTACACTTTGTAACTATCAACTACTAAATGCACTCAGTATGGAAAGCTATATTCGTTTTGACTGGGCTATGAAGCGCCTGTTGCGCAACAAGGCTAATTATGCGGTGCTGGAGGGACTGCTTACCACGCTGCTGGAGGAAAAAGTGACCATCCAGAAGCTGCTGGAGAGTGAAAGCAACCAGGAGGGTGAATTCGACAAGTATAACCGTGTGGATATGCTGGCGGAAAACTCGAAGGGAGAACTGGTGCTCATCGAGATTCAGAACAATAATGAGTATGCGTATTTCCAGCGGATGCTGTTTGGCGCTTCGAAGGTGGTAACAGAGTACATCAACCGCGGACAGGGATACGACAAGGTACGTAAGGTGTACAGCATCAACATCGTGTATTTCTCTCTGGGACACGGCAAGGATTTTGTATATCACGGAAAGACGGAGTTCGTGGGAATTCATGAAGGGGATGTGCTGGAACTGAGTCCGTTTCAGAAACAGACATTCAAAGTGGACAAAGTGAGCCAGCTTTATCCGGAATATTATATACTGAAAGTAAATGATTTTAACCGGGTGGCAAAGACGCCGCTGGAAGAATGGATTTATTACCTGAATACGGGAAATGTGCCGGAGAATGCTACGGCGCCGGGACTGGATGCGGTGAAGGAACGGCTGAAGCTGGATCGCATGAGCCGGGAGGAGCTGAACGCGTATTACAAACACTTGGATAATATCGTGATTTTACGGGACAATATAGAAACGGAACGTGCGGAAGGTCGTGCGGAAGGTCGTGCGGAAGGTCGCGCGGAAGGTCGCGCGGAAACACAAACCGCTATTGCACGTAACCTGAAGTCGCTGGGCATGAGCAACGAACAGATTGCAGCAGCTACGGGACTGGCAGAGGAGGAAATAAACAAGCTGTAAACATATCTGAGACATAAAAGAGGGAATCGCCACGCTACTCTATACAGAGGGTAGCGTGGCGATTTTTTTGTATTGGCTTGGCACTTTAAGGTTTATTTGTTTACTTTGTAACTATCAACTACTAAGCTTATTGGCTGGTATAAACCAAAGAGCATTTCCATGATGAAAAACTATACAATCGCTGTAGCGGGTACGGGCTATGTAGGTCTGTCTATCGCTACGTTGCTGGCGCAGCATCACCGGGTGGTGGCTGTGGACGTGATTCCTGAAAAGGTGGAGAAGATTAACAACCGTATCAGCCCGATTCAGGATGAGTATATCGAGAAGTATCTGGCGGAAAAGGAACTGAACCTGACGGCTACGCTCGACGGGGCTTCGGCTTACCGGGAGGCGGACTTTGTGGTGATTGCAGCTCCTACGAACTACGATCCGGTGAAGAATTATTTCGATACGTCGCACGTGGAGGAGGTGATCGACCTGGTGCTGGAGGTGAATCCGGATGCGGTGATGGTGATAAAGAGTACCATTCCCGTGGGTTACTGCCGGAGTCTGTATGTGAAGTATGCGGAGAAGTTCCGTACCTCTCCTGCCCTGGCGGGAAAGAAATTCAACCTGCTGTTCTCGCCGGAGTTTCTGCGTGAGAGCAAGGCGCTGTACGACAATCTTTATCCGAGCCGTATCATCGTGGGATTCCCGAAACTGATAGCGGGACTGGATGAGGAGAACAGGGCTATCAAGGAGATCGCAGGTGAGCAGCTGGAGGAAAAGGCGCACGAGTTTGCGGCGTTGCTTCAGGAAGGGGCTATCAAGCCGGATGTGGACACGCTGTTTATGGGTATGAAGGAGGCGGAAGCGGTGAAGCTGTTTGCCAATACGTATCTGGCGCTGCGTGTGTCGTACTTCAACGAGCTGGATACGTATGCGGAGGTGAAGGGACTGGATACGCAGGCTATCATTCAGGGTATCTGTCTGGATCCGCGCATCGGCTCGCATTATAACAATCCGTCGTTCGGCTACGGGGGCTACTGTCTGCCTAAGGATACGAAGCAGTTGCTGGCGAACTATCAGGATGTGCCGGAGAATCTGATTCAGGCGATTGTGGAGAGCAACCGCACACGCAAGGATTTCATTGCCGACAGGGTGCTGCACAAGGCGGGATATTATGATTACTACAACCGGGGCAGCTATAATCCGGCGGAGGAAAAGGAATGTGTCATCGGGGTGTACCGCCTCACGATGAAATCGAACAGCGATAATTTCCGCCAGAGTTCCATTCAGGGTGTGATGAAGCGCATCAAGGCGAAGGGGGCTACGATTATCATCTACGAACCGACACTGGAGGATGGCAGTACGTTCTTCGGATCGAAGGTGGTGAACAGACTGGAGGATTTCAAGGCGCAGGCGCAGGCTATCATCGCCAACCGCTACGATGCGTGTCTGGATGACGTGAAAGATAAAGTATATACGCGTGATATTTTCCGCAGGGACTGATAAAAAACAAAACAGAACGGTATAAATGAAAAGATATTGTCAGACATTGGATCTCTACGACGACAAGGAGTTGATAGAGGCTTACGTGGCAGAGCATGCGCACGTATGGGAGGAAGTGAAAGCGGGCATCCGTGAAGTGGGTATCGTGGATATGCAGATTTATATTTACGGCAACCGCCTGTTTATGATTATGGATACGACGGACGAGTTTGATATGGAACGTGACTATGCCCGACTTGCTACGCTGCCTCGTCAGGCGGAATGGGAGGAGCATATGTCCAAGTACCAGAAGGTGCTGCCGGGACAGTCTTCTCAGGAGAAATGGAAGCTGATGGAACGGATTTTCAAGCTTTGAGAATCCGGACGTACTGATAGAGAATCTCCGCGGCTGTCGGTGCAGGTGGGAGTACACGGCGTGGGCTATCTGCCGCGCAACCACCGTCCGTATTACAGCATCCAGCCGAGCATTGACGGTTACAAGCCGCGCTCGTCGGAACACTACGAGGCGGGATGGAAGCATTTCCTCGACAACGGGATGCTGGAGGTTTCGGCATACTACAAGACACGGAAGAGGACTACACAGTCATTTCATGCGGGCGACACACTCGCGGCACACGCCTTTTACCATGTAGTTGATGCTGTGCAGACGGAAGCCTTCGGGCAGGTCGACAACGGGAATGTGGATGGACGGAAAGCAGAAGGTACGGTGACAGACTTCGCAGTAGAAATGCGTGTGCATGTCGTCGACGGTACAAGTGTCTTCGTCGGGACAGACCTCGTACTTCAGTGAGCCGCTGCCGTCTTCGATGTCGTGTACCACGTGGTGCGCCAGGAAATGATTCAGCGTACGGAAGATGGTGGAGCGGTTGACAGTGCCCAGAAGTGTTTCAAGCTCGATGAGCGACAAGGCACACGGGGATTCGAGCATAGCTTTCAGCACCAGGATGCGTACGGCTGTAGGTTTTACTCCTTTCTTTTCGAGTCTGACGGCATAAATCTCATTTGTTTTCATGATGTTTTTATTGTTTTCTGCTGTTCCGTTGGCGCAAAGATAGGCATCTTTTATTGCAACCCGGTTGCATCGAGCTGTCCGGTGTAGTGAATGGGCTGTCTGTTGCGCATGGTGACATGAATATTTGCCGAACCGTCGTCGTACAAATCGACCGAGAACCTGAAGTTGTCTTCACTGGTCGTAGCCTCGAACGTTATCCGGTAGCGGTCTTTCTTGAGCTTGCTGGAGTAGTTTTCTACGGGAGCCTTGAAGCGCAACCCCTCTCCTCCTCCATAGGGTATCTGATAGGCCCTGCCGTAGTAAGGCAGATAGACATCGACGGAGTCTTTCTTCATCTGCAATCCGTAGGGTGTAGTCAGCGGAATGCTTCTGCCGCTCATGGGATATGCCATGCTTGCCTCCAGCTTGAATGTGCGGCCGTTGACCTGTTCGCCGACATAGGTACATATTCCGGAGCATACCCGTTCACTTTCCGGTAGCCTATAAAGCATA
>ERZ857827.2046-NODE-2046-length-17095-cov-7.381925_pt1 | contig 17095 bp, 15 predicted proteins | sample MGYA00519761_ERZ857827 | MGnify/ENA primary metagenome ERZ857827 (study PRJEB31778, sample SAMEA3449370) | human gut metagenome | biome: human gut; feature: human-associated habitat; material: faeces | place: United Kingdom | collected 2010/2012 ... | reverse complement strand
TAGGCCCGCAGCAGCAGGTCCTCCGTTTCCTCAACGCTCTTCCCGATGGAGATCAAGCTGCGATAGTCCGCCCGGATGTCGCAATAGTCGTCACCTTGTTTGAATTGCTTGCGGAAATTTGACATGGTCGTTCCCTCCGTCAGGTCAGATACCGCGTGATTTGGTCATAAACATGATCCAGAGCGTCGCTTTCGCAGGGAAATCCGACCGGATCGTGTCCTATAGTTCCTTGACATTTAATAAGATATACTGCTGCGGGGCCTACTGCTCGATGTGTTCCGCAAAATAACCGTTCAAAACGTGCAGCACCTCTTCCGGAGCAAATGCCGCGAGGAGATCGTGAAGCAGCTCACAATTTTCGGCCTCGACCCCGTTTACAAAAATGCTGTTGGCTTCGCCTCCGAGCGTCAGCTGCAGGACCTGCCCGGCATAATCTGATTCAAAGATACAGCACAGACGTGCATTCAATGCAGAAGGGTTCGAAACCGGCGTCAGTTCCTCTGCATTTATCGTTTTCAGCAGCTCGATGTGCTGCAGAAGCTGTGCATTGTCCACTTCAAATTTTTGAACCGACTCGAACGAAAGCAGTTGTTCCTCCGTCAGCGGGGAACGCGTAAGGATGGACGGGTCGATATAATACACGCTGAGCCGCAGACCGTCCAGTCCATCGGTTTTGAGGACCTTTTCATAATCTGCAAGCGCATCCTGGAGCGGCGCAGGTTGCGCGCGGCAGCCGCTCAGGGCTAGAACTGCAATGACGGTGATCATAGCCACGGTGAGAAATACACGGCAAAGCCTTGATTGACGCATAAACAGCACTTCCTTTTCCAGTGGATTTCATTTTTTGGGAGCAGGGCAGCATCGGCGCATCCGGCTGCATCAGATTGAGGAGCGGCCTGCCTCCCGCAGCTGCACTGCCGTATGGAAAGCCTCCAGCAATTCTTCGTAGCTGATATCATGCCGGAATGAGCCGGACACTTTCACATTCTCCGTACCGCTGCACGGTTTCGTCGATCAGGCTCGTTACACAGATACCGCGGATGACTTCGTTTTCACATTCCAGTGTGATCAGCTTTGCATTCTCTGTCAGGTAGGCGGGGATATAGCGCCCGCTTCCGAGATCGAATTCTGTTGCGGATAGTGTCTCGGGTGCGTGTTCTGCCTCCGTGCCGATCAATTGGGTCAGCTCTGCGTTGGAGGATGCCAGAGCGAGGCCACTGCAGCGGCGCATGGCACCGGTGCCGCTGTCAAACAGGGCGAAATGCTCTGCCGTTGTTCCGCTTGTGCTGACGACCGCGATCGTATCGCCGATCTGTACGATGCAGCAGGTCGGGGCGTCGAGCAGAATCTTATCGGCAGCTTCTTTCAGCTCCGCGAGCGGCATGCCCTGCCGGACAATGGCTGCGTCCTCCGTGCTGCATCCTCCGAAAAGACAAGCGGACAGGAGGACGGCGGCGAACATCCGGAGAAGGGAACGACGGAATATCGCTGCATGGTTGTTTCGCATATGATGTATCTCCTTTTCTGTTGTGTGCTTGCCAAGAATAAAGACTTCAGTATTCTCCTGCCTACTTTTTCAGCCCAAGCCCGCAGGCTCATCCGCCATCACAGAAATATGCAGATCGGGCACAAAAGGGCACCAGACTGGTACTTTGGCATACGCTTTCTCCAGAAGAGTGCAGACTCTGCTGGCTGGAATAGAAATATTTTGGAAATCCATCTCCGTACTGGGGCTGTCAGTCAAATAGACTTCTGCCGACTGAGCATAGGGCAGGCATAGCGAAATGGCATGCCGCAAAATCACAAAGCAGGAGCGAAGCGGAATCCTGGACGGCTGATTTTCGTAAGACGGTGATTCAAGGCTCATAAAAGTTCCCATATTTGTTGTGTCATGGCCATCGAAAATCTCAAAGGCAAGGTCTTCGCTTCCAACAGAGACAAACGGCAACTCCAGAAGGGCATTCGCGCAATCGAAGTTCACGCGGCAATACTCATCTCTCATATTCTCCGTATAAAAGCTCCGGCATGTGCATTTCGCATGATCACAAGGCTTGTCGTACACAAAGCAGCTCTACCACCTTTCCGGTTTCGTTAGCTTCGTAATACATTCCGCGCTGCCGCCAGATAGCACAGACGTTTGCCCGGCTTCAGCTCCTCGTGTGTGGTCGCCATGGCCCACGACAGGGAATCATCAAAGAAATAGCAGTCCTCCGGCAGCGTTTGCAGCGTGTCCGGAATTTCGTCAGGCGCAGCGCGCAGAACAGCGTCGATCGGATATTTCCAATAATTCGGAATAAAAATCCTGTCGCAGGAATGGATGTCCCAAAAGACGTAGAACGGTCCTGTCAACGCCTGCAGTTGACTGATGAGATAGTGACAGGAGACCGGTTCCCGATCGAGCATGCAATCCCACAGGTAACCCGTGTAGCGAAGCCCGTCGGAGAACTGCCTCATGTGCGCGATCCGGTCCTGAAAATAATCGCAGGATGTGTCAACGAATGTGCATAGAAAGAACTGACGAAGGCTGCTTGCCTCTTCGCCGGACAGGATGTCCATGGATACCACCTCTTTTCAGGCCGGTCAATGGCCCCTCTACTCCTATATTTCACCAGAAACGCAAAACGGACAGCTTTTTCCCAAAATGTCGAAAAAAACGCCGGAAGTCCGAATCTCTGCAAACAGAATAAACGATTCTGCGCCGGATGTCAATCCGGAGTTTGGGGCACGTGTTTTGCCTGCCGCATTGCAGTTTTGCCGCTGCGGCGGGTTATGGAACGCAAAAGGACACCCTGACGGTTTCCCTTCACACGATCCTTCCCTCCGTAATTTCCGCCTGGGCAGGTTTTTCGACAGTCTGATTCCTGTCCATTTTTTCGGCCGGATGATCAGCCGGTCAAACAGGAACAGCAGCCCCGGCAGAACGAACAGCACAATATTGCGACGACTTCCAACATCTATACGCACTTGCATTTCACCTCGAAAGTGGCATCCGCCAATGCGATCATGGGTGTGTACCCCTCGCTGTAATGGTCGAACATCCTTCCAATGTCCCTCCGAAAAGCAGCCGAAAACTGACCTGAAATGGCCGGTTTTCGGCTGTGAGAGGAATCGATACATAAGGCTGACAACGCAATAGAAAAAGCCCGCAAACCCAGTCATATCAAGGGTTTGCGAGCCTTTAAGGGGTGGTGCCGGTGGCGGGGGTCGAACCCGCACGGGTTATTAGCCCAACGGATTTTGAGTTATTTGCTCCACACGGAATACAGACGAACTCAGCCCCCTGTGGAGGTCGTTGACGGACACCAAAAAGCCTTGCCAATACTACTATTTTTGAAGCTGATGTGTAAAAAGCTCCGCTTCGTCTGCCATTTCCGCTCTTTTCAATTTGGACGGAAATTTTGGATTTTGGAGGGACATCGGAGGGATGTTACCCACAAACGGAGCGCAACAGCACACGCAGTAGATTTATCAATCACAAACACATTATAGCGTATTTCTCTGCCATTGACAACACACTTTCCGAAAAAGAGGTATCGCTATGAGAACGCGCGCACACTATGAAAAACTTTTTGCTGCCTATCCTGATGTTGTCACTCTACCCGAATTTCAAGCCATGCTGGGCGGTATTGGTGACAGCACTGCCCGAAAAATAATGCGGGCAAATAAGGTCAAACACTTTTATATCAGATGTACATACCTTATACCCAAAGCCTGCGTGATCGATTATGTGCTGAGCGAGGATTATGCGGAATACAGTAAGACACTCAAAGCGAGGGTTTGATCTTTAAGCCATTTGCGGAAATGCAGATGGCTTTTTTCCATACCCGTACATAGCCGTCTGCTTCGCCGCAGGCGGCTAAATTTATGCAAAGGAGGAAACCCATATGGCGAATTGCAAAGTGATTGCGGTGACGAACCAAAAGGGCGGCGTGGGCAAGACCACGACCACCGCCAACCTCGGCATCGGGCTTGCCCAGCAGAACAAGCGGGTACTGCTCATTGACGCAGACGCACAAGGCTCTCTGACCCTCTCCCTCGGTTACCCGAAGCCGGATGAGCTGCCCGTTACGCTGGCGGACATCATGCAGAATGTGATCGACGATACCCCCATTCCGGACGGCAGCGGTATTCTGCATCACAGCGAGGGTGTTGACCTGCTCCCGGCGAACATTGAGCTGTCCGGCATGGAGATCCGGCTGATCAACGCCATGAGCCGGGAAAGCGTGCTGCGGACATATATCAATGCGGTCAAGCCACATTACGACTATATCCTCATTGACTGTATGCCGTCGCTCGGCATGATGCCGATCAATTCACTGGCCGCAGCGGACAGCGTGATCATCCCGTCCCAGCCGTCGTATCTCTCGGCCAAAGGGCTTGACCTGCTGATGCAGTCCATCGCAAAGGTCAAGAGGCAGATCAACCCGAAACTGAAAATCGACGGCATCCTGTTCACGATGGTGGACAGCCGTACCAACGAGGCCAAGGAGATCATCGCATCTCTGCGTGCCCACTACGGCGAAAAGATCCGGGTATTCGGGACGGAGATCCCCTTTTCCGTCCGAGCCGCAGAAACCAGCGGCCGGGGCAAGAGCATTTTTGCCCACGACAAGAACGGCAAGGTCGCCGCCGCATACCGCTCGCTGACGAAGGAGGTGTTGGAGCTTGAGCGCAAAACCGAGAGATTTAGGGATGACACCGCTCGATGACCTGTTCTCCACCGACGAGAGCCGTGCGGAAGCGCAGCTTGAAAAGGTCGTTACGCTGAACCCCGCCGACATCTCCGACTTTCCCAACCATCCGTTCAAGGTCAAGCAGGACGAGGCTATGGCGGAGATGGTAGACAGCGTAAAGCTGTATGGCGTGTTGGCACCCGCCCTTGTCCGCCCCAAGGCTGACGGCGGCTATGAAATGGTAGCCGGTCATAGGCGAAAATGCGCGGCGACGCTGGCGGGGATCACCGAAATGCCCTGCATCGTCCGCAACCTCACCGATGATGAAGCGACGATCATCATGGTGGACAGCAATTTGCAGCGAGAAACGATCTTGCCGTCCGAAAAGGCATTCGCCTACAAGATGAAGCTGGAAGCCATGAAACGGCAAGGGCAAAGGTCAGATTTAACTTCGACCCCACTGGAGCCGAAGTTAAAGGGTAGCCGTTCTAATGAGGAATTGGCTGCAAGCAGCCCGGACAGCCGTTCACAAATTCAGCGGTATATCCGTCTGACCGAGCTGATCCCGCCGGTGCTTGACATGGTGGACAGCGGCAAGATCGCTTTCCGTCCCGCCGTGGAGCTTTCCTACCTCTCCAAAGAACAGCAGCAGAGCCTATACGACACGATGGAATGCGAGGACTGCACGCCGTCGCTGGCGCAAGCCATCAAAATGAAAGAGTTCAGCCGGGACGGAAAGCTGACGGAAGAAGTCATCCTCTCCATTATGCAGGAGGAAAAGCCAAACCAGCGAGAGCAGTTCAAAATGCCGAAAGAGCGTATCAGCAAGTATTTTGCTCCGGGGACGCCCGCACAGAAAATTGAAGATACCATCATCAAGGCATTGGAATTGTACCGCAGACGGGAGCGACAGCGGGATATGGAACGATAGTCACTACCAAGGGGCAGCCATACCCATTTTCAATGGATGTACGGCTGTGTCGGCGTGTTCCCCCTCTCCACACCTCACCCCCTCGAAACTACCTGTACTTCCCGAAAAAAGAGATGTTACAGCGGCGGCAGCACTCACAGCTTTGCAGTTTCCGGCAGTGATCCGTACAATGAAAGAGCAAAGGAGGTTTGCGCATATGAAAAACGCAAGGATCATCGTCGTTTTAGTGCTGCTGGCACTTTCTCTTTCGGGATGTGCAAATGCGGGGCACTCCGAGGTGTCTGCGCCATCTTTGCAGGAAACGGTTACGGCCGAGCCTGTGCAAAGCACCGTACCGCAGGGAAGCACGGCGGTTTCTGTTTCGGGAAGTACAGAGGTTTCCGCAGAGAGTATGGTAGAACCCGAAATGAAGGAAGCGCAGCCGGAGGTTTCAACACCTGAGAAAGAGGAAACGCCGCCGACCGTCAGCAGGCCCACGGAAACCACACCGCCGAAAGCATCCGAGCCGCCACCGGCAGCACCCACCGATCCGCCGATGCAGGAAACCGAACCGTCTGCCGCAGAAGAACCTGCCGAGCCGGAGTTTGACATCCAGACTTGGATCGACTATGCCAAAGCCTACGCCGAAAGCGTGGGACTGCGGCCGGAAAGCTCGGCGGTGGACTGCTGGGATAACCCTATTTCGGCAGGTGCTCACTGCTCCTATCCGGAACGGGACATTCAAAGCAGGCTGAACCGATACGCCCGTGACGAGGATATAACCGATGTGTGGATATGGGCGGAGGCGCGCTCTGACGGGAAGTACGACCTGTATATCGGCTATGCCTGAAAACCAAATATTTACCGAGGAACGCACCGAGAAACACGGTGCGTTTTTTCATTTCAAGGAGGTTACTCAATGAAAACGCAGAAATTCAAACGAACGCTGTCGCTGTTTCTTGCGATGCTGATGTGTGTTACCACACTGTTTGGCATGGGAACGACCGCATTTGCCGCAGAAGAAACCGATGAAGTATATCTTATCTCCTATCCCCGTGACGGCGATGCCAACTACGGCGGCGAATGGGGGCACGACAGCCTGAGCTTTATGAACGGCTGGTCTACGGCAACATCCCGTTTCACAACGATCCGTGCAATGGGGTCGTATGAGGGCAATATCTGCTACTGCATCGAACCCGGCGTGTCGCAGCAGACGGGCAACAGCTTTATGAAAAAGGGCGAGGATTTCTGGGACGAATACCCGTCGTCCTACAACAGTACCATTTCTCCCGATGATATTAAGCTGTTTATCGGCCGTATCTTTCAGTACGGCTATACGGGAACGATCTCGACCTCTTGGCGCTCACAGAATGAGGGCGGCGACAAGCTGGCTAACGCCGTTGCCACGCAGCTTTTGATTTGGGAAACCGTCGTTGGTGAGCGTGATGCCGATTTCAACAAGGTCGGCACGGGCGGCAAAAGCGCCATCGTGGAGCAGATCAGCACGAACCACCCGCTGTACAGTCGGATCATGGGCTATTACAATTCCATTGCGGCAAGCGTTCAGCGGCATTCCAAGGTGCCGAGCTTTCTTGCGAAGTCTGCGGGAAAAGCTCAGAATATTGAGCTTGAATGGAACGGCGAGGCCTATACCGCCACGCTGGCCGATACCAACGGTGTGCTCTCCGATTATGTGTTCTCCGCAAATGCTTCGGGTATTCGTTTTTCCGTCAGCGGAAACACGCTGACTATCACGGCGGACGATGCGCCGAGCGATACCGTCACCATTACAGCCGAAAAGAAAAATTCGCAGCGGCGCGGTGTTATCACTTGGACGGACGGCGTGTACGGCCCGAACGGAAAGCTGCAAGATACCGTCACCTATGCGCAGACGGTGAACGATCCCGTAAAGGGCTATCTGAACATCAAGGTCAGCTACGGCAGTGCCAAAATCGTCAAGACCAGCGAGGACGGCAAGGTAGAGGGCATTTCCTTTACGATCACCGGCAACGGTGTGAACAAGACCGTTACGACGGGCGCAGGCGGTATCATTCAGATCGACAACCTTGCCCCCGGCGTTTACACCGTCACCGAGCAGAACTACGACAAATATGAACCACAGGAGGTGCGCCGTGTCACCGTCGTCAGCGGTCAGGTGACAACGGTCAATTTCAATAATACCTTGAAGCGCGGCACGCTCATCGTGACCAAGACCTCCGAGGACGGCTTGAACGAGGGCGTGAAATTCCACCTCTACGGCACTTCGCTTTCAGGGCTTGCGGTGGATGAATACGCCGTGACCGACAGCGCAGGCAAAGCCGTATTTTCTGATGTGCTGATCGGCACAGGCTACACGCTGGAGGAAGTTGATACGGCGATCCGCTATGTCGTCCCCGAAAAGCAGACGGCGGCGGTGGAATGGAACACGGTCACGAACAAGAGCTTTACGAACATTCTGAAAAAGTGGAATGTCACCGTTACTAAGAGCGACGCCGAAACGGGTCTGCCGCAGGGCGATGCCACCCTTGCCGGTGCCGTTTACGGTATTTATAAGGGCGACCAGCTTGTGGACACCTACACCACGGATGCCAACGGTCAGTTCACCACGAAATACTATGTCTGCGGCGACGACTGGACCATTCGTGAGATCACGCCCTCCGAGGGCTACCTGCTGGACAACACCGTTTATCCTATCGGCGCAGCGGCGAAGAACTACACCATGGAATATAACACCACGGCAAGCGATGTGACCGAGCAGATCATCAAGGGCAGAATCGCCATCATCAAGCACACCGACGACGGCGAAACGCAGCTTGAAACACCGGAGGCCGGAGCGGAGTTTGCGGTTTTCCTGAAAGCCGCAGGCTCTTATGACAGTGCCAAGACATCCGAGCGTGACTACCTGATCTGCGACGAAAACGGCTATGCGGTCACAAAAGACCTGCCCTACGGCATCTACACGGTGCATCAGACCAAGGGCTGGGACGGCCGTGAGCTGCTTTCCGATTTCGATGTGTATATCTCCAAGGACGGGCAGACCTATCGCTACCTTGCCAACAACCGCAACTTTGAGAGTTATATCAAGATCGTCAAGGTGGACGCCGAAACGGGAAAGGTCATTCCGCTGGCAGGTGCAGGCTTCCGACTCTACCGCCCGGACGGGTCGCTCATTACGCAGACTTTCACCTATCCCGAAGTCACCACCATCGACACCTTTTACACGAACAGCGACGGCTATCTCATTACGCCCGAAAAGCTGGAATACGGCACGGGCTATTCGTTGGTGGAGGTTTCCGCTCCCTACGGCTACACGCTGAACAGTGAGCCGGTCTATTTTGATGTGACCGCCGACAACGCCACGGAGGAAAATGCCGTTACGGTGGTCGAGGTCATGAAACCGAACACGGCGCAAAAGGGCGTGATCCGGATCAGCAAGAGCGGCGAGGCCTTTTCTTCCGTCACCGAGGCGGACAGCATCTACCAGCCGGTGTTTGCGGTCAAGGGGCTTGCGGGCGCAGTCTATGAGATCACCGCTGCCGAGGACATCATCACGCCGGACGGCACGCTCCGCTATGCGGCCGGAGAGGTCGTTGATACCGTGACCACCGATGAAACGGGACTTGCCGAAAGCAAGCCGCTGTATCTCGGCAAATACGAGGTCAGGGAGATCACAGCCCCCACCGGCTATGTACTGAATACCGAAGTCCACACGGCAGAGCTTGTCTATGCCGGGCAGGAGGTCGAGATCACCGAAACCGCCGCCGACTTCTGCAACGAGCGGCAGAAAGCCGCCGTTTCTCTGGATAAGGTCTTGGAACAGGACGAGCGTTTCAGTATCGGCAAGAGCGATGAGCTTTCCGCCGTGACCTTTGGACTGTTTGCCGCCGAGAAGCTGACCGCCGCTGACGGCAGCATCATTCCCGCCGACGGTCTGCTGGAGATCGTGTCGGTGGACAAAAACGGTCATGCCGTCTGCAAGACCGATCTGCCGTTTGGCAGCTACTATCTCAAAGAGCTGTCCACAGACGGACACTATATCCTCTCCGACGAAAAATACCCCATCGTATTTGAGTACGCCGGGCAGGACACGGCGCTGGTGGACATCAAGGCAAACAGCGGCGCACCCATCGAAAACAAGCTGCTCTACGGAGAAATTCACGGACTGAAAAAGGACGAGAACGGCATCGGCCTTGCCGGTGCGCTGATCGGGCTGTTCCGTGCCGACTGTACCGAGTTTACGACGGAAAACGCCATCCTGACTGCCACCTCTGCCGAGGACGGCAGTTTTTCTTTTGCCCGTGTGCCTTACGGCAACTGGATCGTGCGGGAGATCGAAGCTCCGACCGGTTTCGTGCTGTCGGAGAAAACCCATCCTGTGACCGTCGATGCGGACGGTGCGGTGATCGAGGTAGAGATCGAAAATACCCGTATCCGTGGCACGGTGCAGCTCACCAAGACCGACCGGGACTATCCCGACAGCAAGCTGACGGGTGCGGAGTTCACTATTTACTGTGACAGCAACAGCAACAAGGAACTGGATGCGGACGATGAACTGGTCGGCACGCTGACCGAAACCGGCATCGGCGTTTATGAAATGTCCGACCTGCTCTACGGCGGCTATTTCGTCAAAGAAACGAAAGCGCCGGAGGGTTTCTATTTGGACGATAACGCCTACTATTTTGAAATCGTCGAGGACGGCAAGATCGTGCCCGTGGAGAACGAGGCCGGAAAGGGCTTTGTCAATGCGCCGCAGGTCGGCTCTCTGAAAATCATCAAGACTTCCTCGAACGGCAAAATTGAGGGCTTCTCGTTCCGTGTCACCGGACCGAACGGATATGTCGGCGTATTCACTACCGACAAAAACGGCGAGATCATCATCGAAAATCTCCGCATTGGTGAGTATGTGGTGTCCGAGGTGTCGGACGGCGCATCTTCCGCCTATGTGCTGCCCGCCGACAAGACGGCATCCGTGTTTGAAGGTGCGGTGACGAAAGTGGAGATGCACAACGAGCTTCGTGACACGCCGAAAACCGGGGATGACAGCAACCCCGCCCGCTGGCTTGCCCTGCTTGGCGTTTCCGCTGCGGGCGCTGCCACGCTGGGCGTGGTCGGATTCAGAAAACGCAGAAAGGAGGGTGCAGAGTAATGGAACTGAAAACCATTCTGGCGATCGGGCTGGTCGTATTCATCGTCGGCGCTTTGATCTTCCTGAAGATCAGAGCCAAGAAGAAGTGAGCCTTGGGGCAGCGGCTTTCGCTGCCCCTTTTACATATCCCGAAAACAAAAAAGGAGGCAAAATTATGGTTCATTTCTTTGATTCGGACATAGCAAAAAAATACGGAGTCAATGCGGCGGTGCTGGCCTGCTTCCTTTGGGATTGTATCGAGCAGAAAAGCACCGAGTCGCCGCAGCTCCACGAGGGTAAGGTCTGGGTGCGCTGTTCGGTGCAGATGATGACCGGCTTATTCCCGTTTCTGTCCTACGACGAGATTCGCTACGCCCTGAAACGGCTGGTCAAGGGGCGGGTGCTCACAAAAGGGCAGTTCAACGAGAGCCGCTTTGACCGCACAAACTGGTACGCCTTTACCGAGTTCGGACAATTCCTGATGACGGAAAGCGAGGGACGGACGCAATGAAGAACGGCAGACACATTATTTGGAGCAATGACATTGACTACGACGACTGGCGGGAGGACTTGGAGGAGCAGTACCCCGACCTCACCGAAACCGAGCGTATGGAGCTGATGTATGAGATGAACGGCGACTATCTGGACGACAAGCGCTCCAATCTGGACATTCAGCTTTCCCGTCCCATTCTCGTTGTCGGTGATCTGGGGCTTTGGCACGGCCGCCGCATGGGATATAAGGAGATTCCGAGCGGCAATATCCGGGACTGCCTTTACAGCGAACGAGACATGGATTACAGCACATGGTATGTGGATAAAAACGGCGACTTCCGCTGTGATGCCATCCGTCACGACGGTACGAACCATTATCTTTACCGTGCCTACAAGGACAGTGTGAGCGACACGCAGATCGAGAATCTGAAAGAAAAACTCTACCGGGGCATTGCGACCCGTGCGGATATTACAAGGATCACCCGCAGACTCGGCGACGAGATCGCCCGTGTTTACGGCTTTCTCATCCCCCGCAGACAGGCACCGGTGCAGGAGAGATAACGGAGGCAACTATGATGAATATATCTGATACAAGGGACTGCGCCTTTGAAGCCTTTATTACCAACCTCGGCAAATACAACGAGGGCTTTTTGGTGGGCGAATGGGTGAAGTTTCCCGTGACCAATGAAGAAATGCAGGCGGTTTTCCGGCGCATCGGCATCGGGCGGCGCTATGAGGAATGGTTCATCACCGACTATGACTGCCCGGACGCAGCCATCGGCAAGGTGCTCGGAGAATATGAGAGCCTGAGTGAGCTGAATTATCTCGCCGGACAGATCATGGAGATGCGGGAGAGCGGCGAGTTCTGGCAGGCGGTCTTGGACTTGGGCGAGAATACCGGCAGTGTGCAGGAGCTGATCAACCTGACCGAGAATTTGGACTGCTTTGATTACCTGTCCGGCGTGCGGAACGACTACGACCTCGGCTATTACTGGATCGAGGAAAGCGGCTGCTATGACACAAGCAACCTCGGCGCACTGGCAAACTATATCGACTATGAGGGTTTCGGACGGGACATTCGGTATGAAGAAGGCGGCGTGTTCGGAGATAACGGCTATGTGCGGTCAAACGGTAGTCGATTTGTGGACATTTACGACGGCGACATCGAGAACATCCCCGAAGAATACCGGATCAGTTCACCCGCCGTTCCCGCCCGCTCCGCAGTCCCACGGCAAGCAGAACAGCCCGAACGATAAAATTTGCACCTTTGATATTGCCTTGCAGTTTGGGTATAGTATAATAAAAACGATAAGGAAGTGAGCACCATGAGAGACAGCTATTTTGATCTGCCATCCCGCATTGAGGACGCCTTTGCGGAGATCGACAGTGATATTGTGATGGATCTGCTGAATACCGACGAGGACTACGCCGCGCTTTCCGACCGTATGGACAAGCTGAAAACGCAGTACCCCGTCATCGACAAAATGAACGAGGACAGCGGCGAGATTCGCATGACCGCAGAGGAGCATCGAGCGTATGTGGACTATATGAACCTTGCCCGCCAAATGGAGGATATGGAGCGGCAGCACATTTACTTCCGCGGACATACCGATGCCGTGGCCTACCTCAAAAAAATCAAAGCGCTATAAGTACGACGAAAGCGGTGCAGAGAGATCTGCGCCGCTTTTTTGTTGGCAGAAATGCAAAGCGAGTCGAAAAAGATGCTCTGTATAAAAAGTTTTTCTGAATTTTAAGTAAAAACTATTGACCAAAACGGCGTTTTTGGCTATACTAATAGCAAGGAGGCGATACCATGATCGTTAGACCCTACTATTTGGATATATTGAAAACCTATCGGGATGTTCCGCTGGTGAAGATCCTTGCCGGGATTCGCCGCTGCGGGAAATCGACCATTTTGGATATGCTGAAAGACGACCTGCTCGGCAGCGGCATTGCGGCAGACCATGTGATTCATCTGCGTTATACCTCGGAAGAGCTGGACGATGGCATGACCGCCAAGCAGATGTACCGTGACATCAAAGAGAAAATGACCGACGGCGAACGCTACTATCTTCTGCTGGACGAGGTGCAGGAGGTGGACGGCTGGGAAAAGGCTGTCAACAGCCTGCTGGAGGATTCCAATACCGACATCTATGTGACCGGCTCCAACTCCAAACTGATGTCCAGCGAGATCTCCACCTATCTGACAGGGCGGTATATCTCCATTCCCGTTTTTACGCTGTCCTTTGCTGAATATTTGGAGTTTAAGAAGGACAGCGGCCGCACGCCGAAAGAGCTTTTGAACGAATATATCCGCATGGGCGGCTTTCCCATCGTTGCGCTCGGAAACTTTGACGAGCGTTCGTCCTATCAGATCGTCGAGGGTATCTACAATTCCGTTATCACCAGTGACATCACCAAGCGGCATAATATCACGAACTTTGACCTGTTCAACCGTGTGGTGAAGTATGTCGTAGAGAATGTCGGCAAGACTTTTTCCGCCAATGCTATCGTGAAATTCATGAAAGGCGAAGGACGCTCCCTCTCGGTGGAAGCAGTCTATAATTATCTGGAATGGCTGGAAAAGGCTTTCGTGATCTACCGCTGCCAGCGGTACGATATGCAGGGCAAGACCGTCCTGAAAACGCAGGAGAAGTTCTACCTTGCGGATGCTTCCCTCAAATACTGCATGATGGGCTTTAATCCGAAATCCGTTGCCGCTATGCTGGAAAACATCGTGTACTTTGAGCTTCGGCGGAAGGGCTATGATGTTTACATCGGCAAAAACGCCACCAAGGAGATCGACTTCGTGGCCGTGCGGCGGGACGAGCGGATCTATGTGCAGGTATGCCGCAATCTGCCGGAGGAATCCGACCGGGAGGTTGCCAACTTGCTGGAGATCAAAGACCATTACCCGAAATATGTAGTAACGCTGGACGAACTGGCCGCAGGCAACATCAACGGTGTCAAAATTATGCATCTGGCGGACTTTCTGCTAAGCAAGGAGTATTAAACGGTTTTCTGCATAGGTCAATACGGTTTCTGCACATAAAACAGGCAAAGTATATGCAGATAATAGTTCACAGGAAAAAGCAGTGACAGTGTATTCTTAGGAACAACATCCCCTATGAAATTACTATTGGAAGTGAGTGTGAAAAAATGATTATATCCGAATTAAGAGTGTATGATTTCCGCCAATTCAAATCTGTGGATGACGCTCCCGGCTTAAAAATCACTTTTCACAAAGGTCTAAACGCACTGATTGGCGAAAACGATTCGGGAAAAACCGCTGTAATTGACGCATTAAAATTAGTCTTGTTGACACAGAGCAATGAGTATATCCGGCCGTCAGATGAGGATTTTTATAAGCCTGTTGGCGAAGATGCGTGCTCAGAGTTCAAGATCGATTGTACGATTTCAGATTTTACACAGAACGAAGCAAAGAACTTTATCGAATATCTTTCATTCAACCAAACGGAGAATGGCATTGAATATACGCTTGAACTTCATTATCGTGCATGGAAAGAAGGACATAAAATCTATCAGGAATTGCGCGTGGGCGATATAGACGATGGAATTTCGATTGATGGAAAAGCAAGAGAATTGCTGAAAGCTGTTTATTTGAAACCGCTCCGTGATGCCGAGCGAGAAATGAGTTCCGGGCGTGGTTCCAGAATCTCGCAAATACTTCTAAATCACCCTGTTTTCAAAGATAAAAAAGAACATACAGTTCTCGATATTTTTCGGGATGCGAATCAACGCATTGAGGATTATTTTATAGGAGATACGGATGGAAAACGCATTCTCCAGACGATCCGCAGTAATTTAGAGTCATTTAGTGATAAAGGCCAAGCCAGTGATGCAGAATTAAAAACCTCGGATATTCAGCTAAAAGCTATACTGGAGTCCCTGTCATTGAATGCTCCTGAGATCAACCCCGGGCTTGGGGAATTGAATCTGCTATTTATTGCGGCGGAGTTATTGCTCCTTAAGGATGATACAGATGGTGGCCTGAAACTGGCTCTAATCGAAGAATTGGAAGCCCATCTGCATCCGCAAGCGCAGCTTCGACTAATCAGTTATCTCCAGAACGAGTATAACGAGAATGATGTCCAAATTATCATATCCACGCATAGCCCCATTTTGGCATCAAAAATCAACCTCAAGAATTTGATTTTAATGAAGAATGGTGCCGGATATGATTTGGCTGAAGGGCGAACCGGATTACAAAAGGGTGATTACCTGTTCCTCCAGCGTTTTCTCGACTCAACAAAGGCCAATTTGTTTTTTGCTAAGGGTATCATAATGGTCGAGGGTGATGCAGAGAATATTTTAATTCCTGTCATTGCAGACATTCTCGGCTATCCATTGGAGAAATACGGTATATCCATTGTAAATGTTGGAAGCACGGCTTTTCTTCGATATAGCGGAATTATGGTAAGAAAAGACGGCGCCGATATAGGAATACCTGTTTCTGTAATAACAGATTGTGATGTTAGACCATACGATGTCGAGCCCACGACAAAGGAGAAAACATTCAACGAGAAGGAAGCTGAATCTTTGCAGGCTAAAGAAAAAAGAGACAGAAAATATACAAATGGCTCCGTGCACGGCTTTACTTCACCACGATGGACGCTCGAGTATTGCATTGCTATGAGTTGCCTTTCGGATGTTTTCCATAAGGCGGTTCATTACGGAAAGAAAATTCTGAATGCGCAAGAGCATATTTCACTGACTGATGCCAAGATTGATGAAGCAAATCGTGACGCCGAAGCAGAAGCGCAGGCGTGGAATGGGTTCTCTGCTGCTGAGAGGGCATACAATATTTATGATTTAATGCTTAATGGCGATGGAAAAAGCAGCCTGAAAGCGATCGTTGCCCAGTGTTTAGCTTCGCTTTTGCGTTGGGAAGTATCCATAATTCCAGATGGGCAGACACAAGAAAAGATGTTTGATCTCGACTTGTATGGATTCAAAACCGACGAAGGAAAGAAGGCGGTATTAAAATCTAAGATCGAGAACGATCTGTTTTTAAGCTATATTGTGAATGCCATTAAATATGCGGCAGGAGAAGCGGTGTAGATAGGAGGATTCTATGATGGAATGGCAGATTTCCGACCAAGATATTCAAGCCGCGGAAGAACTCCTTTTGCCGCATGGTGCACATTTTCCAGAAGATGCAAGGAATGTTATACGCTGTTGGCATTCAACAGATGTAGCAGCCTGTCCCGGCAGCGGAAAGACAACGGTTCTTCTCGCAAAACTGAAATTGTTAGCGGATAGAATGCCGCTCGAAAACGGTGCAGGAATCTGTGTGCTTTCTCATACAAATGTCGCCGTCAATGAGATCAAAAACCGGCTTTCCGATTACGCGGACAGGCTTCTCAGCTATCCAAATTATATAGGTACCATCCAGTCGTTTATTGACCGATTTGTGACGATGCCATACTTGCGAAATGTATCCGGTCAGAATGTACAAGTGGTTGATAGTCTGACTTATGCGCAGCATATGCTTAGCAAAATACAGCACGAAGCAAAGTACAAAGCCCTTGACTATGTGACAAGGAATAATTTTGAAACAGGCGGGCAATTTTCGGATCGAATCAATCACACACAGGCATTATACATACGAGATGATGGGGCGCTTTGCATAGGAAGGCAGCAAAAGCCGTTGGCTGGTGCTGGGAAGGCTTCTGCTGAGCAATATAAAAAACTGCTGGTCGAACTTCTTGAAAATGAAGGAATGATACGGTATCAAGACGCCTATGTATATGCAAGCACTGCCATTGGTGAATTACCAGCAGAGTATGCCGACCTCTTTTCGTCACGATTTCAGTACGTATTTATAGATGAATATCAGGATTGCAATAATCTTCAGCGACAAGCCATAGATAA
>ERZ857827.2007-NODE-2007-length-17442-cov-3.730086_pt1 | contig 17442 bp, 12 predicted proteins | sample MGYA00519761_ERZ857827 | MGnify/ENA primary metagenome ERZ857827 (study PRJEB31778, sample SAMEA3449370) | human gut metagenome | biome: human gut; feature: human-associated habitat; material: faeces | place: United Kingdom | collected 2010/2012 ... | reverse complement strand
AGCGCGCGGCCGTCGGTTCATCAAGGGCAGGTAATCATCATGACGGCAATACCATGCACCCGGCGCAAGGCGAAAAATCGTCAGGCGATCGCAGACAACCGGGCCGGTTATCTTTTTATCGCCCCCTGGCTGTTTGGCTTCTTTGTTTTCACCCTGTTTCCCATGCTGGCGTCTCTGTATCTGGCCTTCACCAAATACGACGGCTTTGGAGCGCCGGAGTTTATTGGCCTTGAAAATTTCCGGACGATGTTTTCCGATCCGGTTTTCTACACCTCTCTGGGAGTCACCTTCAAGTATGTGCTGCTGCTGGTGCCCTTCCGACTGGCGTTTTCGCTGCTGATCGCCATGATTTTGGCGACGCGCAACCATAAGGGCATCGGAATCTATCGCACGCTGTTTTATGTGCCCTCCCTGCTGGGCGGGAGCGTGGCGATTGCGATTATCTGGGGCAAGCTGTTCGGTGCGGACGGCGCGCTGAATTCCCTTCTGCAGGCCGTCGGCCTCAACGTGACCCGCTCCTGGGTGGGCGAGCCGGGCACGGCGCTGTATGTGCTGGTGCTGCTGGGCGTGTGGCAGTTCGGTTCCTCCATGCTGATCTTCGTTTCCGGCATCAAGCAGATTCCGGAAAGCTACTATGAGGCGGCGCTGATCGACGGCGCCAGCGCGCCCCAGCGCTTTTTCAAAATTACGCTGCCCATGCTGTCCCCGGTGATCTTCTTTAACCTTCTGATGGGCATCATCACTGCGTTCAAGACCTTTACCGAGAGCATGGTCATTACCAACGGCGGCCCCTTCGACAAAACGCTGGTGTACGCCCTTTACATCTACCGGCAGTCCTTCCAGTATTACAAGATGGGCTATGCCTGCGCGCTGAGCTGGGTGCTTCTGTGCATTATCGGCGTGGTATCCATTTTCGTGTTCCGCTCCTCTGAGAGCTGGGTACACTATGAATCGAAGGGAGACTGACCTGATGAACGGCAAAAAAGTCCGGAAAGCGCTGGCCTTTCATATCCCGGTCATTCTGCTTTCCATCGTTATGATCTATCCGCTGGCGTGGATGATCGCCAGCTCGCTGAAGGAAAACAGCCAGATTTTCACTCAGGCGCACAGCCTGATCGCCAATCCGCCCCATTGGGAAAACTACGTCAAGGGCTGGCAGGGGAGCGGACGCTATACCTACGCCACGTATTTCTCCAATTCTGCTTTCGTGACGATCCTTTCCACCATTGGCGCGGTCGCGTCCTCCTCGCTGGTGGCCTTTGGCTTTGCACGAATTCCCTTCAAAAAGAAAAACTTCTGGTTTGCCCTGCTGATGGGGACTATGCTGCTGCCCAGTCAGGTGCTGGTGGTGCCGCAGTATATGGTGTTCAAATCCCTCGGCTGGCTGAATACCTATCTGCCGCTGATTATTCCGCAGTTCTGCGGCTCCGCGTTCTTTATCTTCCTGAACATGCAGTTCATGCGGGGCGTGCCCTCCGAGCTGGATGAAGCGGCGAAAATCGACGGCTGCGGCTGGTTCCGCACCTATTTGAGCGTGCTGCTGCCCCTGTCGGTCCCCTCGCTGATTACCTCGGCGATTTTCTCCTTCTACTGGACGTGGCAGGATTTCTTCGGCCCCTTGATCTATCTGAGCAAGCCGAAGAAATACACGGTCTCCATTGCGCTGAAAATGTTCGCCGACCCTACGGTCGCCACGGACTGGACGGGGCTTTTCGCCATGAGCACCCTGTCGCTGGTGCCGGTTTTGCTGATTTTTATCTGCTTCCAGAAATATCTGGTGGAAGGCGTTGCCACGACCGGTTTGAAAGGATAAGAGAAAATGATGAAACAGCTCGGGTTTTCCGTGCTTCCGGGGGAAGCGTGGTGGGGCGGAAGCGTCCATGCAGGCCATGAAATGCCCCTGACGGCTCAGAGCGTTTTAACGCTGGATCCTGATCGCGGGCGGGAGAACGATCAGTTCGCCCCTCTGTATGTGTCCTCCATGGGACGGTATCTTTGGAGCGAACGCCCCTTTGTGCTGGAAGCAAAGGCCGGGAGGGTGGAATGCCGCGGCACGGGAGAAATCCTGCTGGAAGAAGGCTTCGGCGACCTGCGGGGCGCTTATCTGGCCGCCTGCCGGGCGCATTTTCCCTTTACGGGAACCCTGCCGGACCGGCGCTTTTTCACCCAGCCCCAGTATAATACGTGGATCGAGCTGGGCACGGATCAGACCACGGAGAATATTCTCCGCTACGCCCGGGGCATTCTGGCGCACGGCCTGCCTGCCGGGATTCTGATGATCGACGGCGGCTGGCAGGAGGATTACGGCGTTTTCGAATTCCACAAGGGCAAGATTCCCGACCCGGCCTATCTGATGTACGAGCTGCACCGGATGGGCTTCGGGGTCATGATCTGGACTTCTCCCATTGTGGGCAGCGCCGGAACCCATTATAAGCGGCTGCGGGACAAGGGCTATCTGCTGCTGGACAAAGACGGCGAAATCGCCATCCGGAAGTGGTGGAGCGGTTACAGCGCCGTGCTGGATCTGAGCAATCCGGAGGCAGCGGAATGGTATCATGGAGAGCTGCACCGGCTGATGGACTGCTACGGCGTGGACGGCTATAAGTTCGACGCCGGGGACGTCTATTTCTATCAGGACAGCGACCGTTCCCATGTGCCCATGCTGGCCCGGGAACAGACGGCAGTATTCAACGAAGCAGGTTCTCACTACAGCCTGAACGAGTTCCGCGCGGCGTGGAAGTTCGGAGGCAAGCCCATTGTGGCCCGGCTTCACGATAAGTATCACAGCTGGAACGATTTCGGACTGAATACGCTGATTCCCCATACGCTGCTGCAGGGCTTGCTGGGCTACGCCTATTGCTGCCCGGATATGGTGGGCGGGGGCATTCTGGATTGCTTCAACAAGGGCCAGAAGATGGACGAAGAATTGTTTGTCCGTTGGGCTCAGGCCAATGTCTTCATGGGAATGATGCAGATGTCCGTTTCACCGTGGCGGGTGCTGAACGAAGAAAACGCCGCCCGGGTGGTCAAAGCGCTGAAGCTGCACGCTTCTCTCGGCGAAACCTTCTACCGACTGGCGCAAAACGCCGCGCAGACCGGCGAACCCATCACCCGGCACATGGCCTATGCCTTCCCGGGACAGGGCTTCGAAAGCGTCAGCACACAGTTCATGCTGGGCGACCGACTGCTGGCCGCCCCGGTGCTGGAAAAGGGCGCGGCGGAAAAGACGGTCTGGCTGCCGGAAGGCCGCTGGAAGAGCTGGAAGGGCGAAACGCTTCAGGGCGGCTGCAAGGTGACGCTGCCCGTCACGCTGGATGATATTCCTCATTTTGAACGGCTGGACTAAACAAGGCCCGTCCTGTTCGCCGATGAAAGGCAAATGGGACGGGCTTTTCTATAGGCTTTTGTACCAAAACGCCGCTTCCTTCACGAAGAAAGGAAGCGGCGTTGCAGAGTGTCAAAAAAGTGGAGGTGCAGGAGGCACTGCCTCCTGCCGGGGTTATAGGGGCAGAGCCCCTAACCCTTGTGCCGCAGCACTTTCCCCGCAAACCAGCGTAGCGCTGTTTGCGGGCGTGGGCGGCCAACATGAGGTTTTTCGACAGACTGAACGCCGCTTCCTTCACGAAGAAAGGAAGCGGCGTTGGTACGTCCGATCAGGACCGATGAAAGGCGGGCAGGTAATCTTTGTTCTTCTCAAACAGCGCATCCGTCATTTCCTTGATCTCCTGCAGGGAGCAGACCGCGCTGCACAGCGGATCCATGCACACCGCCTGGAAAACCTTGCGGCGGTCGCCGGTCACGGCGGCTTCGGCCACCATATCCTCAATGCGGGCGGTGGTGCCTACCAGAATGGCCAGATGATCCGGCAGCGGCCCGACGTGGATCGGCTCCATGCCGTATTGAGAAGCCAGCACCGGCACTTCCACGCAGCTGTTTTCAGGCAGATTGTCGATCAGGTGCCTGTTCAGCACATTGCCGTTGAACTTGAACAGCTTGCCGTCGCCGAAGCGGGCGTTGAAGATGTTGGAGGCATACTCGCCGCTGTGGTTCTTGTCCACCTCTTCTTCGTTGATCCACTGATCCAGTTCCTTTACCCAGGTCTTCTCCCGTTCCAGACGCAGGTTCAGAGAATAGGCGTATTCGCCGGGATTCCAGCCGGTGCCGTGGGTGCAGTATTTCTCAATCAGGTCAGGCCGCTTGCGGAACCATGCGTTGTATTCGCTGTTGTGGCCGCTGGATTCGGTGGGGTAGTAGTCCAGATGGCGGAACATTTCGTTGCGCACCTGCTCCTTGTTCCAGATCTCAGGGTTTTCCAGCGCCTTGCGCAGCAGAGGATAAGCGTCCTCGCCCTTGCAGTGCAGGTCGATATAGAAGGCCTGATGATTCACGCCCGCGCAGGTGTAGGTCATGTCTTCGGGCTGAGCGCCGATCCATTCCGCCAGCATCTTGGCCGTCCCCTGAACGCTGTGGCACAGGCCGGTCACTTCGACTTTGGTGTTGGCCTGCATGGCCTTGCAGAGCATGCTCATGGGATTGGTGTAGTTCAGGAACACGGCCTTGGGGCAGTACTTTTCGATGTCGCGGCAGATGTCCAGCATCAGGGGAATATTGCGCAGGGCCCGGAAGATGCCGGACACGCTGCGGGTATCGCCCACGTTGATGTCCACGCCGTACTCCTTGGGAATCTCGATGTCATAGCGCCAGATGTCGATGTCGCCGTTGAACACGGTGCAGACCACGCCGTCCGCACCTTCCAGCGCTTCCGCCCGGTTCATGGTGGAAGTAACCGTCGCCTTGTTGCCGAAGGCCGCGTTGATTTTGTTCACGCAGGCGGTGATCTTTTCCAGCCGCAGGGGATTGATGTCCATCAGGGCGATGTGGCAATCCTCAAAGGCCGGAAAAGTAAACAGATCCCGCACCAGATTCCGGGTAAAGATATAGCTTCCAGCACCGATAAAAGCGAATTTCTTCATGGGGCCAACTCCTTTGCCGATTTTTTCCAGCTGGTGGTTTGATTATAGCAGGCGGCCCGGGCGGAAGCGATAGCATATCTTGCGAATGCATGGAAAATATTGCTGTATGGCTTGACTTTTCATCCTGGTTTTTCTATGCTGTAGCCAAGGGGGAATAGGCTGTGTACGTTATTTATGACAGTGAACGCGATGTGACAAATGTTGCTGCCAATGTGCCGCTGCAGATCAACAGCTGCGGCATCAATACCACTCGCCGGGGCGGACGCTCCACCGAGGAAGACGTGCTGGTGCGCCGCCCTTCCGGACGATTGGACTATCAGCTTTTATACATGGTATCCGGCCACGCGGATTATCTTCTGGACGGGGAATGGCAGACGGTGGGGGAAGGAAAAATCGTGCTGTACCGTCCGCAGGTTCCTCAGTTTTATCGAACCTACTCTCAGGTGCCCATGCTGTGCCGCTGGGTGCATTTTTCCGGCACGGAGGCCGCAGCGCTGCTGGAAGAGTGCGGCATGGGGCATGGAAATCTTTTCTCACCGGGCCTGTGCCCGGCGGCCGAGGCGCTGCTGAAGTCCATGGCCGGAGAAATGCTGCAGCGGGAGCCCATGTATCGGATCATGCTGGAATCCCAGTTTCGGCAGGCAATGGCTTTGTTTGGGCGGCAGATGGCACAGCGAAAAAGCTCCCCGGCCGATTCGGGCAGGCAGAAAATGCTTTCCGTTATGGACTATATGAACCGCCACTATTTTGAGCCGCTTCAAACCGAAGAACTGGCGGCCCACTGCGGCCTGAGCAAGTATCACTTCATCCATCTTTTTCGGATGTGTACGGGGATGACCCCCTATGCCTACCTGATCCGCATTCGGATGGAGCGTGCGCAGACGCTTTTGCAGACGGGCGATATGACGGTTCAGGAGGTGGCGTTTGTCTGCGGCTATCAGGATCCGCTTTATTTCAGCCGGGCTTTTTCCAAGCATTTCGGAATTTCTCCGACGGATTACAAAAAACGGTTTTTTTCCGAAAACAAACAGGACATTTAGATACGTTGGGGGAAGTCGGCGCTGACTAAATCGAGAGGGACTCTGCTTTTCCGTTTGACGTTTTTTCGCTGCGAACGCCGAGAGGCGTATTATTTTGATTGGTTCGCCGGAAAATCACTCCCGGCGAGAATACGCCAGAGCGTGGTACGGCCAATGCCAAGCCGCTGGGCTGCTTTCGTTTTGTTCATTTTTTCTTCGCTCAGAACGTTCCAGACGATTTGTCTGGTCATTTCCTCCAAGGTTCCTTGCGGAATTTTATCCGGCAAAGGCGCGGCATAGAACCTTTTTTCGTCGGCAAGCGCGGTATAAACGGCGTCGCTGGAAACCGTGCCGCCGTTGCAGGTGGCGGAGAGCTGCTGAAGGACACGATAGAATTGCGCGCTGTTGCCGGGCCAGGGATATTGGGTCAGCGCCTTCATGGCGTCAGGGTCAAAGCCGATGATTTGCCGGGAGAAGCGGTAGTTGAAGTGCCCAACCAGCAAGCTGGCCAGTATGGGAAGCTCATCTTTTCGTTCGCGCAGAGGGGGAACCCGGAAAGTGAAGCAATTGCTTGTCAGCAAAGAACGCCAAATGAGCGTTTCCTGCGCCGCGGGAGAAAGTGTGTAGATGAGCTTGCAGCGGGTATGAAGACGGGATACGTGGATATATTCCAGCCATTGCTGCTGCTGAGCAGCAGAAAGTTTTTCGGGATGCTCGACAATCAAAATCCGATGGTTTTCATTGAGGGGAGAATGTTCTTTTTTTAGCAGCGTATGCCATGAAGAATCGGATATTTGCGCGCAGTCAAGCATAAGCTGCGGCCAGCACCGGAAAAAATCAGCCTGAGTAAGCGCCGTGATCAGGGCGGACAGATCGCAGCCTTCTTCAGCCAGAATGAAAGAGGGCGTTATGCTGGAAATCGTTTTGCCCGCTTGCTGAATGATTTCCTGCATGGCTCCAATATTATCATGAAAGTCGGCCATTTCATCGGCTTCTTCATATTGCAGGGCAACGCTGTTCCAGACAGAGGCTTTTTCCGTCATGGTCATCTGGACACAGGATTGATTCAAATAAGCAGCGGGAGCGGAACAAATTTCATACGTCCGTCCGTTGATACGGCGGAGGGAAACGTTCGCGCCGTTCTCTAAGGTTCTGCGATACAGGACGGCTGCCTTCTGACGGAAAATTTCTTCCTGAAACAGCCCGCTGCTGCAAAGCGTTTGCTGCTTTTCTCCAAGAACCAGATAGGAAATGTCCTGCTGGGCCAGAAGATTGTGCCGCATTTGATTTTCCTGCGAAAGGCGGTCAAGGTGCCGGAAAAGAGTTTCTGCCTCGTCAAAGGCCGCTTCGATGGATTCGACGCCGGACGAAATCAGAATCCCGTTCATATGCAGCGCGTGAGCCTGACGAACGGCCACCGTGTCGCCGATAATGACGGAGTAATCCTCTGCCTTTAATTTTTCCAAACAGGCGGCAGCTTCTGTTTCGTTGGTGATGGTAATGACTTTGACGGGCCGCTGCACCAGCTCCAGAATGGTCTCGATGTTTCGGGTGGTATTCTGAAAACCTACTACGGCAAAGCGATCGCCGTAGCTGCCTACCAATCGGATGGTACGAAGCAAATCATAGATGCTGGAATGGATTTCCACAACGGGCTTCTGACAGTTTTGGGCTAAAAGCCGCGCTGTTCCGCCGCAGGAAAGGAGCACATCGTAGCTTTCTTCGGGAATGGACTGAATGATCTCCAGAGCCTCGGCAAGGTCGCCGGTTCGTACCGTGGTCTGAATAAGAGGACGATGCTGGCTGATCTCCCGAATGGAAAGAGCCAAACCTTCGTTGGGGGCGATCGCAAGAATTCGAAGCATAGCAACCTCCGATTGTTTCATATTAAAACGATTATAAATGAACTTGCGAAAAAACGCAATAGAAACAAATGAATGTTTCAAAATAAAACAAATTATCTGATTTGAATTGTTTTCAAATGAAACTGTTTTCGTTATGATGATGACAACCTGAAAGACAGAAGAGGATGGCGCAAGCATGAAGAAACCAGTGTTAGCCATTACCATGGGGGATCCGGCCGGAATCGGTCCGGAAGTAACGGTAAAAGCGCTGCAATACCGCGACCTTTGGGACAAATGTATTCCCATTGTGGTAGGGGACGCATATGTTCTGGAAGACGCTCTTCGCTTTTCCGGATTCAATCGGACGATTCGTTCTATCGGCAAGCCGGAGGAAGCCGTCGGGGAGCCTGGCACGATCGAATGCGTTGATTTACATGCGCTGGCGCCGGAGAAATATCAGTATGGTCAGGTCAGCGCCGCCTGCGGCGAAGCTGCCTTTCAATATGTTGTGAAGGCAATCGAGTATGCTCAGGCAGGCCGCGTGGCCGGGGTTGTAACCGCGCCTATCAACAAAGAAGCGCTGCATTTGGCCGGGCATTATTATTCCGGCCATACGGAAATTTTTGCCGATTATACTCATACGCCTCATTACGCCATGCTTTTGATGAGCGGGAAACTGCGGGTCATTCATTGCACGACACACGTTTCCATGCGAAAGGCCTGCGACCTGATCACACGGGAACGGGTAGGCGAGGTCATTGGACTGGCGGATCAGGCTATGCGAATGATGGGACTGGAGCATTACACGATCGGCGTGGCAGGACTGAACGCTCATTGCTCTGAAAACGGCCTGTTTGGCACGGAAGAAGCGGAAGCCATTTCCCCGGCGATTCAGGACGCAAAGGAAAGGGGAATTCCCGTGGAAGGCCCCATTCCGCCGGATACGGTTTTCGTCAAGGCACTGGCGGGCCAATATGATATTGTGGTGGCCATGTATCATGATCAGGGCCACATCCCGCTCAAAGTAGTGGGCTTCCAGTTGGATGCGGCCACGGGGCGTTTTACCTCTATGAGCGGCATCAATACGACCATCGGTCTGCCGATTCTCCGCACCTCGGTGGATCACGGCACCGCCTTTGATAAGGCAGGCAAAAATCTGGCCAACGAAGCAAGCATGGTGGAAGCGCTTCAACTGGCGGCGCAGATGGCCCCTTATTACCAAAAGAAAGAGTAGTGTGACATGAAACTGGCTATTTTAGCAGACGATTTTACTGGGGCCTTGGACACGTCGGTTCAGTTTTCTTCACAGGGAATTTCTACCGTTCTGACCAGTGTAGACCAGCCTTGGACGTCCATGCCGGATAATTGCGAAGTATTAACCATGGATTTGCAAACGAGGCATTTGCCGCCGACGGATGTATACCGGAGGGTTTATCGCGCGGCTGAGAAGCTGCGGCAGAAAAATGTCCCCTATTTATATATCAAAACGGATTCTGGAATGCGCGGAAACGTGGGGGCGGCGTTGGCGGCGGCTGCGGACTGCTGGAAAAGCAGCGTCTATTTTGTGCCTGCCTACCCTAAAACCGGGCGAACGGTGGTAGACGGCGCGCTGTATGTAGATGGCAAACCCGTATCCGAAAGCGTGTTTGGAGAAGACCTTTTTAATCCTGTCCGTCATGACCGCATTGCCGATATTATTGCGGAGCAGACCCGAATGCCCGTTGTGGAAAAGTGGCAGCCAGAAGGAGCCATCGTCCTGAGAAATGCGTCCACCAATGAAGATATGAAACGCTTGGCTGCGGAAATGACTCCGGAAGTTCGTTTAATGGCGGGCTGCGCCGGATTGGCGCACTATCTGCCGGATAAGCTGCAGATTCCCGTCGGCAAATTGCCGGAAGTCACACTGCATCAGCCGCTGCTGGTCATTTCCGGAAGTACGAGTAAGGTCAGCCTTGACCAGCTGCGTTATTGTGAAGAAAAAGGGTTTCACTCCATTTTGCTTTCGGATATTCTGGCCCCGGAGCCCAATTTCAAGGCTCTGGTTCAGCAGGTGATGGAGAAGCGTCATTCCGGCGTATTGCTGGAGGTGATCCGCAGCGAAGAAGAGTGCGCCCGTCTGAATCAGGAAGCCGAGCGTTCTGGTCTGAACGCCGTTCAGGCCTCAGAAAGGATTGCCTCTAATCTGGGCAAAGCGGCTGCTTCCGTTGTCAATGCCGGTTTTCGCGGCGTACTGTTTGTTTTCGGCGGCGATACGCTTGCCTGTGTCCTGCGGGAGCTAAAGACCCGAAGAATCGAACCGCTCTGCGAGATCGAAAGCGGCGTGGTGGTTTCGGAAGTCTTTCGGGACGATGGATCGCTGTTTGTCATTTCCAAATCCGGGAGTTTCGGCGGACTGGATGTGGTGAAAAACGTCTGCCGGAAATGCAGCATGGGAGTGTTTGCACAATGAATCAGAAAATTCAGGGAATTATTGCCGCCATGGTAACGCCCATGGACGCAGCGGAAGCGGTCAATCTGCCGGAACTCCAGCACCAGACAGAACGCCTCATTGCAGCGGGAATTCACGGTTTGTTCTGCCTTGGAACCAACGGAGAAGCCTATGCGCTGGAAGAAAAAGAAAAACGGGAAGTGATCCGCTGCGTTGCGGAACAGGCGAACGGCCGGGTTCCGGTTCTGGCCGGAACAGGCTGCGTCAGCACGAGCGCTTCCGTAGCGCTGGCAAAGGAAGCGGAAAAGCTGGGGGCCAATGCTCTTTCCGTCATCAGCCCATGGTTTGCCGTCGCTTCTCAGGAGGAACTTTACCGGCATTTTATGACCGTGGCGGACGCCGTGCAGATTCCGATTTTTCTCTACAACATTCCTGCCAGAACCGGCGTCAACCTGTCGGTGGATACGGTTTGTCGTCTGGCTCAGGCAGGTAACATTGCAGGCATTAAGGATTCCAGCGGCAATTTTGATCAGATCCTGCAGTACATAGAAGCTGCACCGGATGATTTTACGGTATTGTCCGGCAATGACTCGCTGGTGCTGTGGACGCTGCAGGCAGGAGGAAAAGGCGGCATTTGCGGCATTGCCAATCTTTTCCCTGAAACGATGGTTTCCATTTATGAGCTGTGGAAAAAAGGCCGTTTCGAGGAAGCGAAAAAGGCGCAGGATTCTATCCGGGCGATCCGTAATCTGTTCAGACTGGGGAATCCCAATACGATTGTGAAGCTGGCCGCCAATCTGCTGGGACAGCCGGTTGGACCGTGCCGCCGTCCTTTCTGGACGGAAGACGAAAAAACCGTCAATGAAATCAGCCGTGTATTGAAAGAAAATTATCTCAACGCTCGATAGGAGGAACAAACGTGAGCCTGATCCACAACGGTCTTCCGGCATGGGTGCATTATGGCGCAAATGCACTGGAGGAGATGAACGCTTCAGGGAAGAAGTCGCTCCTTATTTCAGATGAAAATCTTTCCATAACGGAAATGTTTCGGACGGCGCTGGCGCTTCTTTCTCCTGCGGAAGTTTATCTGCTTCCGACAGGCGAACCGAAAATTTCGGATGCTCAGCAGGCGTTGGAGTATTTTCGGAAGCTGCGCATGGAGCGTGTGATCGGCTTGGGCGGCGGAAGCGTGCTGGATGTGGCGAAGACGGTCGCAGCACTGGGAAAAACCGAATCCACCGTCAAAGAAAGCATCGGCAGCCAGTCGTTGACCCGGCAGGTGGAACTGATTCTTGTGCCAACCACTGCGGGCACAGGCAGCGAGGCTACGCGCAATTGCCTGTTTATTGACGATCAGACCGGTATCAAATGCGCGCTGATTGCGGATGCCTGTCTCCCGGACAGGGTTGTACTGGATCCGGTTCTGACCCGTTCCCTGCCTCCCGCCATTGCGGCGTTTACGGGCGTAGACGCGCTGTGCCACTGTGCGGAATCCTATATTTCCTGCAATCACAGCCCCATCAGCCGGATATGGTCCATGGCCGGGATCGAGCTGATTCGGGAATGGCTTCCCAAGACGATACACGAGCGGGACAACGATGAAGCGAGGCAACAGATGCTGTTTGCCAGTTTCTTTGGCGGGGTGGCCTTGGCTTACGCAGGAACAACGGCTGTCCACGCCTTGGCCTATTCACTGGGAAAACGGGGCGTTCCTCACGGCGTGGCAAACAGCCTGTTATTTGAGCCGGTGATGCGGGCTACGCTAAAAGCGCCGGAAGAACAGATTCCATACTTTTCCGAGCTATGTACGATGATCCATCGTCTTCCCATTCCCACGCTGGATCGGTACGACGTTTGCAGGAAGGATGCCGCCACCATGGCAGCAGAGGCCATGGGCCAGACCAGACTCTTGCGGAATCACCCCGCCGAAGTGCCGGAGAAGATGGCAAGGGGGATTTTTGAAAATTTATTTTAAGCGGAAAAAGGAGGAAATAGAATGTTTTCTGTTCAACCGACTGCTGTCAGACGCTCTGGCCGTATGAAAAAAGAAATGTATCGCTGCCGATACCTTTACATTTTGATTGCGCTGCCTGTTATCTATTTCATTATCTTTAAGTACGTTCCCATGTATGGAGTTATGATCGCCTTTGAGAATTTTAAGATTCGAAAGGGAATATGGGGGAGCGAATGGGTTGGACTGGCGCATTTTGCCAAATACCTTTCTGATCCCAGCTTCTGGGGACTGGTACGCAATACTCTTTTACTAAGTTTATGGCAGATTTTGATCGTTTTTCCCATGCCAATTCTTTTTGCCCTGCTGGTTAATGAACTTCCCAGTAAACGTTTTAAGGGCCTGGTACAGAATGTGAGCTATTTGCCTCACTTTATTTCTGTCGTGGTTGTCGTTTCCATGCTAACGATGTTTTGCTCCAAAGATGGCATTGTGAACGACATTATCGCTTTTTTTGGCGGAACCCGGACTTCTTTTCTGCTGCAAACTTCGTCTTTTCGTCCTCTCTATATTATATCGGAACTGTGGCAGAATATGGGCTGGAGCGCAATTATCTATATTTCGGCCCTTTCAGCGGTTGACGTTCAGTTGTATGAAGCCGCTAGAATTGATGGGGCTGGAAGAATCAAGCAGATGCTACATATTACTTTTCCTTCGATCCTGCCGACAGTCGTTACCATGCTGATCCTTCAAATGGGACAGATCATGGGCGTTTCGTTTGACAAGGTTCTGTTGATGCAGAATGCGGCGACTTATGAAGTTAGCGAGATTATTGCCACTTATGTTTACCGGCGCGGATTGGAAGGCTCGCAATATAGCTATGCGGCGGCAGTGGACTTGTTCAGCTCTGTCATCAATTTGCTCATGCTCTGCTCCACGAACGCTATCAGCAAACGGCTGGGACAAAGCGGACTTTGGTAAAGGAGAGTTTTCATGAAAAGCAATAAGATTCACGAAGGACGTTCCAGTACAGCCTTTAATATTTTTAATATAGTACTGATGTGCGTCATGATGTTGCTTGTACTTTATCCGATTTATTATATGATGATTGTTTCTGTTAGCAATTCTACGGCAGTAATGACGGGACAAGTCCGCTTTTTGCCGGTCGGGTTTCATCTGGATGTTTACAGGCAGTTTCTAACAGATCCTTATTTTTTGACCACATACCGAAACACGGCGATCATTACGATTATGGGCACCACGATTAACATTTTGATGTCGACGTTATGCGCTTATCCGCTATCCCGAAGGGACTTCTACGGCGGCAAAGTGATCACTGGCTTTGTAACTTTCACCATGTTTTTTTCAGGCGGCATGATTCCGACCTATCTTCTGGTGAATAAGCTTGGTTTGCTAAATACTTATTGGTCGGTGGTTCTTCCGGGCGCAATCAATGTTTTTAATATGATTATTATGCGTACTTCTTTTCAGGGACTCCCGGTAGAATTGAACGAATCCGCTTATATTGATGGAGCAAATGATCTGCAAATTCTTTGGAAGATTGTTTTGCCTCTTTCCAAACCCATTCTGGCTACTATGGTTCTGTTCTATGCTGTGGCGCATTGGAATGGTTATGTTCACGCGATGCTGTACTTTACCGATAAAAATATGTATCCGATTCAGCTTTATGTCCGTAGTCTGGTACTGAGCGGCATGACGGAGATGACAAGTCTGAGCATGGAGCTTACAACGGGGGCCGACGCCTTTAATGTGGCACAGCGTTCCATTCAGTACGGTGTTATTATTGCGGCAACCTTGCCCATTTTGTTAATTTATCCCTTTATCAGCAAATACTTTGAAAAGGGGGTTATGATTGGTTCGCTGAAGGGATAAGTCCATACATATTTTTGGATAAAGATAATAATAGGAGGTATACAACAAAATGAAACGTTTGCTTGCTCTGGTTCTTGCGATGGTCATGGCGGTGTTCTGCATCCCTGCGATGGCAGAAGAAACTTCCTCCCGCCTGACAGAGGAAGAGGTCACTTTTACTTTTGGAATTGCTGAAAATCCTGCGCTTCCGATCAGTGAAAACATGCCTGCTTGGGATGAAGCGGCCCGTATTACCGGCGTTCGGTTAAAGCCGGTGATCATTCCCAGCAGCGAATATAAAACCAAAATGAGCGCGCTGTACGCCAGCGATGATCTGCCTGACCTGTTTTATGTGAATACAGAGTTTGTTCCGTTACAGGAAATGGTGGATGACGGCGCTTTGCTGGACATGACGGAATTAGTGGAGGAATATGCTCCGCTCATTCAGGCTGATTTCGAAAATATTCCTGATTATGCTCGCACGAAGATCAATAATCGAATCTATACGCTGGGTGTGATTCGGCGTGACACCAATCAGCAGCCTGGTACAGTTCCCATGATTCGAGGAGATCTGCTGGAGAAAAATCAGCTTCCTATGCCGACAACCTGGGCTGAGTTGGAGACAACCCTGGAAAAGCTACACGAAATTTATCCTGAAATGATCCCTTATAGCGCACGCGGGCAGAATCGTTTGATCGGCATCGATTATTTGAGTGTAACTCGTTCTATCGGCGCTGATTATAACATGTATCGCGATGAAAATAACGTCTGGCATTTGGGACGGATCGAATCTCGCTATCGTGATTTCCTTGTATTTATGAATCGTCTGTATTCCAAGGGACTTCTGGACAGCGAATATCTGACGAAGAGCCTTTCCAATCTTCAGGAAGAATGCTCTGCCGGTAAAGTGATGTTCTTCTATGAAAACCCCACTTTTGTAGCCGACATTAACAAGACGCTGTCTTCTGTGGATCCCGAGGCGTATTTTACCATGGTTCCGCTTTTGGAAAACCAGTATGGTGAAACGGCGAATTATCGTGCCCGCGATCATAAATTTAATATGTACGCAGTTTCTGCCAATTGCAAGGATCCCGAATTGATGGTCAAGTTCCTGAATTGGGCCTACAGCAATCAGGGCGCGATCAATTATGGCTGGGGCGTTGAAGGCGATAGTTTTGAATATGATGCCGACGGTAATCCTCAGTGGACACAGAAAACCTTGGATAAATATACAGTCGCGGACAATGCTTTTTATAAATTGCAATCTGATTACGGCCTGAATACGGATATTTTTGCGCCTTCTTGGCTTTACACCATTTACGATCCCTATTTGGGGGATGGCTGGAATCAAAAAGCAGTTTATGATTTCTATAAAAATCAGGATGATAAGTTCATCCCGGTTCCGGTTGATCCTCCTTTCACCATTGAGCAGGGAGAACGTCTGACTGCCATTAAACAGGAACTGAATGACTATGGCAATACAACGATTAACCAGATTATCATGGGAATTCAGCCAATTGATGCTTTTGATGAAATGGTGGAATATTTTAAGGCCCATGGCGCTTTGGAGATGGAAGAAATTTATAACGAAGCTGAAGCGGCCTATCAGGCATCACTTGCAGAATAAAGACGTTTTTCTCCGGGCGGGGAGAAATCCCCGCCCTTTTCATTCTTAATAAGCCCGGAGGTTAAAATGAACGATTCCGCACTGTGGACGAATTCGATTGGTATGTTGTTTTGCCCCATTCCGGCAGGATGCTTCCAAATGGGGGAGGGTGCACTGGAACAAGATGAAAAGCCTGTTCATCTGGTCAGGTTCAGTCAACCTTTTTGGATGGAGCAAATGCCTGTAACGAATATACAATATGAGCAGTTCGATCCGAAACATCGCCAGCTTCGTGGGCAGGGTGGAACGACAAGTGCAGATCAGGATGCCTGTACCAACATCAGTTATACGGAGGCTCAGGCATTCGCTGAATGGCTAAGCCGGAAGGAACAAAAATATTATCGGTTGCCTACGGAAGCAGAATGGGAATATGCCTGCCGGGCCGGAACCCACACAGCCTTTTCATGTGGAGAAGAACTGGAGAACTTTCATTTTACACAAGAAGATTTTTTTCAAAAAGAAATGGTAAATATGAGAACTGGTCAGGGAAAACCGAATGCATGGGGTCTCTATGATATGCATGGCCTTGTGGAAGAATGGTGCCTTGACTGGTATGCTCCTTATCTTCCTGAAGAACAGGAGGATCCCTGCGGCCCTCAAGATGGGGCGTACCGTGTAACGCGCGGAGGAAGCGTTCATACACAAATGGAATATCTCCGCAGTGCAAATCGTATGGCTGCGCTGGAAGAAACACGCAATGAAATCACTGGGTTTAGACTGGTGTGCACGGAAGTACAACCGCATTTTGTTGGAATGCGCAAGCGGCTGCGTTATTGGCAAAAAGACGTTTCTCAGTCAGAACCGCAGTATCAAAAAAAAGAAGAACCTATATTCTTAAAACCACTGATCTATGTACGCCCGCCACAAACGGATTCCGAAGGACCGTTTTATCCTCATAATCACGTGCCGTCTATTGCTTTGCTGAAAAACGGTGACCTATTTGCCACATGGTTTTCCGCCAAAAAGGAATGTGGACGCGAATTGACGGTATTGGCATCTCGTCTGCGTTATGGCCACGAACAATGGGATCCGGCAGATGAGTTTTATAAAATTGCAGATCGAAATATGAGCTCTACAGCCATTGTACAGCATCCTAATGGCAGATTGTATCATTTTAACGGCATTGCCATGAGCGGAACGGAATTTCATTTGGTAAGTATTTTCCGTTACAGTGAAGATAATGGCGTTACATGGAGCCGGGAACAATATCTGAATTCCGAATACTCCACGAACAAGCCAATTTGTGCTCCCGTCATTGATCTGGAGGGTCGAATTCTTGTGCCAGCGGATCAGTATGATATGGAGGCAATGCAGCAAGGAACGGTGCTTTTCCGCAGCAGCGCAACCCTTGATTGCTTTGAGCAGCAAACCTGCTATGGTAAAAATCGGGAAAATTTTTTGACGAGGCATGGAACCGCAGGATGGATTGCCGGCGTTCACGGCGCTGTGCTTCCCCTGAAAGACGGACGTTTGCTCGCCTTTGGACGTTCAGAAAGCCGCTGCGGTCGCCAGCTGATGGAAGGCAAAATGCCTATGAGCCTATCAGAGGACATGGGACGTTCCTGGAGCTATCGTCCTGCACCGTTCCCGCCTATTGGATATGCACAACGTTGCTGCTTGCTCCGTTTGTTCGAAGAAGCTATCGTTTTCTTTAGCTTTACAGACCCGCAATATGATCTGAAAAGCGGA
>ERZ857827.2002-NODE-2002-length-17491-cov-4.104496_pt1 | contig 17491 bp, 16 predicted proteins | sample MGYA00519761_ERZ857827 | MGnify/ENA primary metagenome ERZ857827 (study PRJEB31778, sample SAMEA3449370) | human gut metagenome | biome: human gut; feature: human-associated habitat; material: faeces | place: United Kingdom | collected 2010/2012 ... | reverse complement strand
TTTCCCGGACAAGTGATTCGCCTCCTGTGTGTTTTCTCGTCAATGACACTTTATCTGCTTGCGAATCATTTGTCTTCCTTTTTGGCTATTACCCCAACTTTTATTATAGAGCCTTTATTTACATAAAAATGCGACATAAGTGGGTACATGCGCTTAGAAGAGCCGCTGTATTGTGAGATTTTGACAGTGATGGAGCATAGAGATTCACTCGACATACATTTTTATGCGCTGCAGCGTTTTTCTGGCTTTGGCTTGCGTGGTACTAACAAACGTAATTTAAGGCTTTTCCCCTTATTATTTTATCAAAAGTGAACCTCTGTAATTGATTCAGAGACAACTGTCACGTAATTCATGACGCTTTGGCGACGTAACGTTTGCGGGTTTGGATAGAGCGATGTTGCATTCATCCGAATTAGCCGTCCAATGGCAGCGCAATCATATAGCGTGAAGTCCGATGCACAACTGTTATTGCTCTTGGAGATTGGCACAACGTCCGGATTCTTTCTTTTTGCATATAAGCGCGGCACAGGCGAAGATAAGCCGCGTGGGAAAGCCCTTCCGGCGCCGCAACTTGCCCCTGGTTCTGTCATCTGGACGGCGTTGGTTGTTGCAGCTTCCTGCATGGCGCACAGCGCCCTTTCACTTCTCCGGCAATGAAAGATTCGCTCAGATGCGCGCCCTCCATCGGCTCGCCATCGATGATCTCACCGTCGGCACTCCCCTTCTATCCAAGCTTACCCATATCTGCTGCGTTTCCTTATAGCGCAGGCTGACGTACAGAAAAGAAAAGCCTTTTTGGGCGTAACAGCGCATAATCTGATGCAGCGGGGCCAGCTACTCATCGCCGATGACTACGCCGAGTTCCACCAGTACAATCAGCCAACAATCCGCTACCACGGCCTTTACGATCTCCGTTGCCAGGCGATGATAGTGGCTTAAATTCCGGACGGGCGTATCGGCAGACAGGCGCAGGCCGACCTCCTGTGCATTTTTTCGTCCTTGCTTTTTTCATGAGAAGATTATATAAATTTATAAAATTTTATTATAGTAATATGGCACACAGAACAGACGGAGAAGAGCAGTTTTTCCCCTTGATAACTTATAGCAATTTTCAAAAATAAAGCATATATCCACAAGAACGAAACCAACCCACGCAGTCTGTTTGAGTTACCGCTTGAAATGCACATTGAATTGCATGAGGGAGAATCCCAACAGTTCTGGCTTTGAATTTACGTAAAAGGGCTTTTATTTTAGACAAAAGTTTTTCAATAGGGTTCAAATCTGGACTATACGGTGGAAGATAGACATATTGAACACGGGAATGATCCAACAGTGCCTTCACTGCTTTTACATGGTGCGATCTCATGTTATCCATAATGAGGATGGAATCGCTGCTCAAATACGGCAGCAGTTCATTCTCAAGGTACGCCTTGAACGCCTCGGCAGTCGTTCCTCCTGAAAAAGTAGTGTAATGCAGTGTTCCGTCCATTTGAATTGATGACAGGATGGTCGTATTTTTTGACTTGGAAAACGGTACAGAATCAACCGCTCTGCTACCGCCAAGCGAATAGGCATATCGTCTGGTCATATCTGTATTACAACTGCTTTCGTCCAAAAATACAAGATCACTTACTTTGAATCCAGATATACGGTCTGACCAACTTTTCCGTTTTTTGACTACATTGGGGACGGTCCTGCTCGCTGGCATGAAGAGATTTCTTCTTACGACGATATCCCTGCTTTTGAAGAAAACGCCAGACAGTATCGATGCTTACTGGAAGATTCAATGTTTCTATAATCTCCAAGCAGGTAATATCCGGCTGCTTTTCCATGAGCGCAAGGATATTTTGTTGATCTGGATCAGAAAGTTTTGGCTTTTTACCTCGGAAATATGTTTGAGCTTCATAGCTTCCTGTTTCATTTCTGCGTTTTAGCAGGCGGTAAATCGAACAGGGATTTACAGAAAAACACTCCGCCAGTTCTTTTACACTGATTCCCTTATCATATGCTTCCAGAATCAATTTCCGAGCTTCGTTATGTAGCATGATGCTCACCTTCCCTGATTCTGTTATACCACTTTTTCGAGAAAAATTAAAGAACTGCGGTATTTTTGAAAATTGCTATAAATAGCTGGCAAAGGCGCAGCAGAACGCGTAGATTAGTGAAACCCGAATGGTATCATAAAATTCGGGGTCCGTCAGAATTTTTTGGAAGTTACTAAGGCCGACAAATTTAACGTTGCCGGGCTTCAGAATATTCTTGTTGGTAAAGCTCATGTGGATGCTGTCAAGCAGCGGGTAAAGGCTGACGAATAAAATCATCACCAGCGCGGGCAGCAGCATCCACAGGGCGCAGCGGCGGATTTGCTTGTTCATGGAGGTCTCCTTGCCGCCCACGGGCCGGCGAAACGGGCCGGTGGGCAAAAAGTACGGGGGAGAGGGGACAGGCAGGGGTGAAAACCCCTGCACCCTGACAAGGGCCTTGCCCTGGGCCGCGCATTGCGCGACCCAGGGGCAAGGCGTTGAGTGTGGAATTATAAATCCGGATTGTTGCATATGTTTAATGCTCTCATCTCCGTTATTCGGCGGCGTTGTCCAGGGCTTCCTGAATCATTTCCGCCTGCTTCTTGGCGATGTCACCGGTACTCATACCGCCGTTGAGGGCCGCTTGAGGCGCGTAGTTCATGATATACTCGCCGTTGATCTGCGAGAAACCGGGGAACATGCCCTGAATGGGCCAGGTCGCGGTCTTGGCGGTGGGCAGCACCTTGTTGAGCACACCCTGGGAAACCTTATCGGCAAACACCTTTCCGGAGAAGAAGGAAGCCTTTGCGGGATAAGCCCAGCAGCCGCCTTCTGTAAACAGGGGCTGAGTGTTTTCCGCCCACCATTTGACGAACTTGAGCGACTCCTCGGGATGCTTGGTCTGGGAAAAAACAACCAGCGCGTCCGGGAAGCTGACGGTGCCGACAGCGTCGCCGGAGGGGCCCTTGAAGCAGGCCAGCACGTCGCTGTTCTCGGCTACCTCTGGATAGTCGAAAATCTTGATGCCGAAGCTACCGAAGAAGAACGCGGCCTTGCCGCTGTAGTACAGGGTTTCGGCGGCGGCGCCGTCATGGCCCAGCACGCATTCGGCCACATAGCCGTTTTCGCGCAGCTTTTGGAACAGGTCGATGGTTTCCTTAAAAGCGGGGGGCTCGGAGGTGGGAGCCATATTCTCGTCCAAGATACCCACGCCGTTGCTCATGGCAAAGCTCATAAAGCAGTGCCAGATGCCGTTGGTCGCGCCGGTTAGGGCCAGAGGCACGATGTCGGGATTCCAGGCTTTGAGCTTCGCGCACGCGTCCAGAAGCTCGTCCCAGGTTTCGGGGACCTTCTCCACGCCTGCTTCCTTCAGGTAATCAGCGCGGTAGAAAAATCCGCGGTACCCTACCATGTAGGGAATGGCGATCTGGTTGCCTTCATATTTGAAAAAATGGAGCATGTCCTCGGTATAATCGCTGTAAACGCATTCTTCCTTCCAGGCATCGATTACGCCGTCCAGGTACTGGATTTCGTTCATCTGGGCGAACAGGTCGGGCTGATCCAGCGCGCAGGAGGCCACGTCCGGGGCCGCGCCGGAGGAAACGGCGGTCAGAAACAGCTGGTAATAGTTGTCCCAGGGCTGGTAGGTCATGTTGATGGTGACGTTGGGGTTTTCCGCTTCGTACTGGGCGATCAGCTTTTCGCAGGTCTCGGTATAGCAGTCGTCGCTGCCATAGGACATTTCCCAGAACTCGATGGTGATCTTCTCTTGCGCAAGCGCGGGGGTCCACAGCCCGCACAGCAGCACGGCGGCCAGCAACAGGCTCCAAATTCGTTTCATTTTCGGTTTCATTTTCGGTTCCTCCTTAGCGTATCTTCCACAACATGCCCCGGACGCGAGAACAGGCGTTGCGAAATTGTTTGATTGTTTGACGATTTCGGCACGTACCATCCATTCGTATTGTAGTATTTGGCCCAAGCGGGCACAACGCGGATATTTTTATCATTTCCCCTGAATATTTTTTTGGCTCTACTCCCGAATTAGTGGAAACGTGAGTTAAAAGGGATCAGGAACCGCCAGTTCCAGTTTTCCAGCAACCAGGTAGATCATGGCAGCGAAACCATCAAAGGTGTTAAATCCTCTGGCCTTCCTCTTCGCTGCCTGGATCATTGAGTTTATTCCTTCGCAGACCGCATTGGTTAGGCGATCATGAAAGTAATGCAGGATTTCCCGCTCGTGGTTCATGTTGGCGTTCGCCTTGATGTGCGTTCCATCCACAAACACGACCTCCGGCGAAAGATATCCCGCGCGGAAGTCTTCCTCCAGTACCCACCGGAACACACCTTCTATCACTTCCGCATTAAAGCGGTGGCAAAACGTATAGCTGATCGTCGCAAAATGCGGAAGCGGCTGTGACATGGTATACGCTTGCGCTTGCCGTGTGCGAGTCACAGGGTATGTCCGCTCTCCATGTCGATGAGGAGGGAGGCGTACTTGTAGCCGTTGTGCAGCTTAAACTCGTCCACACCGAGAAAACGAGCCTGTTTCTCAGGCTTTATGAGGGTTTTGCCGTCCACCGTGTACTTGTCCTTGAGCCGTTGCAGGTCCATCTCTTTCACCGTGTTTTTACCAAGGCCAGTCCATTCGGATACCTCCTTGTTGGTAAACCCGTAAGCCAGAAGATCCCTTGCGAACTGCAACAGCTCACGTGTGATGTTATGTCCGTTCGCCTTGAAGGGGACGCTCTCCATCTCCGTATGTCCGCAGCAAGGACAGCGGTACCTCCGCTTCTCAAAGCTGACTGCGCTAAGGCGGGAGCCAAAGCACAGGCGCCGGAGCATGGTGATCCTGCTCCCGTGGATGTGCATTTTCTGACCGCACGCAGGACAGAAAGGAACCTCGCCCCGTTCCAGTTCACCATGCAGCAAGTAGACCTCCCGGCCTGACTGGGCCATCTCTATGGTGGTCATGGAGTTACGAAATCCAGTTAGACCAGAGGGCCAATGAATGTAATGCATGGCGGAGCCTCCCGTGTTGATTGCTGCGAAAAGCATACCAGTACGGACGCTGCCACGCACACACTACTTCACTTCCATCCCACAAGAAAAAAGGATTGAGCCATATTATGCCCCAAAAAATAACTTTTTTTGCGAAATACAGAATTATTTACTTGACAAACGGCCAAACGGCTTTTATAATCAGGGTAAAAATTGGTCTGGAAACAAAACCAATATAACGGGAGGAAAACGGAGGCCCCCGGCAGGTGGAGCGTACAGACTTATGGAAAAGAAAGAACTTGAAGGAGGACTATGCAAATGAAACGGATCCTTGCTGCGCTGCTGGTTGTGATGATGATGGCCGTTCCCTTTACGGGAGTGGCGGAGGAAAAAACGACGCTGACCTTCTGGCATGGCTTCAGCGGCAACGCCGCCGAGGTGCTGCAAACGATCGTTGATAACTTCAACGCCTCGCAGGACCACATCTTTGTGGACGCCCAGTTTCAGGGCAGCTACGAAGAATCCCTGAACAAGCTGAAGGCTTCCGCCCGTACCAACGCGGGCCCCGATATGGTGCAGATCTACGAGGGCGGCACCCGCTTTATGGTGGACAGCGGCTTCGTGGTGCCCATGCAGGAGCTGATTGAGAAGTACTCCATCGATATTTCTCAGCTGGAAGAAAACATCCTGTCCTACTATACCGTCAACGACCGTCTCTACTCCATGCCCATGAACACCTCCGTGCCGGTGTGCTACTACAACAAGACCGTGCTTTCCAAGGTGGGCTATCCGGACGGCCCCAAGTCCTGGGACGACATCATTAAGATTTCTCAGGCTGTGATGGAGCAGAATCTGGCTACCTGGGGCATCGCGCTGTCCACCAACATGTGGTGGTTCGAGCTGCTGCTTCTGCAGCAGGGCGTGGATCTGGTGGATCAGGACAACGGCCGCGCCGGCCCTGCGACCCGCACCGTGTTTGCGGATAACGAGCTGTCCTACCAGATCGCCGAAAAGTGGCTGGAGCTGTATCAGAAGGGCTATGCCTCCAACACCGGCTTCGCTTCCTCCGACTGCCGCACGGTGTTCTTCGCCGGTCTGGCTCCCATCATTCTGGACTCCTCCAGCTCTCTGCGGGACTACGTGGATACCGTGGCCGACAACTTTGAGCTGAACGTCTGCACCCTGCCCACGCTGACCGACGGCGCTCCCAACGGCGGCGTGACGCTGGGCGGCGCTTCCCTGTACGTAGTGGACAAGAAGGAAGAAACCAAGCTGGACGCTGTGGCGGAATTCATCAAGTACCTGATCTCCGCCGACGCTCAGTCCCTGCTGTGCCTGAACACGGGCTACTACTCCGTCACCAAGGCCGTTTACGAGCTGGACGCCGTGAAGGAAAACATGGCGAAGTATCCTCAGTATGTAACCGTGCGCGACATTATGCGCAGCTCTCAGGTCATCGGCCACGGCGCGATTTACGGCGTCTTTACGGAAGGCCGGGCCACCTACAAGAACTACTTTGAGGAAATGCTTCTGGGCGAAATCACCCCCAAGGAGTGTATCGACAACTCCGCCAGCGACATCGACCTGCTGATTTCCGAATACAACGAAGCGAATCAATAACGGTTTATTCGGGCGGGGCTGCCAGGAGGCCGGCGGCCCCGCCCTGTTTTTGCCAACAGCGCCCCCGTCTGGGCGGCGCGGCCCCAAAGCTCCATGAAGGAGGACTGGACATGGAAATTACACCTCGGAAAAGCAAGCGCAGCTTGTGGCAAAGGACGGAGCCGTATCTGTACCTGCTGCCTGTTCTGATTATTTTTGGAATGTTTGTCTATTATCCGCTGGTACGGACGATCCGCATGAGTCTTTCCGTGGTCAATTCCATGGGAGAGATCGTGGCCTTCAGCGGGATCCGAAATTTTGTGAATCTGTTTTCCGGCCACAAGTTCTGGAACAGTCTGGGCCTGACGCTGAAGTTTGCGGTGATGATCGTTCCCGCGCAGATCGTTACCGGCGTTTTTCTGGGTCTGCTGGCCACGGACCGGGCGAAGAAAACCAGCTTTTCCCGGACGATCTTCGCCTTTCCCATGGCCGTTTCCTCCGCCTGCGCCTCCATCATCTGGCTGCTGCTGTTTAACTCCACCACCGGTCTGGTCAACTGGATCATCGGACAGAACATCAACTGGCTCAGTGATGGAAACTCGGCGCTTCTGATGGTGACGGTGGCCACCTGGTGGCTGACGATGGGCACGAATTTCATTTATGCCTACTCGGGCCTGCAGGCCATCCCCTACGACCTGTATGAATGCTCCTCCATCGAGGGTGCGAATTATTTTCAGACGCTTTGGCACATCACGCTGCCCAGCATGTCGCCGACGCTGTTTTTCCTGCTGATTACCGACACCATCGGCGCGTTCCAGACCTTTACGCAGGTCAAGCTGATGACGCTGGGTGGGCCGGCCAACAAGACCGCCGTGCTTTCCTACTCGATTTACAAGGAAGCCTTCCTGAACAACCGCTGGGGCTATGCCTCCGCCCAGTCGGTGGTGTTTCTGGTGATCCTGCTGACGATTTCGATCATCCAGTTCCGGATTGAGAAGAAAGGGGTGTTTTATCAATGAAGCCCACCTCCAAATGGGGCAGAGCGCTGATGACGCTCTTGAAGCTGGGAATGATTTTTCTGGTGCTGTGCCCGATCGTGTACGCTGTGGACGTGAGCTTCATGACCACGCCCGAAATCTTCCGCCGTCCGCCCACGCTGATTCCCTCGTCCTTTTCGCTGGACAGCTACCAGCAGGCGCTGAAAACGGCGCCGCTCTTCCGTTATCTGCTCAACAGCCTGATTATGGCCACCAGCGTCATGGTGGGGCAGATCTGTCTGGCCAGCATGGCGGCGTTCTCCTTCTCGCATTTTGAGTACAAGGGAAAGCAGGTGATCTTCATGGCGCTGCTGGCGACGATGATGATCCCCACCGAATCGCTGATTATCAGCAACTACCTGACCATCGGCGATCTGGGCCTGTATGATACGTATCTGGCGATGATCCTGCCCAGCCTTGCCTCCGCCATGTCCATTTTTTTCATGCGGCAGGCCTTTATGCAGGTGCCCCGGGCGCTGTACGAGGTGGCGCGCATGGAGGGCTGCGGCAACCTCCGCTACCTGTTCACCATGCTTCTTCCCCTGTCCAAGGGCACCATCGGCGCGATTTGCATTTACACCTTCATCAACGCCTGGAACTCCTATCTCTGGCCGCTGCTGGTGACCAACCAGACCAGTATGCGCACCGTCCAAATCGGCGTGGGAATGCTTTACGACCGGGAGGCGGCGTCGTATAATATGATTATGGCAGGAATTACCATCGTGCTGATTCCCTCGGTGCTGGTCTTCGTTGTCGGTCAGAAGCAGATTCTTTCCGGCACGCTCTCGGGGGCTATCAAGGGGTAAGCCATGGAACATTTGACGGAAAAAAGGGTGAAGCAAATGGGAAAAGAACGACTCGTTGATACGGAGGCTGTCACCAGAGATCTTCTGACGATTAAGGCCTCCGACGCGATCTGCCGCTACATCACCAGCCACGGCCTGTCTGCCGGCGACCGGATCCCCTCGGAGCGGGAGCTGGCCGGAATGCTGAACGTGGGCCGCAGCACGCTCCGGGGAGCCCTGAACATTCTGGAAAAAGAAAAGATCGTGGAAAGGTTTCTGGGCAAGGGAACCTTTGTGGGCAGCGGAAGCGTGCCGGATAATCTGGACGTGAAGCTGCTGCGGGTCAATTACCGGGATCTGCTGGAAATCAAAATCTGGCTGGATCAGCTGGTCATTTGCAAGGCGTGCAAAAACGCGACGGAGGAGCAGCTTTCCCGGCTGCAGCAGGCAGCCGGAGAGCTGGAGCGCCAGCGGCTGCAGGGGGTGTATTCCATCCCCGCCGACCGGGTCTTTCATCAATGTCTGATGGACTGCGGCGGCAACGATACCCTGTCCCAGCTGCTGCTGTCCCTGATCGACGCGATGAACGACTATTCCGGAATGCTGTCGGGCGCAGAGGAGTTCTGGCTGGAAACGATTCCCTATCACACCCAAATCGCTCAGGCGCTGCAGGAGCGGAATCGGGAGTTTGCCCTTGCGGCCCTGCAGTATATCTACCAATGCGATTTGAAGGTTTTGGATCGGCTGGCAATCCCATAATAATAGGTTTGGAAGTGAAACTGTTGAACGCAGAATACCGCGCTTATCTGGAAAATGGTGTGGATCGCACCGGCACCCATTGCCTGAAGTGGGACGACCGGAAGAATACCTTCGGCCGGGAAGACGTGCTGCCCATGTGGGTGGCGGATATGGACTTCCCCACGCTTCCGGCGATCTGTCAGGCGCTGGCCAAACGGACGGAGCATCCGGTCTTCGGCTATACCTTTGTCACTCCGGAGGAAAAACGGGCGGAGCTGGGGTGGCTGGAGCGCCGTCACGGCGTAAAGGCGGAGGAAGACTGGATCCTGTACTGCGACGGCGTGGTGGACAGCTTGTTCGCCTGCGCCCGCGCCTTCGCCCGCCCGGGGAGCCAGATCATGGTGCAGCCTCCCGTTTACGGGCCGTTCTATCAGGCGGCGAAGGTAAACGGCTTCGGCCTGTGGAGGAACGGCCTGCGGCAGACGGAGGACGGCTGGCACATGGATTTGGAAAACATGGAGCAGGGCTTCCGCTCCGGGGTTTCCATGTTCCTTCTGTGCAACCCCCACAACCCGGTGGGACGGGTCTGGACGCGGGAGGAGCTGCTGCAGGTGACGGAGCTGGCGGACCGGTACGGCGTGACGATCGTATCGGACGAGATCCACAGCGATTTCATTTATGCGCCCCACCGGCTGAACTCCATTCTCAGCCTGCCCCATCCGGAGCGGCGGATCATGCTTCACTCGGCCACCAAAACCTTTAATCTGGCCGCCCTGCGTCAGTCCTCCCTGCTGGCGCCCGGCGAGGAAAATCGGGCGCTGATTCGCACGGAGCTGGAAAAAATGCACGCGGGAACGCCCAACCTGTTCGGCGCGCTGGCCCAGCGGGTCGCCTACGAGCAGGGGGACGAATGGCTGGACGAGCTGCTGCGCTATCTTCAGGAAAACCGGGATTGGCTGAAGGATGCGCTTTCCCGGCGGCTGCCTCAGATACGGATGAGCGACCTAGAGGGAACCTATCTGGCATGGCTGGACTTCCGCGCCTTCCAGCTGGATCAGGAGACCCTCAGCGAAAAGCTGATTCGGGAGACCGGTTTGGGCCTGAGCAGCGGGCTTCAGTTCGGCGAAGAGGGAAACGGTTTCTTCCGGATGAATCTGGCTACCCAGAGAAAAAATGTGGAAGAGGCAGTCGACCGGCTGGCAAAAACCTTTGGTTAAAAACGGGTCTCCCGTGCGATGAAAAGCACGGGAGACCTTTTTCGACGAAAAAACAGCCGGGCGGGAGGCACCCGGTACGGCTGTACAGCGTTTTGCCCCCGCGCCGTCGGAAGTGCGCGAGGGCTTCCGGCTGACATCGAACAGCTTCAGGAAGAAGTTATCGTCATCTGGATAGCCGTAGCCCTTGCGCCTTAGAGTCTTGATTTTGCTGTTGATCCCCTCGATCCTGCTAGCGGAGATATTGAAAGTAGCGTAAATTTTTCCCGTCAGGGTCAGAAGATGGTCAAAGCTCTGCTTTTCCGTCAGAAAGAAGCTTTCGTTCTGCTGCCCGTTCCCGACGCAAAAGGCGACGGCGGAGACGCTCAGGTTTGTCATTTTTTCCAGGATGCCTTTCAGACGGGAGATGGGCAGACTGACTTCTACTACGGCAATTCGTTTCAAGCGCACGCCTTCCAGTATGTCGCAGGGCCAATACAATCTTACCCGGGCATTTTCTTTGTCCAGCGCCATCTGGGGCACATCAACCCGTTGGGCATATTCCAGAATCGGTGCGGGCAGCTGACTGGCGGGATACACGTATTCCAACGGGAAAACCGATTCATCCAGCGCATAAAGGCAAAAATCAAGCCCCGGAAAGCTGGTGGTCAGATGCGTTTTTGCTTCCTTTAATCGATAACGGTAGCCGATCAGATCTGCGATGTTTTCCGGCTTGACCGTCAGATATTCGAGCATTAAGCTGTCGCCGCAGAGCGTGTCAGCCAGCTGGCTGCATTCGTTGAAAGCCAGTGCCATCCGTTCGCAGGCGGTTTGCAGCTGCTGAGAGTATTCCTTCTCCAGCGCGTTTGTCTGCGCGTGGCTGAAATAAAATAGGTAGGTGGCGGAAAAAAGCAGGTATACGATCAGCAGCACAATCGACAGGCAGCCGATGAGATGCTTTGTATAGCGCATATTTTTGAAACGAAGCCGCTTTTTCACTTCTGCGCCTCCTCGTGCCTGCCGAAATGATACCGCCAGTCCCGAGGCGAAAGGCCGGTGGACTTTCGGAACAACTGGCAGAAATAGGACTGATTCACGTAGCCGACCCGCATGGCGATTTCCCCAATGCGCAGTTTTGGATCGCTCAGAAGCTCCTTGCTTTTGCGAATCCGCGTTTCGATGATAGAATCGAAAATGCTCTTGCCCGTTTCTCGCTTGAAAATGTTGTTGGCCTGCTTGGCTCCTAAGTAGACGCTTTCTGCCACGTCCTCCACGGAAATGGGATCTGCATAGGAAATTTCGATCTTCTTCAGAATTTCGTCCGCAATCTGACGGTCACGATGGGAGGCTTTTCCCCGAACATATTGCTGCGCCATGGCAATCAGATTGAAAAGCCAATTTCGGATGCTCAGAATGGTGTTGAAGTTTTCCAGCTTTTTCCAGATTTGGGCGCTTTCTCCCAAAATATCCCGGTACTCTATATTCTGTCTTTGCAATAGAAATTGCAGGGCGTTGACAATCATGATGGCAAAATACCGCAGATAGGCGCCGTCATGGCTGCCTTTCAGATACGGATCCAGCAGCTCGTCAATTTCTTCTTCGCTGCCATTCAGCAGCAGGGCCTCCAGCTGTTCCATAAGGCGGGAAGGATCCGGCATTTCAGCGGACCGATATTCGGAAGCCGTCACATCCCGAAAGCAAAGCACCGGAATTTTCTGACTGAAATAATCGGTTTCCGCAGTGCTCAGCGCTTGCAGATACAAAGCGTGGAGCTGTTCGACCGTTCCCGTCTCGCTGACGCCGATACGGGGGTCTACGTTGGCCGTTTCACGAATTTCATCCACCAGATTCACCGCCAGCACCATAGCGTCCTCTGTGCGGGATGAATCAATTACGACAATACTCTGTAAATCAGAAATCCGCATTGCCCAGAAGGCCGCGCCCCGGGTTGCCTCTCGGATTTGCTCATCCGCTTCCAGAGAACGAAGATACTGTTCCTTCATATCCATCAGGCCCTTATAGCGTTTCCGTATCACAATGAAATATCAACCTCCATCAAAATCCCCTTATAAATAGCCACTTTCCTGTCCCCTATTCCCCCATCTTACACCACATTTACACCACTTCAAAAAAGTACGGGAAAGGCCCCAGCATGACAGCCAAACCTTCCCCGAATCGTGCGCCGAAAGGGCGTTTTTTTATTTCCTTTTTATCCCCGGAACGACATTGCTACGTGAACGCCGAAAAGCCCCAACACGCGCCCCCGGAAATATCCGGACGTCGGTATCAGCAGATCGGTCAATAAACAGATCGCCAGAAAGATGTTCTCTATCAGGAAAAACCTGTGCCACCGAAGTAGCCGCACGTTCTGCGCTTTCACATCTTCCAGACGGCGATGTAAATCTTCAATATGCTCGTCTTTCGCTCCGACCGTCTCCGCATGAGCGGCCAGCATGTCCGTTCTCCCTGCCCGCATGGCCTCTACCTGCTCTTTGGACGCGATCTTCTTTACCCCTAACGCTTCATCCACCGACCCGCCTAAAGCCAAAATCATGGCCGCTACACGGTCGAATGAGGGGCATTGTGTCGAACCGTCGAAGAAGTTGTCTAGCGTCCCTCTGGCAATTCCCGTCCGACGTATCAATTCAGCGGTACACACTCCCTGTTCGGCCATTTTACTGCGGATGTAGGCTCGTACTTCGTCTAAATTGATCGTGTCATTCATCATTTTCGGGAACCCCTTTCGGCATTTTTGACGCATCATTTCACATTTTTTTGGGTACTGATTCACAGCTTTCAGCATTTTTGCCGCTTGCTTTTTATGCCTGTGTGTGGTACACCATCACTGGCGGCTGAAAAAGCAAACCCTTCCGCTGGTTCCAATTTTACTCTTTCATTCGCCGCATTGCAAGGATTCGACAGGAATCTACCCATTTGTCATAAAGCTGCGTTGACAACGCAAAATGGGGTTTGTATAATGGGGTTATCGGTTCGGAACGTTTCTAAAAACAAAGGAGGATTTCAAATGAAAAAATTGGTATCGGTACTCCTGGCTCTGGTGTTAGTTTGTGCTTGTTCCATCGGGGCTGCGGAAAGCAAGGAGCAGCTTGTTATAACATTCCCCAAAGACGAAACGCCTAATTATACTTCGGCTTTGAAAGAATTTGTCACTGGCTACAATAACGTAGCCGATGAAGTGAAAAGTGACGAACACGCAGATCGTTTTACAATCGATGTAATCAAAACATCTTATTTTGAAAATTACGAAAATAGCCTGACGAAAGAAACAGACCCGTTATCCCTTCGCTATTCCGGAAACGTTAACGATGAACCTGTAATCATCTATCTTGACTTTGACGAGAGCGGTTCCTTGATCGGCGCAAGGCTTTCCTACAGTTACGGAAAAGATTCTTCTGCTGAATATGGTACGGATACGCAGATGCTAAATATGGTCGGTTATATCTGTGCTTTTATTGTTGGGTTCTCTGGATTCGATGATGATGCAGACGTTGTTTCGGTTGTTTCAGATATATTAGAAGGGCTTGAAAACGGAGAAACCGGCAAACTGGGTGATAAGCAATATAAAGATAAAAATGGTTTTTCCATCGAAGTAACCAATGCTTTGGGATTACTGGTAATCGCATTAGAAAAGTAATGTCTAGAAAAAATTTTCAAAACCACTTGACTTTTGTACGGAACTATTTTATACTATGCACGTACCAAACAAGGAGGTGATACAAACGGTACGTACAGGAAGACCAACAAAAGACCCAAAAGGTTTGAGGTTTGAGGTAAGGCTTTCCGAAAGCGATGCAGAAAAACTCGCTTATTGCGAAGCTCATATCATTCCCAAAATCACTAGGGGCGAAATTGTCCGTCAAGGAATTGATCGCGTCTATCAATCCCTTCTGAACCCGGAAAAAGACGCAAAAAAAGAACAGTAAGCCCGTCGCCAAACTAGCATTACTGTTCTTCCCTAACACCAACCCAAAGGGATGATGCACTTGTATTATACAAACTGCACTCCCTTTGGGCAAGAGGAACATATGTTCGCATTTGCTTGAAGGGAGGTTTTTATTCATTTGAAAAAGTTCTGGAACGAATGGGGAAAGTGGCTTCTTCTCTGGGCAATTCTTGTTGCCAGCGTTGCGCTTCAAATCGCGTCGCTCGTTACCAAACGCTTGTAAGGGAGTGCTTTTCTGTGAAGAAAAAAAGTTCATTTGATAATCGACTGGAAGAAACGTACCACATCGACACAGCAGCGCTCCGGCGCTCTTAACCCGAAATAATCCAATTGCTCCCGAATTTCTTCCTTGCTGAATTCTCCCTCCAGCAGCAGGCTGCGCATAAAATCCTCCCGCAGCACCGGCATGGCCTGTTCCAAGCGCTTTTGCAAATCCTTCTGTTCGCTCTGCCGGTTGCGCTCCCGGTAAATGACGTCCAGAGCCTTCTCAACCGCAGCGCGCACTTCTTTTTCCCGCAGCGGTTTGACGATATAGGCGTCGGCATGGACGGAAATAGCGTTCCGCGCATATTCAAATTCTTCGTAATAGCTCATAAACAATACATGAACCCTTGGATACTCCTGCTGCAGCTTTTTAGACAGCGTCATTCCATCCATGTAGGGCATGGATACATCCGTAAGCACTATATCCGGCACTCCCAAATGCTCTATTTGTTCCAGCGCCAGATGACCGTTCGCCGCCTCGCCAATGACCTGAATATTCAAATTCTGCCATATAGACATTTCACGCGCAACCCGCCGGTCGCGGTTGTTGTCATCTACTACCAGCAGCTTAAGCATGGCACTTCTCCTTTCCAAGCCTCGAAATGATCTCCATTCATTATAACATAAGGCTTTCTGCAGGCCATATTTGGATTCGGAAATAATTGTCCGAAAAAAGAAACGCAGCATATACAAAAAGTGGACATCTGGCAGCAGGGAACTCAATCAGAGCAGTGGTACCCCCCCGGCCAGCAGACTTTTCCCCGAGCAGCCCCACGCCCAACATGCGTGGTGTGGGGTGCAGGGCGTCAGCCACTGCCAGACCCGCGAGCCATGAGGCCTGTCGCCGAATGGCGGTATCAACTTGCCAACCGGCAGGGAACCGCACCAGACCCGCGAGCCGCGAGGCCCGTCGCCGAGCGGCGGTAGCTTTGCAGACAAGCTGCATGTCCCCCGAGCACCCTGCGAGCCAAAGGCGCGCAGTCCGGGGTCAAGGGGTACTACCCCTTGGCTCATGAAATTTTCAGAAAACTTTTAGGAAGAGCCAAGACGGTTTCGGTCGGGTTCTTCTTTTCAGATGCAGGGAAGTATGATATAATGCAATGCGTGAAACAAAACGCGGGACGCGAAACGGCCCGCATACAGCGCATGGATGAAGGAGCCTGCAATGAGTAAGGGAAAGAAAAAAAAGAGCGGCAACGGCGCGGGAGCGGTTGCTTTCGGCGTGACGTTCGTGCTGCTCAGTTCGATTTTTAAGATTCACGGCCTGTTCAGCCTGGCGGTGCAGCTGGCGGTGAGCGCGTTTGTCAGCGCGGTCATCCGTACCATGGCGCAGGGGCTTGACCTGACGACGGAGGATCAGAAAAAGAAAATGGCCGAAGAGGCTGCCGCTGAAGCCGCTAAGGAAGAGGAAAAGCGGAAGAACGACGCACTGGAACGGCTTAAGGCCAATACCGGCAACCCGGACGTGGATCAGCTGCTGACCCGGGGACGGGAGATCATCGCCGAAATCCGTAAGGAAAACGACCTCATTCCTGATGAATCTCTGTCGGCCAAGCTGGACGATCTGGAGGAAAACTGCGCGGCGATTTTTCAGGCCGTGTACGAAAATCCGGCCCGCGCCCCGCAGATTCGGAAGTTCATGGACTACTACCTGCCTACCACGCTGAAAATGGTCAAGAGCTATCGGAAGCTGGATGAACGCAGCCTGCCCATGTCCGAGGCGAAGGAAGCCCAGCATCGAATCGACGACGCGCTGGGCGTGGTGATCACCGGCTGTCAGAAAATGCTGAAGAACCTCTATAAGGACGATATGCTGGACATCGCCACGGATATTGACGTGCTGGAGCAGATGCTCAAGCGGGACGGCCTGACGGAAAGCGAGCTGGAAAAGGCCGCCGAGCAGGCCAAGCAGGCGGCTAAATTGGACGCGGCGCTGGCCCAGCAGCGCCGTCAGCAGCGGGCGGCGCAGGAAGCACAGAACCGTCAGAGCGTTCCGACGCTCCATACGGACAGCGGCGTGCAGCAGGCCGTCAGCGGCGCGGAGCAGCAGGCTCAGCAGCATATGCCGCAGGCACCTACGATTTCCGGCGGAGTTTACCCCGTGTATGACGGTCAGGCCGCCGCACAGGCCAAAAAAGAAGACTGATTTCCAACAAATCGACCCAACCGACCCAACCGACGATAGCGTGATTGAAGGAGGAACCTTTCCATGAGTGAAATTCATCAGCAGAATTCCGAGACCCGGCAGACCCCCGTTTTGACCCTCGATCCTTCGTCGGTCGCCAAGGAAAAGGTTCAGCTGGAGGAAACCACCCAGCAGCTGGAAGCCATGGCTCAGGCCGCGCCCAGCGCGACTGCCGCCGCACAGGCCGCCAGCGAAGCGGTTAAGCAGATGGATACGACCATGCTGACCGAGGAAGATAAGAAGAGTATCGAAGAGTTCGTCAAGAAGATCGACGTGAATAACTCCGACCACGTGCTGCTCTACGGCGCGGACGCGCAGAAAAAGATCGCCGATTTCAGCGACAGCGCGCTGGCCACCATCCGCACCAAGGACACGGGCGAAGTCGGCGATATGCTGGTGAGTTTGGTCAACGAGATCAAGGGCTTCAGCGCCGCCGCCGAAAAGCCCAGCGGCATCAAGGGCCTGTTCTGGAACGCCCAGAAGGCCGTCACCGACATGCAGACCAAGTACGATAAGGTGGACGCGAACGTGGACACCATCGCCAGCCAGCTGGAAAACCATCAGGTGCAGCTGCTTAAGGACGTGAGCATGTTCAATCACCTGTATGATATGAACACGCAGTACTTCAAAGAACTGACCATGTATATCATCGCCGGGGAGCAGAAGCTCAAGGAAGTCCGGGAGGGCGAACTGGAAGAACTGAAG
>ERZ857827.1999-NODE-1999-length-17501-cov-6.813252_pt1 | contig 17501 bp, 13 predicted proteins | sample MGYA00519761_ERZ857827 | MGnify/ENA primary metagenome ERZ857827 (study PRJEB31778, sample SAMEA3449370) | human gut metagenome | biome: human gut; feature: human-associated habitat; material: faeces | place: United Kingdom | collected 2010/2012 ... | reverse complement strand
CAGCGCCCGCGCGCGCTGCTCGGCCTCCTTGCGGCTGCGGCCCAGCACGCAGCGCTGCGCCTCGGTGATGTTGCGCAGCACCGTAAAGTGGGGGAACAGGTTGAAATCCTGGAATACATAGCCCATGCGGCGGCGGATGACGCGCAGGCGGCTTTCGGGCTCATAGCCGTTTTTCTCGGTATCCACCATGGCTTCACCGCCGATTTCAATGCGTCCCGCGTCGATGCGCTCCAGCTCCGCCAGGCAGCGCAGAAAGGTGCTTTTTCCCGAGCCCGAGCGGCCGATGATGGCTACCACATCGCCCTTTTGCAGGGACAGGGACACGCCCTTGAGGATATCGCGGCCGTCAAAGCGCTTGCGCACGCCGCTGGCGGAAAGAATCAAATCGCTCATTGCCTTACCCCCTGTAATAGTCCATGCGCTTGTTCAGCCGGTCGAAAACGACCTCGACCACCGTGTTCATCAGCAGATAGAACGCGCCCGCCAGAAACAGCGGCAGCAGCGAACCGGTGGCCGACGTGGCCTTTTTGGCATAGTAATACATATCGCACAGGGCGATGCAGGTAACCAGCGCCGTATCCTTCACCAGCGTGACCACCTCGTTGGATACGGGCAGGAGCGAGCGCTTGAACAGCTGCGGCAGCAGGATGCGGAAGAAAATCTGCACCCGGCTGAAGCCCAGCGCCTTGCCGGCCTCGCGCTGGCCGCGCGGGATGGATTGCAGCCCGCCGCGGAAGATCTCGGCAAAGTAGGCGGCGTAGTTGATCACAAAGGCTACCACGGCCGAGGCCATGCGGTCAAAGGGATGCCCCAACAGCCGGGGCAGGATAAAATAGATGGCGAAAATCTGCAAGATCAGCGGCGTGCCGCGCAGCACCAGGATGCACACGCGCGTGGGCACGGATACGATCTTGAGCTTGCACATGCGCATCAGCGCCACGATGACGCCCAGCGGCAGCGAAAAAATCAGCGTATAAAAGAACAGCGGCAGCGTAACCTCCATGCCAGAGAGCATCTGGCGCATCAGACCCAGCAGCATGTCGGGGTTGCTCAGATATTTCATGGGATCCTCCCTACAGATACGACAAATGGGGCTGCCGCTTGCGACAGCCCCTGAACGTACACAAAATTACTTGCCAACGATGGTCATATCCTGGCTGAACCACTTGGACGCGATTTCGGCCAGCGTGCCGTCCTGCGCCAGCTCGGTCAGGGCGGCGTTGACGGCCTCGGTCAGGGCGACGTCGCCCTTGCGGAAGCCGATGCCGTACTCCTCGCCCGCCAGCGTTTCATCCAGCAGCACATAGTCCGCGTCCATGGCGGTGATGTAGTAATCGGCCACCACGAAATCGACCAGCACCGCGTCCACGCCGCCATTGCTCAGATCCATCAGCGCCGTGGCGTTTTCCTCAAAGTAGCACACCTCGCCGAGCGAAGCCTTGAAATCCGCCGCGGCGTTGAGCGCGTCCTCAGCCGTGGAGCCGGTTTGCAGGCCCAGGCGCTTGCCGGCCAGATCGCTCAGGGTTTTATAGGGGGAGTCCTTCAGGACCGTAACGACCATTTCGTTTTTCATGTAGGGGATGCTGATGCTCATGGCCTCCAGGCGCTCGGGGGTGATGCTCAGGCCGTTCCAGATGCAGTCGATATTGCCCGAATCCAGCTCCATCTGCTTGGCGTCCCAATCGATGCCCAGGCATTCCAGCTTTACGCCCAGCTTATCGCACACGGCCTTGGCCACGTCGATATCAAAGCCCGTAATTTCGCCCGTGACGGGATCCAGATACCCCATCGGGGGGAAGCTGGCGTCCAGGCCCAGCACAAGCTTGCCGCGCTTTTGCAGATCGGTCAGCGACGTATCCTCCGCCAGGCAATGGTGCGCCGCGACACCTACCAACATCATACAGACCAGCAACAGAGAAAACAGCTTTTTCATCGCAACGCACTCCTTTCGGAAGATTTTTTATTCAGCCGGCCGATGAAAGCGCCGTGCTGAATGCAGGCAGAATATCACCATTTCAACATGGTGTCAATAAAGAGAAATGTTTTTTTACTGCTTTTTGCATAATTATGTAGAATCCGGGAAGGCTGCGGGCAAAAAAGAAAGCATCCGGCGCGGAGCGGTTCCATGCCGGATGCCATATTATAACGAAGAAAGGGATCAGTCCTTGCGCTGCTCATAGGAATCGCTGCCTACGCCGAAATACACGGTGTTGGGGGCAAGCTCAATGCCATTGACGGCGAACAGCTCCTCCACCGTAACGCACAGGAAGCCGCGAGCGGCCAGCAACTGAGGCAGGGTTTGCGTATAATCCGCCGTGCCCGAGCGCAGATCGTGGCACAGGATCACATCGCCGTCCAGCGCCTTGCTGGCCAGGCGGCGCGCTTCGCTTTCGGGGTTTTTCACATTGCCGCCCGCATCGGCGGATACCAGCGTCCAGTGAATCAGGGGCAGGTACACATCTTCATTGATATACACCTTTTCATCACCGCCCGGCGCGCGCATGATGGATACGCCCCGGCCGGTGACGGCGGTCAGCTTTTCATTCAGCTGATCGCGATAGGCGATCACCTTGCCCTTGACCTGATAGGGATAATCGTGCACATAGTTGTGGCTGCCGGTGATGAAGCCCGCGTCGTGCTGCATGGCCAGGTATTCAGGGCCGTAGGGGATGCGCTCGCCAACAATGAAGAACGTAGCTTCGGCGCAGCCGCGGCGCAGATTGCGCATCACCCGCAGGGTAACGCTGCGCGTTGGGCCGTCGTCAAAGGTGAGGGCCACCATCTTGTAGCGGCTGTTATCGGTTTGGCGCAGGGCTTCGCTGGTCAGGTGCCCGGCCAGGGCAGTGTAGGGCACGCGCACGTGCATCAGCGTTTGCTTGCCGTCGTACAGGCGATCGGCGCGGAAGTGCAATTGCAGATAGGCCACCGTCAGGGTAAAGGGCGCGCTTGCAAGATCTTGCGTCAGCGCGTCCAGGCGCGCTTCGTCCGCGGGCTCGCCCGGGAAATAGGCGCTTGCCTGCGCGCGCACCGCATCGGCCACGATCTGCCAGCCCGCCTCGTCTGCAATCACATCGGAAAGCGTTATGGCCTTGCCCGTCAGCAGATCATAGGCACGGGTATCCACGGCGGTGTAGATCTGCTTGCGATCGTCCTGCACGCTGGCCGTCATCAGGAAGGAAGCCCAGCTTTCGCCCGTGCGGTACACCGTGGCGCCCACGTCCAGCAGCGCGCCCTCCTTATCGCGGGTGGCGCGGGCAGGCAGGAAGGCGCGGCCCTGGGTTTCCAGCTGATCGATGGCGGCGCGCAGCTCGGCGTTGACGCTTTCGTTTACCGTGACCGGCCAGGCGCGGTCGATGGATACGTTGTTGCCGAGCCGTTCATGCTCGAAGGACTGGGTCATCTGCATGTGCTCGGGCAGGGTTTCGTATTTTTCAGCGGCCAGCGCGCCGGGCAGCGGCAGCATCAGCAGGGCCAGAAGCAGCGATAGAAATTTACGCATGAAGCGCCTCCGTTTGTATCATTTTGATCCTATTATAGCTGGTTTTGCATCTAAAGTAAATCCAGTAATTACGCTTGCGCGCTTTCCAGCAGTAATTGTCGCAGCGGCTCTGCCCAGCGGTTGAGCGGCCGGGCAGTATCCTCCAGCAGGTAAATCTGCCGCCGCGGCCAGTCGCATTGCAGCGGGATGGCCACCAGATCCCCGGCGGCGAGCGCCTCGGCGGCAAAAAACTGCGGGATAAAGCCGATGCCCAACTGGTGCAGCAGCAGCGGCAGCAACTGCGCGGCGGTGGCGGCCTCCACATCCGGGCAATAGATCAGCTGTTCCCGCAGAAACAGCTGCGTGTGCCAGGCATGGGTCTGCGTGCCGCGCCGCAGGCCGATCCAGGGATACTGCGTCAGCTCCCGCAGGGTGTGCGCGCCCTGCGCCAGGGCCGCAAACTGCCGCCCGCCCACCAATAACTCCTGAAACGAGCTAAGCGAGGTGCGCCGCACGCTGCCGGGCAGCGATACGGGCGACGTGACTAAAGCGATATCCGCTTCGCCGTCCAGCAGCGCCTGGGTGGTCTGCTGGTTGGTATCGTTGCGGATGCAGCAGCGCACCTGCGGATGCCCGGCCTGAAAGCGCTTGAGCACGGGCAGCAGCGCCCCGTGCAAGGCCGTTTCGCTGGCGCCGATATTGATCACCCCGCCCGAAGCATCCAGGCGCAGCTCCTGCTCCGCCTGGGATAATTGATCAAAGGCGATGCGCGCATGGGCGTACAGGCGCTCGCCCGCTTCAGTGAGCTGTACACCCCGGTGCGAGCGGGCAAACAGCGCGCAGCCAAGCTGGTTTTCAAGGTTCTGGATGGCTTTTGATACGTTGGGCTGGTTGCTTAGAAGCGCCTGCGCGGCGCGGGTGAAGCTGCCGCAGCGGGCCACATAGTAAAATACGCGGTAGTAATCATAGGTAATGTTCATGAAACAGCCTCTCCATACCGGTTTTACATGGTAACGATTCCATATATGTATGATCTATATGGATGAAAGTATTATATACTATCCCCGCTGCGCCGTAAAGCGCAAAAGGAGGAATCCGCGCCGTGAACAAGGATTTAACCGTAGGAAAGCCAGAAAAGGTGCTGTGGGCCTTCTGCCTGCCGTTGTTTGGCAGCATCATTTTTCAGCAGCTTTACAACATTGCCGACAGCCTGGTGGCGGGCAAGTTTATCGGCGAAAACGCCCTGGCTGCCGTTGGCAACAGCTATGAGATCACGCTGATCTTTATCGCCTTTGCCTTTGGCTGCAATATCGGCTGCTCGGTGGTGGTGTCGCGCTACTTCGGGGCAAAGCTGTACGCCGATATGAAAACCGCCGTGCATACCACACTGATTTTCAGCGGCGCGGTGTGCGTTGTGCTGATGGCGCTGGGGCTGATTTTCCAGCAGCCGCTGCTGCAATTGATCAAGACTCCTGAGGACGTGCTGGCCGATTCCTCGCTGTACCTGGATATCTACATCTGGGGTTTGCCCTTTGTGTTCTTCTATAATATCTCGGAGGGCATCTTCTCGGCCATGGGCGATTCCAAAACGCCCTTTATCTTCCTGGCCTGCTCCTCGCTGTCCAACATCGCCATGGATATCCTGTTCGTCACGGCGTTCAATATGGGCGTGGCGGGCGTTGCCTGGGCCACCTTCCTGTGCCAGGGGATCAGCTGCCTGCTGGCGCTGTACTTTGTGCTGCGCAGGCTGGCGAAGATCCGCATCGAGGACGACCGCGCACGCCTGTTTTCGCGCCGCATCCTGGGGGAGATCGTGCGCATCGCCCTGCCAAGCACTTTGCAGCAGAGCTTTATCTCGGTGGGCAACATCGTTATCCAAAGCGTGGTCAACAGCTTTGGCGCCAGCGTAATGGCCGGGTATTCGGCGGCAATCAAGCTGAATAACCTGGTGATCACCTCCTTTACCACACTGGGCAACGGAATATCCAACTATACCGGCCAGAACCTGGGCGCGGACAAGCCCGACCGCGTGCGTGCGGGCTTCAAGGCCGGGGTCAGGATGGTGTGGCTGCTGTGCGTGCCGCTGGTGGCGCTGTATCTGCTGTGCGGCGAGGCGCTGATCCGATTCTTTATGAACGCGCCCTCCGTGCTGGCGGTGGAAAGCGGCTTGCAGCTGCTGCGTGTGGTTGCGCCCTTCTACTTTGTGGTATCGGTCAAGCTGGCAGCGGACGGCGTCCTGCGCGGGGCCGAGATGATGCGCGCCTTTATGGTAAGCACGCTGACGGATCTGGTGCTGCGCGTGGCGCTGGCAGTGTTCCTGTCGGGCGGCATGGGTACGCTGGGTGTGTGGAGCGCCTGGCCCATCGGCTGGTGCGTGGCTACGGGGCTGTCGCTGCTGTTCTATCTGCGCAAGTTCAAAAAGCAGCCGGTCGCCGCCTAAAAATTCTTGACAGGTCTAATTTTCGCCGTTTGGCCGGGTAGCCAGACGGCGATTTTTGTTGTATAATATAAACCTTAATACGAAGCATATCGCACACGATGGGAGGACGCCGGATGAACATCCTGCATTTGAAGTACGCCGTTGAGGTGGCCAAGGCCGGGTCGCTCAGCAAAGCGGCCGAGGCGCTGTACATGAACCAGCCCAACCTCAGCCGCGCCATCAAGGAGCTGGAGGCGTCGCTGGGCATCACCATCTTTGGCCGCAGCGCCAAGGGCGTGTACGTCACCCCCGAGGGGGAGGAGTTTTTGGGCTACGCGCGCAAGATCCTCAGCCAGATCGACGAGGTGGAGGCCATTTATAAAAGCGGCGCGCCCGTGCGCCAGCGGTTTTCCATCTCCGTGCCGCGCGCAAGCTATATCAGCGCTGCCTTCGCGCAGTTTTCCAAGCGCCTGGGCCCCGAGCGCGCCGAAATCTTCTATAAAGAAACCAACGCCATGCGCGTGATCCGCAATATCCTGACCGCCGATTACAAGCTGGGCATCCTGCGCTATGCCTCCAACTATGATAAATACTTTAAGGAAATGCTGGATGAAAAGGGCCTCACGGGCGAGCTGGTGACGGAGTTTCACTATGTGCTGCTGATGAACGAAAAGCACCCCCTGGCCGGTAAGGAGACCATCTCCTTCGCCGACCTGCGGCCTTTCATCGAGATTGCCCACGCCGATCCCTATGTGCCCTCGCTTCCCCTGGCCACCGTCAAAAAGGAGGAGCTGCCCGACGATATCGATCGCCGCATCTTCGTGTTTGAGCGGGCCAGCCAGTACGACCTTTTGCAGCAGAACCCCGAAACCTTTATGTGGGTGTCGCCCGCGCCGGAGGATACCCTCAGGCGCTACGGCCTGGTGCAGCGCGCTTGCCCCGAGAATCAAAAGGTGTACCGCGATATGCTGATTTATCGCAAGGATTACAAGCTGACCGAGCTGGATCAGGATTTTATCACCGAGCTTTGCAAGGCAAGAAGGCAATATCTCAACATTTAATCGCCGCGTTTCGCGCCGGATTTGTCATAATCTGAAGTTTTTTAACCAATCGCTCATTATATATCGATAATGATAATACAGATATATCAAACTTACAATTCCAATCGCGCTTCCGTTATCGTATAATAGCCATGGTTCTCCGGTGGAGGGCCCTGCGCGCTTCAGGGAAGCGTAGGAATGAAGGAGTGAGCGATAAGATGAAAAATTATGAAATCGTTGACGGCGTAGAAAAGCTGGAGGCTGCGATTGCCCGCGTGCGCGCGGCGCAGCAGCGCTTTGCCACCTATACCCAGGAGCAGGTAGACCGCATTTTCCTGGCGGCCGCCATCGCTGCCAACCAGCAGCGCATCCCCCTGGCCAAGCTGGCCGTGGAGGAAACCGGCATGGGCGTGGTGGAGGATAAGGTGATCAAAAACCACTACGCCGCCGAATATATTTATAACGCTTATAAAGATACCAAAACCTGCGGTGTAATCGAGGAGGACAAGGCCTTTGGTATCCGCAGGATCGCCGAGCCCATCGGCGTGATCGCGGCGGTTATCCCCACCACCAACCCCACCTCCACCGCCATTTTTAAAACCCTGGTCGCCCTGAAAACCCGCAACGGCATCATCATCAGCCCCCATCCCCGCGCCAAGAAATCCACCATCGCCGCCGCCAAGGTGGTGCTGGAGGCTGCTGTGGCCGCGGGCGCGCCCGAGGATATCATCGCCTGGATCGATGTGCCCTCGCTGGATATGACCAATCTGGTGATGAAGGAAGCCGATATCATCCTGGCCACCGGCGGCCCCGGCATGGTGCGCGCGGCCTATTCCAGCGGCAAGCCTGCCCTGGGCGTGGGCGCGGGCAACACCCCCGCCATCATCGACGACAGCGCCGATCTGGTTCTGGCCGTCAACTCCATCATTCATTCCAAGACCTTTGACAACGGCATGATCTGCGCCTCCGAGCAGTCGGTCATCGTGCTGGACAAGGTGTACGACGCGGTCAAGGCCGAGTTTGCCGCCCGCGGCTGCTACTTCCTCAACCCCGATGAAACCGACCGCGTGCGCAAGACCATCCTGATCAACGGCGCGCTCAACGCCAAGATCGTGGGTCAAAGCGCCGCCAGGATCGCCGCGCTGGCGGGCGTTACCGTGCCTGAGAATACCAAGATCCTCATCGGCGAGGTCAGCAGCGTGGAGCTGAGCGAGGAGTTCGCCCATGAAAAGCTGTCCCCTGTGCTGGCCATGTACCGCGCCGCCGATATCCAGGACGCCTTTGGCAAGGCCGAGCGCCTGATTGCCGACGGCGGCTTTGGCCACACCTCCTCCATTTACCTCAACACCCTTACCGAGCAGGCCAAGCTGGATGAGTTTGCCGGCCGCATGAAGACCTGCCGTATCCTGGTGAACACTCCGGCCTCCCAGGGCGGCATCGGCGATCTGTACAATTTCAGGCTTGCGCCCTCCCTGACGCTGGGCTGCGGCTCCTGGGGCGGCAACTCCGTATCCGAGAACGTGGGCGTAAAGCACCTGCTCAATATCAAGACTGTGGCTGAACGGAGGGAGAATATGCTGTGGTTCCGCGCGCCGGAAAAGGTGTATCTGAAGAAGGGCTGCCTGCCGGTGGCGCTGAGCGAGCTGAAGACCGTGATGGGCAAGAAGAAGGCCTTCATCGTAACCGACTCCTTCCTGTATCATAACGGCTACACCAAGCCGATTACCGACAAGCTGGACGAAATGGGCATCCAGCACACCACGTTCTTTGACGTCGCGCCCGATCCCACCCTGGCCTGCGCCAAGGCTGGCGCCAAGCAGATGACCGATTTCGCGCCCGACTGCATCATCGCCCTGGGCGGCGGCAGCGCCATGGACGCGGCCAAGATCATGTGGGTGATGTACGAGCATCCCGAGTGCGATTTTATGGATATGGCCATGCGCTTCATGGATATCCGCAAGCGCGTGTACACCTTCCCCAGGATGGGCGAAAAGGCCTACTTCATCGCCATCCCCACCTCCGCCGGCACGGGCAGCGAGGTAACGCCCTTCGCCGTTATCACCGATGAGCGCACGGGCGTCAAGTATCCCCTGGCCGATTACGAGCTGCTGCCCAAGATGGCCATCATCGACGCGGACTTCCATATGACCGCGCCCCGCGGCCTGACCGCCGCCAGCGGTATCGACGCCGTTACCCACGCGCTGGAGGCCTATGCCAGCATGATGGCTACCGATTTCACCGACGGTCTGGCGCTCAAGGCCTTGAAGGTCATCTTTGAGTACCTGCCCCGCGCCTATGACAACGGCCCCAACGATCCCGAGGCCCGCGAGAAGATGGCCAACGCCGCCACCATGGCCGGTATGGCCTTCGCCAACGCCTTCCTGGGTGTGTGCCACTCCATGGCGCATAAGCTGGGCGCCTTCCATCACCTGCCCCACGGCGTGGCCAACGCCCTGATGATCGAGCAGGTGCTGCGCTTCAACGCTGCTGAGGCTCCCGCCAAGATGGGCACCTTCCCGCAGTACGATCATCCCCACACGCTGGCGCGCTACGCCGAGGTGGCCGACTACCTGAAGCTGGGCGGCGGCATGGGTGAAGAAAAGCTGGAAAACCTGATCAAGGCCGTCAACGACCTCAAGGCCCGCGTGGGCATCAAGGCCACCATCCGTGATTACGGCGTGGACGAAAAGGACTTCCTGGATCGCCTGGACGATATGACCGAGCAGGCCTTTGACGATCAGTGCACGGGCGCGAACCCCCGTTATCCGCTGATGAGCGAAATCAAGCAAATGTATCTGAACGCCTACTATGGCGACCACTGATTGCCGCAGCGCAAGGAAAGGACAGGATAAAACATGAATCTGGACCGTGTAATCGCCGTCCGCACCAACAAGACGGTATACCGCGATGGGGACAAGTGCATCAAGGTGTTTGATTCCGATTACTCCAAGGCGGACGTGCTCAACGAGGCGCTCAACCAGGCGCGCATCGAGGAGACGGGGCTGAACATTCCCAAGGTGCTGGAGGTATGCACCATTGAAGGAAAATGGGCCATCGTGTCCGAATATATCAAGGGCAAGACGCTGTCCCAACTGATGCAGGAGCATCCCGAAAAGAAGGACGAGTACCTGCGCCTGTTTGTGGAAACCCAGCTGCTGGTGCAGAGCAAGACCTGCCCGCTGCTCAGCCGCCTGAAGGATAAGATGAACCGCAAGATCAGCCAGGCCGATCTGGACGCGACCACGCGCTATGATCTGCACACCCGCCTGGAGGGCATGCCCAAGCATAACAAGGTATGCCACGGCGATTTCCGCCCCTCCAACGTGATCATCTCCGAGGATGGCACGCCCTATGTGATCGACTGGAGCCACGCCACTCAGGGCAACGCCTCCGCCGACGCGGCGCGTACCTACCTGTGCTTCTGGCTCAAGGGCGATCTGGAGGATGCGGAAAAGTATCTGAATCTGTTCTGCGAGCTCAGCGGCACCGACAAGCGCTATGTGCAAAAGTGGATGCCCATCGTGGCCGCCAGCCAGTCCGTCAAGGGCAACGCGCACGAGCGTGAGTTCCTTCTGTCCTGGGCCAACGTAGTGGATTATGAATAAGGAGAATACCGCCATGAAAATTACCGTTTGTATCGGCTCTTCCTGCCACATCAAGGGCTCCCGTCAGGTGGTGGAGCAGCTGCAGCAGCTTATCAGCGAGAACAACCTGAAGGATCGCGTGGAGCTGGCCGGCACCTTCTGCATGGGCAAGTGCCAGCAGGGCGTATGCGTGACGGTGGACAACGCTTTCCACTCCGTCAGCCCCGATACCGTGAAGGACTTCTTTGAGAAAAACGTGCTGAGCCAGCTTGCCTGAACCGCATGATCGGGTATAAAAAACGCCAGTCCCGCGACTGGCGTTTTCCCGCGATTGGATGTATAATGCGGGAGTGCAGAAGGGGACGGGGGACGAGGGGAGGACGGTACTTTCTTGAGTCAAGAAAGTACCAAAGAACCGGTTTGCGACGTAAATGCTGCTTGTGTTAAACCGGATGTGGCTTTGGTTACAACGCAGGGTAGGAAAAACCTTGCGCTGCCTGGTCTGGAGCAAGCTCCGCCCAGTCATCCCTTCGCTTTTCCCCTTCGGTCTGGCTTCGCCAGCCCTCGCGTCCAGCTGCGCTGTCCTGCGGGCGATAGCTGAGTGCGGAAAACATTCGTGCGATTGGCAGCAGTTGGCAAGAGTAATCCGCCAAAAGCCTTCTCCTCAAGGAGAAGCCTTTTGGTGGCCGTTCTTTTCAACTATCGCTAATCGTTGCATTTGATTTCTGCGGCCAACCATAGCCCCGCGGCACGCCGATGTAATCGGCGCGGGGCGTGCGTAGCACGACCGAAGGGGAAACATTCAAGGAGACGGATGGCGCTTGCGCCGATCCGGACACGCGAATTTTCCCTGCCACGGGGGGCGGCAGTGCCGCCTGCCGGTTTAAAACTAGTAACGTTTGCGTCACACACAGGTTCTTTGTTACTTTCTTCACTGAAGAAAGTAACGTCCCCCTCGTTCCCTCGTATTCCCCGCTTCTTCCACCACACCCCTGATAGGAGGAATCCGCCATGGCCGACTGCCTGACGCTGAAAAAATCCAACTGCAAGAACTGCTATAAGTGCATCCGCCACTGCCCGGTTAAGTCCATCCGCTTTTCGGGCAACCAGGCCTATATCATTGGCAACGAGTGCATCCTGTGCGGCCAGTGCTTTGTGGTCTGCCCGCAGAACGCCAAGGAAATCGTGGATGAAACCGAAAAGGTGCGCGTGCTGCTGCAGTCCGGCGCGCCGGTGATCGCCAGCCTTGCGCCCTCCTTTGCCGCCAACTATGAGGGCGTGGGCATCGAGAGCATGCGCAAAGCCCTCAAAGCCCTGGGCTTTACCGATGCGGAAGAAACCGCGCTGGGCGCAACCATCGTAAAGCGCGAGTACGAGCGCATCCTCAAGGAGGAAAAGCGCGACGTGCTCATTTCCTCCTGTTGCCATAGCATTAACCTGCTGATTCAGAAATACTATCCCGCCGCCCTGCCCTTCCTGGCCGACGTCGCCTCGCCCATGCAGGCGCACTGCAAGGATATCAAAAAGCGCTATCCCGGCGCGAAAACCGTCTTTATCGGCCCCTGCGTGGCCAAGAAGGACGAGGCCGAGCATTATCAGGGCATCACCGACGCGGTGCTTACCTTTGAAGAGCTGACCGCCATGCTGGATGCCAAGGGCATTGCGCTGGAAAAAACGCGCGATCACGATGCGCAGAGCCGCGCGCGCTTCTTCCCCACCACCGGCGGCATCCTCAAAACCATGGCGCAGGACGCGCCCGGCTATACCTACCTGGCGCTGGATGGCACCGAAAACTGCAAGGCCGCCCTGCGCGATATCGAAAGCGGCAAGATTCACCATTGCTTTATTGAGATGTCCGCGTGCGTGGGCAGCTGCATCGGCGGCCCCATCATGGAAAAGCAGCACCATATGCCGCTCAAGGATTACCTGTCCATCGCCGGCTACGCGGGCGATCAGGATTTTGATATCGCCCAGCCCGATGAAACCAGCCTGCGCAAGCACTTTGAGTGGATCGAGCGCAAGGCGCAAATGCCCTCCGAAACTGAGATCAACCAGATTCTGTGCGAAAAGATGGGCAAAACCAAGCCCTCCGATCAGCTCAACTGCGGCTCCTGCGGTTATAATACCTGCCGCGAAAAAGCCATCGCCATCTATCAGGGCAAGGCGGATGTGAGCATGTGCCTGCCCTTCCTGAAGGAAAAGGCCGAGTCCTTCTCCGATAACATCGTCAACAACACCCCCAACGGACTGATCGTGCTCAACGACGATCTGGAGGTGCAGCAGATCAATAACGCCGCCCGCCGGATCATGAACATCCGCGCCGCCTCCGACGTGCTGGGCGAGCCGGTGGTGCGCATCATGGATCCCACCGTGTTCATGCAGGCGCGCACCACGGGCCGCGATATCCGCGATCACCGCGCCTATCTGCCCGAGTATCAGAAGTATGTGGAGCAAACCGTGGTGTACGACCGCGAGTATCACCTGCTGATCTGCATCCTGCGCGATGTGACCGATGAGGAAACCCAGCGCGAAAAGAAGGAATCCATCAGCCGCCAGACGGTGGAAATCGCCGACAAGGTGGTGGATAAGCAGATGCGCATCGTGCAGGAGATCGCATCGCTCCTGGGCGAAACCGCCGCGGAAACCAAGATTGCCCTGACCAAGCTGAAGGAGTCGATTTCTGATGAATGATCTTTGCGCGGATATCGGCTATAAAAGCATCAACCACTATGGCGAGCAGCTGTGCGGCGACCATGTGGATATTGTGGAGCAGGGCGATAACTCCACCGTCATCGTGCTGGCCGACGGCCTGGGCAGCGGCGTAAAGGCCAGCATCCTGTCCACGCTGACCAGCAAGATCATCTCCACCATGATGGCCGAGGGACTGAGTCTGGAGGACTGCGTATCCACCATCGCGGCCACGCTGCCCGTGTGCTCGGTGCGCGGGGTGGCGTATTCTACCTTCACCATCATGCACCTGATCGATAACCAGCGGGTGGAGATCATCCAGTATGATAACCCCAGCGTCATCATGCTGCGCGAGGACGAGCACTACGATTACCCCAAAACCGAAATGAGCATCGGCGGCAAAAAGATCTATAAGTCCGTCATCAAGCTCCAGGAGGGGGATATCTTTGTCGCCATGAGCGACGGCTGCCCGCACGCGGGCATCGGCATGGCCTATAACTTTGGCTGGAAGCTGGAGGACATCATCTCCTTTGTGGAAACGCTGGCCCCCGTGGGCTATACGGCCAAGACGCTTTCCACCATGCTGGTGGACGAGTGCAACAAGCTTTACGGCCAAAAGCCCGGCGACGACGCCACGGCCTGCGTGGTGCGCATCCGCAAGCGCGTGCCGATGAACCTGCTGTTCGGCTCGCCCGCGCACCGGGATGACGACAACCGCATGCTGTCGCTGTTCTTCTCCAAGGAGGGCAAGCACATCGTCTGCGGCGGCACCACCTCCACCGTGGTGGCGCGCTACCTGCACAAGGAGCTGCGACCCAGCCTGAACTTTGTGGCCGATGATATCCCGCCCACCGCTGAAATCGAGGGCGTGGATCTGGTTACGGAGGGCGTGATCACGGTCAACAAGGTGCTTTCCTACGCGCAGGATTATCTGAAGGATAACGAAACCTACTCCCAGTGGGCTTACAAGCAGGACGGCGCGTCGCAGATTGCGCGGCTTTTGTTTGAAGAGGCTACGGATATCAACTTCTTTGTCGGCCGCGCCATCAACCCCGCGCACCAGAACCCCGATCTGCCGATCAACTTTTCCATCAAGATGAACCTGGTGCGCGATCTGTGCGACTGCCTGCAGAAGATGGGCAAGCGGGTCAAGGTGAGCTATTTCTGACCCCGATATTTATACCGGAAGGAGCGCATGCCATGCGTAAATTCGATACCAAGGTACAATACCTCAAATATAAGGTGCTGCGCGAGGTGGCGCGGCAGGCGTGGCAGGATACGCTGCTGGAAAACGTGCTGGATATTCCCAAGATCATTGTGCCTGGCAAGCAGCCCACCATGCGCTGCTGCGTATACAAGGAGCGCGCCATCCTGGCCGAGCGCGTCAAATTGGCCATGGGCGGCAGCGCCGACAACCCCAACGTGATCGAGGTCATCGACATCGCCTGCGACGAGTGCCCTGTGGGCGGCTATGAAGTGACAAACGCCTGCCGCGGGTGCCTGGCGCACCGCTGCGAGGATGTGTGCCGCCGCGGCGCAATCAGCTTTGATGAAAACCATGTGGCGCACATTGATAAGACTAAGTGCGTGGAGTGCGGCCAGTGCGCCAAGGTGTGCCCCTACACGGCCATCGTCAGCCGCAAGCGCCCCTGCCAGAACGCCTGCAAGGTGAAGGCCATTTCCATGAACGAGGAAAAGGCCGCCACCATCGATAACAATAAATGCATTTCCTGCGGCGCGTGCGTGTACCAGTGCCCCTTCGGCGCGATCATGGATAAATCCTACATGCTCAACGTGATCGATCTGCTGCGCAAGAGCGAGCAGGGCCGCAGCTACAAGCTGTACGCCATCGTGGCGCCCTCCATTTCCAGCCAGTTCAATTATGCCAGGCTGGGTCAGGTGATTTCGGGGCTGAAGGCGCTGGGCTTCCACACGGTGGTGGAGGCGGCGCTGGGCGCGGACATGGTGGCCGAGGCCGAATCCCGTGAGCTGGCCGAAAAGGGCTTCCTGACCTCCTCCTGCTGCCCGGCGTTCGTCACCTACATCCGCCAGAGCTTCCCGCAGCTGCTGCCCATGGTATCGCACAATCTGTCGCCCATGGCGGCCATCGCGCGCTTTATCAAGGAGACCACGCCCGACGCAAAGACCATCTTTATCGGCCCCTGCACGGCCAAGAAGGCCGAGGCGCAGCTGGATACGGTGAAGCCCTATATCGACGCGGTGCTGACCTTTGAGGAGCTGCAGGCGCTCTTTGACAGCCGGGAGCTGGACATCACCACGCTGCCCGAGGATGTGCTGGACAATGCATCCTACTTTGGCCGCATCTTTGCCCGCAGCGGCGGCCTGAGCGACGCGGTGGCCGAGGGGCTCAAGGAGCAGAACATTGACTTTGACCTCAAGCCCTGCGTGTGCGACGGCATCGAGGCCTGCCGCATGGCGCTGCTGAAAAAGAGCAAGAACGCGCTGGACGCGAACTTTATCGAGGGCATGGCCTGCCTGGGCGGCTGCATTGGCGGTGCGGGCTGCCTGACCCACGGCGAAAAAAACAAGGCCGAGGTGGACAAGTACGGCCGCGAAGCCTACGAAAAAACCATTGCCGACGCGACCTCCGTGCTGAAGTGAGGGACGAGGAAGATGGGAACGTTGCTTTCTTCAGTGAAGAAAGTAACAAAGAATCGGTTTTGGCGTAAAAGCTGCTTGTGTTAAACCGGGGGTGCCTCTGGCCACCTGTTGTCCTGCCCTCGCAGCAGCGAAAGATTGAATCGCCCGGTTCGGAGTAAACTCCGCCTGGGCGATTTTTCATTTTCCCCATGGCCTGGCTTCGCCTGCGCTGCGCCGATTAAAATCGGCGTGCCACGGGGGCATGGTTGGTTGTGGGAATCAGGCGCTGCGGTTACAAAGATTTACATTTGCTTAGTGGACTTTGTGATGGTGCTGGTGTTATACTGAAGCAGCATTAAGAACCAGTACGATCAAGAAAGGAAAAGCAAATGAAGAAATACTTATGTTTCTTATTACTGCTAATTGTTATACTCTATTCCGCTTCCGCATTTGCAAACGAATCCGTTACGCCGGCGGATAAAGCGTTTACTGACATAGCCATAGAACAAGCGCATGCTCTTTCGCAGAAAATATTGCAGGAGCGGTATTTATATGACGGCGCTCTTTATACCTGTACGGCAACGGAGCAAGAGGAAGGCGTCTATGTATTTGATTACTGCTGGAAGTATCTGCCAACCGTAATCTATTCGGTAACAATTCCGAAAAGCATGGACAAGGTTGCGGCAACTGCGACTTACAATACGGATTATGGATACGATGATTATTACAGTGATCTGATGGCGCTTTTTGGCAAAATGTTCGGCGACTGGACAGTAGAGCAAAAAGCCTGGATGACTTCTGTTGCAGAGCCTCATTGGGAGCTTGAGAAATACAGACAGTATTGCATTAACCCGGAGTGGCATCCATCGTCTTTGTTTATAGAAAGAAGCCTCGAAAGAGAACGCTGCGGTATGCCGGATGAAAACAGTATTTCTGAAGAAGAAGCAACTCAAATCGCTACGCAGTTTATCGAAGAAACGCTGCCATCGGGGAAGTCCATTTGGAAAACACAAAGATTTTATATAATCAACGATCCAGAAAATCCAGTATGGCTTGTTCGAGTCTGGTTCTCTGTCAATATGAATGAGAACATTGACGTTACGGTTAATCCATATACAAAAGAGATCATAAGAATAAAGAGATGGGAGTAGTCCCATCTCTTTATCACCCACGCGCGCGCCATCCTGACAGGAGGGGCGCTATTTTTATTGGCTGATAACCACTGAAAACCTTGAACACGGATTATTGATTTCTTCTTCCCCCTTATCCGCTTCGCTGCTTGCTCAGCGTCTTCCATTTTCTGGGGGGAGGATTTTCATCGTCCTGTGCTTCATTAGCTTCGTTAAATGCTCGGCTGTTCCTGCCAGCTTTCGTCATCCATCGCGCAGCATTCCCGCACCCAATCCCCACCCCCGCGGCAGCGGACAGCGCAGCTGGACGGCAGGGCTGGCGAAGCCAGACCGGAGGGGGAAAATGCAGAAGCGGACGGAGGAAAGCTTGCTTTCATCCGGGCGGTTCAAGTTTTTCCCTGCCGCGGGGCATGCACGCAGCCAACTTTTCTGCCCTCCAATTCCACCCAATCAGCTTTCATGCCGCAAACAGGTTCTTTGTTTCTTTCCCTGTACGCCCCGCGCTGCTGCCTTACGGCAAGCGCGGGTTTCGGGCGGCAATTTGCAAAATTGCGCGCCCTC
>ERZ857827.1989-NODE-1989-length-17587-cov-6.869154_pt1 | contig 17587 bp, 15 predicted proteins | sample MGYA00519761_ERZ857827 | MGnify/ENA primary metagenome ERZ857827 (study PRJEB31778, sample SAMEA3449370) | human gut metagenome | biome: human gut; feature: human-associated habitat; material: faeces | place: United Kingdom | collected 2010/2012 ... | reverse complement strand
TTGGTTGATATTTACACAGCAATTTGATACAATCTATTCGACAAACTTGAATTTGCGAGGTAATGAGATGGAAGCCGTGTTTGGGGAAAGCTCCTGTATCGATTCGTGGATGCAGCTTGTTAGAAAGGTAAGTTGGAATTTTCCAGGACTTGAAACGGAAGAGTGTATATATGAGCATGAACAAACCGTACTGAAGTTCATGAATAAGAAACAGGCATTATGCGTCAAAAGCCGGGGAACAATCATTGGTGTTCTTCTTTTTTCGCACAAAAAGAACATGATTTGTTGTATGGCTGTGGACCCTGAGCATCGAAAGCAGGGTATTGCTTCGATCCTTTTGAGAAAAGCACTGAATGAATTGGATAGAAGCCGGGAAATCACGGTGTCAACGTTTCGTGAAAATGATGAAAAAGGGATTGCACCAAGGGCACTGTACAGAAAATTTGGATTTCAGGAAGGCGAATTGACAGAAGAATTTGGGTACCCCAATCAAGTATTTGTTTTGCACCCATAAATTCCAATTTGACAAACTGATTAGCATAGTTTCAGTCCTAAAAGAGAGTTTCACTTCCGGCTTAATAGTTTCATTTTTTGAGTGAAACCAAATGAAACCTTTGGAAACCGTATCATTATTATCAAACTAATTCATATGCAGGGCTTTTCGCTATCATGCGAAAAGTCTTTTTTCGTGAAAATCAAGAAAACGAAGCGTCTGGAGGCGGCTTTGAACGATGCCTCTATGGCTGGCTGACCCCATCCGGTCGGAAGCCGCAAACCTATTTGCGCATAAGGCTTGACCGGATTTTTGTCTGCTCCTAAAACCCAAAATAGGCGCTTGGAAATAGAAAAGACGCTGCCTCTCCCGGCTTTTCTTTAGCCGTTTTGAGCCAGCGCCCTTTGGGATTCTCCTGCGGCACGTCCGAAGACGTGCGCTTTCGCAGATTCAAAATGAATACAAAAATTTTTCAATCCACGTAATACTTTTCTTCAGTGACAAAAAAGTATATACGACATTTATATATTATACTACAGATATTCATCGCCAGTCAAAAATTCATTTTTGTATTTGTTTTAGTTATTGACAAAAAGAAAAATCAGGTCTATAATCCCAAGCATCAGCAAACAACAAGACCCCATAAAACCCAGCGATGGAGGATTCTGTATGACAGCATTCAACGCGCATATTCGAATTTCCCCGGACGGCAAAAAAATCTGCCAAACCGTGCAGGAACATTGCGATGCCTGCGCCTGCTATGCAGGACAAGCGCTGGAAGGCGTTGGGCTGAAACAAACGGCGGAGCTTTGCGGAAAACTGCACGATGGCAAAATGACGCGGGCCTATCAGGAATATCTGGATGCTTGCGCACAGGGACTTCCAGTGCGCCGGGGAAGCGTCCCGCACACCTTTGCACCCGTCCGATTTCTGCTGGAAAAATACCATCCCGACGGCGCAGACGGCCTCGAAGCGCTGACGGCGGAATGGGTTGCCTATGCCATTGGGGCCCATCACGGTCTGTTTGATTGCAGCGCGGAAGACGGTACAAACGGCTTCGAGCATCGGCGGCATTCTGAGGACGGCCTGTATCGGGAACACATGCAGAACGTTTTTCGCTATTATCTATCGGAAACAGAGATCGATCAAATGTTTCAGAGGGCCGTGCAGGAAATTTGCGATGTGGGTCAGCGATTTTCTGATGGGGAGGCGAAAGACGAAGAAGCAGAAAGAGAAGAACACGACTTCGCCTACGGCGCATTGGCGAGACTGCTGCTGTCGGCGGTCATCGAGGGCGACCGCCGGGACACGGCTCTCTTTATGAGCGGCAGAGTAGCTCCGGCAGAGAAGGCGGCGGACTGGGACGCCTGCCTGCAAGCGCTGGAACGCCATCTGGCAGAGATACCCCCGAATGCCTTGTCCGAGGCGAGACGCACGATTTCGGAAAAATGCTTTCAGCGCGGGCGGCTTCCCGGGAAACGGTTTCGTCTGAACGTGCCTACAGGCGCGGGCAAGACCCTCTCCGCCTTTCGCTTTGCGCTGGCGCAATGCCGGGATCAGGGGAAAAAACGCATTTTCTTTGTGATGCCGCTCTTGGCCATTATCGAACAGAACGCAAAGGCGATCCGCACCGCGCTGGGGAGCGCCGTAGAGGTGCTGGAACATCACAGCAATGTGGTAACGCCCGCTTCCTCTTCGGAGGAGCTGGACGAACGGGAGCTGATGTGCGAAAGCTGGCATGCGCCCATCGTCTGTACAACGCTGGTGCAGTTTCTGGATACGCTGTTTTCCGGAAAAACAAGCTGTATTCGCCGCTTTCAGGCCCTGTGCCAGAGTGTGATTGTGATCGATGAAGTGCAGAGCGTTCCGATTTCCATGCTATCCCCCTTTCATCTCATGCTGAACTTTTTGACGGACGTATGCGGCGCGGTGGTCGTGCTGTGCTCGGCAACGCAACCGACGGAAACGGAGCCGGCGAAAACGGCTCTGCGCCATCCGCTGCGGCCTGTAGAGGAAATGGCCGTCATAGCGCCGGAAGACGCTCCCAAATTCCGACGAACGGAGATTCTTCCTCCGCCGGATGCGCCGCTGACCATGGCAGAGGCGGCTCAGCTGTGCCGCGAACAGCTATGGCAGGTAGATACGCTTCTGGTGGGCTGCAACACCCGCCGCGAAGCCGCCGAGCTTTTTGGCATGCTGCGGGAAATGGGCCTGCCCTGCGTTCATCTGTCAGCCGCTATGTGCGCGAACCATCGGGAGCAGGTGCTGGAACAAATCAAGGCGCTTCGGCCCGGGGAGAAAATCATCTGCGTCTCCACACAGGTGATCGAATACGGCGTGGACGTCAGTTTTCAGCGGGTGATTCGTTTCCTGACCGGGCTGGACGAAATCGTTCAGATCGCCGGGCGCTGCAATCGCAACAGCGAAGCCGGCGGCCAGCTTGGGCAGGTGCTTCTGGTTCGGCTGCGGGGTGAAAATCTGTCTGACCTGAATGAAATTCGGCAGGGCCAAAATGCCGCCGCCTTCGTGCTGAATTCCTTTCAAAAAGACCCGAACGATTTCAATGGAAGACTGGATTCGGACGCCGCTCTTCGGAAGTATTACCGGCTATTTTGGGACGGCCTGAAAGACGATGCCGCAGACAGCCCGCTGGATCATCACGGCAGAAAGATGCTGGATCTGCTGGCGACCCATACGCACGGCAAAGAAAAGGACGGTCTGGCTTATTATCTGCATCAGGCCTTCCGGGAAGCGGGCGACGCTTTCCATATTTTCCCGGAAGGAACGACCGAACTGGTCGTCCCCTACGGCGAGGGGGCCGAACGGCTGGCACAGCTCCGCGAGCTGGATCTGACGGCGGGCGCGCTTTCGGCGGAAAGCATTGTGCGCAGCCTCCGCCCCTTTATGGTCTCTGTTTATCCCCATCAGCTCGAAGCCCTGAAGAAGGCCGATGCGCTCGAATGGCTCCAGCCGGGAAAGCTGGATCTCCCGGCGGTGCGCCCGGCGTTCTATCACCCGGATCAGGGGCTGGTGTTTTCAGCCTGATCCCGTTCATCAGAAAAACGACAAGGAGGTGGAGACATGGAACATCCGAATATCGTGACCTTCGAGGTCACGGGCGACTATGGTCTTTTTTCCGACCCGATCCTGCGCGTCGGCGGGGAAAAGTGTTCCTATCAGGTGCCGACCTATGAAGCGCTCAAAGGGATTCTGGAAAGCGTGTACTGGAAGCCAACGCTGCTGTGGGTGATCGACCGGGTGCGGGTGATGAACCCCATCCAAATGGAGGTCAAGGGCATTCGCCCTATTAAGTATACCGGCGGCAACGACCTGTCCTACTACACCTATCTGAAACAGTGCCGCTATCAGGTGCAGGCGCATTTTGAATGGAACATGAACCGGCCGGAACTGGCCGGAGACCGTAACGAAAACAAGCATCATGAAATGGCCAAACGAATGATCCGCCGGGGAGGCCGCCGGGACATCTTTCTGGGAACGCGGGAATGTCAGGGCTATGTGGAGCCCTGTACCTTCGGCGAAGGCGCGGGAGCGTTTGACGATCTGCCGGAGCTTGCCCTCGGATTGATGTATCACGGAATCACCTATGCCGACGAAAGCTATGATGACGCGACCCGCGGCTATCTGACCGTCAACTTCTGGCGGCCCGTCATGCGGTACGGCGTGATCGAATTCCCCCGTCCGGAGGATTGCCCGCTCCATAAGCGTGTCCGCCCGATGGGCATGCGCTCCTTCAGCAGGGAGCAAAACAACTTTTCGGGGCTGGAGGAATGCAGCGGGCAGGGAGGGCAAGCAGAATGGGACTGATGCAAAAAGCCTGCGAAACCTACGAGGCGAACCTTTCCAGAGCGGGACAGGTCTTCGAGGCCGGGGCCACCCTTTGCCCGGTGGGGCACATCCTGCAAAAGGCACAGCTGGAAATTCTGCTGGACGAAAAAGGAAAATTTCTCGGCGCGCAGGCAGTGACCAAAGAGGACAGCCGCACGGTGATCCCCGCCACAGAAAGATCCGCTTCCCGCTCCGGCTCTCAGCCAACGGCTCACCCCTTCAGCGATCAGCTGCAATATCTGTCCGGCATGAACGGCGAGCGTCACGAGCGCTATTTGAAGGAATTGGAGAAGTGGCTCGCCTTCGACCCGCAGCCTGATCTTCAGGCGGTCCATCGGTATATTCTGGGCGGAACCATCCTGCAGGATCTTGAAAGCGCCGGTCTCTATGGCTCCGGGAAGAAAATTCAGAACACGGATGCGCCCCAATGGCTTGTCCGCTGGGTGATCGATGGGCGGCAGGCATGGCGGAACAACGCGCTGATCGACTCCTTCTGCCGTTATCTGACCTCTCAGAACCAGAGTCCCCAAGGCCTCTGCATGATTTCGGGGGAGGAAGGCGCGCTGTGCTTCAGCCATGACAAGGGGATTATTGCGGCCTGCAACGGCGCAAAGCTGATTTCTTCCAACGATACCAGCAATTTTACCTACCGCGGCCGCTTTGAGGATGCGGTGCAGGCCTGTACGATCTCCTCCGCAGCCTCCCAAAAGGCGCACCGCGCCCTGCAATGGGTGGCGGCGGCGCAGGGCGAAACCATCGCGGATCGTACCTTTGTATGCTGGAATCCGCAGGGGAAAAAAGTGTCCCGTCCGCAGGATCCCTTCGGCAAAAAGAAGGAAAACGCTCCCGTTTTCACAGTCCCGACTGACTTCTATCAGGAGCTGCATACCACCCTTGCCGGTTATCGGAACGAGCTGCCCCGGGAAGCGGGAATCGTCACGGCGATCTTCAGCGCGGCAACGACCGGACGGCTGTCGCTGACCTATTACAGCGAGCTGTCCGGCAGCGATTTCTACGACCGGGTCGAAGACTGGTATCAAAGCTGCTGCTGGTTTTTTGGAAAGTTCGGCATCGAAGCGCCGCCCCTGCGGCAGATTGCGGAATGCGCTTTCGGTACGGAGCGCAAAAAATATCTCGAAGCGCCGCCGAAGCTGCTGGGCGAGACGACGCAGCGGCTGCTGACCTGCATGCTGAATCGGGACCCAATCCCCGAGGACATCGTCAAGCAGCTTTTCCGCAATGCCTCCACCCTGCAGCGCTATTCGGAACAGAGCAACCGCATCCGTGTTTTGTGTACGGCCTGCGCCGTGATCCGCAAATACCATAATGACCGAGCCCAAAAGGAGGAATGGACGATGGAACTGGATGATGAAAGAAGAAAGGACGACCGCAGCTATCAGTTCGGACGGCTGCTGGCGGTCATGGAGCATGTGGAACGCACCACCTACGGCCCCGAGGAAGACCGGGAGCCAAACGCCATCCGCCTGCAAAGCGTGTTCAACGAGCGCCCGCTGCATGCGGCAAAGCTCATTGAAGGCCAGCTGAATCCCTACTTTGCGCGTTTGAAGCCCGGCCTTCGGAAATACTATAAGGATCTGATCGGCCAGATCCTCGCCATGATCTGCGCCACGCCGAAAAGCGAATGGAACCGTCCCCTGAAGGACACCTACCTGTTGGGCTATTATCTGCAGCGTTCGGCACTGTACACCAAAAAGAATCAAACCCCAAAAGAAACGGAGGATGACGAACCATGAGCAAGCTGGAACGGAAGATCGATTTTGCCGCGCTGATTACGGTGGATATGGCGAACTGCAACGGCGACCCGCTGAACGGAAATCGTCCGCGGGTGGATTTCAACGGCCGCGGAGAAATCAGCGACGTGTGCATCAAGCGGAAGATCCGCAATCGGATGCAGGATCTTGGCTATCCCATCTTTGTTCAGTCCGAGGATCGCTGCGACGACGGCATGGACAGCCTCAGCAAACGCGCGAACGCCGCCCTCAAGGGTCTCAAAAGCAAGCAGGAATACGCGGAAGCGGCCTGCCGGAAATGGCTGGATGTCCGTGCCTTTGGTCAGGTCTTCGCTTTCAAGGGCGATAAAAAGGAAGGCGACGGCGTATCCGTGGGTGTGCGCGGCCCCGTCTCCATCCATCAGGCCGTCAGCGTTTCGCCCGTGGACGTGCTGACCCGGCAGATCACCAAGAGCGTGAACGGCGAATCCGGGGACAAGCGTTCCGCCGATACGATGGGCTTCAAGCACATGATCCGTTTCGGGCTGTATTTGCTCAAGGGGTCGATCAACGTGCAGCTGGCGGAAAAGACGGGCTTCTCCGAGGAAGACGCCGAGGTGCTGAAGCAGTGCCTGCTGACGCTGTTCCGAAACGATGTTTCCTCCGCCCGGCCCGACGGCTCCATGTCGGTGCACCGGCTGTACTGGTGGGAGCACAACTGCAAGGACGGCCAGTATTCTTCCAAAACCGTTCACCAGTCTTTGCAGGTGACGCTGAAGGACTCCGTCGAGCTGCCTTCCTCCGTGGACGACTACCAGATTGAGCGGCTTCCTTTGGAAGGGCTTTCCTGCGAGGAACTGGCGGGCGAATAAAAGGACAAGCGACCCGTTTCCCGCTTGCCGCCGACGGCAAGCCGCCTTCCCCGTGACAAAAAAGATTGAAATTTGTCACAAATATGACGCAATTATCACTTTGCCGTAACGGGATTCGTGTTATAATACGTAATGGATTTCCCAAAAAATGAGGAGGAATACAAACACATGAAAAAGGTTGTTGCGGTTCTCCTGGCTGCTCTCATGATCCTGTCCTGCACGGCCGCCCTGGCGGAAAACATCAAGCTGGACAAGCTGACCTTCGAATTCGTTCCCTCCAAGGACGCGGACGTCATCATCACCGGCACCAAGAATCTGCCCGAGCTGGTGCAGGCCGAAATGGCGAAGCACGGCTATGATATCGGCGAAGTGGACATCACCGTGGGCACCAGCTATGAGGCCACCGGCGAAGCCATGTGCGCCGGCGCCATCGATGTGGGCTGGCTGCCCGGCGGCACCTATGCCATCTACAGCGAAAATAAAGAAGTGGACGTCATCCTGACCGCCACCCGCGCGGGCCTGAGCAATGACAGCACCGTTCCCGCCGACTGGAACGGCGACGCCAACAAGACCCTGCCCACCGACGAGCAGGTGACCTTCTACCGCTCCCTGATCTACGCCACGCCTTCCGCCTACGGCAAGGAACTGGCCGCCAAGGTGAACGCCGGTGAAAAGCTGACCTGGGAAGACCTGGACAAGGCCAACTGGGCTGTGAGCAACACCTCTTCTTCCGCCGGTTACGTCTATCCCACCATGTGGCTGATGGAAAACTACGACGGCAAAAAGATCTCCGATCTGAGCAACGTGACCCCCAGCGTGGGCTATGCCGATGCTTTCGCTCAGGCTGCCGCCGAGCAGTTTGACATCATCGTCTGCTACGCCGACGGCCGCCGCGACTACGAGAAGGCCTGGAACCTGCCCACCGACTCCAAGGACGAGACCGGCAAGGCTGGCATGGGCCGCACCGACAGCATCTGGAACGAGCTGAACGTTATCGGCGTTACCGAGCCCATCTACAACGACACCGTTGCGATCACAACGGCGAACCCCGATGTGTACAACCCCGAGTTCATCGCCGCGCTGCAGGAGTCTCTGATCAACATCATCAACACTCCCGAAGGCAAGGAGATCTTCTCCGTGTACAGCCACACCGGCTATGCCATTGCTACTGACGCCGATTACGAAGGCGCCCGCACCGCTCTGCACGTTGTGCAGTAAGCTTTCTTTGCTCCTTTGGGGGCGGCCTGCGCGCCGCCCCCTTTTCTCATGGTTTCTCTTGCTTTTTTCCTAAGGAGAATGGTATATTATAGCTAAGGCAATACCGCACAATTCGGCAGCGGCGCTAGCGATGCATTTTCCGCCATCCGCTGCTTGCAAAACTCTCGATTTACCTCCAGTAAACCTTCGAGTTTTGCCATTGCGTCTGACAAAAAATGCACTCGTTATCGCGCCACCTCATTTGTGCGGCATTGTCCTAATCGCCACGAACGCGCGGCAATTTCGGAAAAAGGGGTCGATACCTTGATCGAGTTTCAACATGTAAGCAAGACCTATCCCAACGGCGTCAAAGGTTTGAAGGACGTCAATCTGAGCATCGGCCAGGGAGAATTTGTCGCGATTATCGGCCTGTCCGGCGCTGGCAAGTCCACGCTGATCCGCACCATCAACCGTATGATCGATATTACGGAAGGCACGCTGACGGTAGACGGCGTGGATGTGATGAGCCTGCGGGGAAAGGCCCTGCGGCGCTTCCGCCGGAAGATCGGCATGATTTTCCAGTCCTTTAACCTGATTACCCGCTCCACCGCCCTGAAAAACGTGCTGACCTCTCAGGTGCCGGATATGAACTTCTTCCGCGTCCTGCTCGGAATCTTCACCAAGGAGCAGAAGCTGCGGGCGTTGGAAGCGCTGGATAAGGTGGGCATTCTGGACAAGGCCTATACCCGTTGCGACCAGCTCTCCGGCGGTCAGCAGCAGCGCGTGGCGCTGGCCCGTACCCTGAACCAGAACCCCACCATCATTCTGGCGGACGAGCCCGTGGCCGCGCTGGACCCGGTGACGGCCCATCAGGTTATGAGCGATTTCAAACGCATCAACGAAGAAATGAATATTTCTGTCCTCATCAACATCCACCATGTGGACTTGGCGCTGAAGTACGCCACCCGGGTCATCGGCATTCGGGCGGGCGAGATCGTCTACGACGGCCCCACCGCCAACGTCACGCAGGAGATTCTGGACAGCATTTATAACGGCGCTTCCGTGCCCCAGGCCGGGGAATGAGGTGGCGCAGCATGAAAAAGAAAGCAAGCGCTGAATACCGCGCCCCGCTGTTCGACCGGATCTTCCCGCCGAAAACCATCACCCTGCCCAACGGGCATACCGTCCAGCAGCCCCGCTCCCGTCAGCCGCTGATCTGGATCTGCGTGGTGGCCGCCGTCTGGGCTTCCGTCCTGCTGACCGGCTTTGATATCAGCATCCTCATCAAGCGCGGCCATCAGTTTACCGTGATTCTGGAGCAGCTTTTCCAGCCCGACTGGAGCTTCATGCCCAAGGTCATCAGCCCCTTATTTGATACCATCAAAATGTCGATTCTGGGTTCCGTGCTGGGCGCGACGCTGGCGCTGCCCTTTGCGGTGGTCTCTTCCACCAACGTCAACCGCAGCGGCGTGACCGTGGCGCTGTGCCGCTTTCTGCTGAATCTGGTCCGCACCCTGCCGACGCTGGTCATCGCCAAGTTCGCCGCCCTGATCTTCGGGCTGGGAACCTTTGCGGGCACTATGGCCATTACCGTGTTTACCTTCGGCGTGGTGGCCAAAATGCTTTACGAGGCCATTGAGACCATCGATATGGGCGCCTTCGAAGCCATGGAGTCGGCGGGCGGCAGCAAGTTCCAGTCCTTCTGGTCTGCCTGCATGCCCCAGATTCTGCCCACCTATCTGAGCTACTGCCTCTACAGTCTGGAAATGAACATCCGCGCGGCGGCCATTCTGGGCTATGTAGGCGCGGGCGGCCTGGGCATTATCATCAACGAGCGGGTCGGCTGGCGCGATTATCACGGGCTGGGCACCCTGCTTTTGACCCTGTTTATTGTGGTGCTTGTGATTGAAAACACCAGCGAGTACCTGCGCAAAAAGCTGAGCTGAGGAGGATGGGAACGATGGAAAATCAAAAAAAATCGGATCGTCCCATGACGATTCAGGAAGCTTATGAAGCCCGGCCGCGGCTGTGGTGGCTGTATACGCTGGTGGTGCTGATCGTGGCCGCGCTGCTGGGCTGGTCCGGCTCCGCAGTGGTGTTCAAGGGTTTCGCCACCAAGGGCGTAGAGGTGGCCAAGGGCGTATGGAACGGCCTGACCCACCCGGATACCGCTCTATTGTTCAATCTGACCACCGACGGCGTTCCCTATCAGCTGATGCAGACGGTGGCCATTGCCGTGCTGGGCACGTTGATCGGCGGCATTCTGGCCATCCCCTTCAGTTTTCTGGCCTCGGATAAGATCGTCCCCGGCTGGGTGGCCTTCCTTTTCCGGGCGTTTATCCTGCTCATCCGCACCATTCCCAGTCTGGTATGGGCGCTGGTCTGGATCCGCGTCACCGGCCCCAACGCCTTCTGCGGCGTTGTGACCCAGTCCATCTGTTCCATCGGCATGATCTCCAAAATGTACATCACCGCCATTGAGGACGTGGACACTCGGATCCTGGAAAGTCTGGACGCTTCCGGCTGCACCGCGTTTCAGAAGATTCGCTACGGCCTGCTGCCCCAGATCATCCCCAACTTTATCTCCACGGTGATCTACCGCTTTGACATCAACGTCAAGGATGCTACCACGCTGGGTATCGTCGGCGCGGGCGGCATCGGCGCGGCGCTGATCCAGTGCATCAATTCCAGCCGTTGGAGCATGGTCGGCGCTTATCTGTGCGGCATGGTCGTGCTGATGCTGCTGATCGAATGGTTCTCCACCAAGATCCGCAAGCGGCTCACGAGAGGCTAAGCATGGCAGCACGATTGACGGTTTACTTCACCTCGGATACGCACGGTTATCTGTATCCCAACAATTTCTGTGATCAGCAGCCCCGTCCCATGGGGCTGCTTTCCATGCGCTTTCCCAAGGATGGAAACACGCTAGTCATCGACGGCGGAGATACCATTCAGGGCTCGCCGCTGACCTATTACTGCTATGGCCATCACCTTCCCCTGCCCGTGGCGGATGCGCTGAACCAGCGGCAGTATGACTTTGTGACGCTGGGAAATCACGATTTCAACAACGGCTACGGCGCGCTGAAGGATTATCTGACCCGTCTGAACGCCCAGTGCCTCTGCGCCAACGTGGAGGACAAAACCGCCGGGCTGCCCATTCTTCCTTATGCCATCCGCACGATGGAAAACGGCCTGCGGGTGGGCCTGATCGGAATCGTGACCCACTGGGTCACCCTTTGGGAAAAGCCGGAAAACCTGACCCATTTCGTTTTGACCGACCCTGTGGAGGCGGTTCGTCCGCTGGTGGAAAAGCTGCGCAGTCAGGTGGACGTTCTGATCGGCGTTTATCATGGCGGTCTGGAAAAGGATCTGCACACCGGCGCGCTTCTCAGCGAAACGGACGAAAACGAGGGCTGCCGTCTCTGCGAGCAGTTCCCCTTTGATCTTCTGCTGACCGGCCACCAGCACATCGCCTTAGCGGACGAGACTTATGCGGGCACCCATGTAGTGCAGACACCCTGTAACGCCGCCGCGTATGTCAAGGTGGAAATGGACGAACAGGGCCGCTTTTATTCCCAGCTGATGACGCCGCCCGACCGGGCGGAGCTGACCCCGGAACAGGAAAAGCTCTGGCAGGACACGAACCTGTGGCTGGATCGGCCCATTGGCCGCCTGAGCCGCGCTATCTGGCCGGAGGACAAGCTGACCATGGCGCTGCATTCGTCTCCCATCGCCGATTTCTTCAATCAGGTGCAGTTGGAGGCCAGCGGCGCGGACATATCCTGCACGGCGCTGCCCAACAGCCTGCGCGGTTTCGACAGTGCGGTAACGGTACGGGACGTGGTAGCCAGCTATGTGTACTCCAATACGCTGGTCGTGCTGGAAGTCACCGGCGCGGTTCTGCGCCGGGCGCTGGAGCAGTGCGCCAGCTACTTTGACGTAAAGCCGGACGGCAGTCTGGGCATTTCCCAGTCTTTCCTCAAGCCCAAGGAGGCCCATTTCAACTACGACTATTTCCGCGGCATTGCCTATGCCTTCGACCTGAGCAAGCCGGTGGGAAGCCGGGTCTGCGAGCTGACATTCCATGGCCGGGCCGTCCGCGACGAGGATTCCTTCACCCTGTGCATGTCCAACTACCGGGCCACGGGTGCGGGCGATTTCCCCGACTATGCCGTCTGCCGCCGGGTGCGGGAGATCCAGACGGAGATCAGCGAACTGATCCTCGATTACTTTTCCGCTCACCACTATGTGGAGGTTTCCGAAACCCCCAGCTACCGGGTGCTGCTGCCCTGAAAAATGTTTGAAGAAGCCTTCCCGGAAGGGAGGGCTTTCAGCTTGTGAAAGAAGCCCCACTGCTGCATTGCAATGGGGCTTCTTTGACAGAATGGGCAGCTCCGCTGCTGCGAAACGGCTCTCTAAATGGTTTGATGCCTGCGACCGTCTTCCGCTTCACGAATTCTCTGCTTGCAGACGGATGCTCAAAAACTGGAAGCCCTATATCCTCAACGCTTTTGACTGCTCTTATTCCAATGCTTTTACTGAAGGCTGCAACAATGCCATCAAAGCTCTGAAGCGCGTTGCCTTTGGCTTTCGCAATTTCTCCAACTTCCGTGCCCGCATTTTACAGGCTGCGAATCCTGCGCACCCCAACTTTTGACAAAGAGCCTATAATAAAGCAGGGAATGTTTTCCAATCCTTCGGAAAGCATTCCCTGCTTCTTTATCTTTTGGCTTGTTTTCGAAAATAACAGTGACTGTTCAGCGAGCCGTGGCACCCGTCGTGCCACGGCGGTATAACCCCGGCCAACCTGCAAGTCCTCTACGCCCCTGCGCGGCAAAGCCGCGCAGTGACGGGTGCAGGGCTTTAGCCCTGCTGCCGGCCGCCGACCGTGATGGACTTGACGCGGATCCAGGGCTGGCCCACATTGACGGGAACGGAGCCGCTCATGCTGCCGCACATGCCCTGCGCCATCACCATGTTCTTGCCGACCCGGTCGATCTGCATCAGAATATCGCCGCCCTTGCCGACCAGACTGGCGCCCCGCACCGGGTGGACGATCCGGCCATCCTTGACCAGATAGCCCTCGTTGACCGCAAAGTTGAACTCGCCCGTGGCGGGATTCACCGAGCCGCCGCCCATGCTGGCCGCGTAAAGACCGTCGCCCATGGTGGCGATCATCTCCGCCTCGTCGTCCAGTCCGGGCGCGATGAAGGTGTTGCGCATCCGGGAGGTAGGCGCGTAGGCGTAGCTCTCCCGGCGGGCGCTGCCCGTGGGGGCCATGCCCATCCGCCGCCCGTTCAGACGGTCGATCATGTAGTTTTTCAGAATGCCGTTTTCGATCAGCACCAGACGGTTCGTGGGCATGCCTTCGTCGTCCACGTTTTCGCTGCCCCATTCGTTGGGCATGGTGCCGTCGTCGATGGCCGTGACGCAGGGCGCGGCGATCTGCTGGCCCAGCTTGCCGCAGAACTCGCTCATATTGCTGGCGATGCTGGTGGCTTCCAGACTGTGGCCGCAGGCTTCGTGGAAGATCACGCCGCCGAAGCCGCTGCCGATGACCACCGGCATCACGCCGGAGGGGCAGTAGGGCGCGTGCAGCATTTTCACGGCCGTTTTGCCCGCCCGAAGTCCCATCAGGGCCGGGTCGATGGTGTCGATGAAATATTCAAAGCCCTTGGCCGCGCCGGGAGCCTCGCCGGCGGACTGGTTTTCCGTCCCGTTGGAGGCCACCGCTTGACAACGCATGCGGGAATAGACCCGGGTATCGGTCACATACAGGCCCTCGCTGTTGCAGATGAGCACGTCCTGCTCGCTGTCGGTAAAGGTGCAGACCACCTGAGAAATCTCGTCGCCCGCGGAGCGCGCCGCCGTGTCCGCCGCCCGCAGAAGGTCGATCTTCCGCCGGGTGTCCACGTCGGAGGGCTTCATCCAGATGGGATGACGGTTGACGAAGTGCCGCTCTTCCAGCGCCTGCGCCGCCGTGCGGCCCTGACGCTGGGTGCGGATGGCCGAAGCCGCCTCTTTGGCGCATTTCAGCAGGCCCTCCCGGCCAAAATCGTTGGTGTAGGCGTATACGGCGGTCAGCCCGTCGTACACCCGCACGCCCGCGCCGTGCAGACGGCCCGAGTTCACGCGCTCCACGCGGCTGCTCTGCAGGGTCACGGCCTGATCCCGCCGGTCCTCTGCAAAGATCTCCGCAAAGTCGCCGCCGGTGGATAAGGCGGCGTCCAGCGCTTCCATGGCAAGATGCTTGTCCAACATTCGCTTGTTCTCCTCTCGCTGATGGGATGGGGTTTGGGTTTGGGCCGCTGTGCGTCCCTGCCTTTATTTCAGAATTTCGTCAAAATTCGCGTCCGCTAAGCTGGCGGCGGTAAAGGTGGCGCTGGGATTGGCGCTGGCAGAGCCTACGCCCAAAACGCGCATGCCGCCGTTCAGGGCCGCTTCTACGCCCGCGTCCGCGTCCTCCACCACCATGCAGTTTTTGGGGTCGAGACCCAGCAGCTTCGCGCCCAGCAGGAAGACCTCCGGATTGGGCTTGCTGTGGGTGATCTGGTTGCCGTCGGCCACCGCGTCAAAATAGCTGCTCAGGCCGATCTGCCGCAGAATGATGGGGGTGTTTTTGCTGGAAGAGCCGATGGCGATCTTCACGCCGCGCTTTTTCAGCATTTCCAGCGTGTCCATGGCGCCGGGCAGCATATCCGCCGCCGTGAGCTTCTGGATCAGCTCCACATAGTAGCCGTTTTTGCGGGTGGCCATTTCCACCTTCTGCTCCTCGGTATAGGTCTTCGTCGCCTTTTCCAGAATGATCTCCAGACTGGCCATGCGGCTGACGCCCCGCAGCCGCTCGTTGACCTTGCGGTCAAAGGGGATGCCCTCTTCATCGGCCATGCGCTTCCACGCCAGATAATGGCAGTCGTCAGTCGAAACGATGACGCCGTCCAGATCAAAAATAACACCCAGAATCGGTTCGTGCATTGGTTTGATGCCTCCTTATGGGATTGGGGAAACGGCCCTGAAAGGGGAGCGTTTCCCAAGGGGATTATAGCATTTTTTCGGGGTGGTGGGAAGGGGGAGAAGGGCGGGGGAAAAAGCCTCCGGAATCAGGGGAAAAAGCATCGAAAATGTGAAGATTTTGTTTCAATCCTACTTGATTTTTTTCATAATTAGTTTTACAATGTAAACAAGGCTGTAAATAAGTCTTTTCAAGGCAAAGCACTGCAGAAAGGAACGAAATTTCCATGGCGAAACGCATCCTCCTTGTTGACGATGAGCCCCTGATTGTTAAGGGTTTGAAATATACGCTGGAACAAGAAGGCTTCGAGACGGATTCCGCCGCCGACGGCGACGAAGCGCTGACCAAGTTCTTTGCAGGCCATTATGACTTCATTCTGCTGGACGTGATGCTGCCCAAGGTGGACGGCATCACCGTGTGCCAGCGCATCCGGGAGCACAGTAACGTGCCCATCATCATGCTGACCGCCAAGGGCGAGCAGATCGACAAGATCCTCGGTCTGGAATACGGCGCGGACGATTATATGACCAAACCCTTCAACATTCTGGAGGTCAAGGCGCGCATCAAGACCATCCTGCGCCGCACCGCCGCGTCCAGCCAGAACGACGTGCGCCGCACCATCCGCGTCCACGATATGGAGATCAACTCCGTCAACCGCTCCGTTACGCTGGGCGGCAACGAAGTCCGCCTGACCGCCAAGGAGTTCGACCTGCTGCAGGTGTTCGTCAACAACCGGGGCAAGGTGTTCAGCCGGGAGTCCCTGCTGGAAACCGTATGGAAGTACGACTATACCGGCGACGCCCGCACCGTGGACGTCCATATCCGCCGGCTCCGCGAGAAGATCGAACGCAATCCCGCCCAGCCCGAGTTCATTTTCACCAAATGGGGAGTGGGTTACTATTTCACCGACAAGGACTAAACATCCCTTTTCTTCCATCCGCTGGAAGATCATGCTCGCCTTCCTGCTCATCGTGGGGGTCAGCTACTATCTGGTAGCGACCTCCCTCATCGGGCTGGTGGGCGATTCTTTGTTCAGAGACCGCATGCGGCAGGATCACGCCGCCGCCGATCAGCTGGCGGCGGAGCTGGGGCCGCTGTACGCCGCGCGGGATATGGAAACGGCCCAGCAGCTGATGGAAACAGCCGGAGGCGAGCTGGGCGGACGGCTGATGCTGCTGGACCAGAGCGGCAAGGTGCAGCTGGATACCTTCTGCGAGCTCAACGGCTCCCGGCTGGAGCTGCCGGAGGTGGTATCGGTGCTGGCCATGGGCAGCGCATCGGACTACGGCGTTCACCGGCTGGATGAAGCAGGCGGCGAAAACAACTGGCTCCGCTGGCTGCGTCCCTACGACCCCAACGCCGAATGGGTGGCTTACTGCACTTCCGCCCTGACGGCGGACGGCGTGGTGCAGGGTGTGCTTCTGTATTCCTCGCCGGTGCAGGAAATGATGGACCGCCTGGCCTCCCTGCAGACACGGATGGTGGTGTATTTCCTCATCGCGGCGGCGGCGGCCATGGTGTTCGCGCTGATCTTCTCCCGGGTGCTGACCCGGCCCATCGTGTCCCTGACCAAGAGCATCCAGCGCATGGGTCACGGCGACCTGTCCGTGCGGGTGCCGGTGAAGGGCTCCGGCGAGCTGCGGCGGCTGAGCGAAACCTTCAACACCATGTCCGAAAAGCTGCAAATGCTGGATACCAGCCGCAATCAGTTTGTATCCAACGCCAGCCACGAGCTGAAAACGCCGCTGGCCACCATGAAGATCCTGCTGGAAAACATCATCTATCAGCCGGAAATGGACGCGGATATGCGCACCGAGTTCCTGACGGACATCAACAAGGAGATCGACCGGCTGAACAGCATCATCAGCGACCTTCTGACGCTGGTGAGCATGGACTCGAAGGCCATGCGCCTGAACCGCACCACCTTCAGTCTGGCGCAGGTGATTACCGATACGGCCCACCGGCTCCAGCCCGTGGCGGAGACCCATCATCAGGAATTGAAGCTGGCCCTGAACGATCGCTGCGAGATGTACGCCGACTGCGCCAAGCTGACGCAGGTGGTGTACAACCTGATGGAAAACGCCATCAAGTATACGCAGGAGGGCGGCACGGTGAAGGTGCGGCTGATCCGATCCGGCCGGGATGCGGTGATGACCGTCACCGACAACGGCCCCGGCATTCCCCGGGAAGATCAGGCCCATATTTTCGACCGCTTCTACCGGGTGGATAAGGCCCGCAGCCGGGAGACCGGCGGCACGGGTTTGGGGCTGAGCATCGTGCATCAGATGGTGCTGATGCACGGCGGCAGCGTATCCGTGGAAAGCGAAGAGGGCAAGGGCTCCACCTTTACGGTAGAGCTGCCCATCCATCAGGGCTGAGGCAAGGAGAAACGTCTATGTCTGTGGAAGCTGCGAAGAAAGGAAAAACAAAGCGCCGG
>ERZ857827.1983-NODE-1983-length-17628-cov-4.402549_pt1 | contig 17628 bp, 15 predicted proteins | sample MGYA00519761_ERZ857827 | MGnify/ENA primary metagenome ERZ857827 (study PRJEB31778, sample SAMEA3449370) | human gut metagenome | biome: human gut; feature: human-associated habitat; material: faeces | place: United Kingdom | collected 2010/2012 ... | reverse complement strand
CCCCGCGCCCAAAGGGCGCGGTGTGGGGTGCAGGGGGTCACCCCCTGTGCCTTAGGCTTCGGGCTCGAGGAGACCGAGACCGCCGTCTTTGCGCTGGTAGAGAACGTTGGTGCGGTCGGTTTCGGCGTTGACGAAAACGAAGAAGTCGTGGCCCAGAAGCTCCATCTGCATAACGGCGTCTTCCACGCTCATGGGGCGAACCGGGAAGGTCTTGTGGCGAACCACCTTGGGTTCGTCTTCCTGCTCGGACACGGGCTCTTCGGCGTATTCCAGCTCCATGGCCTTGAAGGCGTCGCTGCGGAAGCGGCTTTGCAGCTTGGTGCGGTGCTTGTGGATCTGACGCTCCAGCTTGGCCAGCGCCTGATCGATGCAAACGTAGAGATTATCGTCGCTGGAGGCCTCGGCCCGCAGCGTTACGCCCTCAAAGGGGACGGTGATTTCGCATTTCCGGCGGCCGTCTTTTTTCTTCGTCAGACGGACTAAAAGCTCGGTGTTGGGATCCAGATAACGCTCCATTTTGGCGGTTTTCTTCAGAACGCGCTCGCTGATGGCATTGGAAATAACCATATCTTTACCGGTAATGATAGTCTTCATAAAATGGCAGCTCCTTTAACAAATGTTAGGCTCAAAGGTCAGAAAATGTGCGGGTGCCAATGGTACCACGCTCCTTTCCGGTTCGTGTGGGCGAACCGTCTGATGATTTTTTTCTCTCGCTTCCTCATCTGTTTCTCTTGCCGATTATACATTTCGACACGATGGAAAAAATCCCTGCTTTTCGCTTGCAAAAAGTCCTTTTTTCTTTATAATTGGGCAGTACGGCTCTTTTGGCCGCGGCATGCTTGTTCGGAAAGGAGTCCCTTTATGCACCATAAACCTAATATTACCCAGGAAGAAAAACTGACCAGAATGACGGAAAGCCCGTTGCCGGGGCTGATTTTTTCGTTGGCCGTGCCCACCATCGTCAGCATGCTGATCTCCGCCCTGTATAATATGGCGGATACTTATTTTGTGGGGCTGATCGGCAATGCCAGCGCCACGGGCGCTATCGGCGTGGTGTTTCCGCTGATGAGCCTGATGCAGGCCATTGCCTTTATGTTCGGCCACGGCTCCGGCAATCATATGTCCCGTTCGCTGGGGGCGGGCGATGTGGATGATGCGGAAAAGTACGCCTCCACGGGCTTTTTCAGCGCGCTGGGCGCAGGGGTGCTGCTGATGGTGATCGGCTTGGTGTGGACAGACCCCATTGTGCGCCTGCTGGGCGCGACGGAGACCATTGCGCCCTATGCCCGGGATTATGCGCGTTATCTGATGCCCGGTACGCCGTTTATGATCGCCGGTTTTGTGCTGAACAACCAGCTTCGCTTTCAGGGAAGCGCCTTTTACGGCATGATCGGCATCACCACCGGCACCATCCTGAATATCCTTCTGGATCCCATCTTTATTTTCGTTCTGGATATGCAGGTGGCGGGCGCGGCCATCGCTACGTCCGTCGGACAGGCAGTCAGCTTTGCAGTGCTTCTGCTGATGACCAGCCGGGCGGGCAATATTCCTATCAAGCCCCGCCGCTTCTGCCTGAATGCCGAAACGGCTAAGGAGATTTTCCGGGGCGGCGTTCCTTCGCTGGCCCGGCAGGGTCTGGCCAGTCTGGCGACCATCTGCCTGAATGTGGCGGCGGGCGGTTTTGGCGACGCGGCTGTGGCGGCCATGAGCATCGTCAGCCGGATTATGCAGATCTGCAACTCCGCCATTATCGGCTTCGGGCAGGGATTTCAGCCGGTGTGCGGCTTTAATTTCGGCGCGGGGCTCTACCGCCGGGTCCGGGATGCGTTCTGGTTCTGCGTCAAGCTGTCCGCTGTGGTGCTGTGCGTGATCGCTGTGATCGCTATGCTCTTCGCACCCCAGATTGTGGCTCTGTTTATCAAGGATAATCCGGATGTGCGGGAGATCGGCACTGTCGCGCTGCGGATGCAGTGCGTTACCATGCCGCTGTTTGCTTTCGTCATCATGGCTAACATGATGCTGCAGACCATCGGCTATGCGGGCCGGGCCACGCTGCTGGCGGCTGCCCGTCAGGGACTTTTCCTGATTCCGGCGGTGTTCCTTTTGTCCCATTTCTTTGGCCTGACGGGCCTTGAACTGAGCCAAGCCGTCAGCGACCTGCTTTCCTTTGTGCTGTCCGTGCCGATCACCCTGGGCGTTCTGAAGCAATTTCGGCAGGATCGATAGCACATTTTCGCCCCGCCCGTCATAAGCTGGAACGAGCGAGGTGAACTGCCATGGCGAAACCCTACGAACGCTGCTACCCCGGCGGAGAAAACAAAGGGGCGATGATTCTCGGCTATGCGCTCGTGCTGGCGGGCGTGATTCTTCTGTTCTGCTGCATTCCCTGCTGGGCCTGGCTGGCGCTTCTGGGCGTCGGGCTGATGGCTGTGGGCATTCTCCTGCTCAAGATCAGCCGGGCATGGAGGTGAAAGCATGGCTGTGAAGATGATCTGCGTCCGCGCACCCCGGTTTCTGAGCGGGTTTCTCCGTCTGTTTACGCGCAGGCAGAAGGGCTGATTCACTTGGAGCGGGGCTTGAAGCAGAGGGCCACCAAAGCCCCGAAGACCACCGCCGCGCTGATGCCGCCCGCCGTGGCGGCCAGCCCGCCGGTGAACGCGCCGATCAGCCCGCTTTCCTGTACGCTGAACAAAACGCCCTGGCACAGAGCGTGGCCGAAGCCGGTCAGCGGCACCGTTGCTCCGGCCCCGGCAAACTTCACCAGCGGCCCATACCAGCCTGCCGCGCTGAGTACTACCCCGGTCAGAATGTAGCAAACCAGAATTCTGGCCGGGGTTAACTTTGTCAAAAGGGTCAGCAGCTCGCCAATGGCACACAGCGCGCCGCCGACCAGAAACACCTTCAGGTACATCCAGACCATGCTCATTTCGATTTTCCTCCCTGCGGACTTTCCAGCACCACCGCATGCGCCACGCCGGGGATGGTTTCTCCCTGCTGGCTGGAAGTGGTGCTCATCAGCGCGCCCGTGGCCATAAAGATGATCCGGCCCAGCTCGCCGGTTTGCAGCTTGGGCAGAAAGTACCCGTTCAGCACGGAGGCGCTGCATCCGCAGCCGCTTCCGCCTGCGTGAACGTCCTGCTTTTCCCGGTCGAAGATCATCAGGCCGCAGTCGTGATACCGATCGTCCATCAGCGGGAGACGCTGCTCCCGCATCAGCTGCATCAGCAGGTCGTGACCGACCTGCCCCAGATCGCCGGTCACAATGGCGTCGTAATCCTCCGGGCCGGTCTGCGTATCCCGGAACAGGGAAAGCAGGGTGTCGGCTGCGGCGGGCGCCATGGCGGCCCCCATATTGTTGGCGTCCGCAATGCCCAGATCCACCACGCGGCCCATGCAGACGCGCTCCATCCGGGCCAGCGGCGGTACTTTCGGCTCGGCGCAGAGCAGGGTGGCTCCCGCGCCGGTTACGGTCCACTGGGCCGTAGGCGGACGCTGGGAACCAAACTCCAGCGGGTAACGGTACTGACGTTCGGCCGTGCAGAAATGGCTGCTGGCGGCGCAGATCACCTGACGGGCGTGACCGCCGTCCAGCAGCATGCCTGCCAGACACAGGCTCTCGCTCATGGTGGAGCAGGCCCCGTACAGGCCGATAAAGGGAATGCCCAGATCCCGGGCCGAAAAGGAGGCGGTGATGATCTGATTCAGCAGGTCGCCGCCCAGCAGAAACTGTATGTCTTCCATCCGCTCCCGGCCCTTCTGCACCGCCGCGGCAATGGCGCCCAGATACAGCTGCCGCTCCGCCAGCTCAAAGCTCTCCTGCCCGTACATTTCATCTTTGGCTACCTGATCGAAGCAGTGTCCCAGCGGGCCCTCGCCCTCCTTGCGGCCCACAAAGGCGGCGCTGCCGCATAGAGCCGGACGGGATGGCAGTTCGATGGTCTGCTGACCGATTCGTTTGCCGTTCATTTTGTCCCTCCGTTCCGAATGCAGTTTGGCTGCATCCGTCATCGCGTTTCTTCCTGCGTTTCAGTATGAAGCGGAAAAGGAAGTGCTATGCATGGCAGTGGGGCAGGAAACAGGAAGGAAAGAAGAAAACCTTTCGGCAACGGTACTTAGAGCGTTGAAAGGTGAAAGCGAAGGAATACGACACGTTTTTTGACATATGAAAGCCCCAATGACGCGAAGCATTGGGGCTTTTGCCACAGGAAAGGGTTGGAAGAAAATCACACCAACTGGCGGCGGTTGCGTTCCGCCTCGGCGGCTTCGTCTTCCTTGCCATACCACATGATGCCGGGGAACTTGAGGTAGCAGGTCTCTCCCTGCGCAAAGGCGTTGCGGTGGGGGGTCTGCACCTGCAGCAGCTGGTCGCCGACGCGCACCAGATACTCGGTGTAGTTGGTCAGGAAAATGCGCTTTTCGACCTTGGTCTTGTAGCCCTCGGTACGGTTCATGTCGATCTGGTTGGGGCGGGTGGCCATGACCATTTCCCGCTCGCCGTTTTCCGGAAGGGCTACGGGCAGGGGCTGTTCCATATCGCCCCGGGCATAGGCCTTGCCGTCCTGCAGGATCACGTCCGTGAAGGTGGACTGCCCAAGGAACTTGTGGACGAAGCGGTTCACGGGACGGTTGTACAGCTCGGTAGGCGTGCCGATCTGCACGATGTTGCCCATATCCATGACCATCATCCGGTCGGACAGCGCCATGGCCTCGGACTGGTCGTGGGTCACGAAGATGATGGTGAAATTGAACTTCTTCTGCAGTTCCTTGATCTCAAAACGCATGGTTTCGCGCAGCTTGGGATCGAGATTGCTCAAGGGCTCATCCAGCAGCATTACCTTGGGATTGGTCACGATGGCACGGGCCAGCGCGATGCGCTGCTGCTGACCGCCGGACAGATTGCCCGGATAGACCTTTTCCATGCCGTCCAGACTGGTATGCTTCAGGGCCATTTTGACACGTTCCGCCATTTCCGCCTTGGGCACCTTGCGAACCCGCAGGGGAAAGGCCACGTTTTCAAAAATGTTCATGTGGGGCCACACCGCAAAGGACTGGAACACCATGCCCAGACCGCGATCCTCCGGGGGCACATAGAGGTTTTTACTCTTGATGCTCACCGGCTTGCCGCACAGGTGAATTTCGCCCTGACTCAGATCTTCAAATCCGGCGATCATGCGCAGGGTCGTGGTTTTGCCGCAGCCGCTGGGGCCCAGAAAAGAGAAGCATTCGCCCTCTTTGATGGTCAGGTTGAAGTCGTTCACGGCAGTTACCGTGCCCAGCGTTTTGGTGGTAAAGGTCTTGGTAACGTGGGAAAGTACGATCTGATCCATCTGTTACACCTTCTTCCTATCCTTGACGATGGCGTTGACCACCGCGTTGCAGATAATAATCAGCACGATGGCCAGAGAGGCCAGAGCGGAGGCGTCCACAATGTAGCCGTCACTGCGCAGAGAGTAGATCGCCACGCCCAATGTACGGGTATAGGGGCCGTACAGCAGCACGGAGGTGGTCAGCTCGCGCATGGCGGGCAGGAAGATGAGGAAGAAGCCGGAGATCATGGCCGGGCGGATCAGCGGCAGGGTCACGTCCGTCAGAGACTCGAAGTGAGTAGCGCCGCAGGTACGGGCCGCATCCTCCAGAGAATAGTGCACCTGCTGCAGGGACGCGGAAGCCGACTTCATGGAGAAGGCCAGATAACGGGCGATGTACGCCACCAGAATGATCCACAGGGTGTTGTACAGGTTGACGCCCAGCGCGCCGCTCCAGGACAGGATCACGCCGATGGCCAGCACGATGCCGGGAATGGAATAGGGCAGGATGGAGATGATCTCCAGCGCCGTTTTTCCCTTGGGCTTGATCTTCTGGATTACGTAAGCGATCATCACGCCCAGGAACATGGCGATGATGCCGGCGGAGATGGACAGGGTCAGGGAGTTGACCACGGAATCCTGCACCATCTTGGACTTGAACAGGTTCAGGTAGTTGTCGAAGGTGAAGTTTTCCAGCGTGAGGGGCAGGCCATAAGCCTTCAGCATGCCCACGAGGATAATCATCACCAGAGGCACCAGCACGATAATGGACAGGGACAGCAGAGAGACGATCAGCAGGGGGATCTTCGCGCCGCGCAGCTTGATCAGCATGGGACGCATGCTCTTGCCCTTGATGATGTCATAGCTGCCGGAACGAAGCACCACTTTTTGCAGCCACAAAGCCAGCATAACCACGATGACCAGCAGAATGGACAGGGCCGCGCCTTCACGGATGCCCTGGAACGAGCCGCTGGCGCGGGAAATGAGCTGGTAGATCCGGGTGGGCAGGGTGTAGATCTTCTTGCTGAAGCCCAGAATGGAGGGCACGCCGAAGTGGGACAGCGAGCTGGTCAGGATCAGCAGCGCGCCCGCGCTGGTGGCAGGCAGCACCAACGGCATGGTGATCCGCCGGATGACGTACCACTGCTTGGCGCCCGCGATACGGGCGGATTCTTCCAGCGTGGGATCCATGCGCTCCAGCGCGGAAACCACCTGCATGAATACGAAGGGGAAGTAATAGGAGCATTCCACAAAAATAATGCCGCCGATGGAATTGATGTTGAAGGGCGCCTGGCTCAGATGGAAGGTAGCCATCAGCCATTTGTTCAGGTAGCCGGAGCGGGGGGACAGGAGCAGCTCCCACGCCATGGCCCCGAAGAAGGGCGGGAACATATAGGGAATGGTGAACATGGACCGCATCAGGCCCTTCAGGGGAATATCGCTGCGGCCCAGAAGCCATGCAAAGAACAGGCCTACCACGGTGCCGAACAGCGTCACCAGCAGGGCGATCTTGATGGTGTTCCACATGGCCGTCACGTTGGCGGGATCCATGATAATTTCGGTAAAGAGACTGGTGTCGAACTTGCCCTCAAAGAAGAAGGTGTTGTAGACGATCATCACCATGGGGATGACCACCACAACAATCAGAATCACGAAGGACAGAATGGTCAGCACTTTATCCAGGCTGAACTTTTTTCCATCCATGCGCGCCATGTCGCGGTTTACACGATACTTGCTGCCAATCATGCCTGTGCCTCCTCCTCATAGAATTTGACGTTCAGAAAGCGCAGACCCACTTCCTGCCCTGCGGCATAATGGGTGGGGTCACTCAGTACGTCCAGCGCATTGCGCTCCACGCGCAGCTCCTGCCCGCCCAGATTGACCTGATAGTCATACTGGTTGCCCAGGAAGGTGTCGCGCTGAATATCCGCCCGCACGGCGCTCTGCTGGTCAAATACGATGTCCATGGGGCGCACGCCCATCACATTCTTTTTGCCGACGGCAAAGCCTTCGGGCAGCTTGTCAAACAGAACGGGCTCATCGCCCAGCCCCAGACAGACCTTTCCGTCCTTTTCCACAACGGGCAGGAAGTTGGAGACGCCGATGAAGGAATACACGAACCGATTGGCGGGCTGTCGGATGATTTCCTCATCGGAGCCGATCTGGCAGATCTGTCCGTCCGGCTGCATCACGGCGATTCGGTCGCACAGCTGCAGGGCGGCCTCCTGGTCGTGGGTGATGTAAATGATGGTGGTGCCGATGCGCTGCTGGAGCATCTGAATTTCCAGAATCATTTCTTCACGCAGCTTGGCGTCCAGATTGGTGATGGGTTCGTCCAGCACGATCAGCTCGTCGGAGGAAACCAGCGAACGGGCGATTGCCACGCGCTGCTGCTGGCCGCCGGACAGTTGGGCGGGCATATGCTTTTCATAGCCGGTCATGCGCACCTGCTCCAGCGCATAGGCGGCGCGCTTGGGAATTTCGTCCTTGGGGACCTTGTGCTTCTTCATGGGGTAGCACACATTGTCCCACACGGACAGATGGGGCCACACCGCGTAATCCTGAAACACCACGCCGATGCCGCGGCGCTCCGGGGGAATGTTCACGCGCTTTTCCACGCTGAAAACCAACTGGTCGTTGATATAAATATCGCCCGCCTCCGGCTTGATCAGGCCGCACAGGGCGCGGATCAGCGTGGTTTTGCCGCAGCCGCTGGGGCCGATGATGCCCATGATCTCGCCGTCGTTGACGGAAAGGGAGAAATCCTTTACCACCTGCTTGGGCCCATAGCTGATGGAAACATGTTCAAAGCGTACACTGGCCATCTTTTCTACCTCGTCTTGGATGGATGATAAATGAGATTGGCTGGTTAAGGAACGGGGCCGCCGTCCAGACGGCCGGCAGCCCCGCATGGGAAAAGGTCAAAGGCTTATTTGAACAGCCGGTCGAAGTGATCCAGCGTATCCTGCTTTTCCTGAGCCAGCTTGGCCTCGTCGGGCTTGAGCGCGATGGCGGCGATCTCGGAAGCGCTCAAAGCGCCTTCCTTGGCCACGCCGTCACGGATGGGCGTGCAGTCCGCGTTCATCAGCACGGTCTGGCCTTCCTCGGACAGGATGAAGTCATACAGCAGCTTGCCGTTGTCAGGATTGGCGCAGCCCTTTACCAGCGCGATGGGGCTGGAAATGGCGATGGTGTCCTCGGCGGGATAGACGAACTTGATGGGGGAACCCTGGCTTTCCAGCGTCTGGGTGACGTAGTCCACGGCGATGCAGACCTTGTAGCCGCCGGAAGCCACGTTGTTGTGGGTGCCGGAGGTGCCGCTGTCCAGCTCGGTGCCCATCGCGGCCAGCTTCTCAAAGAAGTCCCAGCCGTAGTTTTCGTTGTTCACCAGCGCGCCTACCAGATAAGCGGTGGTGCCGGATTCGGTGGGGTCGGTCATGATGATCTGATTCTGGAAGGTGTCGTTCAGCAGGTCCTTCCAGTGCTTGGGGGCTTCTTCCTCGGTCACGTTCTGGGTGTTGTAGGCCATGCCCATAACCACCAGACGGGCGCCGCAGTACAGGTCGTCCGCATCCTTATAATCGGCGGGAACCTTTTCGGCTTCGGGAGAAACATAGGCTTCCAGAATGCCCTGCTCCTTGAAGGTCAGGTAGTCGGAAGCATCGCCCACCCACAGCAGATCAGCGGCCACCTGGCCAGCCTGCTGCTCGGTCGCAATCTTGGTCTTGATTTTGCCGGTGCCGGCCTGATAGTAGTCCATCACAATGCCGGGATACTTGGCTTCAAAGGCTTCCTTGACAGCCACCAGCTGCTTTTCCTTCAGAGAGGAATACAGCATGACGGTGCCGGTAGGCTCGGCGAGCGCCACGGCGGCGGAGAGGATCATCGCGCATGCGAGAAGAAACGCAACCCATTTTTTCATTTGGTATACCCTCCTGTTTTTTCAGGAAGCAAAAAGCAGAATCAGAAGCATGAAATGCGGAAGGCATTTCATGGAGGAAATTCGGCTCGTTCGCTTCGCTGTTTGATGAGTTCATTATAGAAGGAAACCCGCTCAAACGACAAGTTCAAAAAAGTTCGAACCAAAACAAAGGCACAAAATTAAACTTTTCTTTTTCAAACGGCTTCTTTATGGTATACTTGTCCGTAGATTTTCCGAAATGAACAAGCGGTTTTGAGGGAGGGCGCAGGCATGAGCGAGGGGAATGCGGCAGCACGGCTTCGCCAATCCAGACTTTTTTCCAGACTGATCACCTTCACGGCGGTGTTCGTGGTGTTTGTGCTGGTCTTTTTGGGCATGTTTCAGATGTTCGAAAGTATCTCTATGCAGGCCATGCTGCGCATGAATCAGGAATTTTCCGCTCAGGCCAGCACCATTTCCGACTCCATGCAGTCCATCATCGATACGGTCGGCACCCAGATGTTTTATATCTCTTCCACTGCCAAGCTGCGCAAAAGCACGGGGATGACCAACAACGAGCGGGTGTTCGCCCTGCGGGAGCTTTGGCAGTACGCCATGGCCGGGAGCATGCTGCACTCCATTTATGTTTTCAACCAGAAGCTGAACATGGTGTACACCACGGATAACGACTACAGCTCCGGCAGCATGGAAACCTTTTACGATCAGGACGCGGTAGCCCTGTACCGCAGCCGCTCGGCGGAAAACCGGATGAAGCTGCGCCACCGCATTTTTCACAGCACCAGCGATTATCCCACCCAGACGGAGCTGTACAGCTATCTGATTTTCGAAGTGACCGCCAACGGCGATGTGGGGGAAAGCGCCGTGATGCTGAACCTGGACGCACAATGGTTTCAGGAAAGCCTGCTGAACTTTCCCGGCGAAAACTATATTATTATTTCTCAGGACGGCTACGTGGTGGCCAGCCAGAGCGAGCGTCTGAACGGGCATTCGCTGGGACTGCTGTCCCGGATTCAGAATCGAAAAAGCGGCTATCTGATGGATCGTCTGGACGGCGAGCGTACCATCTGCTTCTTTTCTCCGCTGGAAACCAACGGCTGGTACTGCCTGCGGTATGTCTCCTACGCAGAGTGTCTGCCGGGGCTGAGCCGGATCCGTTCCGGGGCATGGGTGGCGCTCAGCGTATTGGCGGTTCTGCTGATGCTGGCGGCCATGGTGGCGCTGATCCGGCTGTATGACCCCTATCACCGCATGGCCGATATGCTTCGTCAGGCCCCGGAAAGCGAGGACGGCCTTCAGGCGGCGGATCGGCTGGAACGCATGGTGGCTTCTTCCTGGAGCCGACAGCGGGAGGACGCGCTGCGCCTGTGGATCACCGGCCAGTCGGGCCCTGAGAATGTGCCCGCTCCCGTGCTGCCTGCCTTTTTGCTGATGGCGGAGCATCTGCCGGACGAAGCCTTCCGCTCCCTGCTGAACCGGGAAGCGCCGGAGGCCATTCTGGCCCAGCAGGAGGACGTGTCGCTGGCGCTGTGCGCCTTTGCGGATACGGACACGGCTGCGGAAATTTGTCTGCATCTTTCCTCCCAATTACAGTGCCGCTGCTATTACAGCCCGTCCGCCGACCGTCTGGAGCAGCTGCCGGAACGCTATCAGGCGCTGCTGGAATGCCGGAGACTCCGCTTTTTCTATCCCGGCCAGCAGGTTTTCTTCGCGCCCCTGCCGGAGGAAACCTCCGGCGATCCCCAGCTTTGGGAAACGGCCCTGACCGCCTGCATTTCCTCCGCGCAGACGGATAAGCATCTGGCGTTTTCCCAACTGATGGAAAAGCTGAAGGGTGAGAGCTTTGAAAACGTCCTTTTCGCCCTGAAACGGCTGGATCAGATGCTGGAGGCGGCGCTGCCGCCGTCGGAGCAGCCTGCCGTGCCGCTGGAAAATCTGCTGGCTTCGGCGCAGGAGCCCGGCACAGTCAGCGGTTATTTCCTGCCCCGGCTGGAAGCCCTCAGCCTTCAGCAGCAGGAGCAGAAGCGCAGCCGCGGACGGGAGGCCGCCGCGCAGATCAATCTGCGGCTGGAACAGGGCTTCCGCGACACGGGCATGAGCGCGCAGACCATCGCCGAGGAAATGGGGCTGTCCGCCGCCTATCTTCGCAAGCAGTATTTGAACGAAACCGGCCTGTCCATCGGCGACAAGCTGAACCAGATTCGGGTGGACGAGGCCTGCCGCCTGCTGCGGGAAACCGACCTTTCCGTGGAGGCCATCGCCCGGCAGATCGGGGTGGAAAATACGAAGTACTTCTTTGTGCTGTTCAAAAAAATCAAGGGCGTCACTCCGCGCCAGTTCCGTATGCTGCGGGAGGGGGAAGGGTGAGATTCTTCTCCCTTTTTTCAAAATTCTCTTGACACGCCTGCCGGACTCTGCTACAATCTCCTCGTAAGGCAATCGGTTGCGTAAACAATCTCAATGCTTCATTCGTTCGGAGGCGCTTCCATGGCAGCAACCATTCACGATGTGGCCCGGCTGGCGGGGGTCAATTCTTCTACGGTTTCCCGGGTGCTGAACGGCAAAGTGACCGTTCTGGATGAAACCAGAGAGAAGATCTACGCCGCCATGCAGGAGCTGGATTATCATCCCAACAGCTTGGCGCGCAGCCTGGCCAACGGTCAGAGCGGCGCCATCGGCGTGGTGGTGGATGCGAAGGATGCGGAAGCCTTCAGCAACGTGTTTTTTAACAGGAGCCTCTTTGCCATCGAGCAGGTGGCGCAGGAACGGGGCTATCACGTGATTCTGGCCAACGGGGCCAAGCGCGCAGGCGGCGCGGCCAGCATTGAAAAGCTGATCCTGGAACATAAGGTGGACGGCCTGATCCTGCCGCCCTCCACCATTCAGCCCTCTTTGATGAAAAGCATTCACGCCTTTCCCTGCGTTGTGCTGGGCCAGCCGGAAACCGCCGCTCAGGAGCTGAGCTGGGTGGATCTGAACAACGCCCAGGGCGCGGAACTGGCGGTGAAGCATCTGCTGGAAAAGGGGTATCGCCGTATCGGTTATCTGGGCAGCAACGCCCGCAACGGCTTCAGCAAACGCCGCGTCAAAGGCTACGAACAGGCCCTTTCCTCGCAGCAGCCCTGCATTTATCCCACCGACGGCACGGCGGAACAGGCCATGCAGCAGGCAATGGAAGCGCTGCTGGGCGCGGAGCACCCCGACGCCTTTGTCTGCAACGATAACCTGACCGCGTTCGGCCTGCTGAAGGCCGTTCGCGCCTGCGGCCTTGGCTGCCCTCGGGATGTCGGCATTGTGACGTTTGATAATTATCCGCTGGCCGAGTTTACGGATCCGGCCCTGACCTCTGTGGATGTGGATACCGCCCTTCTGGGCGAGCAGGCCGCCCGCCTGTTGTTTCAACAGATAGACCATCATACGCCGAACCAGCAGATCGTTCTGGGAACCACGCTGGTGGAGCGCATTTCAAGCGATAGGATGGAATAAGCATGAATTTTGCCGCGATCAAGCATGAATCTCTTTTATTGTTTAGGCAACCGGTTGCGCGAAACAAAGTGCGCTTCCGGCTGCTGACCGCCCGGGACGATCTTTCCGAATGCCGGATGATTTATTGGAAGCGTTCCGAGCCGGAAAGGCGCTGGACGCAGCCGCTCATGCTCCGGGCGCAGGATCAGACTTCCGCCGAATGGCTGGCGGAAGTGACCCGGCCGGAAGAGATCCATTATCTGAAGTATTTCTTTTTCCTGAAGAACCGGCAGGGCGGCGAGGCCTATTACTGCGAGCACGGCTTTTCCGAACGGGAACCGCAGACGGGCTTTTTTGAACTGCTGCAGGTCAATCCCGGCGACGTGCCCTGTCCGCCGGAATGGGCCCGCGGGTTGGTCTATTACCAGATTTTCCCGGAACGTTTCTGCCGAAGCGGCCTGCATCCGAACAGGCATCCCTTGGACGGCTGGAACGCCCGGCCTACCCGGGAAAATTATCTGGGCGGCGATCTGGCGGGCATCCGGCAGAAGCTCCCGTATTTGCAGGAGTTGGGCGCGGAGTGCCTGTACCTGACCCCGATTTTTGCCGCCGACTTTAACCATAAGTATGCCACGACGGATTATTTCGCCATCGACCCGGATTTCGGGACGGAGGATGAGCTGACGGCGCTGGTGCAGGAGGCGCACAGCCGGGGGATACGGGTCGTGCTGGACGGAGTGTTCAATCATTCCGGCGTGCATTTCGCGCCCTTTCAGGACATGTTGGCGCAGGGGGAAGCCTCCCGCTACCGGGATTGGTTCTTCCCCAAACGGTTTCCCATCGCCATGGACGCGGCCTGTTACGAATGCGTGGGCGATTATCCCTATATGCCCCGTCTGAATACGGGCAATCCCGAAGTGCAGGATTTTGTTCTTTCTGTCATGCGGTACTGGATTCAGCGATGCGGCGTGGACGGCTGGCGGATGGATGTGGCCGACGAGCTGGATACGGCCTGCGTGCAGTTTCTGCGCCGCCGCCTGAAAGCGGAATTCCCGCAGGCGCTGCTGCTGGGGGAGACGTGGGGCGACGCAACGCGGATGCTCTGCGGGGGCGATCAGTTCGACAGCGTGATGAACTATCTGTTCCGGGACTGCATGGTGGATTACTTCGCTCACGGCTCCATCGATGAAAGCCAGCTGGACGAACGCCTGCAGCATATGCGGATGAAGTACCCGGAGGAAACCTGCCAATATCTGTATAACTGCCTTTCCAGCCACGATACCGCCCGCTTCCTGACGGAGGCTCGGGGCGAAAAATGGCGGCTGAAGCTGGCGCTGGCGTTTCAGATGCTCTATCCCGGCTGCCCGGCCCTTTATTACGGCGAGGAGATCGGCATGGAGGGCGAAAACGACCCCGGCTGCCGGGGCGGCATGGCGTGGGAGCGGCAGGACGAAGAGCTGCTTGATTGGGTGAAGGAGCTGATTCGGTTCCGCCGCCGGCATGAAGCCGTCCGCAGGGGAGCGTACCGTACCCTTCTGGCCGACCCGGACAAAAAGCTCTTCGCCTTTGAGCGCCGGACGGACGGCGAAACGATCACCGTGATTTTCAACAGCGGCGATCAACCTCAGGACTTCGCGGCGGAGGCCGGGACGATCCCGGCTCACGCCGTCAAGATCATTCCATCATAAAAGGAGGAAAAACCATGTCTACCATCAAAAAAATTCTGGCGATCCTGCTCAGTGCCGTGCTTTGCTTGGCGGCGTTCACTGCCCTGGCGGAATCGTCAGAAACCCCTGTGACCATCAATTTCTGGCACCATTACAGCGCACAATCGGCGGAAAATGAGACCCTGATGAACGATCTCATTCCCAAGTTTGAAAGCGAAAACCCCGGGATCAAGGTCAACGCTGTGTCTCACGAATGGGCGGAGCTGCACGATAAGATCCTGGTCAGCGCCAGCTCCCAGAGCCTGCCGGACGTCGCCCGCTGCGACATCGCCTGGCTACCCGAATTCCAGAAAATGGGCGTGCTGGTGGCGCTGGACGAGGCCATGCCCGACTTCGCGGACGTAAGCGCCGCCCTGCTGGACAGCGTCATGTCCACTGCGAAGATCGGCGGCCATTACTACGCGCTGGCCCTGAACACCAACAGCAAGATCCTGTTCTACAACACTGCCATGCTGGAAGCGGCGAATGTGGCCGTTCCCACCACCATGGACGAGTGGGTGGCCGCCGTGCGCGCCCTGTCCGGCGCCAATGCCAACGGCCAGCAGGTCTGGGGCTGGAACGAGCCCGCCCTTAGCGGCTGGAACATCTGCCCCTTCATCTGGAGCTTCGGCGGCAGCCTGACCAACGAAGACCAGACCGTGGCGACCGGCTACATCAATTCCGAAGCGACCGTCAAGGCGGTGGATACCTTTGCTGCGCTGGTGAAGGAAGGCGCTCTGACCGGCTTCAACAGCGGCGACATCCCCATGACCGACGGCTTTGGCACCGGCCGCTACGCCATGATGCTGGAAGGCCCCTGGAAGACCGCCGAGCTTTCCGGCGCGTATCCTGACGTTGCCTATGGCACCGCGCCCATTCCCGCGGGCGAGGGCGGCAGCGTTTCCGTGCTGGGCGGCGAGGACATTGCCATGTTCAACACTGCCAATCAGGAAGCTGCCTGGAAGTTCATGCAGTTCATGACCAGCGAATACGCCGAGACGGCGATGGCTCAGTGCGGCCAGATCCCCGTCAACAAGGCGGCGCTGGAAAGCGATACCGTGAAGAACGCTTCTTACGCGCCCTTCATCGAGGCCATTCAGACGGCCAAGGCTCGGCCTACGGTGGCGGCCTGGAGCGAGATGGACAACGAACTGACCAACGCCATGACCGCCGTTGTCAGCGGCGAAAAGACCGCTCAGGAAGCCATGGACGAACTGGCCGTTGTCTTTGATCAGCTGCTGGCCCAGTAACTCATCATACCGTTTTCCCATGGGAAAGTCAATCCCGGAAAACGTTGCAGGGCGCTGCCTGCGGGCGGAGAACCCGCCTGCGGGCAGCGCCCGAAGCATCCAAGGAGGCGATTCTCTATGGTTCTGAAGTCCCGTCTAAACCGCGTCCAGCTGGCCGTTCTGCTGCTGCCCGGGCTGTTCATCTTTGGGATGTTCACCGTTTATCCCATTTTCCGGCTGCTGTGGATGAGCTTCTGCGACTGGAGCTTTGCCTCCATGCTGACCCAGCCCTTTATCGGGCTGCAAAATTATCGGGACGTATGGGGCGACGGCACCTTCTGGACAGTGTTCGTCAACAGCATCGTTTATACGCTGGTCACGGTGCCTGGGCAGATGATCCTGGGCCTGTTCACGGCGGTGCTGATCAACGGCATCCGAAAGGGGAGCGTGACCTTCCGCGTCATCAACTACCTGCCCGTCATTACGTCGTGGGTGATCGCGTCGCTGGTATTTCGGTACATATTCAATACGGAAGGACTTTTGAACTATCTGCTGACCAACGTGCTCCACGTGACGGCCTCCAACACCCGCTGGCTGGACAGTCGTTGGGGCGGCATGACCGTCGCCATGATTCTGGGCATCTGGAAGGGCGTGGGCTGGAATATGGTGGTATTTCTGGCGGCTCTGCAGCAGGTGCCCATGGACCTGTACGAGGCGGCGGAAATGGACGGCTGCGGCGCGTGGAAAAAGTTCTGCAACGTCACGCTGCCCTGTATTCGGGGCACCATTCTGTTTGCGCTCATCATGCTGACCATCGGCGGCTTCAACGTGTTTACTTCCATTAAGATGATCACCGGCGGCAAACCGGCCCATCAGACCGATACGCTGCTTACCTGGATGTATTACAAGGCGTTCAGCACCGGCAAATTCGGCTATGCGGCCGCGCTCAGCTTCATTATGGCTTTCTGCCTGGGCCTTCTGGCGATCCTCCAGTTCAAGACCATGAAAAACAAGGACGCCTAGGAGGCAGATTATGAAAAAGAACGCTCTTCGGAAACTTCGTGCGAATTTCCTTCGCTATCTGCTTCTGGCGATTGGCACGGTCGTCTGCACCCTGCCGATGATTTACATGATCTCCACCTCTCTTCGGCCCAACGGTGCGCTGTATGAATATCCGCCCCGTTTTTTCCCAAAATGGGAGGCGCTGACCCTTGAAAATTATCAGTACATTCTGTCGCAGAGCAAGTTTTATCTGAATTTTCTCAATTCGGTTTTCGTGTCCCTGAGCTCCGTGGTGCTGGCGGCGCTGGTGTCTTCGGCCATGGCGTTCGTGATGGGGAAGTTTCACTTTCGGGGCAAAAAGCTGCTGTTTGGCTTTATCATTCTGACGATGATTATTCCCGGCACCACCATGATCGTACCGCAGTTCGAGCTGGCGACCCGGCTGGGGCTGGTGAACAAGCTGGCCGGGCTGATCCCCTTCTATGTGGCGTGGGTCATCCCTTTTTCCACCTTCATGATCAAGGGCTTTATGGAGGGCATTCCTGACGAGATCACCGAGGCCACCTACATCGACGGCGCCAGCGTGATGACGGTTTATGGAAAAATCGCCCTTCCGCTGGCAGCCCCGGCCATTGCATCCGTCAGCATCTTCAATTTTCTTACCGCGTGGGAGGAGTACCCTTGGGCCAACACGGTCATCAACGATACCGATCTGCGCACCCTGCCCATTGCCATCGCGGGCTTTTTCGGGCAGCATCAGTTCACTCAATGGGGTTATGTGTTTGCCATGTCTGTGTTGACATTGATCCCGGTGGTGATCGTATTCATTACCTGCCAGCGGTTCTTTGTGCAGGGCCTGACGGCCGGAAGCGTAAAGGGCTGACGGGAATAGCAGAAAAAGATTCAAAGACAGCGGCATGGCTTCGGCCATGTCGCTCAGTCTGTCGAAAAATCCCAAGTTGGCCGCCGTCGCCCGCAAACAGCGCTTTGCGGCCCGCCCC
>ERZ857827.1977-NODE-1977-length-17664-cov-5.832586_pt1 | contig 17664 bp, 15 predicted proteins | sample MGYA00519761_ERZ857827 | MGnify/ENA primary metagenome ERZ857827 (study PRJEB31778, sample SAMEA3449370) | human gut metagenome | biome: human gut; feature: human-associated habitat; material: faeces | place: United Kingdom | collected 2010/2012 ... | reverse complement strand
TCATTGCCTTGAAGGCATGGTGCATACCACCGGCTTAGCCGGTGGTTTTGATTGCGTGCGGCAAAAATGCGGAAAATAATGCTTGACAAACCAAATTTGCCATGCTATCATAAGATCAACAAGTTTAGGAAACATGTTTTCTAAAGAAACGAGGCTTAGCGTGAACATCCGCGATCTGGCCAAGGAGGCAAACGTATCCCCGGCGACGGTGTCCAAGGTGCTCAACCGCCGCGATGTTTCGGTATCCGCCGAAACGCGTGAGCGTATCCTGCGCCTGGCCAAGGAGCATAACTATGTGCCCACCTCGCCGCGCAGCGCCCGCCAGCCCACCCGGCTGCTGGGCGTGCTGCTGCGCTCGGGATTGTCCTCCGGGCTGCTTTTGCAGGGTGTAATCGATGCGGCGCGCGAGGAGGGCTACAGCCCGCTGGTGTGTACTTACGGCGATGCGCAGGAGGAGCAAAAAATGCTGCGCATGCTGGAATCCCACCATGTGGACGGCGTGGTGTGGGAGCATGGCGCGCAGGGGGATACGGCCTGGCGTCAGTATCGTGGGGCTACGCCGGTTGCCCATCTGGCTGCGGAGCCGGTGAACGTTAAGCATACGCTGTATTTTGACTGGACGGATTGCGGCTTCAATGCTGCGCAGCAGATGATCAGCCGCAATCATACGCATATTCTCTGTGCGCTGGACGCCGATTCGCTGCAGGGTGATTGCTTTTACACGGGCTATCAGCGCGCGATGCAGCAGGCGGGTCTGCATGTGGAGGAGGCGCTGCGGGTAACGCGCGTGGGCGAAATCAGCACGGCGCAGCTGTTTGAATGCACGGCTGCGGTGTGCCAGAATCGCCGCACGGCACGCCGGGTGTACGATCAGCTGCAAAGCATGAATCTGCATGTGCCGCAGGACGTTTCCATTCTGTGCCTGCAAGCCGACGGCGTACAGCCTATGGAACCGCCTATTTCGGCCTTACCCTTGCAATATCGCAGCCTGGGCGCGAACGCCGCGCATCGCCTGATTGCGCGTATCGAGGAGCATTCTGCTCCTGCGCAACTGCCGCTGCTGGGTGAGCTGACGGATACGGCTACGCTGAGCGAGCCAGCCTCCGAACGCAGCTTGCGCGTGGTGGTGGTGGGGGAGCTGAACATCGATATGCTTATCAACCTGCCGCAGCTTCCCAATGCCGGCGAAACGCGCGCTATCATCAGCCGCACGCGCATGCCGGGCGGCAAGGGGCTGAACCAGGCGGTGGGCTGCCATCGACTGGGCGCGGATGTGACGCTGATCGGCACTGTGGGCCGCGATTACGAAGGCTCGTTGATCTATAACTTTTTGCAGAATAACGGCATTTCGACCGCGCATGTGACCACGGACGCCAGCCGCGAAACGGGCTTTGCCTATATCGCTGTGCAGGGCGATGGCGAAAGCAGCGTGATTATCGACCGCGGTGCGAATGCCTGCCTGACCGCCGAGCTGTTGGAAAAGCAGGAAGCGCTGTTTGCAGGCGCGGGCTTTTGCCTGCTTCAAACTGAGCTTTCGCCGGAGCTGGCGCTGTGCGCGGCGCGTATGGCGCGCCGGCATGGGGTGAAGGTGATCCTCAAGCCCTGCAACCAGCCCAGGCTTAGTGATGAGCTGTTGCAATGCGTGGATTACCTGATTCCCAATAAGCTGGAATTGCAGGAGATCTGCCCTGATGGCGATACCCTGGAGGATAAGGTGCGCATCCTGCAAAGTCGCGGCGCGGATACGGTGATTGTTACCCTGAGCGCCGAGGGCTGCATGCTGGCTCAGCGCGAGCAGGCGCCTGTTTACTTCCCGGCGGCCGCCGTGCGCACGGTGGATACCACCGGCGCGTGCGACGCATTCGCCGCCGCCCTGGCTGTGTACTGCATGCGCGGCGAATCGCTGCATACCGCGCTGGAGCTGGCCAATTGCGCGGCAGGTCTGTCCACCGAGCGGCAGGGCGTGCCGCCCGCGCTGCCTGACGATTTGACTGTGCGCCAGTTTTATCAAACTCATCCCTTTGCGGCCAAATAAGCCGCATAAAAATGAAAGGAGATTTTCCTATGCCTTGGCCGACGACCTATCCGTTTTTTCATGTGGATCAGCCCGAGCAGGTGGATAACGCCGCGCTGCTGCGCCGTCTGCAGCGCCCGGAGGGTCCGGTGGATGTGGTGCTGGATACCGACACCTATAACGAAATCGACGATCAGTACGCCCTGGCCTATCTGATTAAGAATGATGAAAAGCTGAAGCTGAAGGCCATTTACGCCGCGCCCTTCTGCAACAACAAGGCCGCGACGCCCGCCATTGGCATGCAGAAAAGCTATGACGAGATCAAGAATATTCTCTCCCTGATGGGCCGCACGGATCTGCTGGATTGCACCTATCGCGGCTCGGAAAGCTATCTGCCCGACGAAAAAACGCCCGTGGAATCGGACGCGGCGCGGCATCTGGCTCAGCTTGCCATGCAGTATACGCCCGAAAAGCCGCTGTATGTCATCGCTATCGCGGCCATCACCAACGTGGCCTCCGCGTTGCTGATGAAGCCCGAAATCCGCGATCGTATTGTGCTGGTGTGGCTGGGTGGCAACGCGCTGCATTGGCATGATAACCATGAGTTCAACCTGTTCCAGGATATTGCGGGCGCGCGCGTGGCGCTGGGCTGCGGCGCGGCGGTGGTGCTGGTGCCCTGCATGGGCGTAGTGGACGCCTTTGCGACCACCGCTCCCGAGCTGCGCGAGAACCTGCTGGGCAAGAACGCCCTGTGCGATTACCTGTGCAACTACACCATTAGCCAGTGCAACGGCTATAAAAAGATTGCCTGCTGGTCTAAGCCCATCTGGGATGTTACCGCGGTTGGCTGGCTGCTGGACGGCCGCTTCATGCAGGATGAAATCATCCAAAGCCCCATCCCGGAGTACGACCATCGCTGGGGTCAGGATAAGCGCCGCCACGTGATCCGCTATGTCTATCACATCAACCGCGACGCGCTGTTTGCCGATCTGTTTGCAAAGCTGACTGCGGACTAAAGATGTCTTTGCTGCTGCTTTCCATGTAAAGGAGCGTAATTACAATGAAAAAACGTTGCGTTGCGTTCACGATCCTGCTTTGCTGCTTTTTAGCGATGACGCTGTGCGCCCATGCGGACGCGCCCGTCAATCTGAGCGATATAAGCGCCGGGGCTTCCTATTACTTCAAGAATACCACCAAGCTGCGTGCAGAGGTGAAAAACAGTTACTTTATCCAGCAGGGCAGCGCCACGGATGGGGAGTATGGGTATTTCCTTGCCCTGAGCAACGAAAAGGGTGATTGCACGATTCTGAAGGTTGACCTGAGCGATTATACAATCGTCAGCGAAACGCCCGGCGTGGCGGTAGATCATGGCAACGGCATGGCCTATAACCCCAGAACCAAGCAGTTGATTGTTTCCCACTGTACCGATCATCCGAACCGCCTCAGCTTTATCGACAAGGATACGCTCACGATTACCGGCTCGGTTGAAATGCCCATGCGCGTGATCTCTGTCACCTATAACGAAAGCCGCGATCAGTACGTTGTGGTGCACAATCACGACAGGCAGTTTTCCATCCTGGACAGCCAGTTCAATATCCTGAGCACCTACGATATGGTGGAGGATATGTTCAGCAATCAGGATATCGACTGCGACGATCAGTACATTTATCTGCTTCAGTGGCAAAGCAGCAATGGCTCGAACGTCAATTACATCGGCGTGTACGACTGGGACGGCAACTACGTGAACCGCATCAAGGTGCGGTCCCTGAGCGAAATCGAGAGCATGTTCCATATCGGCGACCGCGTGATTCTCGCGTTCTACGCCGGTCAGGTAATCGTCGGCGAAGCGCAGCTGTACCAAGCTGAATAATAACGCCAATTCCAATGAATTTAACGCGGCAGCGTTAAAAATAAGAAAGGTAGGTACTTACCCCATGAAGAAACTGATTTCCCTTCTGCTGGCCGTGATGATGCTTGCGTCCATGGCCTCCTTCGCCGCGGCGGAGGAAGAAAAGACCCTCGTGTTCATGAATCAGGGCGCCTGGAACGACGCCATGACCGCGATGGTTGACAAGTACTACGAGGAAACCGGCGTTAAGGTTGTGCTGGAAAACTATTCCTTCAATGATCTGATCAACACGGTTGAGGTAAAGATCGGCACCGGCAGCACGGATTACGACATCCTGTCCATCGACGTGCCCCTCGTCGCCTCCTATGCCAGCCGCGGCATGCTGGCTGATATCAGCTCCTACTTCACGGAAGAAGACACTGCGAAGTTCCTCAGCGCCGCTGTGGAAGCCAGCACCTATGATGGCAAGCTGTACGCGGCCCCTCTGTGCACCTCCAGCCAGATCATGTATTACAACACCACCCTGCTGGAGCAGGCTGGCGTGGATATGGCCGAACTGGAGAACGCCACGGTTGAAAACCGTATGACCTGGGAGCGCGTGGCTGAAATTGCCGAGAACGCGCTGAAGGTTCTCGATCCCGACGGCACGCAGGGCATGATCGGCCTGGATTTCCAGCAGGTTGACCGCGTGTACCAGATGAACCAGCTGCCCAACTCCATGGGCGGCGCGCAGGTTTCTGAGGACGGCTTCTCCCTGGACGGCGTGCTGAACACCGACGCTTGGAAGAACGCCCTGACCTGGTATCAGAACCTGGTGAAGAAGGGCATCTGCAGCCGCGGCATCACCGCGTCCGAGCTGCCCAACTACTTCTACTCTGATAAGCTGCTGTTCATGATCGGCACCACTGAAATGCCCGTGAACTTTGCCAAGAAGGAAATGGATCACTGGGGCTGCATGCCCTCTCCCGCTTTCGCTGGTTACGAAGATAAGGTTGCTACCCCCACCGGTTCCTGGCACTTTGGCGTAAGCGCTTACTCCAAGAATACGGAAGAAGCCGCCAAGTTTGTAAAGTGGCTGACCTGCACCGATGAAGCGACCGAAATGTTCTACACCCTGCGCAATTCCTTCCCCGCCTACAATCCGCTGCTGGAGAAGCTGAACGCTTCCGATGATACCTCCAAGCAGATGAAGATCTCCATTTACGAAGCGCAGAACACCGCTTATCCCCGCGCGCTGACCCCTGCCTTCAACGAGTATTCCTCTGTCATCAACTCTGTATGGATGGATACCCGCAACGGCGAAGATGTGGAAGAGACCATCGAATGGGCCATCGAGGAGTATGCGGCCCAGACCATTAAGTACAAGAACTAATTTTCATGCAGCATCGGGGAGGCGGCGCCAAACCGCCTCCCCGAATTAAAACCTATCGTCAATGGCGCTTGCTTCAAAACCAAGAAAGCGGGGAGACCCAATGAAAAACAAGTACGTTCCCTATCTGCTGCTGCTGCCAGCATTCCTGCTCATCTGTATCTTCAAGATATATCCGGTGCTTACCACGCTGCGGCAGGCCTTTGTTGTGGATGGGGCGTTGTCCCTGGCGACATTTCAACGTGTATTCTCGGAAAAGACGTTCTGGAACTGCCTGAAGGTAACGATGAAGTTCAACGTCGTTACGGTTCCGCTGCAGATTCTCATTTCCTTTGTGCTGGCCTTGCTGGTTTCCACCAAGGCAAAAGGCTCGGGCGTATTCCGCACCATTTTCTACATTCCTTTTGCAGTTTCCACCACCGTTTCTGTCATGGTATGGAACCTGATGTTCCAGTTTAACGGCGGTGTTATCAATAGCTTTCTCTCCATCTTCGGCATTGAGGCGCAGGGCTTCTTCAACGATAAAAAGCAGGCGCTGTGGTGCATTGTTGTGCTGTGCAGCTGGAAGGGCTGCGGCTATTGGATGATGTTCTTGATGGCCGGCATTAAGAACATCGATTCGTCGGTGTACGAGGCCGCCAAGATGGATGGCGCAAGCTACCTGAGAACCATCTGGAGCATTGTGATCCCGCTGATGAAGCGCGTGTTTCTGTTTGTCTGCGTGGCCAATACATCGGCTAACATGCTGCTGTTTGCCCCGATGCAGCTGGTTACCGAGGGCGGACCGCGCAACTCCACCAACGTTTTGATGTATGAGGCCTACCGCTCGGCCTTCCGCTATGCCGATATGCCGCGCTGCGCGGTCATTGTGACTGTGCTGCTGGCAATCCTGGTGGCCATTTCCGTGTTCCAGTTCTTTGCCCTGGGGGATAACGAAGCGAGAGCGGCCAAACGGGCTGCCCGCAAGCTTGCGAGGGGAGGCGTTGCCGTATGACGATCAGCGATCGTTCCCGCGAAAACGCGATGATACACCGCAGGGTGATGCGCAAGCGCGTCGCCATTCGCACCCTTCATTATGCTGCGCTGGTCTTTTGCGCGGCAATGACGCTGTTCCCGCTGCTGTGGAGTTTCTTTGCCAGCATGCGCTCGGACGTGGAATTGTACAAGTATGCGCTGCCCTTTACCTGGCATACGATCTTCCCTGTAGAATACACGTTTGAAAGTTACAGGGTGGTGCTGACCGAGCTGGGCTTCCCCAGGGCCGTGCTGAACACGCTGCTTGTAATCGGCATTCAGATTCCCTTTGCCTGCCTGATCAATTCCATTGCGGCGTTCAGCTTTTCAACCTTTGAGTTCAAGGGGAAAAAGCTGCTGTTTGCCTTCTTCATCGTCAGCTTCATGATTCCTGGCGAAGCCGTAACCATGCCGCTGTACCAGATGATCGACGATTTCGGTTGGGTGGATACGCGCTGGGCGATGATCGTGCCTGGCCTGGCCAGCGGCCTGCAGCTGTTCCTGTTCCGTCAGTTCTTTGCCGATGTGCCGGCGTCCCTGATTGAAAGCGCGCGCATTGACGGCGCAAGCTGGCCGCAGGTGTTCTTCAAGATTATGATGCCCATGTGCAAGCCGATTTTCATTACCGCCGGCCTGATGATTTTCATGGGCGAATGGAACAGCTACATGTGGCCGCTGCTGGTGGCGCGCAGCGTAAGAATCCGCACTGTGCAGATTATGCTGGCCGTTGTAAAGATGGAGCATATTACGCTTTGGAGCTGCATGTACGCGGGTGCGGTGCTGAGCGTGATGATCCCGGTGCTGATCTTCCTGCCGCTGCAGAAATACTACGTTTCCGGTATCACCGCCGGTGCTGTCAAGGGCTGAGCGGCAAAGCGCTTTCCAGCGTTTGTCAATTGCAAAAAATTATGGTATACTGATTTTCGTATCCATTTTTCCTGAAAGAGGCCAGCATGAAGCTACTGAATTTTGGCTCGCTGAATATTGACTACGTATACGATATGCCGCATTTTGTGCAGGGCGGCGAAACGGCTACGGCCACGGCGCGGCATGTATATGCCGGGGGCAAGGGGCTGAACCAGTCCATCGCCGCCGCCCGCGCGGGTGCGCAGGTGCTGCACGCGGGGGCGATTGGCCCGGATGGGGCCTTCCTGACGCAGCTTTTGGAGGATGCCGGCGCGGATACCTCGGCGCTGCTGCAGGTGCAGGAGGCCTCCGGGCATGCGATGATCCAGGTAACGCCCGAGGGGCAAAACGCCATCATCGTTTACGGCGGCGCAAACCACTGCCTGACGGAAGCCTATGTGCAGTCCGTGCTGCGGCAGGCGGAGCCGGGCGATCTGGTGCTGCTGCAGAATGAAACCAGCCAGACGGCGCAGATCATCGCCCAGGCGGCTGACCTTGGCCTGCGGGTGGTGTTTAATCCCTCGCCCTTCCCGGCGCATCCTGAACAGCTGCCGCTGGAGCGGGTGGATACCTTCATTCTCAATGAAATTGAGGGCGCGCTACTGGCTGGAATGCCTGAAGAACAGGACGGCGACGCGATCTTTGACGCGCTGCGCAGCCGGTATCCGCAAGCGCAGATCATCCTGACGCTGGGCAGCCGGGGCGTAACGGCCTGGCTGGGCGGCCAGCGCTATGATCAGCCCTGCTTTACCGTGCGCGCGGTGGATACCACGGGCGCGGGGGATACCTTCTGCGGCTACTATCTGGCGGGCTGCTGCCAGGGGCAGGCGCCTGCACAGTGCCTGCGCGCCGCCTCCGCCGCTGCGGCCATCGCCATCACCCGTCCCGGCGCCGCTCCGGCTATTCCTGCGCGGGACGAAGTGGAAAGCCTGCTGAAATAACGACATCACAAAAAACCGTCTCCATCCGATTGGGTGGAGACGGTTTGCTGTGTACAGAGATCAGAGCTCCGGGGCAGGCGTGGAGGTAGCATAGGGCTGCAGCGTGGGAGAGAAAGAAATGGATTGCTGCGCCGAATCGTCTTCGGTCTGCGTATAAAGCGTGGGGGTCCAGATGACCGTCATGGTTTCCGTTTCAATCCAATCATTGCCTTTCTCATCTGAGCAATTAGTAGGCGTGCCATACGTAATGGTAAAGGCCAGGGTGTATTTGTTGGCAGGGCGGATGCCGTAAGGGATGTCGCTGTGGGTGGTGGCGTCGGTGGAGAAGGTATAAACCATGCGGGGCGGTTCATATTCGTTATCCTGGGATAGCAGGATGCGCTCGCACGGGGCGCGATAGACGTCCGACCACCAGGGCTCGCCATCTTCAGTGGTGCTGATTTTCCAATCGATGCCCCAGCAGGCTGCTTCCATGCTAAGTTGGTTGTGATTATATGTCTTCGCAGCATCATAAGCGTCAACGAAGGTTGGGTCGTAGATGTATTCCTCGTAATGTCCATCCGTATCGAAATAAAGCCGGTTACGCGGAATGGTGATTTCAAACGAACCCTGGATAACGCCATCGTTATAGAAGGCGTTGAGCAGCTCGATGTGCAGCCCGTTTTCCTCCAGAATGCTGTCGTCCGTTGCAATCAGCACATTGGCAGGTACGGGCTGCGGGGAAGGCTGGGCGGGAATGGTGGAAGTGTAGAGCGCGTTCTCGGTTGCGGACGGCGTGATTTCATTCTGGGGCGTGGACGACGTGTCCTCACCGCTGTCTACAGGCTGAAATTGCGTGATGGGCGTGGGGACAACGGTTGGGTTGATGACCTCGTTGGCAGCGAAGGCAACGGCGGTCAGCACCAGCACGGTGACGACAGCCATTACGGCGGTGCGCAGGGTAAACTTTTTCATAGGCTCCTCCTTCGTCTGGTGCAGCGCCTGCTGCACGCTGCGCGAAAAGCCATCCGGCACCGGCCCATAGGCGGCGCGGAAATCGATATCCTGCAGCTGCTTCATAGCCCTTGCACCTCCTTAAAGTAATCGTCGCGGCGCATCTGCTCGCGGCCGCGCGCCAGCCGCGATTTGATTGTGCCCTGGGGAAGCCGCAGAATCTGCGCGACCTCCCGCACATCATAGCCCTCCACATAGTAGAGCACCATGGTCATGCGCAGCTTTTCCGGCAGACGCACGAAGAAACGGTACAGATCGGGGTCTCCCGTTTCCGGCGCGGGCATATCCGGCAGCGTATCGGTGGGGATTTCGCGCTTTCGCCGCCTGAGCAGCGCATAACACTCATTGAGCATGATGCGGATCAGCCAGGGCTGAAAGCGCTCATCCTCCCGAAGGGTGGGCAAGCGCCGCCATGCGTTCAGGATGGCCGACTGCACGGCGTCCTCCCGATCGCATAGCTGGGGCAGCACGGTGGCCGCAATGCGGTACAGCGTGCCCTGCAATTGTTCCACCTGCCGGGCAAACTCTGCTTGTGTCATGGTTCCTCCCTGTGGAGCATGTAAATCGATCTACACCTGTATGATGATTGCGAGGCGTGCGAGGTTCCATAGAATTGAAAAAAAGTAAATAAGTTTAAGAGGGTGGAGGGAGCGAGAGCATGGTGCGGAAATGTACACAATGTCTTATGCTGCGTTCCCCCTCATTCGTCTCGCTGTACGCTCGACACCTTCTCCCGCTTGGGAGAAGGCTTTTATAGTCGTGCTTTTTTTAGCTGCAAAACCGCGCTGTGGCATGACCGTAACTAGCAAAAGGCTTCTCCTTGAGGAGAGGCTCCGCCGTAGGTGGTGGTGAGGCGCGTAATCCGCCTCTGTGGCAGATCAAGGCGGATGCAGCGCCAATGAGGCAACGAGTTTTGATAGCGTTAGCGTCGCAAAACGACTATGCCGAATTGTGAGGGTCGTAGACCACGCAGTGGTCGTTATCATAGCTAATCTAATTAAGAGATAACGCCGCTGTGGCGGCTACACCTCATCAGTCAGCAGTCGCTGCCAGCTTCCCCTTAAGGGGAAGCCTTTTGGTGAGTGCACTCTCCAACTGTTGCCAAGCGTTGCGCTTGATTTTCGCACCCAATCACGCCCCCGTGGCACGCCGATGAAATCGGCGCAGGACGTGCGGAGCACGGCCGAAGGGGAAATATTCAAGTGAACGGATGGCGCTTGCGCTGATCCGGACATGTGAATTTTCCCTGCCACGGGGGGCGGGGCAGGTGGCCAGGGCCACTTCCAGTTTAATGCAAGTAGCTTTTACGCCACACGCAGGCTCTTTGTTTCTTTCTTGATTCAAGAAAGAAACGTAACCCCTTCGTTTCTCTTTCGTCCCCATCTCCCGCTCCCTGCAAAAAAGCCGCCAGGCAAATGCTTGGCGGCTTGACAATGCGGAAGAATTATTCTTCTTCGTCCTCGTCCTTCTTGGCGCTTTCGATGATCTTCTTGGCCACGTCGGCGGGAACTTCCTCGTAACGCTCAAACTTCATGGTGAAGCTGCCGCGCGCCTGGGTCATGGAGCGCAGGTCGGTGGCGTACTTGAACATTTCGGCCAGGGGTACCTCGGCCTCTACCTGCTGCAGACCATCCACGGGGTTCATGCCCATGATGCGGCCGCGGCGCTTGTTCATATCGCCCATGATGTCGCCCATGTACTCATCGGGAACCAGCACTTCAACGTGCATGATGGGCTCCAGCAGCACGGGGGAAGCATCCATGCAGCCCTTCTTGTAGGCAATGCGGGCAGCGGTCTTGAAAGCCATTTCGGAGGAGTCTACCGGGTGGTAGGAGCCATCGTACAGCTTGGCATGCAGGCCGACCATGGGATAGCCCGCCAGAACGCCCTTCTTGATGTTTTCGCGCAGACCCTTTTCAACAGAGGGGATGAAGTTGCGGGGCACCACGCCGCCGACAACCGCATCTTCAAACTCGAAATCGATGTTGGTATCGCCGATGGGGCGGAACTCGATCCACACATCGCCGAACTGGCCGTGACCGCCGGACTGCTTCTTGTGGCGGCCCTGGCAGGATACGGTCTTGCGGATGGTTTCACGGTAGGGGATGCGGGGATCCTGCAGCACGGCGTTGGCGCCGAACTTGGACTGCAGCTTGTTGCGGATCACGTCCAGATGCAGCTCGCCTTGGCCCCACAGGATGGTCTCGGTGGTTTCGGCGTTCTTTTCCAGGCGGATGGAAGGATCTTCTTCCTGCAGACGGGCCAGGCCGCTGAAAACCTTATCTTCTTCGCCCTGCTTGGCGGCGTAAACGGCCTTCTGCACGGAGGGCTCGGGGAAGCTGATTTTTTCGTAGCGGATGGGGTTGGCGGCGTCGCACAGGGTGTCGCCGGTGTTGGTGAACTGCAGCTTGCTCAGGGCGGCGATATCGCCAGCGCTTACCTGAGAAACGCTCAGCTGGTTCTTGCCGCGCAGCAGGAACAGGCCGCCGGCCTTTTCAGTCTTTTCGCAGCTGCTGTTATACAGCGCGGTGCCGCTGGTCAGGGTGCCGCTGCATACGCGCAGCATGCTCAGCTTGCCCACGAAGGGGTCGGCGATGGTCTTGAACACAAACGCGGAGAAGGGCTCGGAAGTCTTGCCCTCGCGGATGATTTCTTCGTCGTTCTTGGGGTTGACGCCGGCGAAGGAAGCTTCTTCGGGGGAATGCAGATAGGCGCTCATCACGTCCAGGAGCTTGGCAACGCCCACGCCGGTAACGGCGGATACGGGCACGGCGGGCACGATGGAGCCGCTCTTCATGCCGGCGCTGAAGCCCTGCAGAATTTCTTCGTGGCTCAGTTCGCCTTCTTCAAAGTATTTTTCCAGCAGCTCGTCTACGGCTTCCGCGGCGGCCTCAGTGATTTCGGCCAGCGCGTTTTCAATGGCGGGAGCCATATCGGCAGGCACGGGGATTTCCTTGAGATCCTTGCCCTTGCCGGAGTAAGCCTTGTTTTCCAGCACGTTTACAACGCCAGTGAACTTGGCGCCCTCGCCGATGGGCAGCATCAGCGGCACCACAGAGGAGCCGAACTTTTCACGCAGCTGCTCGATGGTCTTTTCATAGTTGGCGTTTTCCGCGTCCATACGGTTGACGATGAACATGCGGCATACGTTGTTCTTCTTGGCGTAAGCCCAGGCTTTTTCAGCGCCCACAGTCAGGCCGCTGACGGCGCCTACCACGATCGCGGCGGTTTCCACCACGCGCAGGGGACCCATCATTTCGCCGATAAAATCAAAATAGCCGGGAACGTCGATCAGGTTGATCTTGGTGCCCTTCCATTCCACAGGAGCGGTCGCGGCGCTGATAGAAATACCGCGTTTGTTTTCTTCGGCGTCAAAGTCGGTCACGGTGGTGCCGGCTTCAACCTTGCCCTGACGGTCGATCATGCCCGCGGCAAAAAGCATAGCCTCGGTGAGGGTGGTTTTGCCCTCGCTGCCGTGACCCAGCAGCGCGATGTTGCGGATGTCTTTGGTTTTGTAATCAGCCATTGTTGGTTCCCCCTATGATATAACATTTATTTCCATTGAGAAGTGATGCGTGCAGCATAAAGAAAAAACGCATTACACACTTGAATATTCTAACAGATAAAAAGCAGAATAGCAAGAGAGTTTGACTGAAAAATTACCGATTTGTACAACTTGGTAGGACTTTATACAAATTTTATTCGGGAATGTGCAGCAATCGCTCGCTTTGCAGCCTGGCAAGGTCGATATCGGGGACGTTCAGCCAAAGATGATAACGGCTTGAGACGTCATCAGGCGGCAGGGATGCGTCGCAAAGCAGGCTTTCTTCAGCCAGGCGGCGCGTCAATTGCCGCACCGCGCCCTCGTTTCCATCCAGCACCAGCGTAGCCGCAGGCAGCAGGGAGCGGATAGTTTGCTTCAAAAATACATAATGCGTGCAGCCAAGCACCACGGCGGCGGGCGCGCGGCCATCGGCCAGATAGGGCGCGAATTTTTCCGTCAGGTAGGCGCGCACGGCAGGGGTGTCGATTTCGCCGCGCTCAACAAAATCCATCAGCCCTGGGCAAGGCAGCGATACGGCGCGCTTACCATAGCTATTATACAGGCGATGGTATTTTTCACTGGCCAGCGATACGGGCGTAGCCAGCACCAGAATCTGTCCCTCGGGGCATTGATCGTGCGCCAGCTTCAGCGCCGGCTCCATGCCGATGATAATCAACTGTGGGTATTTTTCACGCAGCTGGGCGGCGGCGGCGCAGGTGGCGGTGTTGCAGGCGATGACCAGCGCCTTTACACCTTGATCGAGCAATTGCTTGGCGACGCGATCCGCGCAGGCGCGCACCTCCTCCTCGCTTTTGGTGCCGTAGGGGGCATTGGCGATATCGCCATAATATATGAAGCGCTCGCCAGGAAGCAGGCGCAGCGCTGTGCGCAATACGCTTAATCCGCCCACGCCGCTGTCAAATATGCCGATGGGCAGATTTTTCCGTTCGGTATTCATGCAAATAAACGCTCCTTTCCGTTTCAATTATAATGCCAAGCGCGCACGTATGCAAGAAAAACAAAAAGCCGCCCAACAGGCGGCGTGAGGAACCCTTTTATTCGATCTGCCCATCCGCCAGCGCGCAGATAGCGTTTGCCAAGTAGGGCATGGCGGCCAGGGCTTCTTCCAATGTGTTCTGGTTGTTGCCTACCTCGATCAGCACGCAGCAGGGCGCGACATGCTGATTATACCGCCCGCTTTTCAGGCTGACAGGGCGGCAGATGCCCTCGCATTGCAGGTTCAGCCGGTTGGTCAGGGTTTGAGCAATGGTACGGTTGCTTTCCCAGTCGGGCTTGATATCATAGCCCGCGCCAGTCTGCCCGGTGCCCTTGCCGATAAGCATCAGCAGCCGCGCCGACGCGCCGCTGGGCGTATCGACGGTGTTGGGGCCGTTGCCCTTGGAGTAAGCGTCGCGGTGCAGATCGATATACAGATCATAGCTTTCGCCATTCTGCTGGCGTTTTTGCAGCATTTCCAGCGAGCGCTGATAGGCGGTGGACAGCTTGGGCGGCTCATAGGGCGTGGTATCATGGGTGACGCTTACGCCCGCATCGGTAAGCAGCTTGGTCAGGTAGCTGCCCACAGCCACTACGTTGCGGTCGGGGCTGCTGGTGCGCCATTTCTCCTTGGAGGTATAGGGATAAGCTTCGGTGGCCGTATAGGCCTCGTAGGTGTGGGTATGATAGATCAGCACCCGAAACGCGCCGGGCTGCGGCGTACTTTGCGCGCTGATAACCTCCAGACGAAAGCCAGATTGCGGCTCAGCCGTAGGGGAAGGCGCAAGCGATGGCTGCGAGGCGGAGGGCGCGGGAGATATCACGGGCGGAGCCGCAAGGGTTGGGGTCGCCGTAGGCGCGGGAGAGGGGGAGATCGTTACCTCTGAAAAGATAGAAAAAACGGCGCTTTCCCCTCGCGCGGCGGGCGAGATGGAAAGCGTCAGGATCAGCGCCGCCGCCAGCACGGCAGCGCGCAGAAACGCTTTTTTCACAATGCAGACTTCCTTTCCCATGCGGACGGCATGCACAGTTTATATGTATGCGCCGTCACAGGGCTTCATTCGTCAGCATCAGGATTTCCTCCCGGCTCAGCTGCGGCTGCAGGGCCAGATTCAGGCTCATGCCGATCACCTGCGAAAGCTCGGCTACCAGCTGATCGATTTCGCGCGGCGTAACCACCATTTCGCCCAGCGGCTGGCTGAGAATCCGCTGCGCCAGCGCGTCCGCGGCGGCCTCGCGCTCGGAAGCGTCGGGATAATCGTCCAGAAGCTGCCGCAGCGCGTCGCGGATAATCACGCTGCCGTACACCACCGTCGGTACGCCCACGGCGATTACGGGCACGCCCATGGTCTCTCGTGTGATGCCTGCGCGGTGGTTGCCCACTCCGCTGCCCGGCTGGATGCCGGTATCCGTCACCTGAATGACCGCGCCGATGCGGCGGCATTCGCGGGCGGAAAGCGCGTCGATGGCGATGATTGCGCAGGGCTTGGCATGCTCAGCAGCGCCCTGAACAAGGTCGGCCGTTTCCATGCCTGTTACGCCCAGCACGCCGGGGGCCAGCGCGCATACGCCGCGCAGGCGGCCCAGCAGCGGCTGCGAAAGATGCCCGCGCAGGTGCCGCGTAACCAGCAGCGTTTCTACCACCTGGCTGCCTAATTTATCGGAGGTAATGCGCCGGTTGCCCAAGCCTACGATCAGCACATCGCCATCAGGCGGCAGCAGGCTTTGCAGCGTATCCGCAATGGCTTGCGCCAGCTCCGCGCGCGCGGGCTGCGCCATCTGATGCAGCGGCGGAATTTCAAAGGTGATGTAGCGCCCACAGGGCTTTTGCAGCTGCCGTGCGGCCTCTTCGCTTTCGATGCGAACTTCGCAGCGCGCGCAGTCGCCCGCTTGGGTATTGATCACCTGCACGCCGGGAACGTCGGGATGATCCGCCGCGCGCTCCATGGCCAAATCGGTTCGATACTGCATCCGCCTCGCCTCCACAGGCGCAGGATGCCCGGACGGTTTATGTTTTATGCTGTGGATCCTGTTATTGCCATCCGTCCCGCGCCGTGGTATAATGGCACGTATGAATGCAAAGGAGGCGCGCAAATGGCCATTGCGTATTTGAAATCGGGAAAGGAAGCCCGCGTGCTGCAGGGCAATCCCTGGGTGTTCCGCAGCGATATCGACCGGGTGTCGGGCGCATGGGAGCCGGGCGATGTGGTATCGGTCAAAAGTGCGCGCGGCCGCATGCTGGGCTGCGCCTTCTATAATCCGCAGTCGCAGATTTCGCTGCGCTTTGTGACCTTCCGGGATGAGCGCGTCAACGCTGATTTCATCCGAGCGCGCATTCATCGCGCTGTGGAATACAGGCGGCTGTTTGCCGATATGCGCTCCTGCCGGCTGGTATACGCCGAATCGGATGGTCTGCCCGCGCTGATAGTGGATAGCTTTGGCGGCGTGCTGAGCGTGCAGTGCCTGTGCCTGGGCATGGAAAAATACAAGCAGACCATCATCGACGCGCTGGTGGATGAGCTGCATCCGGACGGCATTTATGAGCGCGACGACGTGCCGGTGCGCGAGCTGGAGGGATTGCCCCAGCAGACGGGTCTGCTCTACGGCGATGTGCCCGATAAGGTGGAAATGCAGGAAAACGGCGTGCGCTTTCTGGTGGATGTGAAGAACGGCCAGAAAACGGGCTTTTTCCTGGATCAAAAGGAGAACCGCGCGGCCATTGCGCCCTTTGTGCGCGGGCAGCGCGTACTGGATTGCTTTACGCATACGGGCAGCTTTGCCCTGCATGCTGGCCACTATGGCGCGATCGAGGTGACGGGCGTGGATATTTCGGATTTACGCCTGCGAGTGCGCACGCGAAAACGCCGCGCTCAATGGCCTAAATAACGTGCAGTTTGTCGCGGCCAACGTGTTTGATCTGCTCAAGGAAAAGACGGCGGAGGGCGACTGCTATGATGTGATTATCCTGGATCCGCCCGCCTTTACAAAAACGCGTTCGGCGGTGGATGCGGCGGTGCGCGGCTATAAGGAAATCAACCTGCGTGCTATGAAGCTGCTGCGCGATGGGGGATACCTGATCACCTGCTCCTGTTCGCAGCATATTCTGCCGCAGATGTTCCAGGGCATCGTGCAGTCCGCCGCGGCCGATACGCACACACATTTGCAGCAGGTGGAGTTCCGCACCCAGGGCCGCGACCATCCCATCCTGCCTGCCTTGCCTGAAACGCAATATTTGAAATGCGGCATCTACCGGGTGGAGCGCTAAGCTCCGCCCGGCCGCTGCAAAAAATACAGCGAAATTGGAAAAAAGTGATTGACGCGCAGCCGGTTTTGTGATATAGTAATTCTTGCTGATGCGATGTAAGGCTCGACCGCCCTGCATTGATAGGCAGCGGAGCAATCCGCCAATTGAAAATGGAGAAGTCGCCTAGTTTGGTCGAGGGCGCGCGACTGGAAATCGCGTAGGCGTCAAAAGCGTCTCGAGAGTTCGAATCTCTCCTTCTCCGCCATAGGGGGAAAATCCCCCGCTTCTATTAGCAAACCCGGCTGTGTTGGTAGCGCAGCCGGGCTTTTTTTGTGCTATAATGGGAACAAATATTCGCATTTGCGGACGCTGGAGGACTGCCTGATGCATGATTACCCCAACCTGATGACAATAATGCGCATGCGCGGAAAGTCGCGCAAGGACTGCGCCAAGGCCATTGGCTGCAACCGAACGACGCTGTACAAGAAGCTGCGCGGCCAGGCAGACTGGCGGCTGCAGGAGTGCCTGGCGCTGCGAGCTTACCTGTGCGCGGTGAAGGTGCCGCTGGATGTGCTGTTTAAGCGCCGGGATAGGACACGATAGGACGCAAGGTGCGGCCTGCTGCTGCTGCCAGCAGCGGCTGCCTGCCTGCCGGGGAGCGGCACACTGAACCCTGCGCGGACGGCAGGCTGCATGCAGGCTGCCGGCCGTGCGGGGTGTACAGGGGGCGGCCCTGTGGCCGGGGGCTGTAAGCCCCCCGGGAACCCCCCCGAGGGCGTTTCCAGCCGAGCCTG
>ERZ857827.1974-NODE-1974-length-17683-cov-3.657136_pt1 | contig 17683 bp, 12 predicted proteins | sample MGYA00519761_ERZ857827 | MGnify/ENA primary metagenome ERZ857827 (study PRJEB31778, sample SAMEA3449370) | human gut metagenome | biome: human gut; feature: human-associated habitat; material: faeces | place: United Kingdom | collected 2010/2012 ... | reverse complement strand
CAGCCAATGCGCGGCGCGGCCCAGCCGCAGCGTCGTCCGGCTGCCGGACAGGAAATGCGCGGCCCCGCACAGCGGCCGGTTCCCCAGCGCCGCCCGGTAACGGAGGGAGAAATGCCCAACCGGCTTCCGCAGGAGGGCGGCGAGCAGCCCTATGCCTACCGTGCGCAGGGACGTTCCCCTTATGGCGAGGACAGTCGGCAGCAGCCGCCCGTTCCCCGCAAGCTTTACGATTTTGAAAACGATGACGAACAGGAAGAAGAAGTGGAAGAGCGCCGCGGCGGCATTCTTCTGCCCATCCTGATCGTGCTGCTGGTGATCGGCGGACTGCTGGCGGGCATCTGTCTGCCGGATTGGGAAAGCATCGGCGGAACCGTCGGTCAGGCGGTTTCCCCGGTGAAGACCGCTGTTGTGACCGCCTTCTCCAGCGTGAAAAACATGATCGTGCCGGAAGAAGACCCCATCAAGAGCTTTACCGTGTCTACCTCCGATACGCAGGCGCCTGCGACGCTGCGCCTGACCATTCAGACCTCCAAGCACATCAAGGGCGTCCGCGTGGAGGATGACGACGGCAACACGCTGTATGAAAAGGAATACAGTCAGGCGCTGGTCGATGGGGGCGAAGCCATCGAGAACAGCAACGAGCTGATCTGGATGCCTACCTGCACCATGGAAGACGCTTATGTGGGCGGCTTCACCGTCTATGCCGTCAAGAATGACGGCACCGAAAGCGAAGGCCTGCGCACCGGCTCCACCGTGAGCTTCAGCGCGCCTAAGCCCGCGCTCTCGGCGATGCAGGGCTTTGCCTGCCAGCCGGAAAACGGAACGGCGCCTACAGCCATCACGTTTACCTTCCAGACCTCCGATGCGGTTATCGGAGTGCGGGTGGTGGATCAGTTCGATTCTCCCGTGGCGGAAATGCAGCTGACGGACGAGAAATGCGTGATGTCCGAAAGCGATGGCGTTCGTACCTGGACGGTGGAAACGCAACTGGATGATGTCTATACCGGCGCGTATTTTGCCCAGTATATGACGGAGGAAAGCGGCGAGTACGAAGACAGCGCCTATTCTACGACCGTTTCTTTCACCGCGGAGGAGGACGCTTCCGCTCAGAACGGCGGCGAAGCCCTGCCGGTGGAGACGGCGGTTCTCGAGGAAACCGTGGAACCCACGCTGGCTCCTACGGATACGCCCGCTCCCACCGATACGCCTGCACCCACGGACACGCCCGAGCCTACGCCGGAGCCCACCGCCGAGCCTGACGCTACGTCGCTGCCCGAACTGACGGCGCAGGCGGCGGAAGCGGCTGATCCTCAGGCGGACGGTATGGTCCTGAAGGCGACGGTACTGAACGGGAGCAAGAGCGCTTCCAGCTTCACCCGTGCCAACACGATTTCCATGCTGAATCCCTTTACGACCTATACCAGCAACGCCAACTACGCCGTGTGGCCTCAGGCAGGCGTGCTCACCTTCCGCAGCGGCCCCATGCGTCAGAATGCGGCCTTCGGTACCGTGGAAGTGGAAAGCGGCAAGCTGACCGAGGTCTGGAATCAGCCCGTAGGCAGCATGAAGGCCAATTCCGAAACGCTGTACGGCGTGAATGCGCCGGGTCAGGCCCTGATCGTCAAATGGCCCACGCAGCTGCGGCAGCGCATGGCCCTCACCGACGAAGCCCGGGACACCGTTGCCCTGAAGGAGGTCATGGTGGCCGGTCAGGACGGCAAGGTGTACTTCTATAACCTGCTGGATGGCACGGCGACCCGCGACGCGATCGATCTGGGCGTTCCCAGCGCCGGCGGTCTGTCTCTGGCGACCAACGGCACCCCGCTGCTGGGCGTGGGCCAGAGCCACTCCAAGGTGGGCAGCTCCGTCAAGAAGAGCGGCTATCACCTCGTTAACCTGCTGACCAACAAGGAAGAAAAGCTCATCCAGACCGACGGCAAGGAGAAAAACAGCAGCTTCTCCGGCGTTCTGGGCGCGGGTCTGTTTGATTCCAAGACTGGTACGCTGATCTTCGGCAGTCAGGGCGGCGTTCTTTACACGGCCGAGCTGGGCAAGCAGGCGGAAACCTACGATTATCAGTCCGGCAAGATCACGCTGTCCTCCACCCTGCAGTCCTACAAGACGCTGGCAAAGGGGCAGGAGAAGAAGTACACGAACATCAACGGCAGCGTGGCCATGTACGGCAGCTACGTCTACTACGCGGACAAGACCGGCATCCTGCAGTGCGTGGATGTGAACAGCCTGACGCCCGTCTGGGCCGTGAACCTGGGCGACGATGTGGAAGCCACGCCCGCGCTGGATATGGAAGACGAAAATACCGTCGCGCTGTACATCGGCAACACGATCCTTCTCCAGCGGAAGAAGGGCGTGGTGAACCTGAACCGGTTCAACGCGCTCACCGGCGAAATCGAATGGACCTACGAGGTGACGGACGCGAAATATCAGAGCGGCGAGGACGTGGGTCTGGAAGCCAGCCCGCTGGTGGGCCAGAACGGTATTTCCAATCTGGTCATCTTCACCGTGACAAACGGCAAGAACGGTTCCAGCGTTCTGGCGCTGGATAAGAAAACCGGCGCGCTTAAGTGGCAGGCGGATTTCACCGCCGAGGCCTATTCCAGCCCCGTAGCCGTATATAATGAAAACGGCGACGCCTGGATTGTGCAGGCCCTGTACGACGGAACCGTTAACCTGCTCAACGCTTCCAACGGTCAGGTGTTGGATACGCTGACGCTGACCGACGCGCAGATCAAGGCTTCTCCGGCCGTATACAACGACCTGCTGGTCATCGGCACCACCGGCAAGAAAAACAGCGCCGTGTACTGCATCAGAATCAACTGACGATTGATGGACGAAGGACGAAAGAGGAAACTCATGAGAATTTATGTGGACGCAATGGGGGGCGACAACGCCCCTCAGGCTCCCGTAGCGGGAGCGTTGGAGGCACTCGGGAAAAATCCGGAGCTGGAGATCGTTCTGGCAGGCCCGGAAGAAACCGTGCGGAAGACCGTGGAGTCTGTTTTCCAAACCGAAGAGGAAAAGAAGCTGCTGGAACGGGTTTCCATTTCGGATTGCCCGGAGCTGATCACGAACGATGAAGCGCCGGTCATGGCGGTGCGGCACAAGAAACAGAGCGCGATCGTGGACGGAATGCTCAAGCTGCGGGACGGCGAGGTAGACGCCTTTGTTTCCGCAGGCAGCACCGGCGCGGTGCTGGCAGGCGGCATGTTCCGTCTGGGACGGCTGCACGGCGTAGAGCGTCCCGCCCTGGCCCCACTGCTGCCCAACGGCAAGGATTTCTTCCTGCTGATCGACTGCGGCGCTAACGTGGACTGCCGCCCGGAATACCTGCACCAGTTCGCCCAGATGGGCACGGCCTACATGCAGACCATGCGGGGCGTGGCCAATCCCCGGGTGGGGCTGGTCAACAACGGCGCGGAGGCCGAAAAGGGCTGCGCACTGACCAAGGCCGCCTATGAAATCCTTTCCGCCGACGAAAAATTGAATTTTGTCGGCAATGTGGAGGCCCGGGAAATCACCCACGACAGTGCGGATGTGATCGTCTGCGACGGCTTTGTGGGCAACGTTATTCTGAAATTCATGGAGGGCGTGGCCGGAACGCTGATGGGCATGATCAAGCGGGAAATGCTGGTCGATACCCGTTCCAAAATCGGCGCGCTGCTGGCCAAGCCGGCGTTCCGCCGGGTAAAGAAAGCCATGGACTACAGCGAAGTAGGCGGCGCTCCCTTGCTGGGCGTCAGCGGCAACGTGGTCAAGGCGCATGGCTCCTGCAATGCCCATGCCTTTGCCTGCGCCATTCACCAGGCCGAGGAGATGGTCTCCGGCGATGTGGTAGGCAAGATCGAAAAACAGTTGGTCTATACGGCTCACGCCGAATAGATATAGATCCTATCTGCCCTTATTTTTCGAAGGAGGAACAGCACAATGGTATTTGAAAAGGTTCGCGATATGATCGCCTCTCAGTTGCAGGTGGCTCCCGAATCCATCACCATGGAAAGCCGTTTGGTGGAAGACCTGAAGGCTGACAGCGCCAACGTCATGGTCATGATTCTGGAAATGGAGACGGAGTTTGGCATGGAAGTGGAGGACGAAGTCATCCTTCAGCTCAAGACCGTGGGCGACATCGTCGATTATATCGAAAAGCATCAGTAAAAAGGATGGGCAGGGGGCGCTTCGGCTCACCCCTGCCTGTTTTCGCAAGGCCCGCTGAAAAGGGCGGAAAGGAGCATCTTTTATGCTGGAGGAACTGCAGGAGAGACTGGAGTATCATTTCCGGGACTCCAAACTGCTTTGCAGGGCGCTGACGCATCCCTCCACAAAGCTGCCGGATAACCAGCGTCTGGAATTTCTGGGAGACGCGGTTCTGGAGTTTTGCGTCAGCGACATGCTGTATCGGAAATATCCGGATTTTCATGAGGGCGCATTGACGGCCCGCCGGGCGGCGCTGGTGTGCGAGCATACGCTGAGCGTACTGGCCCGTCAGCTGAAGCTGGGCGATTATCTGTACATGGGCAACGGCGAGGACGCCAACGGCGGCCGCGAGAAGCCCAGCATTCTTTCCGACGCGATGGAGGCCGTGCTGGCCGCCGTCTATATGGACGGAGGCTACGCGGCAGTCAAGCCCATCATCCTGAAAATGTACGCCGAAGAGGAAAAGCTGCTTTCCTGGCAGGTGAAGGACGGCAAGGGTGCATTGCAGGAATACACGCAGGGCCACGACATGGGGCTGCCGTCCTACGAGATCATCGAGGCCTACGGTCCCGATCACGACCGCCACTTCACCGCGCAGGTGTCCATTCAGGGCAAGCCCATGGCCCAGGGCCGGGGATGCAGCAAAAAACACGCGGAAATGGAAGCCGCCAAAAAGGCGCTGGAAATGCTGGAGGGTCAGGGAAACTCCAAAGACTGAAAGCCTAAAAATCCAATGAAGAGATCAGGAGGGTGCGAATGCGCCTGACCAAGCTGGAAATATACGGTTTCAAATCCTTTGCACGCCGGACGGAGATCGTCTTTCCCCAGAATGTAACGGGGATTGTGGGGCCGAACGGCAGCGGAAAAAGCAACATATCGGACGCGGTTCGCTGGGTGCTGGGCGAGCAGAGCGCCAAAAATCTGCGCGGCAACAGCATGGCGGATGTGATTTTCAATGGCACCGAGCAGAAAAAGCCCATGAATTACTGCGAGGTCACGCTGGTGTTTGATAATGAAGACCGCCAGCTGCACGTGGAATATAACGAAGTCAGCATTACCCGCCGGGTGTACCGCAGCGGTGACAGCGAATATCTGCTCAACGGCTCCAATTGCCGTCTGAAGGACATTGTGGATCTGTTCCGGGACACCGGCGTGGGCAAAGAGGGCTATTCCATCATCGGGCAGGGACGAATCGACGAGATCCTCAGCCAGCGCAGTGAAGACCGGCGAACCGTCTTTGAAGAAGCCGCCGGAATCAGCCGCTACCGCGCCCGCAAGGAAGAAGCCGAGGGCCGCATGAAGCGGGCGGACGAAAATCTGCTGCGCGTGTTGGATGTGTTGGAAGAACTGGAAACCCATCTGAAACCGCTGAAAAAGCAGGCGGAAACGGCCCGGCAATATCTGGCATTGAGCGAAAGCCTGAAAGAACTGGATATTCGCCTGTTTCTGTATCGCTATGACAAATTGAAAGAAAAAGACGTGGCCGTCGAACAGGCTCTGCTTCGGGTCAGGGATGCGCTGCAGGAAGCGGAGAAGCATTTGGAGGATTGCTTACAGCAGCGCACCGCCGGCGAGGAAGAGCAGGAGCGCCGCCAGCAGGCATTGAATCAGGCTCACGCGGCGCTGCTTGCGGCAAACGACCAGCTTCACGCCATGCGGGAAAATGTGACGGCCATTCAGAACCGAATGGAGGTCAGCCGGGAAACCGCCGAGCGCTTGAAAAACGAAGGGGACAGCCTGCAAAACCGTTTGAAGCTCATTGAGGCGACGCTGAATCAGAGCGACGGAGGCATGGGCGAGGCGGAAAAGCTGCGTAAGCAGGCTGCGGAAGCGCTGGAAGTCCGCCGGGCAGCGCAGACCACCATCAGCGAAAAGACCGCCGAATTGGAGGAAGCGCTGAACCGTCATCAGACGGAATGGATGGAACGCATGAACCGGATGCAGTCCATGCGAACCAATCAGGCCCGTCAGGCTGCCATGCAGCAGCAGATGGAACAGCGCAAGGGCGAGCTGGAAGCCCAGCGGGAGGCGGAGCAGAACCGGGAAGCGGAACTGAACGCCGCCGTGGAAGAGGCAAAGGCCAGCCTTCACGGCGAGGAAGAGCATCTGAACGAGCTGCGCCAGAATGCGGAAGCGCTGGATCAGTCCTCCAAGCAGCTTTTGCAGGAGATCCTGCTTCGCCAGCGCCAGATGCAGGAGGACGCGCAGAATGCCCGGGCCGCCGATACCCGTCTGCGCACCCTGAAGGAATTGCAGGACGGCTACGAGGGATACCAGTATTCCGTCAAGAACGCCCTGAATTATGCCAAAAAACAGCGGCTTTCCGGCGTTCGGGGCGTGGTGGCTATGCTTCTAAAGGTGCCCAGAGAGTATGAAACAGCCATGGATATGGCGCTGGGCGGCGCCATGCAGAACATCGTTACGGAAACCGAGCGGGACGCCAAGCAGCTGATTGAATATCTGCGCCAGAACCGGCTGGGCCGGGCGACTTTCCTGCCCCTGAGCACGGTTCACGGGCGGACGCTGAATTCCAACGAACGCCGGGTGCTGAATATGCCCGGCTGCGTGGGCGTGGCCAGCGAACTGGGCGGCTATGATACCGAATACCGGGGCATTGTGGAAAGCCTGCTGGGCCGCACCGTTGTGGCCAAAGATCTGGACAGCGGCATCGCCATCATGCGGGCGGGCAATCAGGCCTTCCGGCTGGTAACGCTTCAGGGCGACGTGATGCACTCCGGCGGCAGTATGACCGGCGGCAGCATTCAGCAAAAGGCGCAGAATCTGCTGGGCCGCGAACGGGAAATGCAGGAGCTGCAGGAGAACCTGAACCGCTACAATCAAAGCGTGCAGCAGGCTCAGACGGAAATCGCCCAGATGGAGGAACGGCGCGGCGGCGAAAAGGAACGCCGGGAAGCGGCGCAGAACGAGCTGCATCAGCAGGAGATCGCCGTGGTGCGGGATACCGAGCATTTGAAGGCGGCTCAGGCTGAGTGGGATAAGCACAGCCAACGTCTGGAAGAACTGTCCGGGGCCATCGGCCAGTTGGAGGAAAGCCTGACGGAGATCCGGGAGGAACTCCAAAAGATGGAGAACCTTTCCACCGAGCAGGACGGCGGCATGGAAGAAATGAACCGCCGCACCGAAGAACTGACCCGGCAGCTGGACGCGGCCCGCCGGGAGCGGGAAGCGGCGCAGGAAGCCCTGACCGACGCGATGCTGACCCTGCAGAACGCCGAACACGACTGCGACCGCTTGCAGCGGGATCAGAAGCGATTGACCGGCGACCGGGACGACTGCCGTAAAGAGCTGGAGGAGCTTTCGGCCAAGCGGGATAGCGCGATGGCCGAAATGAATCGGGCCGCCGAGGAGCGCGTTCAGGCGGAAAAGGACGCGGAAAAGGCGGAAACCGCCGTGGAAAGCGCCCGTCAAAATGTAGACAGCGCTCAGCTGCGGCAGGAACAGCAGCAGAAAGCACTGCGGGAGCTGCAAGGGGAGATCGACGGCGCTCAGCAGTTGGTCAGCCATGAGACCGAGCGCCTGCACCGGCAGGAGATCGCTCAGAACCGGGTCAAGACCGACCTGAGCCAGCTTTGCGACCGGCTGTGGGATACCTACGAACTCAGCTATGCCGGGGCGCAGGAGTTGGGTCAGACCTATCCCGAAGCGCCGTTCAAGGAAAGCGAGGCCGACGGACAGGCCCGTTCCCTGCGGGAGCAGATCCGCAGTCTGGGTTCGGTCAACGTGGGGGCCATTGAGGAATACGCCCAGATGTCCGAACGCTATACCGGCCTGAACGCCCAGAAGGAAGACCTGGAGAAGGCCAAGAATGACCTGCAGGAGCTGATTACGCAGCTGCTTGGACAGATGGAAACGCAGTTCGTCAGCCAGTTCGGCCTGATGCAGCAGTATTTCTCCGAAACCTTCCAACGCCTTTTCGGCGGCGGCAACGGTGAGATCTCCTTGAGCAATCCTAACGACCCGCTGAACTGCGGCATTGAGATCATCGTTCAGCCCCCGGGAAAGAAGCGGCAGCTATTGAGCCTGTTCAGCGGCGGCGAGCGCGCCCTGACGGCCATCGCCATCCTGTTCGCCATGCTGAAGCTGAAGCCTACGCCCTTCTGCATTCTGGACGAGATCGAGGCCGCGCTGGACGACGCCAATATCAGCTATTTCGCCGACTATCTGAAGGAATTCAGCAAGGATACTCAGTTCATCGTTGTGACCCACCGCAAGGGCACCATGGAACGCTGCGATACGCTTTTCGGCGTGGCCATGGAGGAACGGGGCATCAGCAGCATGGTCAGCGTCAATCTGAAGGATTACCAATAAGCGACTACGACGAAGCGCCTACGGCGCAAAGGAGGCAGCAATATGAGTGAAAAGAAGGGCTTCTTCGCCCGGCTTCGGGAAGGCATGAGCAAGAGCCGCGAGCAGATCGCCGCAGTAACGGAGGACGCACTGCAGGCCGACGCGCCCATTGACGAGGATCTTTACGACGCCCTGCTGGACGCGATGATCCTTTCCGACATGGGCGCGGCCTGCGCCGAGGAAGCGCTGGAAAAACTGCGGGAGACCGTCAAGGCCCAGAAGCTTCATACGGCGGCGCAGGCGAAAACCGTGCTGAAGGAAATTCTGGTGGGCATGCTGGAAGTGGAAAAGCCTGTGCTGAAATGGCCCATGGTCATTCTCATGGTGGGCGTGAACGGCGTGGGCAAGACCACGACCATCGGCAAGCTGGCTCTGCGTTTTCAGGGCTTGGGACGCACAATCATTCTCTGCGCGGCCGATACCTTCCGCGCCGCCGCTGCCGACCAGCTGCAGGTATGGTCGGAACGGGCCCGCTGTCCCATCGTGCGGCACAAGGAGGGGGCTGACCCCGCCGGAGTGGTGTTCGACGGCGTACAGGCCGCCAAGGCCCAGAAGGCCGATCTGCTGATTGTGGATACTGCCGGACGGCTGCACAACAAGAAAAACCTGATGGATGAGATGGAAAAGATTCGCCGGGTCATCGACCGGGAATACCCCGAGGCCACGGTGCGCTGTCTGCTGGTGGTGGACGCCACAACCGGTCAGAACGGTCTGCAGCAGGCCCGCGCCTTCCGGGAAGCCGCCGGAATCAACGGCATTGTGCTGACCAAGCTGGACGGCACCGCCAAGGGCGGCATCGCCTTCGGAATCGTCCGGGAGCTGAAGACCCCCGTCATGTACGTGGGCGTGGGCGAGGGAATTGAAGACCTGCAGGCCTTCGACGCAAAAGAATTCGTGGACGCGCTCTTTGACTGAGCCCCGCAGGAGGAAAACATTCCATGATGAATATGTACTATAAGTGGAAGGGAAGAAACGCCCTGCGCGGCAACTGGCAGACCGCCATGGTGGTGGCCTTCTTTTCCGGCATTTTTATGGTGCTGACGCAGGTCTATCAGAACCGCTTCATGCCCGTTGCCATTGAAATGATCGACGGGATGTATTACTGGCGCGTCCCCCAAATCACGCAGGGCGTGTGGATCGGCTTTGCCGTGCTGCAGCTTTGTTCCGTCCTGCTCACGCCGGTTTTGTCCGTTGGCTGCAACCATTACTTCGTCCGCCGTATCGAGGGGGAAGAGCTGGGCGCCAAGGGGCTTTTCAGCCGGATGAACCTCACGGGCAAGGCTTTGTGGCTGTATGTCATGATGTTCGTGAAAATCTTCCTGTGGACCTGCCTGCTGATCGTCCCCGGCTTCATCGCCGCCATTCGCTACAGCATGGCGCCCTATCTGCTGGCCGAGCATCCCGACTGGACGGCCAAAGAAGCGCTGGAAGAGAGCAAGCGGATCATGAAGGGCCGCAAGGGGCAGTATTTCCTGCTGCTGCTCAGCTTTATCGGCTGGACGCTGGCGTCCAACCTGCTGCAGATAAGCCTGATGAGCATCAACGGCGTTGTGGCGATCGTGGCGGGTCTGTTTGTAAGCTGCTGGGTCAACACCTATGTGAACGCCTCCGTGGCTGTTTTCTACAAAGTCGTTTCGGAGGAAGGCGGCGAGCAGAAGGCGCAGCAGGACTGGGAACGCATCGTGCGGAGCATGCAGAACGGAAACCCCTTCTCCGGCAGTCCTTGGGACGGCCCGAATGACGATAACGACAGCGACGATCAGGATGACGGCGATTCCCTGAATTGACCGTCCGGCGCAAAGAAACGGGGGAAAAACGATGCCTGCTTTGAAACCATACAGTCAGGAGCTGGAATACAGCTATGCGCCGGGGCTGTTTCCGTCGCTGGAACTGATGCGGGTGCAGCCGGAACGGGCCCTGCGGCTTCTGACCAGCGAAAAGGCGCACGGCGAAGGCGTGGAAAAGCTTCGGGCAGTCTGCCGGGAGCATAACGTGCGGGAGGAAGTGGCCGACAAGGCGCTGCGCCGTATCAGCGGCAAGGAAAACTGCTTTGCCGCCATGGTGTTTTCCAAATGGCAGGCGGAGCTTCGGCCCGACCGGCCCCATGTGGTGCTGCATCATCCCATGGACGAGGGCAATCTGGGCACCATTCAGCGCACGCTTTTGGGCCTTGGCCTGAAGGATATTGCCGTGATCCGTCCGGCAGCGGATGTGTTCGAGCCCCATGTGGTGCGGGCCGCCATGGGCGCGGTCTTCTCCCTGCGGGTAAAGCAGTACGACAGCTTTGAAGAGTATCGGCGGGAGTATCCCGATCACGCGCTGTATCCCTTCATGCTGGACGGCTCCATGCTGCTGGAAGAAGCCGTCCGCCAAAGAAAGGCGCTCTATGCGCTGGTTTTCGGCAATGAAGGAAGCGGCCTGCCGCCGGAGTTTTCCAAATTGGGACAGGCCGTGCGCATTCCTCACAGCGGGGAGATCGATTCGCTGAATCTTTCCATCGCCGTGGGCATTGGCGCGTATGCCTTTGTGCATGCGCCGGAAAAAGGAGAGTAAAACCATGTACGAAGCCATTCAGGAACAGTTGAAAGCTTGTGTGGATTATCTGGCGGAGCAGGGGCATTTGAAGCCCGGCGCGGCGGTGGTGCTGGGCTGCTCTACCAGCGAGGTGGCCGGAGGCCATATCGGCAAAAACAGCGTTCCCGAGCTGGGGGACGCGCTGGCGGAAGCCATGATCGCTGCCTGCAAGGCCCATGGGCTGAACCCGGTGTTCCAGTGCTGCGAGCATCTGAACCGGGCCTTGGTGATGGAGCAGAAGGTGCTGGACGAGCGTCGGCTGACACAGGTCAATGTCATGCCCGTTCCCAAGGCGGGCGGCAGCACCGGCGCGGCGGCTTATCTTCGTTTGGGGGAACCCGCAGTCGCCATGTCCATTCAGGCGGAAGCAGCCATCGACGTGGGCGACACGCTGGTGGGAATGCATATCCGTCCCGTGGCCGTTCCCCTGCGGATGCCGCAGGAGAACTTCAAGGTGGGGGAAGCCCATGTGGTCATGGCCTATTCCCGCCTGCCCTACATCGGTGGGGAGCGGGCACAGTATCCGAAAAAGTAAAAGGCCTTTATAAAAAATGTTTCAAAAAAATCCCGCTGCGTTTCACTCGCAGCGGGATTTTTGGCACACTCATTCAAAAATACAGAACTCGCATTCCAGACGGCCGTTATACAGCCGCCGTTTGTGGGTGGCTCTGCGGCCAAAGCAGCGCTCAAAGGCAAAATCCGACGTGATGGCGCAGAGCTTCCAGCCGGGATGGCGTTTCAGCAAAAGGCCCATTTCCCGATAAAGGGCTTCCGCCTCCCGCTTGTCCCCCAGTCGTTCGCCGTAGGGGGGATTGCAGAGGAAAACGCCCGGCTCGCCGGGCACCTGCAAGGTGCGCAGATCCTGCCGACAAACGGAAATCTGTCCGTCAAAGCCCGCCTGATGAATATGGCGGCGGCACAATTCCAGCGCTTCCGGGTCAATGTCGCTGCCGGAAATCGAGAATGGGCAGCCCTCGGGCATTTTTTCCCGCTCCGCCTGCCGAATCGCTACCATGGGGACGGCTTTCATGAAAGGAAAATCCTCGCAGACAAAGCTTCGGTCGATCCCGGCGGGCCGGGCGGTGGCCTTGATGGCCGCTTCGATCAGAATCGTTCCCGTGCCGCAGCAGGGGTCGTACAGCGGCATCCGGGTACGCCACGGGCTTACATCCAGAAGCGCCGCCGCCAGCGTCTCCCGCAAAGGCGCTTCGCCGTTCCAGGTGCGGTAGCCGCGACGGTTCAGCGCGTCGCCGCTCATGTCGATGGTCAGCCGGGCCTGATCCCGGTACAGGGCGATTTCGATGGGAACGCGCGGCCCGGTCTCCGGCAGCGTGTCTGCCCGAAGCCGCTTTTTCAGCCGCTCCACAATGGCCTTTTTCACGATGGACTGACAGTCCCGCACGCTCATGAGCTGACTGCGCACGCACTTTCCCGAAACATGGATGCGGCTGAACCGATCCAGATATTGCTCCCATGGAATGGACGAAGCAAACTGAAACAGCTCCTCAAAGGTGAAGACCGGCTTCTCATCCAATAGCAGAAGCACCCGGTCGGCGGTGCGCAGGCACAGATTGGCCCGGAAGCCGTCCGCCAGCTCGCCGGAGAAGCGGGCGCAGCCCTGCTCGGCCTTGGCCGCATAGCCCAGCCGCTTCAGCTCGTTGGAAACAATGCCCTCCAGCCCGAAGGCGGCGGTAGCCAGAAAGGAATACGGCATGGGCTTTTCCTCCTGAATGCAAATTAAAGAAGCTCGTCGATGAACCATTGCAGGGTGGTATCACCCATGCCGGGCAGGTTCTCGTGGCCGAAGTCCGGGTACAGGATGACTTCCTTGGGCGAGGTGATCTTGTTAAAGGCCGCAAATTGGGTGGACGGCGGGCAGATGGTATCCATCAGACCGGTATACATGTGTACCTTGCCGCGGATCCGATGGGCCAGATGCTGGATGTCGATATACCCCAGCTTGGTAAAAACTTCCTTTTCACGGGCGTGAGTGGGGTCGAAGTGGCGGAAGTATTCTTTCAATTCGGCGTAAGCATCCTTGTCCAGATCCATTTCCCAGACGCGCTGATAGTCGCTCAGGAAGGGATAGGCCGGAGCGGCCAGCTGAATGTTGCTCAGGGAGGCGCAGGCCAGCGTCAGACCGCCGCCCTGACTGCCGCCGTCCGCCGCCAGACGGCCTTCGTCGATCTCCGGGAAGGAGGAAACGATGCGGGTCATCAGCGCTGTATCCAGAAAAATATCCCGGAAGAGCAGACGATCGGGGTCGGGATCATCCAGACCGCGGATGATATGGCCGTGCAGCGTGTTGCCCTGAACGCCGCCCACATCCTCACTTTGTCCGCCCTGACCGCGCACATCCAGCGCCGCCACGGCAAAGCCTGCGCTGGCCATGGCAAAGTGGGCCGTCCAGTCACCGGCACGGCCGGAATACCCGTGAAAGCGCATCACGGCAGGCAGACGGCCCGCAAATTTCTTGGGGCGGACATATTTGGCGTGGACGCGCGCGCCGTGCGTCCCGGTAAACGTCAGGTCAAAGCAATCCAGCGTGGGATGGCGGAACCCGGCGGGGGTCAGCTCTACCTGCGGATCCAGCGCCTCCATTTCCTGCAGACCCCGATCCCAATAGGCTTCAAAATCGTCGGGTTTGGGGTTGATACCCTCGTAGGTTTTCAGCTTCGAAAGGGGAAAATCAAAAACGCCCATGATAATCGCTCCTTTGGTATGATGTGGAGCTATTATAACACGGGCGTTTTCATTTGGAAAGGCAACTTTTGTGCCTTTTTCGTGACAATTTATTGTTTATTTCAGGCTTCGAAGTCCGGCTTGCGCAGATGGGTCATGGCGATGGGATCCAGCGCCTTGTCCGCCTGCTCCGGCGTAAGCAGCCCGCGGCTCAAAACCAGCTGACGCAGGGACACATGGGTCTGAAGCGCCTCGTGGGCCAGCTTGCAGGCCGCGCTGTAGCCGATCAGCGGGCACAGCGCCGTCACGATGCCCACCGAGCGTTCGACCTCCTGACGGCAGTTTTCCTGATTGGCCGTGATGCCGGAAACGCAGTGCAGGTTCAGGGTTTCCAGTCCGTGGGTCAGCTGCAGAACGCCCTGATTCAGGCTGTCGAAAATCACCGGCTCAAAGGCGTTCAGCTCCAGCTGCCCGGCCTCCACCGCCATGGCGACCGTCACGTCGTACCCAACCAGCCGGAAGGCGATCTGGTTGACCACCTCGGGAATGACCGGGTTCACCTTGCCGGGCATGATGGAGGAACCATTCTGTCGGGCAGGGAGCACGATCTCCGCCAGCCCGTCCAGCGGGCCGGAGGACATGAGCCGCAGGTCGTTGCAGATTTTGGAAAGGCTTACCCCGCAGCCCCGCAGCGCGGAGGAAAGGCAGGTATAGCAGTCCAGATTCTGGGTGGAGTCGATCAGGTCAGGGCTTTGCACAAAGGGAATGCCCGTCATTTCGGAAAGGATGGAAACCACGGAATGGACGAACGCGGGGTCGGCGTTCATGCCCGTACCGATGGCCGTTCCGCCCAGATTCAGGCACAGCATTTCCTTCTGGGCACAGGCCAGCCGGGCATATTCCCGGCGCAGTACGGCGGCATAGGCGGCGAATTCCTGCCCCAGCCGGATCGGAACGGCGTCCTGCAGCTGAGTCCGGCCCATTTTGACCACGCCGTCAAAGGCGGCGGCCTTGTCGTCCATCGCCAGCGCCAGCCGGTGCAGCGCATCCAGCAGGTTTTCCGTCAGCGTGTACAGGGTCATTTTGCCGCAGGAAGGGTATACGTCGTTGGTGGACTGCCCGCAGTTCACGTGGTCGTTGGGGTTGACCAGACTGTAGTCGCCCTTCGTGCCGCCCAGAAGCTCGATCGCCCGGTTGGCAATGACCTCGTTGGCGTTCATGTTGGTGGAGGTGCCTGCGCCGCCCTGAATGGGGTCGACGATAAACTGGTCGTGCAGCTTGCCCTCGATGATCTCGTCGCAGGCCGCTTCGATCGCGTTCGCGATTTTTTCGTCCAGTACGACGGAAAGCCGGTTGGCCCGGGCACAGGCTTTTTTGATCCACGCCAGACTGTAGATCATCTGAGGCAGCAGCCGCTGGCCGGTAATGGGAAAATTCTCCGCGGCGCGCAGAGAGTGGATGCCGTAATAAGCGTCGGCAGGAACCTGCAGGCTGCCGATCATGTCTTGTTCGGTGCGGGTGGCGTTCATCGTTCCGTCGCTCCTTCTTTGGTTGGTCGAGTGCTATTATAGAGGGAGCACTGCCGCTTTTTCAATAGGATTTGCAAATTTTGTATTTTTTTTGTTTTTTATTTTTGATAAAGAGAAAAGAAGACAGTTGACAAATACCCCATCGGGGTATATACTTCCTATACCCCGGTGGGGCATGCAAACCGAAAGAGGTGCTGCACATGGAACCCAAAAAGTGCTGCTGCTGCTCTCAGCGCAAAAAAGAGCGAACGCCGGAAGAGTACACCAAGCTCATCCACCGGCTGAACCGGATCGAAGGGCAGATCCGCGGGATCCGCGGCATGGTGGAAAACAATGCCTACTGCCCGGATATTCTGATGCAGTCCGCCGCTGTGACCGCCGCCATGAACGCCTTTAACAAGGAACTGCTGGCCAGTCACATCCGCACCTGCGTGGCGCAGGACATCCGCGACGGCAAGGACGAAGTGATCGACGAGCTGGTCAGTACGCTGCAAAAGCTGATGAAATAGTCCGGATGGGGGAATCCTGTACAGAACCGGTTTTATCGGCGGACAAGCCAATAAGGAGGCGTGAGACGATGAAACAATACAACGTAACGGGCATGAGCTGCGCAGCCTGCAGCGCCCGGGTGGAAAAGGCGGTATCCAAGGTGCCGGGGGTGACGGAATGCTCCGTCAGCCTACTGACCAATTCCATGGGCGTGGAAGGTACGGCCTCGCCGGAAGATGTTATTGCGGCGGTGGAGCAGGCGGGCTACGGCGCGTCGGAAAAGGGCGCGGGCAAAGCGGCCCCCACCCCGTCCGAAGCAGAAAAGCAGCTGGAGGATCACGAAACGCCGCTTTTGAAAAAACGGCTGATCTGGTCAGTAGGCTTTTTGCTGGTGCTGATGTACTTCTCCATGGGTCATATGATGTGGGGCTGGCCCTTGCCCGCTTTCTACAACGACAATCATGTGGCCATGGGCCTGACCCAGCTGCTTTTGACGGTCATTATCATGGTCATCAACCAGAAGTTCTTTATCAGCGGGTTTAAGAGCCTGTGGCACCGCTCGCCCAACATGGATACGCTGGTGGCGCTGGGCGCGACGGCGGCCTTTGTGTACAGCACCTACGCTCTTTTCGCCATGACGGGCGCGCAGGTGCGGGGCGATATGGACGCGGTCATGAATGATATGATGGACTTCTATTTTGAGTCTGCCGCCATGATCCTGACGCTGATCACCGTGGGCAAGACGCTGGAAGCCCGCTCCAAGGGCAAAACCACGGACGCGCTCAAGGGGCTGATGAAGCTGGCCCCAAAAACGGCCTGCCTGATTCGGGACGGCGCAGAAGTGACCGTGCCTGTGGAGCAGGTGCAGAAGGACGATGTATTTGTCGTCCGGCCGGGCGAGAGCATTCCGGTGGACGGCGCGGTGCTGGAGGGAACCAGCGCCGTCAATGAAGCGGCGCTAACCGGCGAGAGCATCCCGGCGGATAAAGGCCCCGGCGACAGCGTTTCCGCCGCAACAGTCAATCAGTCCGGCTTCCTGAAATGCCGGGCTACCCGGGTCGGCGAGGACACCACCCTTTCCCAGATCATTCAGATGGTGTCAGACGCGGCGGCGACCAAAGCGCCTATTGCCAAAATTGCCGACAAGGTATCGGGCATTTTCGTCCCGACGGTCATTACCATCGCCGTGATTACCACGATCGTCTGGCTGCTGCTGGGCAAGGAAGTGGGGTATGCGCTGGCACGCGGCATTTCCGTGCTGGTCATCAGCTGCCCCTGCGCGCTGGGTCTGGCTACGCCTGTGGCAATCATGGTAGGCAGCGGCTTGGGCGCCAAGAACGGCATTCTGTTCAAAACAGCCGCCTCTCTGGAAGAAACGGGGCGTATCCAGATCGTGGCGCTGGACAAGACCGGCACCATTACCTCCGGCGAGCCTCGAGTAACGGATCTCTTGCCGGCCCCCGGGGTAGACGAGCGGGAACTGCTGGAAAACGCCCTTGCGCTGGAAGCCAAGAGCGAGCATCCGCTGGCGAGGGCCATTCTGGAACGGGCGCAGTCGGAAGGGCTGACGGCGGAGGAAGTCACGGACTTTCAGGCACTGCCCGGCAACGGTCTGACAGCCGTTCGGAACGGACAGACCCTCTGCGGCGGCAACAGCCGCTTCATCGAAGGACGGGCGCAGGTTCCCGAAGCGGTGAAGAAACAGGCCGAAGCGCTGGCTGAAGCCGGAAAAACGCCGCTGTTTTTCAGCCGGGACGGCAGGCTGCTGGGCGTGATCGCCGTGGCGGACGTCATCAAGGAGGACAGCCCCCGGGCGGTCCGGGAGCTGCAGA
>ERZ857827.1973-NODE-1973-length-17689-cov-12.170126_pt1 | contig 17689 bp, 13 predicted proteins | sample MGYA00519761_ERZ857827 | MGnify/ENA primary metagenome ERZ857827 (study PRJEB31778, sample SAMEA3449370) | human gut metagenome | biome: human gut; feature: human-associated habitat; material: faeces | place: United Kingdom | collected 2010/2012 ... | reverse complement strand
TACGCTAAGTGGAATGAGCGGACGCAAGCGCGGAAAAGGCGCGAGCAGATGGCGCGGGTGAATTTGGAAATAGTATTAGAACTCCCGTGCGCCCTTCAGGAACGCGCAGTAGCACTTGTATTCTTCCCACAGGTCAACCTTGCTGATGACCTCCCACGGCGCGTGCATACTCAGCACCGGGATGCCGCAGTCGATGACGTTCATGCCGTACTTGGCGCAGATGTAGGCAATCGTTCCGCCGCCGCCGACATCCACCTTGCCCAGCTCCGCCGTCTGCCAGCACACGTTCGCTTCGTCGCAGATGCGGCGCACCTGCGCGACAAACTCCGCGTTGGCGTCATTCGAGCCAGACTTGCCGCGGCTGCCGGTGAACTTGTTGAACGTCACGCCATTGCCGACGATGGACGCGTTGCGCTTCTCGAACACGCCCGCAAAGTTCGGGTCAAAGCCCGCGCTCACGTCGCTGGAGAGCATACGGCTGTTCTGCAGGCAGCGGCGCAGGGTCAGCGGCTTGTCCTCGTCCGTCACGCAGGCAATCAGTTCCGCCATTGTGTTCTCAAAGTACATAGCGCCCATGCCCGTTGCGCCGACGCTGCCGATTTCTTCCTTGTCGGTCAGCACCGCCGCGAGGGTGTATTCCGGCGTGCCTTCATAATTCAGCACAGCCGCCATCGACGGATACGCGCACACGCGGTCGTCGTGGCCGTAGCCCATGATCATGCTGCGGTCGAAGCCCAAGTCACGCGCATGGCCCGCAGGAACAGCTTCCAGTTCGGCGGAAATGAAATCTTCTTCGTCGATGCCGTACTGCTCCTTCAAAATGTCCAAAATCGCGGTCTTGACCGGGTCTTTGTCGGTATCCTTCTTCGGTTCGCTGCCGATGATGATGTTCAGGCTGTCGCCTTCAATCACCTTTGCGGCGGTCTTGCCCATCTGATCGGCGGCAAGGTGAATCAGCAGGTCAGAGATGTAGAAGACGGGGTCGCCGGGCTTATCACCGATATTCAGCGTGACGGTCGTGCCGTCCTTCTTGACAACAACGCCGTGGAGCGCCAGCGGCAGCGCCACCCACTGGTACTTCTTGATGCCGCCGTAGTAGTGCGTGTCGAGGTACGCAAGGTGCTCATCCTCATACAGCGGATTCTGCTTGATGTCAATGCGGGGCGAGTCGATGTGCGCGCCCAGAATGTTCATGCCGCACTCCATCGGCTTCTCACCGATGATGAAGAGCATGATATCCTTATTCATCCACGCACGATAAACGCGGTCGCCGGCCTTGAGCGTTTCACCGTTTTTGACGACGTCCATCAGGTTCTTGAAGCCCTTTGCTTCCGCCTGACGCACGCCCTCCGCGACGCACTCACGCTCGGTCTTGCCGTTGTTCAGGAATGCCATATAATCCTTTGCGAAGGCGGAAAGCTGTTCCTTTTCGTCCTCCGCGAGGTTTTCCCACGCATTTTTGCGGTACATAGCGAATTCTCCTTTGAAAGGTGCATTTTCCAGTCTCCCGGAATGCATTTATTATACGTCAAATCGTGCAAAAGTGCAACCATCCGCCGCATTTCTTTCGTACCATTCAAAAAACCGGGCAGTCTTTTGAACTGTCCGGCTAATGGGGAGGCGCTGGGGCGTTGCCCCAGACCCTACAAGGGACGCTGTCCCTTGACCCTGCAAGGGAGTTCCTCCCTTGACCCTTTCGCGCGATTGAGTTGAGCGCACTTGCCTACTGGTCTCGCGTGTTAATTGATAATACTGCTAAGGTGCAAGCAGATACCTTCCCTACGGCTTTCGATACCCTGTCTTAACCCACATAGTTGCAGCCCGAAGGTTTCCAAAGGGCGATCGCAGACTTCGTCTGTTTTCATTGCCCTTTGGTCGCCTCCGCAGAGGCGAAACTCCCTGCGCAATCATGCAATGTCATGCCGAAATGACATTGCTCCCCTTACTTCGTCGGGAACGCGAAATACTTGCGCGCGTTGTCGCAGGAGATGCCGCGGACGATTTCGCCGAGGATGTCATAGTCCTGCGGGAAGCGGCCATCCTCCACCCATTCGCCCAGCAGACGGCACAGGATGCGGCGGAAATACTCGTGGCGCGGATAGGACAGGAAGGAGCGGCTGTCGGTCAGCATGCCGACAAAGCCCGCCAGATAGCCAAGATTCGCAAGGCTCGTCAGCTGGTTGGTCATGCCGGTGAAATGGTCGTTGAACCACCACGCAGAGCCGTGCTGCATCTTGCTGACCGCTTCGGACGACTGGAAGCAGCCGCACAGCGTGTCAATCGCCTGATCGTCCGCCGGATTCAGGGAGTAGAGAATCGTGCGGGGCAGCCCCGACGCCGACTCGACTGCGCCAAGGAACGCTGCCATCTGGTCAACGGGCGTATAGTTGTTGATGGTATCGTAGCCAGTGTCCGGGCCGAGCTTCTCGAACATCACGCGGTTGTTGTCGCGGCGGCAGCCGTAGTGCAGCTGCATCGTCCAGTTCAGCTTCTTGTACTGCGCGGCGCAGAAGAGCAGCATCGCGGTCTTGAACTGCGCGACTTCGGTGTCCGTCAGCGTCTCGCCCGCCGCCTTCTTGGCGAAGATGGCTTCAATCGCGGCATCATCCGCCGGCTCATAGACCACATAATTCAGGCCGTGGTCAGACAGACGGCAGTTGTTCTCGTGGAAGTACGCCATGCGCTTTTCCAGCGCCGCCTTCAAGTCCGCGAAGGTGTGGATTTCCATCTCCGCCGCCTTTTCCAGCTTGGCGATGTACGCCATGAAATCCGGCTTCTCGATGTTGACCGCCTTGTCAGGACGCCATGCGGGCAGCACGTTCGTCTTGAAGGACTTGTCCGCCAGCAGCTTCTGGTGATACTCCAGCGTATCCACCGGGTCGTCGGTGGTGCAGATGGTTTCGACATTGCTCATGGCAATCAGGCCGCGCGTGGTGTAGCCGGGCTTTTGCAGCGTCTCGTTAGCGAGGTTCCACACTTCGTCAGCGGTCTTGGCGCTCAGCGTACCGTGATAGCCGAAGAAGCGCTGCAGTTCCAGATGCGTCCAGTGGTACAGCGGATTGCCGATTGCCTTGCCGACAACCTCCGCCCACTTGCAGAACTTCTCGTAGTCGCTCGCGCCGCCGGTAATGTAGTATTCATCCACGCCCGCGCAGCGCATCAGGCGCCACTTGTAGTGGTCGCCACCCAGCCAGACCTTCGTGATGTTCTCGAAGCGCTGGTCTTCCCAAATTTCCTTGGGGCTGATGTGGCAGTGGTAGTCGATGATGGGACAGGACGCGGCATAGTCGTGGTAGAGCTTGCGCGCCGTCTCGGTGTTCAGCAGGAAATCCTTATCCATGAAGGTGGTCATACGTCATGAACTCCTTTCAAAAATCGCTACTATATGAAACCGCACCATGCGGGGAAAAGCTTATTTGTCTTGTGCCGCCCGCGTTGAGCCTCGCTGGATGATTTCCGCCGTAAAGACGGTTTTTTCCGGCATCTCGCGTCCTTCCAGCACGCCCAGCATCGTTTCGACAATGCGCTCGCAGATAGCAGGCAAACGGTTGTCCACGCTCGTCAGCTCCGGCTCGGTACACAGGCAGAGGTTCGAGTTGTTGTAGCCGACGACGGACAGATTCTCCGGCACGCGCCGCCCGACCGCCTGCGCGTACTTCATCGCGCCGACCGCCAGCACATCCTCGCTCGCCAGCACCGCGTCGAACTGCAAGCCGTCGCGTTCCAGCTCCAGCAGACAGTCGCGCACGGCGTGAATGCTGAATTTGTCCGCGTCGAAGCGGCGCATCAGCGTCTCGTCCACCGGCAAATTGTGCGCCGCCAGCGCGTCCCGGCATCCGGCGAGCTTGCGCTGCCCGGAGTTGTTGCTGGAGTGGTACAGATACAACACGCGCTTGCATCCGCTGTCCAGCAGCTGGTTCATAGCTTCCTTCATCGCGCGCTCGTCATCGCACAGGACGCAGAACACGTTCGGGCACTGGAACGAGCCATTGAGCAGCACAACCGGCACATTCGTCGCAGCTTGGCGGATATAGGCGTTATCCTCCGAGTTTTCCTCGATGAACGTCGAGCCCATGAGCACCATGCCGTCCACATGGCGGCTGGTCAGTAATTCGACGCCCTGCCGGCGCGCCGCGAGATCGCGGTTCGTGCAGGAGAGCAGACAGTCGTAGTGCTTCTGGCGGAAGGCATGCTCCAGGCAAGCCAGCGCGCGCGCCAGATACGGGTCAGCCGCATCCGGGCAGAGCAGCCCGATGGTCTTCATCGTGTTCAATCCCAGACCGCGCGCAAAGGCATTGGGTACATAGCCGCAGCCGTCAATGACCTTCATCACCTTCCGGCGCGTCTCCTCCGACACATGGGGGCTGTTGTTCAATACGCGGGATACGGTTGCGATGGATACGCCTGCGTGACGGGAAATATCATAGATGTTCACTCGCGGCATTCCCCCTTCCATTCGCGGTGTGTAAGCACTTCCATTCTCCGCGTCAATCCACATTATACACGCTTTTTCCCCCTTTTGCAAGCCTCATTTTCGCGTTTTCGTGCCGACATTCACAGGAAATCCGTCGTACTTTTTCCCAGATTGCATAAATTGCAGGAAATATCAGCGGAACCATTGACGGAAGCGCGAAAAGAGAGTAGAATAAATGCAGGCGTGTTGTAATCGCTTACATGCCTGATGATTTGCCTGATGAATTGATGGAGGGACATCGAAATGGAACGTTTGAATGCTGCAATGGCGCCCGCGCCTGTCCGCCCGGTCAAGGTGCTGCAATTCGGTGAAGGCAACTTCCTGCGCGCCTTTGTGGATTACATGATTGATATTGCCAACGAGAAGAGCGACTTCAACGGCTCTGTCGCGCTGGTGAAGCCGATTCAGATGGGTACGCTGTTCCCGGCGTTCAAGGAACAGGATTACCGCTACACGGTCATGCTGCGCGGTCTGGTGGACGGTCAGGCGGTGGAGCAGACGCGCGTGGTCACGTCCGTGTCCGACGCTGTGGATGCGTATGCGGACTATGCCCGCTATGCCGATTACGCCAAGCTGCCGTCACTGCGCTTCATCGTCAGCAACACGACCGAAGCCGGCATCGTGCTGGACGATACGGACGACTTCTCCCTCTGCCCGCCCAAATCCTACCCCGGCAAGCTGACGAAGTTCCTCTTCGAGCGCGCCGAAGCATTCGACTACGCGCAGAACAAGGGACTCATCATCCTGCCGGTCGAGTTGATTGACGACAACGGCATCATGCTGAAAAAGTGCGTCAAGACGCTGGCAAAGCAGTGGGCGCTGGGCGAGAAGTTCGAGCAGTGGCTGGAGACGGCGTGCGTGTTCACCTCCACGCTTGTTGACCGCATCGTGACCGGCTATCCGCGCGGCGAGGATCAGGCAATTTGGGAGAAGCTGGGCTATCAGGACAACCTGCTGGACACCGCTGAACCCTTCGGTCTGTGGGTCATCGAATCCCCCCGCGACCTTTCCGACGAACTGCCCCTGCCGCAGTGCGGGCTGCCCGTCATCTACACTGATAATCAGAAGCCTTACAAGCAGCGCAAGGTGCGAATCCTCAACGGCGCGCACACGTCCTTCGTCCCCGCTGCCTTCCAGTGCGGCTACGATATTGTGCTGGACGCGATGAACGACCCGATGATTGCCACCTTCATGCAGAAGACGCTCTACGACGAGGTCATCCCGACGCTGTCCCTGCCCAAGGCGGATTTGATGGCATTCGCCGAAGCGGTCACGGGGCGCTTCCGCAATCCCTTCATCAAGCACGCGCTGCTCTCCATCTGCCTGAACAGCGTGTCGAAGTGGCGCGCGCGCTGCATGCCGTCCCTGCTGGGCTATGTGGAGAAGACCGGCGAACTGCCCGCGCACCTGACGTTCTCTCTGGCGAGCCTGATGAGCCTGTACCGCGGCGGCAAGCTGACCGGCGACGGTCGTCTGGAATGCCAGCGCGACGGTCAGCCCTACTACCTGCAGGATGACGCGGCAGTGCTGAACTTCTTCGCCGAGACTTCCAGCGAATCCCCCGAAGAACAGGCGCAGGAATTTCTCTCCAATGAAGCGTTTTTTGGCGCTGAGCTGTGCAAAGTGCCGGGTCTGGTGGAGTCCGTCGGCGCGTCCCTGCGCGAAATCCTCGACAAGGGGATGCGCACGGTCATGAACGAGAAGTTCGGAGTGTGAAAAATGGCTGAACTGCTTCGCATCACCCCACAGGACAATGTGGCGGTCGCCCTGACCGCCCTGCCTTTCGGACAGACTGTAACGGTAGACGGCATCACGCTCACCACGGTCACGGACGTTCCCGCCGGGCACAAGGTGGCGCTTTTCCCCATCAAGGCGGGCGAAAAGGTCATCAAGTACGGCTTCCCGATTGGCTACGCGAAGGAGGATATTCCCGTCGGCGCGCATGTGCATGTCCACAATCTGCACACCGGCTTGTCCGGCGAGCTGACGTATGAATATCACCCGACGTACCCGACGATTCCAGAAATTCCGACGGCGACGTTCATGGGCTATCCGCGCAAAGACGGGCGCGTCGGCGTGCGCAATGAGCTGTGGATTCTGCCCACCGTCGGCTGCGTCAACGACATTGCCCGCCAGCTGGAGCGCGCGGCGCAGGAGCTTGTCGGCGGCGGCGTGGAGTGCATCTGTGCCTTCCCGCACCCCTATGGCTGTTCGCAGATGGGCGATGATCAGGAGAATACGCGCACGATTCTGGCAGATTTGGCGACGCACCCCAACGTCGGCGGCGTGCTGGTGCTGGGGCTGGGCTGCGAAAATTCCAGCGCCGCCATCATCGAGGAACATATGGGCAACTACGACAAGTCGCGCGTGCGCTTCCTCGTCTGCCAGCAGGTGGAAGATGAGTTTGCCGAGGCGATGAAGCTGCTGCGCGAACTCGCGGACAACATGCGGGATGAGCAGCGTGTCCCCTGCCCTGCCAGCAAACTTGTGATTGGCCTCAAGTGCGGCGGTTCGGACGGCTTCTCCGGCATCACGGCGAACCCGGTCATCGGCGGCTTCTCCGACCTGCTGTGCGGCATGGGCGGCACGACGATTCTGACCGAAGTGCCGGAGATGTTCGGCGCGGAAACCATCCTGATGGATCGCTGCAACACGCGCGAACTGTTCGACAAGACGGTGCATCTGATTAACGACTTCAAGCGCTATTTCGAGGAACATCATCAGACGATTTACGAAAATCCTTCCCCCGGCAACAAGGCGGGCGGCATTTCCACGCTGGAAGACAAGGCGCTGGGCTGCACGCAGAAGAGCGGTTTCTCCCCCGTGCGCGATGTGCTGGCGTATGGCGAGCGCGTCCACACGCCCGGCTTGAATCTGCTGTCCGCGCCCGGCAACGATCTTGTGGCGGCGACGGCGCTGGCTTCGGCGTGCGCACAGATTGTGCTGTTCTCCACAGGTCGCGGCACGCCGTTCGCGTGTCCTGTGCCGACGCTGAAAATCGCCACGAACACGCCCCTCGCCACGAAGAAGCACGGCTGGATTGACTTCAATGCCGGTCAGTTGCTAACAGACGGCAAGACGCTGCCGGAGCTTTCACAGGCGCTGATGGAGGACGTGCTGGCGACGGCATCCGGGCGGCTGGTCTGCTCGGAGCGCAACGGTTTCCACGACCTTGCCATCTTCAAAACGGGCGTGACGCTGTAATACGCAAACATCCCGACGAGCATTTTCACTCGCCGGGATGCTTTTTATTGGGTTCGATTACTCAATCCAGAACACGCGGTTGTCCTTGCGTTTCGCCGCTTTCGGGGCTTCGCCGTCGATGTAGCCGACTGCGCAGTGTCCGATGCCTTCCCATTCGCCCTCGATACCCAGCTTTTTCAGCAGCTGCTGATATTCGGGCCGCTCGAATTCTTCCTTCGCCCGATGAATCCAAATGCTGCCCAGCCCCAGCGAATGCGCTGCCAGCATCAGGTTGCCCATGACGAGGCTGCCATCGTAGATGGCGGTGCGGCAGGATTTGTCCGCCAGCACAATCAGAATCGCCGGTGCGCCGTAGAAGGGGTCGAAATCCGGCTTGCCCATGATTTCCGCATTCGTTTTCGCCAACTGGTCACGCAGTTCCTTGTTCGTCACCGCCACGATGATGGCGGACTGCCTGCCCATACCGCTGGCCGCGTACAGCCCGGCTTCCACAATCTGTGCCAAATCTTCTTTGGCGGGCATCGTCGGCTGGAATTTGCGGATGCTCCGGCGCTCTTCCATGGCTTTGATAATCTCATTCATCGTGCGTTTCTCCCTTCTGGTATACTATTTCCAAATGAGAATGCAAGAAATAGTATTATTCTTCTTCGTCCTCTTCCTGATTCAAGAAGGCTTCCCGGAAAATCGTATCCGGGTCAAAGCGCGGGTCAAACGCCAGCGCTTTCAGGCTCTCCCGCCCGACGACGGTGTTCGTGCCGAGACAGTCGTTGCAGCGATAGCCGCAATCCGGGCAGACGCAGCCCAGATGGTCGCTTTCTGCCTGAATCATGTAAGTGCCGCATTCCTTGCAGGAACAGCGCATTGAATTTCAGTTCCTTTCTTGCTTTTCGTCCGCCCAAATCACCATGCCGCCGAGGTCTTGCACCACGCGCGCCACTTTTCGCAGCGTTTTCGCCGTATCCTCCCCGCCCAGTGACAGCAGGCGCAGGTCGATGCGTTCGCCGCGTTCGTCCAGCACATCTCGAAGGGCGTCCGCATTGCCGCCGTAGTAGTCCGGCAGGCAGAGCAGCTTTTTCAGCATCCGGTGGACGGCTTTCCCGTCCGAGAACTGTCGCCCGTCAATCGTCAGAACGTGCGTCAATTGGCGCTCACCGTGCCCTTTTCACCGTCCACAGTCACGACTGCGCCGGATTTTAAGATATTCGTGGCGTTCTTCGCGCCGATGATGACCGGAATGTCCAGCGACATGCCCGCAATCGCGCCGTGTCCCTCCGGGTTGTCGTCCTCCAGCACAATCGCGGAGGATTTGCGCAGCATGGAGAACATCTCTCGCGTCGTCTGATGGCAGACAATCACGTCGCCGGTGTTGAAGTTTTTCGCGTCCTTTTCCAGATTGCGGATGACACACAGCGGTGCAACCACCTTGCCGCCATGCAGCCCTTGCCCGCGCGACAGCAAATGCCCGACGACATGCACCTTCATCAGGTTTGTCGTGCCGGAAATGCCCAGCGGAACGCCCGCCGTCAGCACAACCAGTTCGCCATCATGCACCAGCCCGTTCTGCACGGCAGCATCCACCGCGTGTTCAAACAGGTCGTCGGTGTTGCTCTCCTCGGCAATCATCAGCGGCACTGTGCCCCACGAAAGCGCAAGCTGGCGCCAGACGTGCTTTTCCGTCGTGCAGCCGACAATGACGCACGCGGGGCGGTAGCGGCTGAGGATTCGCGCCGTCGAGCCGGACTTGGTGACGGTGATAATTGCGCTGGCGTTGAGGTCGTGCGCGGAAGTGACCGTCGCGTGGCTGATAGCGTTCGTGACGTCGGTCGAGGCGGACGTGTCGCGGGAGAAGCGGCGGATGTAGTCCATATCGGCTTCCGCGCGCAGGGCGATACGCACCATCGTCTCCACTGCTTCCACCGGATACGCACCAACAGCCGATTCGCCGGAGAGCATGATGGCGCTCGTGCCGTCGTAAATCGCGTTGGCAACGTCGGTCGCTTCTGCACGGGTCGGGCGCGGGTTCTTAATCATCGAATCCAGCATCTGCGTCGCGGTGATAACAGGCTTGCCCGCCGCAATGCCGCGCTGAATCAGCTTCTTCTGCAGGCTCGGGACGTCCTCCAGCGGCACTTCTACGCCCAAATCGCCGCGCGCCACCATCACGCCGTCCACCACGCGGAGAATCTCGTCAATGTTCTCCACGCCCTCCATGTTCTCAATTTTGGCAATAATGTTGATGGTATGGCAGTTATTCTCCTGCAGGATGTGACGAATCTGCATAATATCGTCCGCGCAGCGCGTGAACGAAGCCGCAATGAAATCATAACCATTCTTGATGGCAAAGAGAATATCCTGATGGTCTTTTTCGCTGATGAAGGGCATCGACAGGTGCGCATTCGGGATGTTGACGCCCTTGTTGTTGCTCACCACGCCGCCGTTGAGCACACGGCAGACGATGTCCGCCCCATCGATGCGCTCCACCTGCATCCCAATCAGACCGTCGTCAATCAGAATGCTGCTGCCGACGGCAATGTCCTGCGGCAATTCCTTGTAGGTGATGGACACGCGCTCTTCGTCGCCCTCCACCTCGTCAGTCGTGAGGGTGAACAGCTGGCCGTTTTGCAGCGTGACGCGCCCATTTTTGAACGAACGCACGCGAATTTCCGGGCCCTTGGTATCCAGCATCGTGGCGACCGGCAGCCCCAGTTCATCGCGGATGCGGCATACTTCATCGTAATAATGCTGATGCGTTTCATAAGTGCCGTGCGAAAAGTTGAAGCGCGCGACATTCATGCCCGCTTTCATCAGCGGCGCAATCAGGTGCTTCTCAAACAGGTTCGGCCCCATCGTGCAGACGATTTTCGTCTTGCGAATCGGCGCATTCATGAAAACATTCCCCCATTTTCATAGAATCCTTTCCTATTATATCATACAGATACTCTGCTGTGAATCCCCCGCGATAAAAATTGTGAAAAATCGAACGCAAAAACGGACGAAAGCCGCTGCTTCCGTCCGCCGATGTTTATCCTTCTACTTCGCCCACGCCGTCGCATTCCAGCTTCGCGCCGTCCTGCCCGGTAATGGTCACATCTTTCAGCACGATTTTCGCCACGTTGATGGCGGTCAGCCCCTTGCGCGCAAGATACGGCACGCCCTGCGCCATTGCGGGCTGCATGGGGTTGGCGTCCTTGTCGCAGGAGATGTGCACGTCCTCCATCACAACCGCTTCAATCGGCTGCTCCGGCAGACCAAGGAAGTAGCCCGCGCAGGTCACGTCCGTCGCCGTTACATGACGGAACGCGACCGTCCCGATGCGCGGCGTACGTTCGTCCACCGGCTGCTTCTCGCGGCTCTGGACGTACTCGCTCTTGCCGTCCGGATCGCAGAAGTACATGCAGTTGACCACATACGGCGTGCCGACGTGCTCCATGCGCACATTTTCAAACACAATGTCGTCAATCACGCCCTGCTGCCCGCGCCCGCGCCGGGTCTTGACGCGCAGGCCGCGGTCGGTGTTGCGCATCAGGCAGTCATGCAGGCGCACATGCGCGATGCCGCCCGCCATTTCGCTGCCGCAGGTCATGCCGCCATGCCCATTTTCCATCAGGCAGTGGCTGATTTCGATGTGCTGGCAGGGCGTTTTGTAGCGCTGCCCCATGTACAGCTTGCCAGATTTGAGTGCAATGCAGTCATCCCCCAAGGAGAAATGCGCGCCCGCCAGCAGAATGCCATCGCAGCTTTCCGGGTCGAAGCCGTCGGTATTCGGGCTGTTCGCCGGGGCGTTGACGCGGATGTTCAGGAAGCGCAAATCCTTAGAAAAATACGGCTGCAAGTTCCACGACGGCGAATTCTGGAACGTCACGCCCTGCACGGTCACGTTCTTGCAGTGATTGAGGAAGAGCATCCGCGGCCGCCACGCCCCGCGCCGCACCTTGCAGTTCTGCCACCAGTCGCTCTTGTCACCCTGCCCGTCCAGCACACCTTCGCCGTACAGCACAACGTCCTCGACATCCATCCCGCTGATAAACGCGTCGTACATGTCCAGCGGGTTGCCCTCCCATGAACCGAGATTCAAATCGTCCGTTTCGTCGGTGGACAGAATCATCCCCGGCAGAATCGGGAATTTGCTGCGGTCGGTTTCCAGCAGCAGCGTCGCGCCGCGCCGAAGCTCGATGCGCACATGGCTTTTCAGCATCAGCGGCAGCACATGATAACGCCCCGCCGGAATCAGCACGCGCCCATCCGCCGGGCAATGCAGAATCGCCGCCTGAATCGCCGCCGTATCGTCATGCACGCCATCGCCGACCGCGCCGAACTGCCGGACATTGAGCGTGTAGCTTTCCCGCGCTGTGCGAAACGCGCATTGCCCGACTTTCTCCGCCCCCAAGCGGACGGACAGCACATACTCTGTCTCCGGCTGCAAATCATACAGCGACGTCACAGCCGTGTCCGCCGTACCCGCCGCCTGTCCGTTCAGGAACAGCTGATAGACTGCCTTCGTGTGGTACAGACCGCCGTCCGCAATCTGCACCGTGGCACTGCGCGCCTGCACAAACAGCTTGCTGATTTCCATTTTTCCGCTCCTTACGCCTGCTTCGCCCGCAGGTATTCGCTGTACGCCATGATGAACGGCCCGACGCCCTTGCTGTCGTCGGACTTTTTCGGCTCGGACAGATAATACGCCACCGATCCGTCACGCTGCGGATTCTTGTCCGGGCCAAGCCCTGCCACCCAGCAGATATCGGTCAGGCGGACGACGCCGTCCTCCTCCGCACGCAGCTTGTTTGCTGCCAGCTTCTCGAACACATCCAGCGCAATCGGCAGATACTTTTCCGCGTCCAGCACACCGATGCGCACGCCCTTGAGCAGGCTGTACGCAATCATCGCGGAACCGGAAGTTTCGGTGTAGTTTCCCTCTGCCTCCGGATGATCAATCACCTGATAGAACAGCCCATCCTCTGCGCGGTATGGCAGCACGCCCCGGATGCTCTCGCGGAAGATGTCCACCAGCGCGCGGTAATGCTCATAGAGCTGCTCCGAGCACAGCGCAATGCAGTCCACCAGCGCCATCAAGTACCAGCCTGTCGAGCGCAGCCAGAAGTTCTTTGAGCAGCCGGTTTCCTTGTCCGCCCAGAACTGCACGCGCGCCTCGTCGTAGGCATGGTAGTTCAGCCCCTTCTCCGGGTTGTAGAGGTATTTGCGCACGTTCTGAAACTGCCGGGTAATATCCGCCACATGCGCCATGCCGTCGAACTTTGCCTCGTACGCCATGTAGAACGGCTGCGCCATGTACAGCCCATCCAGCCAAATCTGGTTCGGATACAGCTGCTTATGCCAGAAATTGCCGCACTGGCAGCGCGGATGCTCCCGAAGCCGCTGCATGTGGAACTCAATCGCCTTGCGATAGCGCTCCTCGCCCGTCTCCTCCAAGGCGAAGAACAGCGCCTTGCCGCTGTTGATGGAATCAATGTTGTACTGCCGCATCTCATAATTCGGAATGCTGCCGTCCGCCGCGACATACGCCGAGACGTAATCCAGCACGAAATCGCGATACAGCACGTCCCCCGTCGCATGGTAGAGGTCGATGCACCCCTTCAGCACGCAGCCATCCTCATAGTTCCAATACTTCTTGTAGGGTGTGTAATTTGCCAGAAAGCGTTGAAAATACTGCTGAATATCCATTGTCATGCACCTTTCTGCGGGTATTTCCGCTTCATTATATAGGGAATTTCGATAGGTGTCAACCGATTCCAAAAGACACTTGGAAATTTTTTTGTGATAGCGCTTTCATTTTGGCAGGAAATGCGCTATAATGGGATTATTCTCCCGATGAAGGAGGTTCCTCGCCATGAAACTCAGCAAAGGCAACCGCGATTTAATCCTGCACGGCTCGCTGGTCAAGGCAGTGTTCGCCATTGCGATTCCCGTCGTCGTCAACAGTTTTCTGCAAACGATGTACAACCTGACCGACACCTACTGGCTTGGGCAGCTCAGCGTCGATTACCTCGCCGCCATCAACCTCGTCAGCCCGGTGCAGAATACGGTCATCAACTTCGGCAGCGGCGTCACCGTCGCGGGCGCGGTGATGATCAGCCAGTACATCGGCGCGGGCAAACCGGAAATGGCGCGGAAAATCGCCAACCAGATTTTCACTGTCGCGATGCTCTTCTCGCTCCTGTGCGCGTCGGTGATGGCGGTCGCGACGCCGGGTATCGTCGGATGGATGGGCGCCGCGCCGGATTATTTCGACCATGCGGTAACGTACATGCGTCTCGTCGTCCTTGACATGCCGTTTTTGTTCATGGTCAACATTTACCAGTCCATTCGACAGGCGCAGGGCGACACCGTCCGCCCGATGCTGCTGAACCTGCTGGGCATTGCTGTCAACATGGTGCTTGACCCGCTGCTGATGGTCGTCCTGCACTGGAACGCCGCTGGCGCCGCGCTGGCGACCGTGTTCGCGAAGATGGTGCCCGCGTGCATCGCGTTCTTCCTGCTCTGCACCCGCCGCGACGAAGCAATTTGTTTCGATCGCCGCTTCCTTCGCCCGGATGCAGCCTGCCTGCGCGACATCGTGCGTATCGGGCTTCCGACTGCCTTGGGGTCAAGCTTCATGCAGTTCGGCTTCATCCTCATGTCTCGCAACGTCAATGTGTATGGCAAGATGGCCATGGCGGCGTACGGCATCGGCAACAAGGTCAACGGTCTGATTTCGCTTCCCTCCACCGGCATCGGCAGTGCCGTCAGCACCATTGTCGCGCAGAACATGGGGGCGCAGCAGGTTGACCGTGCCGAACGCGGGTACAAATTGAGCATGGGAATGGCGCTTCTGTTTCTGCTCCTCGGTGGATTTGTCCTTTCCCGACCGTCGGTCGCTTCTGCCATCGTCAGCATCTTCACGGACGAGGCGGAGGTCATCCCGATGGCAGCAGACTATCTGTCCATCATGGCGTTCTGGTGCTGGACGAACAGCATCCACGATGCGACCCGCGGTCTGTTTCAAGGGAGTGGGCACACATTTCTGCCCGTTGCAGTGGATATGACACGCCTATGGGTGCTGCGTTTCGCGACCCTTGCATTCTGTGAGCAGGTGCTGCATCTGGGTGTGCGGAGCGTGTGGTACTCAGTCGTGGTGTCGAACGGGATTGCGTCGGCGATTCTGTTGGTGCTGTATTTCACCGGAATTTGGCGGAAATCGACCATCAAGATTCACGATTAAAAGCGTCTGCGGGCGCTTTTTTTCTTGGTCTTCTACCGATTTCCGACCAGAATCCGGTTTTTGCCGACCGAAAGTCGGTTTTTATACTATTTCCAAATGAGAATGCGCCAAGATGCGCCGCGAATTTTTGTATTCTGGTTAACACGAATGAAACGCAGCGTAGCAGCGCTACGCTAAGTGGAATGAGTGGACGCCAGAATCAAAAAGGCGCAAGCAGATGGCGCAGGTGAATTTGGAAATAGTATTACAGCGTTTCGATGGCTTCCACGCGCACTGCACCGAACTTCGCCCAGCCGCCGTGGTCGTCGCCGCCATTCATCGGCATACAGAACAGCGCCAGCCGCGCCCCGACCCATGTGTGGCGTGCGGGTTCAAACGGCTGACCAATCGGGTGAAACTCGCCGTCCTGCGCGTACTCGAACGACGCGACCGCCGTGCTGCTCGATGTCGGCAGCAGCGTCACACGAAAAGTCACGGGCGCGTCCTGAATCGGCACGGTTTCCGTCGCTGACTCCGTGTGCTCCTTGCCCTCGCTCGTCACGAACACCAGCGATACGCCTCTTTCCGTCCGCCGAACCGCCGCGTAAGCGTACTGTCCGCCGACGAAGCCCACGCCCGCCTGTTCGCCCGCCTGCAAATGCGCCGCATCAAGCGTCGTCGTTGCGAAGAACGCCGGGCACGCAATTTTCTGCGTCAGCGTCTGCGGGCACTGCCAGAGTCGATTGCCGCCATCGGGCAGTTTCCGCGCATACAGCCGCAGCTTGCCGCCGCCGACCTCGTAGAAATCCGGCTGCCAGTTGCCCATGAACTGCCATTGCAGCCCCAGTGCGCCGCTGAAATCATCATCCCCGATTTCGCCCGACGGCTCACATTCCGGCGCTTTCGGCTTCCGATACGTTTCAACCGCAATGCCGCAGTCCGCCGCGTTCGCAATCGGCGCCGCTTCCGCGCACTCCTCGCCCACTGCGATTGCATCCGGCGGCACAGGCGTTTCATCCGGGATGCCGATGTACGGCCAGCCGTCCGCCTGCCACGTCATCGGCTGCAAGTGCGTCACGCGCCCGTACAGCCCACGGCTCTGGAAGTGCAGGAACCAATGCTCCCCCTCCGGCGTCTCGACCCACGCACCCTGATGCGGGCCGTTCGTCTCGCTGCTGCCCTGTTTGAGTACGACTTGGGTCTCATACGGGCCGAAAATGCTCCGGCTGCGCAGGCACACCTGCCACCCCGTCACAACGCCGCCAGCGGGCGCAAAGATGTAGTACCAGCCGCCGCGCTTGTGCACCTTCGGCCCTTCAATTGTCGGGTGCTTCTTCGTGCCGTCGTAGAGCAAGTGGTCGTCGCCGAGCGCCGTTCTGCCGTCGGGCGAAATCGGGAAAATCCCCAGCCAACTCTTGAACCCGATTCGGCTCTTGGCGTACCCGTGGATGATGTAGGCGCGCCCGTCGTCATCCCAGAAGGGGCAGGGGTCAATCAGTCCCTTGCCCGGCTTCACCAGCACTGGGGTGTCCCAATCCCCCAGCGGATTTTCCGTGCTGACCATGTAGATGCCCTCGTCCGGCATCCCGTAGTAGATATAAAACCGCCCGTTCTGGAAGCGGATGGCGGGCGCCCAGATGCCTTGCGCATGCTGCGGCGCGGCATACCGCGCTTCGGGGATGTTCTTGACGGCATAGTTGCGTAACTTCCAGTTCACCAAATCGCGGCTGGTAAGAATCGGCAGTCCCGGCACATAGTTGAACGTCGAGGCGGTCAGGTAGTATGTGCCATTGACGCAAATCGCGTCCGGATCGGAATAATCGCAGTACAGCACCGGATTGCGGTACGTTCCGTCACCGTTGTCGGCGCACCAGAGAATCTCGCTCATGCTTCTACATCCTCCGCAGCGGACGTTGCAATTTGCCCGAACTGCGCCGCTTCCTTCTCCCACTGGGCGTATTCGTCGCACAGCAGCGCCGCATACGCCCCGCCCAAATCGTGCAGGCCCTTGGCAATCAGCCCACCGAACGCCAATGCGCCCGCAGGCTGCAAATGCGTGTTGTCGTGCTGCCCCAGCGGGAAATGCGGGTAAATCCCGGCAGGCAGGTTCATGTAGTACGTCGTTTGTGCGGCTTCGCCCTGTTCATCCACCAGCTTTTCGGACATGGCGGTCAGGTCAATCAGCGCCACATGCAGCTTCTCCGCCGTGCGGCGCATACTTTCCGCCCAGCGGTCGTGGTGGAACTGCGCGCCGGGGGCGTTGCGGTCGTAGCGCGTCAGCGGGGTGATGAACACGGGGGTTGCGCCCTTATTCCGCGCAACGTTGACGAACCGCTCCAAGTTCGCCGGAAAATCCGTCTCCGGATCAGTGTAGCGCGCCGGGTCAGATGCTTTCTCGTCGTTATGCCCGAACTGCACGAAGAGGAAATCCCCCGCGTGAATGCGGTCGTAGATGGTCGCCAAGCGCCCTTCGTCGATGAACTGCTTCGTCGAGCGCCCGTTCTCGGCGTAATTCTCAATCTGCACCTGATAGCGCTTGACGTAGCGGTCGAATACTTGCCCGATGCCCGTCTGCGGGTACGTCGCGATGGAATTCTGCTTGACGGTCGAGTCGCCCGCCCAGAATATTGTGGTCATATCATTCACCCTTTTCAGCAAAAATGGCCGCAGCAGGACAAAACTGCCCCGTGCGGCTAAGAAGTCGTGTGTTATACTATTTCCAAATAAAATGCGCCAAGATGCTTTGCGAATTTTTCGCTCTGGCTAACGGGAGTGAAATGCAGCGTAGCAGCGCTACGCTAAATGGAACGACC
>ERZ857827.1969-NODE-1969-length-17708-cov-3.385374_pt1 | contig 17708 bp, 15 predicted proteins | sample MGYA00519761_ERZ857827 | MGnify/ENA primary metagenome ERZ857827 (study PRJEB31778, sample SAMEA3449370) | human gut metagenome | biome: human gut; feature: human-associated habitat; material: faeces | place: United Kingdom | collected 2010/2012 ... | reverse complement strand
CTTCAGACCTTTGGCATAACTTCCTCCCAGAAGACCGAGTCCGACAATGACAAATGTAGTATCCTTGCTGATCATAAAAGTTCCACCTTTCCGTTTATTTTTTTCACATCTTCAAAGAAGGACGGATATGATTTACGGATAGCCTGAGCACCTTCTATCGTGCAGACACTTTGGTTTACTAATGCCATGACGGTCATGGCCATGACGATGCGGTGGTCATTATGCCCCTGCAGGATAGTGCCGCATTGATAACCTTCCGGATTTCCTTCGATCCATACTTCCTCGTCTGTGCAGCGCATACGGACATCGAATTTGAGCAGTTCCTGCCGCATGGCTTCAATGCGGTCACTTTCCTTGATGCGTAAGCGGCCTGCATTATAAATATGCGTTGTTCCTTGGGCCATGGCTGCCAGAACGAATAAGATCGGACCAAGATCAGGACAGTCTTTCAGGTCGATTTCACATCCCTTTAGTGCTCCACGGTGAATCAGAAAGCCTTTTTCTGTTTCATCAAAGGAAGCATGAAAATGCTTCAGTATCGTCAAGATCTGACGGTCGCCCTGACGACTGTTGCTGCTGATGCCTTCGATCGTCAGATCGCCCTGAATCGCAGCGAGTACGGCAAAAAAGGCAAGCTGGGAAAAATCTCCTTCAATTTCGACATCAGTCGCCTGATACTGCTGATTTCCCTTAACTTCGATCGTAAAATCATCTGTAAAGGAAGCTTCGATCGAAAAGGTCTTCAGCATTTGCAAAGTAAGATCGATATAAGAACGTGATTCGAAAGGAGGACGAATCCTGATGATCGAATCCTTATCCAGCAGAGGCAGTGTAAATAAAAGCCCGGTAATGAACTGTGAAGAAACATTGCCGTCCAGTTCAAAGACACCTGCCTGAAGAGAATGATCGATCGTGATGCAGTCAGCATTGTGATCGAACCGGAGTCCCTGTTTCTGAAACAGATCGGCATAGACGCTCTGCGGGCGCTGCAGCAGCCGTCCCTTTCCTGTAAAACGAATTTCTTTGTTGCAAAGTGAGAAAATCGGGATAAAGAAACGCAGTGTCGATCCGGATTCGCTGCAGAAAATTTCTCTGCTTCTGAGTTGATGAAAATCACTGATTCCATGGACCGTAACATGATCGTTTCCCACGGTTATATCCGCGCCTAACTGCCGCATTCCTTCAATGGTGGCTGAAATATCATCACTGAAGTCAATGTTTGTGATATGAGAAGTTCCCTGTGCCAGTGATGCCGCAATGATGGCACGGTGAGCCATGCTTTTGCTTGGCGGTATACGGACGCTTCCCTCGCAACGGGAAGGTGTTATTTGTGCAATCATGCCTCTACCTCCTTTTTCATGAAATCAGTGCCCTGTTTTGTACAGGCAAGATCCAGCAGTCCCAGTGCGGTCACACTGTCAATGACAACACGAGCCCGATGCAGGATGGCCGGATCATGGCGGCCCTGGATCTGCAGCTTGACCGGTTGTCTGCTTTGGTAATCGACTGTATCCTGTTCCTTATAAATCGATGCGGTCGGTTTGACAGCACACTGAAAGAGAATCGGCATACCGTTGGAAATACCGCCGTTGATGCCGCCGTTGTGATTTGTTTTTGTCCGGATCTTTCCGTCCTCATAACAGATCGCATCATTAGCCTGTGAACCGAAGTAGTTGCCGAAATCAAATCCAAGGCCGAACTGAACGCCTTTCACTGCCGGGACAGAGAATAAAAGATGACTCAGTACGCTTTCCACAGAATCGAAGAAAGGTTCCCCGATACCGGCAGGAAAACCGACAACCGCCGTTTCGATGATTCCTCCGACACTGTCACCGTCATTGGCAGCCGCTTCGATCACGGAGTGCATCTGTTGTGCACAATCTGTATCAATGACAGGAAAATCCTGATCATTTAAATACGAAATCTGTTCTTTTAATTTAATCTCGTCCTTTGCAAACGGAATATCTTTTACCTGATGACAGCTCAGCATATGAGAACCGATAAAGATTCCTTTCTGTTCCAGGATCTGCTGGGCAATGGCGCCGGCCGCAACCAGCGGTGCGGTCAGTCTTCCGCTGAAGTGCCCGCCGCCGCGAAAATCCTGAAAACCGTCATATTTTGCAAACGCTGTATAATCTGCATGAGAAGGGCGCAGACGGTATCTTGTTTTTTCGTAGTCTTTGCTTCTCGTATTTGTGTTTTCGATCAAAATGGTCAACGGCGTTCCGGTCGTACGGCCTTCAAACCATCCGCTGATTATATTGAGCTCATCGGGCTCATGACGCTGTGTTGAAATACGTCCCTTTGCCTGTCGCTGTGACATTCTCTTTTTGATGTAATCAAGATCCAGTTTGATGCCCGGTGCCAGTCCGTCAATGGTCACACCGATGGCGGGACCATGACTTTCACCGAAAATCGTAACCGTTATATTGTTTCCAAAACTATTCTTCATGCATATGACCTCGCAGTTTCTTTTTGATTTCTTCATAAGGCATCTTTTCCAGCTTTGCCTCACCCAGCTGTTCTACTTTTACGACCGTAATGCTGTCATGTCCGGCTTTTTTATCGGACAGCAGCTTTTGGTATACTTCATCGGGATTATAAGGAACATCAGTGGGAAGTCCCATTTTCCTCAGGATCTGAATGGTCCGCTGTTTCAGCGATTCATCTTCAATAAAATAAAGCATCCCCATCGCAACGCATTCCCCGTGCAGATATTCTTCCATATGATAATAGCTCTCCAGTGCATGACCGATCGTATGTCCGAAGTTCAGGATCTTGCGTAGGGAACTTTCCCGTTCGTCTTTTTCCACCACATCTTTTTTTACCAAGAGAGAGCGATAGATGATTTCTTCCAGATGAGCATCGATATCATCGGTTTCAAACAAAGTAAATAATTCGGGGTCGTAAATGAGACCGGCCTTCAGTGCTTCTACCAGGCCGTTGATATAATGACGATGAGGCAGCGTAGACAACACATCAAAATCAATCAGTACTTTGACTGGCTGATAAAATGCCCCGATGTTGTTTTTGATGCCGCCGGCATTGATGGCAGTCTTGCCGCCGATGCTGGAATCAATCTGTGACAGCGTTGTTGTCGGAATGTTCACGAAATCAATGCCGCGCATGTAACAGGAAGCCGCAAATCCGGCGAGATCGCCTACAACGCCTCCGCCCAGGGCAATGACAAGATCACTGCGCAGGAAATGATGTGCCAGCATGCATGCCAGCAGCTCTTCCCAAACCGCAAAACTTTTCGATTCTTCCCCCGAAGCTACAATTTTTACTATACAGTGCGGACACTGACTGGCAATCAGATCGATCCACTGTTTCGGCACTTTGCTGTCACTGACAAGCAAGACATTACGCTCAACATTGATTTCGCTTGCCAGTTTTTTTAATACACCGCGCTGCAAAACAATGTCATAACCGCGTTCTTTTAAATCTACATGAAGTTTCATAACCGAATCCCCTCTCTTAAACAAAAGAGCATCAACTGTAAGTAGATGCTCTGTTTTATTCATCATAAAGCAAAAATCACCATTGGTTCATGGCTTCATGATGGCTATTCGTAATAAAAGTAAAATGACTTTGAAGTATGCATATTTATCACTCCGATAGTATTATGATAATATAATGAAAACAAGAATGCAAGAATGAATGAAAAATATTTTTAGCAATTTCAGAAAATATTTACGTTTCTTACATTTTGTATTAAATATCTCTTTCATTTTTGTGAGAAACGATGAAAATAGAACTACGGAATACAAAAGAATAGTGTATAATAATACAAGGTGATAGCATGAGCATATTAGATGAAGCAAGAGAAAAGATCAATGCAATTGATGAACAGATGGCACAGCTGTTCGAACAGCGAATGCAGACGGTGGAGGATGTCATACGCTATAAACGGGAACATCAGATGCCGGTGCTTGATTCTGCGAGAGAACAGGCGGTCATTGCGCGCAACCTCAAACTGATTCGTGATCAGCGTTATGCGGAAAGCTATCGTCAGTTTATCGAAGATGTCATGGAGGTAAGCCGCCGTTATCAGAAAAGTGTTCTCAATGAAAATGTGATCGGATACGGAGGTGCCAAGGGGGCATTTTCGCATATAGCGGCCATGAAGATCTTTGAACAAAGCGAGCTGAGAAACTACACCACCTTTGAAGAAGTATTCCAGGCTGTGGCAAACGGAGATGTTCATTACGGTGTGATCCCGTTTGAAAATTCATACACGGGAGAAGTCGGGGATATTTTGGATCTGCTGCTGGAATATGATGTCAGCATCACACAGATGTATGATCTTAAAATCTGTCAGAATCTGCTGGGAACTGAAGATGCAAAGATCGAGGACATCAGAAAAGTATATTCGCATCCGCAGGGGCTTGCACAGTCGGCTCTGTTTCTGCAGGGAAGAGGATTTGAACTTATTCCATATGGCAATACCGCTCTTGCCGCGAAATATGTAGCAAAAGAAAAGGATAAGAGCAAGGCGGCGATCGCTTCTCTCGAGACAGCGGAGCTTTACGGACTGAAGGTGCTTGCCAAGAATATCAATACATCTATGCAGAACACGACACGTTTTGTCATTATATCCAAAACGCCCCGGGAGGACGGAAACCGGTTCAGCCTGCTGTTTACAGTACAGCATCAGACCGGTGCACTGATGAAAGTGATGGAGCTGATGGCTCATTACGGGATGAATATGGAAAGCATCAAATCGCGTTCGCTGCATGATCAGCCGTGGTCTTATTATTTTTATTGTGAAGTAGTTGGACATATCAACAGTGAGGAAGCAAAACAACTGTTAAATGATATGAAAAAGGTATGTGAGATGGTAAAAGTCATTGGCATCTACAACCGTGAAGAAAGTGAGGAAAAAGCATGAGATTTGTGAAAGAACAGGTAGATCTGAATCCGATCGTGGATACAGTATTTGCCATCGTAAGCAAGGCAAAAGAAGCCAAAAAAGAACTGGGAGAAGATAAAGTCGTCGATGCGACCATCGGTTCTCTTTATAATGAGGAAGGAAAGATCGTTGCGTTTGACAGTGTCTTCAATACATTGAAACAGCTGCCAAACGAAGTAATGGCTGCTTATGCAGGAAGCTTTACCGGCAATCCGAACTATCGTGAACATGTTTATGACTGGGTTGTAGGAGACCGCAGTTCACTGGCACACAGTGTGATTGCGACACCGGGAGGTACCGGAGCTGTCAGCATCACTGTATCAGAAATGCTGGATGAGGGAGAAACATTGATCATTCCGGAAATCTGCTGGGGATCATATTCTTTGATGGCTTCCATGGATAATCTGAAAACAAAATCTTATACGCTGTTTGAGGGAGATCACTTCAATGTAGCTTCCTTTAAGGCTGTATGTGAAGAAGTCATGAAGGAACAAAAGAAAGTTGTTGCCATTATCAATGACCCTTGCCATAATCCGACCGGATATTCTTTATCTGCACAGGAATGGGATGAAGTCATTCAAGTGCTCAATGAGTTAAGCACACAGGGACCGGTCGTCTTATTGAACGACATTGCCTACATTGACTTCGCTTACCGCGGCAAAGCGGCACGTGACTACATCCGTACTTTTGACAAGATCGGAGATAATGTCTTCGTAGTCATTGCCTTCAGTATTTCCAAGTCATTAACTGCTTACGGAATGCGATGCGGTGCGGCGATCCTGATGGCCCAGAAAAAAGAAAGCGTTCGCGAAGTCGAGATTGTCTTTGAAAAAGCGGCACGTGCAACCTGGTCGAATGTCAATAACTCTGCCATGGAGAACTTTGTTGCTGTTACATCAGACAATAAAGAAAATTATGAAGCGGAGAAGGATACTTACGTAAAACTGCTGAAAGAAAGAAGCGGTATCTTTACTGCCGAGGCAGATGCATGCGGACTGCAGTATTATCCGTATAAAGAAGGCTTCTTTGTTACGCTGAAGATGGATAATAATGAGATCCGTGATCTTTATCATGACGCTCTCATGAATGAACATATTTATACAGTAAAAGTAAACAAAGGTATCCGTGTTGCTGTTTGCTCACTTCCGGTAGAAAAATGCTATGGACTTGCAGGACGAATGAAGGATATTCTTGATTCTGTTAAAAAATAATTGAATTCAGGCTTCGTAAGATAAGGTTTTCACAGCTTTGTTTTACGAAGCTTTTTTCTATGTGCAGGCAATGCTATACTATGCATACAGAAGGAGTGATGCAATGATATTGTTTGTGAGCGGACGCTGCGATATCCCGGCCTTTTACAGCACATGGTTTTTCAACCGCTTGAGAGAGGGATACGTTGATGTCAGAAACCCTTATAATGAACATCAGGTTTCGCGCATACTGTTAAATAAGGAAAATATCGACTGCATTGTGTTTTGCACGAAAGATCCTACTTTTATGTTGGATCGTCTGCAGGAAATTCCTTTTCCGTTTTTATTTCATGTTACGCTGACTGGCTATCATCGTGATATCGAAGCGGGAGTCAGAGACAAACATGAAATCATCCGTGCCATTCAGCTTTTGTCACAGCAAATCGGAAAGGAAAGAGTCATTGTTCGATATGATCCGATCCTGCTGACAAGACGATATACACCGAACTATCATGAACGCGCTTTTGCATCCGTCTGCCAACAGCTTCAGGGCTATGTAGATACATACATCATCTCTTTTGTTGATTTTTATAAGAATACAAGAAAGAATGCGGTGAAGATGGGAATTCAGCCAATGAATATCCCGGCCATGAAAATAACGGCACAAAAAATAGGAACAGTTGCGGCAAAGTATCATGTTCAGGTACAGACATGTGCGGAAGCTGATTATTTCAGTGACTATGGTATCGCAAAGGGGACATGCTTTGACAGGGAAGATCTTGATCAAAGGCTCGGTATCGATCTGCGCATTTCCGGCAGAGGAGTCAGGAGCCAGTGCAGTTGTCTGCCGACCGTGGACATTGGCGACTACAATGCTTGTGCACATTATTGTGCATATTGTTATGCCAATTACGATGAACAAAAAATCAAAGAGAACATGTCTCGTCACGATCCCGACAGCTCAGTTTTGCTGGGACATATCGAAAAAGAAGACAAGATTACGATTCGCAGAGAACAAGCAAGATCCCAGTAATCTTAATTTTTCTTAAGATTATAACCCAAATCTTAAGCGACTCTGCTTGTGATACAGCAAAGATCCTTTATCAGACAAGAAAAAATGTAATTTTATTCCTATACAAACCATGAAATATTTTATAATTCTTTATTTTTACATACAAAAACACCCAAAAATGATAGCGCTAACAGATGTTTTTAGATGAATACTTTCTATATTAAGATTCAGCGGCAAAATCGGCCTTTTCTTAAGATTAAATTAAGACAGATATTATATTCTATAGACAGAAAGGAGGGGAGAAAATATGAAGAAATTATTAAAGGCAGGGATTGTTGGAGCAATTGCATGCTCCATGATTGGAGGTACAGTTACTCCGGTAGCTGCAAATGAAACCTCTGCAAGCCAGAACAACGAAGTAACAAAAACTGCAGACGAAGTTATGCCGTTGTTCATGTATACTAGAGTGGAAACTGTAAAAGGATGGGAATTTGATGCAGTTGTAACTTATGATACTCAGGAAACGCAGCAGACATCTTCCGGATGGAGAATCGTAGGTTTGCAAGATGTAGAACTGATAGACGGTGATGCTAATATTATTGGTTGGAAATATACGTATAAATATTATGATAACTATCAGGGATTGCAAATTTTTATTGATTACACATATGTCATGGGAGGAATAAACTTTAATGGTTCTAAAACCATTAAAGTACACGTGTAAGTTCTTCTTCTTTAATAACTTTTCATCTCTCAAACAATGAAAATCACATGTTATAATAAATTCGTTTATGTCACTATTTTCATACAAATAAAATAGAGGTGAAAAGTGAAGGAGGAAAACATTGTGAATCAAAGTAAGATAAATATTCTTTTTATTGAAGATGATGTGACCGTCTGCAAAAGTTTAACCGCTGTTCTGGCAACCTATGGATATCAAGTTACATGTATTCAGAACTACCAGCAAGCAATCAGTACAGTAAAGGCAAAGACGAGAGAATTCGACTTATACTTGATTGATATTCATATTCCGGGAGGAGACGGATTTGAACTTTGTCGCATGATCCGAAATAAAGAAGCCACCCCAATAATATTCCTGACAGGGGTAAATGATGAGGCAAGTATTGTATTCGGTTTAAATTTAGGAGCAGATGACTATATTACAAAGCCATTTTCATTACAGGTGCTCTTAGCAAAAATCAAAATAATACTTCGCCGAAATGATCGAAGAATTAATAATTATAGAAGAATTCATACCGGTGATTTAACCATTGATTTTGTGAATCGAATCGTAGTTTCAAACGGAAAAAGAATTTTGCTTACGCCAATGCAATTTCACATTATGGAAATTTTAGTGAAAAACCATGGTATTACGGTCACACGAGAGCAAATTATAAGCATCCTTTGGAACGAGAATGATGAGTTTGTGGAAGATAATACATTAAGTGTACATGTCAGCAACTTAAAATCAAAAATTGGAAAATATAATGGAAAACCATATTTGGAAACCATTAGAGGAGTTGGATATCAATGGAAACTGGATGTCATTCTTTGCACAGACTAAAGCATAGAGCAGTGATAACATTGATTATGGTGTGTTCACTGCTCTTTTATATTATGTGTATGCACATACATTATTATCAAAAATTGATTGAAACAGTTGGAGTATTAAAAAATTTTGATCAAGAATTACAACAAAAGGCACTTTACAGTTTATTTACAGGATCAGTGGATGTTGAAGATGGAAAGTATGTATTGATGAAAAATGGCTATCAGTTTTCAGGAAAATATTTTGTATTAATTGATTCATTTCCTATTGCCGTTAGTTTAGGTTATTTAACTTTAATGATTATTTTATTATATATTTATAAAGTATATTTAATAAATCAAACAAAGAAATTAGAAAATGAATTAGATTATTTAAAAATAGAGGTAGAGCATTTCTTATTTGGAGAAAACATTAATAGAAATAGTATATATAAAGAATCTAATTACTTATTAGATCGTTTAGAACAACGTGTTTATGATGTTAAGCAAAGGAATGAAAATGAATTAAGAAAAGCAACAAATTTTCATCAAAATATCGTGCACCAAATAAACACTCCATTGAACACCATTAAAATCTTAGTAGAACATTTATATGAAACGGGTAAAATTAATAGTGATTATTTAAAAGATATTAATTACGCAATTGAAAAGGCGTCGGATTTAGCTCAAATTTATTTAAGATCTTCTAAAATGGAAATGGGTAGAGTCAATTATTCTTTTGAAGAAATAGAATTACATGAATTAATTGAAGAGCTTTTTATATCGTTAAAAATATATGCTGAATATAATCATATTGAATTAATTAATGAATGTGAGAATTTTACTATTTATGCAGATGCAGTTTGGATAAAAGAGGCAATTTCAAATATAATTAAAAATTCTATAGAATATGCTAATGAAGGGACCAGAGTAATTATTTCATCTGATTATTCAATAGAAAAAAATATTATATATATAGATAATGATTGTGTGTTAGAAAATATTAATCTAATTAACTTTGAACGTTTTGAATCCTCACAAACTGGTATTGGAATAGGTCTTCATTTATGCAAACAAATAATAGAGACTCACTTAGGAGAAATTTATGTTAGGCAGAGAGAGTCAGGAGGATTACGATTTATAATAAAATTACCAAAAATGGTTCATAAAGAAAAAATTGATCTGGAGGATTAATATGAGGACAATTTTAGAAGTACATAAAATAAGAAAAAATTATGATCTTACTATAGCACTTCAAGGAGTTTCTCTAGATGTAAGAGCAAACGAATTTGTTGCAGTTTTAGGTAAGAGTGGTTCAGGTAAAAGTACCTTATTTCATATTTTGGATGGATTAATAATGCCTGATGAAGGGGAAGTATTAATAAACGGGAAAAACATATTTAATATGAAGAAAAAAGAGTTTATTAATTTTAGAAGATTAAATATTGGTTATGTATTCCAAGACTTTAAATTAGTACCGGAATTTTCAGTAGTAGATAACATTTTGTTTCCTGTAGATTTAGATAATGAGAAAGTAGATACTTTTTATCTAGAATTACTTCTTAAAGAACTTGACATAGTGCATTTAAGAGATAGACTTGTAAGAACATTGTCTGGAGGAGAAAAACAAAGAATTGCAATAGCTCGTGCACTAATTAATAAACCAGAATTAGTTTTAGCTGATGAACCAACAGGTAATCTAGATTCTTATAATACAGAATTAGTGATGAAATTATTTGTTCATTTAAAAAATATGTTCAGTCTTACTTTGATGATAGCCACTCATGATTATGCAGTAGCAAAAGAGGCAGATAGACTTATTGTATTAAAAGATGGAAAGGTTCAAAAAGATGTACAAAACGAATAAAGAACGAAAAAGATATATAATTGAGTCTCAGCTGGATATAAAAAGAATAAACTCTTTAAGTAAATTATTAATAATTGTTATTTTACTTTTTACAGTAGTAGTTATTATTGTTAATTATTACATTTATGTAAGTCAAAAAGAAATAAGAAGTGTTTTGTTTGGTAATTGGGATACTCTTTTTGTTGATATAGATGATGAATATTATTTTAAAAATAACGCTTTTATAGATGATTATGCGATACAGAGAATATATAATAAATCATTTAAGGTGAATGATTATAGTATTGTAGTCGGATCAAGCGAAGATAATTTTTTAAACTTAGGAGGAATAAAATTATTAAGTGGAAAAATGCCCTATAAAAGTAATGAGGTGGCAATTGAAGAAGATTATCTGAATGTATTAGGTGTTCAAAGAGTAGGAGATGTTATTTCGGATGACTCCCCGTTAAAAATATTAAGAGGATTTAAGGTTTGTGGTGTACTTAGTAATTACACTAATCGATGGAAGACAATAAATTGGGATGTAAAATATATAAATTGTTTTATAAAAAGAAATGATTCATTGCCCACTCTAGAAAGCCAGTGTTATGTAAGGTTTAAGAATCCTTTATTAAAAAAATCAATATGTATAAATTTCTTAAACTATAAAGAAAATGCAAAGATTTCTTTTTTTCTAATAGATAAAATATCATTATATCTTTGGATTGCTATAATATTTTTATTATTTTTGTCAATTTTAATTAAAAAAATGAAAATTAAAGAATTCTATAATAAAACTATGTCTTTTGATGATATAAATTTTATGGTTAGAAGAGAAAAAATAAAAAAGTTATTTATGATATTTTTGTTAACTAGCTTTATTTTTTTAGTTATTACTTTATTTGATAAAATAATGTTTGAAAATACGTCTTTTTATTCTTATATAGTAATGGAAGAAAGTAGAGGGAAGTATGAAAAATTTAATATCATATTTGATGATCATGGATATATAAAATACTTAGAGAAAGATAAAATAAAAATAGGAATTCTTGAGGAAATTAGATATTATCCTTGTAAAACAATTGTAAATATTATTGATTTAATTATTATTATTTTTATTATTTTTGTTCAAAATATCCTTATTTATTATAATAATTTGTATTTTATAGACAATAAAATTAATAATGAAAGAAACTTTTTATTGAGATATTTTTATGGTGAATATTATTTTAAAGAAAGCTTATTACGTAAAAACTTATTAAAAGAAATAATATTTGGATGCAGTATTTATACAATGTTATTTTTTATAAGAAAAGGTTACGTAGAAAATACTATGTATAAATTTTTTATTTATTTCTTAGAATTAAACGTATGCATTTCTTTAATATATATTCAATATAAATTGAAAAATCGATATTTGAATAAAAAATATATAAAAGACAATTCGCAATCTTCACAAAACAATCACACGTCTGGTTTTAAAAATAGGGTATAATATGACCATTAAAGGGTAAGTAGGTGGTTAAATGGTAAAGCTTTTGGTTGTAGATGATGAAATTAATATTCGCAAGATGATTCGCAAATTTGCAGAATTTGAAGGTTATGAGGTTTATGAAGCGGTAGACGGCATGGATGCTGTTCAGAAGTGTGAGGAAATGAATTATGACTGTATCATTATGGATATCATGATGCCGAACCTGGATGGTTTTAGTGCAGTGAGAAAGATCCATGAGTTTAGCGATGTTCCGGTCATCATGCTTTCGGCACGCGGGGAGGAATATGATCGCATTCATGGCTTTGAAGTGGGAGTAGATGATTATGTCGTAAAGCCTTTTTCCTGCCGCGAACTGATGATGCGTGTAGCTGCGATCTTAAAGCGTTATCATGGAGGAAACAAGTCCAAGAAAAATATTTTTGAATATAAGGATTTCAAAGTTGATTTAACGGCACGTAAGGTCTTTATTAACGGACAGGAAGTCGAAATGTCACCGAAAGAATACACTCTGCTGTTTTATATGATTGAAAATGAAGGGATTGCACTGACGCGGGAACAGCTGATTCGTGATGTATGGGGTTATGACTTTTACGGAGATGACCGTACCCTTGATACACATATCAAACTGCTGCGTAAAAGCATGGGAGAATACAGTACAATGATCGTTACGCTGCGTGGTGTAGGATATCGTTTTGAAAAGAAAGATTCATAATTTTAAGATTCAGCAGAAAGTATTATTTTATTTATTAGGCTTTATTTTTGTGATCCTGTGTATTTTTTATCTGGCACAGGTCGTGTTCCTGAAAGATTTCTATATGTTTATTAAGGAACAGGGAGTGACAAAGGCGACAGAACAGATAAAGGCAAGTCTTCAGCAGGGCTATGACTATGATGAAATACAGGAAATCGCAAGCTCGCAGGATTTCTGTGTTTATACCTATGGGATCGGAAACAGTGATGAACCGTATTACATTGCGGCAATTGCGGGTAACTTCAGAGCATGTCCGAATCAGCCGCTGCTGCTTGATCGCTATGAGGAGCTGTATTTGAAGGCGAAGGCCTCTACTAATGGAACAGCAACGATCATCATGAATAATAAAAATGACATTGAGGGTGATGAGGTCAAAAACATGACCACGGCATCGATCATCAATTCGACGGATGGCAATCAGTATATCTTTTTCGTCAATACGAGGTTGTCGCCGGTACAGTCGACTGTTTCAACGCTCCAGGTTCAATTTCTCGTGATCGCTCTGGTTGTTATTGCGATGGCAGTGGCTTTGGCATACTATCTTTCCAGACGGATCGCCCGTCCGATTCGTACGACGAATGAGCAGGCGCGAGAGCTGGCACTGGGCAATTATGATGTGCATTTTGATAATCATGAATATGTGGAAATTCATGAACTGAATGAAACTTTGAATTATGCGGCAAGAGAACTGAAAAAGGTAGAAGGACTGCGCAAGGAACTGATTGCCAATATGAGTCATGACCTGCGTACGCCGCTTACAATGATCAGCGGCTATGGAGAAATGATGAGGGATATTCCGGGTGAAAACAATGCCGAGAATGTACAGGTCATCATTGATGAGGCAAATCGCCTGACAACTTTGGTCAATGAGATTCTTGATGTAAGCAAGCTGCAGTCAGGGGTTCAGTCATTGGAAATCTCTACGTTCGATATCGTAAGCAAGACGAAACAAATCTGTAATCGTATTGAAAAGATGCTGAAACGTGATTTTACGATCAAAATGGATCAGATCGGACCTGTTCTGGTGGATGGTGACGAGGTGAAACTCACTCAGGTCATTTATAACCTGATCACGAATGCCGTCAACTACAGCGAGGATCGTAAAGAGATCATTATTCATCAGGAAGTCAAAGACGGCATTTATCATTTTGCCGTTCAGGATTTCGGAAAAGGAATCAAAAAAGACATGCTTCCGTATGTATGGGATCGTTATTATCGGGCAAATACAGCGCATGTTAGAGCAAAGCTCGGCTCCGGTATCGGACTGAGCATCGTAAAGGGTATTCTTGAGCTGCATCACGCACAATACGGAGTCGAAAGCGAAGAAGGAAAAGGAAGCACTTTCTGGTTCTCGATTCAGATTCATCAGGAAGATCAAGCAAAGAATGCCCCTGAATAAAAATATGTCACATGGACTTTTCTCCTGTAACGGAAGAGAAGTCTTTTTTATTGAGGGGGACTGAAATGTTCCTTAAATGCACCGAAAAAATTACATTTGCCGATAAAGGATACGAATAGAGAAAGTGCCTTTTTTTTCAAAAAAAATGTAAGGCATTTTCAAGGTCAAATTATAGGATTCTGTTGTATAATGTTCACAGTGTCGTTAAAGATAAGGCTTCGCAGGAGTCAGTCGTGAGATTAATGAAGGCGTGCCAGAGAGTTATCTTAATATATGAATGAATATGGGAAAAAGCGAGACTTGGCATATCGTTGGAGTCTTATATTTTTTCATGCGGCCAAATTAAAGGAGGGGTTCTTCATGATTACAAAAATCAGAAAAAGAGATGGTAGAGAAATCTACTTCGCTCCCGAAAAAATTACCAGAGCTATTTTTCTTGCGGCATCAAAGGTAGCAGAAGACGAAGGACAGGTAGCTGATTATGCAACGGCAGAGCAGCTGACTGATCAGGTAGTAAATTATCTGAATCGTCATTTTCAGGATGAAATTCCTAATGTGGAAGAAATACAGGATGCTGTAGTCAAGATACTGATCGAATGCGGTCATGCGAAAACGAGTGAAGCATATATTCTGTATCGTGCAGAACGTACGCGTATCCGTAATATGAAAACAAGACTGATGCAGTCGATCAAAGAAATCACGTTCTCTGACAGCAAGGATGCCGATGTGAAACGTGAAAATGCCAATATCGACGGCAATACGGCAATGGGAACCATGCTGCAGTACGGAAGTGCCGTATCCCGTGAATTTTGCAAGGCTAATTTAATGACGCCGAAATTTGCAAAAATGCATGATGAAGGTGATATTCATATTCATGATATGGATTTCATGAACATGGGAACGCTGACTTGCTGTCAGATCCCGCTGGATCATCTGTTCCAGGGCGGTTTTTCGACAGGACACGGTCATTTGCGTGAACCACAGAGCATTACCAGCTATGCGGCCCTTGCTGCCATTGCGATCCAGAGCAATCAAAATGATCAGCATGGCGGTCAGAGCATTCCGGCATTTGATTACTATCTGGCAGAGGGAGTTGCCAAAACCTTCCGCCGTTCTTATATCAATAATGTCAATAAAGCATTGGAAGTGCTGATTTCACTTGACTGCGATGTCAGGGATGAAATCGAAGCAATTGAAAAGGAAGGAAATACACGTCCTTCCCTGCGTATGGATCCGGCATTTGTTGCAAAATTGAACGAGATGCTCAGCAGCAAATATGCCCTGGATGACAGTCAGCTGCAGCTGGTAAATGCTTTTGCCTATAAAGAAGCAGCAAAGGAAACAGAGAAGCTTACATTCCAGGCAATGGAAGGCTTTGTCCATAACCTGAATACAATGCACTCCAGAGCCGGAGCACAGGTTCCGTTCTCCAGCATCAACTTTGGTACCGATACTTCTCCGGAAGGACGCATGGTATCAGAAAAACTGATGCTGGCGCAGGAGGCAGGTCTTGGAAACGGTGAGACACCGATCTTCCCGATCCTGATCTTCAAGGTAAAAGAGGGCATTAACTACAATCCGGGAGATCCGAACTATGATCTCTTCAAGATTGCATGCCGTGTCAGTGCCAAACGTCTGTTCCCGAACTTCGAGTTTTTGGATGCACCGTTCAACCTGCAGTATTATGTAGAAGGCCGTCCGGAAACAGAGGTCGCAACGATGGGCTGCCGTACCCGTGTCATGGGAAATGTCAACGGTCCGGAAATTGCGACAGGACGAGGCAATAACTCATTTACTTCCATCAATCTTCCGCGTATCGGTATCAAGCATGGACAGGTCATGCTCGGTGAAGCGGATATCGACGGATTCTATGAGGAACTGGATGAAAAGATCGATATCGTGATTGAGCAGCTGCTGGAGCGTATGGCTATCCAGGCGAAGAAAAAAGTAAAGAATTTCCCTTTCCTGATGGGACAAGGCGTATGGCTTGGATCCGATAAGCTGGAGTGGGAAGATACATTGGAAGACGTTGTCAAACAGGGTACGCTGACCATGGGCTTCATCGGTCTTGCGGAATGTCTGAAAGCCTTGATCGGTGAACATCATGGCGAAAGCGAATATGCACAGAAGCTCGGTCTGGAAATCGTCGGTCATATGCGTCAGCGTATGGATGAAGCTACTGAGAAATATCATCTGAACTTCTCTTTGATTGCCACTCCGGCGGAAGGTCTGTCCGGCCGCTTCACTAAGATCGATAAAAAGATCTTCGGAGAACTTCCGGGCATCACAGACCGTGAGTACTATACAAACTCATTCCATATTCCGGTGTATTATCATATTCGTGCCTTTGATAAGATCCGTCTGGAAGGACCTTATCATGAGCTGACAAACGGCGGTCATATTTCTTATGTGGAGGTTGACGGCGATCCAAGCAACAACCTGGAAGCATTTGAGGCGATCGTACGCTGCATGAAAGAAAACAATATCGGTTACGGAAGCATCAACCATCCGGTAGACCGTGATCCTTGCTGCGGATACAGCGGTGTCATCGAAGGACATATCTGTCCGAAATGCGGCCGTGATGATTCCAAGAGCGAGTATAAATTTGAAAAGATCCGCCGTATCACCGGTTATCTGGTAGGCACGGTAGACCGTTTCAACAATGGAAAAAAGGCGGAAGAAAGAGATCGTGTAAAACATGCCTGATATGATTTGTCTGGCATCACCTCTGCAGCTGGATTCCTTTGTGGATGGTCCCGGCATCCGAATGGTGCTATGGACACAAGGATGTCCGCATCACTGCGAAGGTTGCCATAATCCGCAGACGCATGATCCTCAGAAAGGAACGAAGTTTTCGATCGATGCCCTGATCAGTCAGATCCAGAATGAGCCGCTTCAGAGCGGACTGACGCTTTCCGGCGGCGAACCGTTTTTACAAAGCGAAGAACTGATTCCGATTGCCAAAGCGGCAAAGGCGAAGGGACTGTCTCTTTGGGCGTACAGCGGCTATACATTTGAGGAGCTGCTGCAGGATGAAACAAAACGAAAACTGCTGGAATTGCTTGATGTTCTGGTGGACGGCCGTTTTGTGCTTGCGCTGAAAGATTACCGGCTGAAGTTCAAAGGAAGCCGCAATCAGCGAATCATTGACGTGCAGGAATCACTGCAGTCGGGCATGGTCGTATTGTCGTCTTATGATGACGAAAATCAAAAACTGGATTAAACAAAAAGGGGCATTGCCCCTTTTCTAATGCCGTACTGCGTATTGAAATTATTTTCATAAAAATGCAAAAATTTTCAATAACTGTTGACAAGTGTCTTTTTGTCTGATAGACTGGGACCATATAAAAAGCAATGGCGCTTTGGAGGAATATCTCTGAAGCGCCATTTGCTTTTTATGCATTCCTTCAGGCCTGAATGATAAAAAGGAGGGAACGATATGAACGAAATTTTACAGGAAGTATTCGGAATCTGGTATTTGATCGGAGCCGCATTTGTATTTTTTATGCAGGCAGGATTCGCCATGGTGGAAGCGGGTTTTACCAGGGCAAAAAATGCCGGAAATATTCTGATGAA